>JAAIGG010166812.1_pt1 | contig 10384 bp, 11 predicted proteins | sample 6487391 | NCBI WGS metagenome assembly JAAIGG01 (sample SAMN13974130, study PRJNA590717) | phyllosphere metagenome | biome: asymptomatic weeds; feature: pooled weeds collected from a community garden; material: weeds; isolation source: pooled asymptomatic leaves from various weed species from...
GGCTGGTGCGGAACGTCATGGAAGACGGTCTCCATTGCGGCACATTCAAACGTAGTGCCACCGTAGATCGTCGGGATCGACGCACCGCGGGCGTCGGCAATGGGGCTGAAACGCGCGTTACCGCCCGGTCCCGGGTTGAACTCGTCGGGATCATAAGCATCGCGATGGATCCGGTGGATGGTGTCGCTTGCCGGCCAAGTAGTGCGCTTGACCAGGGAGTTGAGGTTCCCGGGCGGGGAGGGAATGGTGCGGGGCGCCGACGCAACTGGCGGCGAGGTGGCCGGCGCTGAGGCCGGCGACACGGCGGCCTTGGATCGCCGGGCCGTGCCGGCACCCGGAGTAGACGGCCTTGATGGCTTAGCCATGAAGAACGCCTGCCACCTCGTCCTTCGCCGCGGCGAGCACGTGCTCTGGAGCGCTCCTCAACAGATCCTTGGGCATCGCGCCACCCAGGAAACCGTTGGCCGAGGCGAACCAGATTGCAATGTCCCATTCGTCAAGGTGGCCCTCGAAAACCTCGAGCACGGCCGACAACCCATCGACAGGGCGGTACCGCGTGTCCGGGTCCAGCGCATACACCGGGAAGAGATCGCTGCCGCGATGACGCACCGCGAAGAGCCGCCTCTCACGCTTCCATTTGTTGGGCTGGGCACTGGCATTGCGACCGACGAACCCAGCGATCTCGGACAATCGGGCGGCACCGATCCACTCTGCGCTCTCGAGAACTGCCTTACGGGCTTCCGCGTTCATGCGCGCTTCGATGACGAGATGCTCGGGCAGCGGGACCGATGGCACGAGGGCATCGACGAGCTTCTCTAGAGTGGCTGTTTCGCGGTCAGCCAGTTTGTGGACAATGATTGGCGCAATCAGACGTATCGCCTCCGCGAATGCCCGCGCCGCCCCCTTGCCCGCATGATCGAGACGAAAGGCGACGAATTGAGCGTCGTCATCGCCCTTCAGTCGCTCGCGCACCTCGATGGCCGGACCGGCGAAGGGCTCGACGCTGAGGAAAGCGGCTTCGGTCGCTCCAGCCATAGGTCGCTCCTTCAGATAGATTGGATATCCATATAGCACACTATCCTTGATATTCAACATCTGTGTGATGTTGAAATGGCCGGGAAGCACTTCGAGCCAAACTCCTTAGCATTGGCGTTGTACGCGCCCGCACACCGGCGCCAAGCCACCGATCAATAATGCTATTCACCCCCGCGATCGCGTCCTAGAGGTAGGCAGTGACCGGCGATGAGGTAGACGTGTTGGAGGTGGAAGAGTTCGAGGAGATCACACCGAAGGGGACCGTGCACGCCGCGTCCGCTGACCATATCCAGGCCGGTCTACCCATTCCCAAGGTGTCACGCGTCCAGATCTTCTCGCCAGACGACTGGGAGGAGTTTGTCGAAGAGTGGGCCAGTTCGCTCAAGTCCGAATATGCTATGGTTCGGCGTTTCGCCGGTGCCGGGGACATGGGCGTCGATGTCGCTTGCTTCACGAACGCCGTTGGCTTCAGCGCTCCATGGGACAATTACCAGTGCAAGCGGTATGACCATGCCCTGCGGCCGAGCGACATTCACGTCGAGATTGGCAAGATCATCTATTACACCTGGCTCGGCGAATATACGGTGCCGCGACGACATGTCTTCGTGGCGAGCCGTGATGTCGGCACCACGGCGGCGCGGCTGCTCCTCGACCCGACCAAGCTGCGTGACAGCGTCCGGCAAGCTTGGGAAAAGCAGTGCCGGCATGAAATCACTTCGACGGCAGACGTGGAGCTTGCCGGCCCGCTACTGGTGCATTTCGACGCCTTCGACTTCTCGATCTTCGGGTTCCGAAGCGTGCTGGACCTGATCGAGCAGCACGCCACTACCGGCTACCACAGCGTGCGCTTTGGCGGCGGTCTTCCGGCGCGGCCCGCAATGATGGGGGTTCCCACCCTGCACGGCGAGCACGAAAGCCGGTACATTCGCCAGCTCCTCGACGCTTATGGCGATCACCTTGGCGATCGTCTATCCGATGTCGCGGCGCTCGTCCGGCATGATGGCATGCACCGCGACTTCGTTCGTCAGCGCGAGCGCTTTTACAGCGCTGAAGCCCTGCGCAACTTTTCGCGCGACACTGTTCCCGACGGGACTTTCGATGCTCTCCAGGAGGAGGTTTTCCAAGGGATAGTCGACGTCTGCGAAGGCACTCACGCCAGTGGGTTCGACCGCATGCGCGCGACCGTGTCACAAGCGGCACAGGTCGTGTCGACGTCGAACCCACTGGCCCCGGCGACCCGTGTTCAGGACCGGCAGGGGATCTGTCACCAACTGGCTAACGAGGACCGTCTGGAGTGGACGCCGAGCCGTGGCTAGACCCGCCAGTCCCTTCAACAGCCCACTGGAAACCGGCGTTCGCGCCCTAGCGATTCTGGAGGCCGCATATCCCAGTCGCAGCGATCTCCAGCGCCTTGTCGAACTGGATTATCTGGTGGTTCATTCGGGAGACGCAGGTGGGCCCGCGAGCCTCCACGCGCCGCTCCCAATGCGCGCCAGCGAGCTACTCGTGCGCCGGGAGATCATCGAACGCGGGCTGCTGCTGATGATTAGTCGCGGCCTGGTCGAACGGACGGCCGGCGCGGACGGCATCCAATATGAGGCGGGCGAGGCAGCTCGCCCGTACATGGCGTCGCTGAGCGCACCCTATAGCGTCGAGCTGCGGGCGAGAGCGCGGTGGGCGGTCGAGACGTTTGAGCAGATGGGCACCGATTCCATCCGTGCGCTCACTCGCCGCCTGTTCGACCGGTGGACCAGCGACTTCCAGTCGAGCCAACTGCCGGGCGCTCCTGCGTGAGCGGCTATCTTCGCCTCGGTCGACTGGGCTTCAGCGGTCCGTCCAAGCAGAGCGAAATCGTCTTCGTGCCCGGCGTCAACGTCGTTTGCGGTGCGTCCGATACGGGTAAATCGTTCCTCGCCGAAGCAATCGACTTCATGCTGGGAGGATCCGAACTCAAGGACTTGCCGGAGCGCGAAGGCTACAACGCCGTCGCCCTCGACCAATCGAGCACGGACGGCAGCTCCTGGACGCTCGAACGGTCGATCAGCGGTGGCGACTTCGTGCTCCGTCAAGGCGAGACGAGCGAAAAGCTTCGCCAGTCGCACGCGCACAATCGTACGGACAATCTGTCGGGTTTTCTGCTCGAGAAAATCGGCCTTCTGGGCAAGCGCATCCTCAAGAGCAGTGCCAAGGGCACCACGAACAGCTTGAGCTTTCGTAACCTTGCCAGGCTCATCATCGTGCAAGAGGGCGAGATCCAGCAGAAAGGCTCGCCCTTCTGGGGCGGTCAGTACACGCTGAAGACAGCCGAGCTGGCCACGATCAAGCTGCTGCTGACGGGCATCGACGATTCCGCCGTGATCTCCGCCGCGACCGACGAGCCCGACGCCTCCGGGCAACTGGCGCTGCTCGAGGAGCTGATCGCCGACCTCACGTCTGACATCGCCGATATCGGGGAGGGGCGGGGCGAACTCGACGCGCAACTCGAACGGCTTGAGGCTTCCGTACTAGCTTATCGAGAGAGCGTCGCCGACGCGCAACGCAGCCTCGACGACCTAATTGGCCAGCGTCGCACGCTCGCCAATCGACGCGATGGCATCGACGCCCGGCTCGACGAGATCGATGAACTTCAGGCGCGCTTCAGGCTGCTTGCCGAGCATTACCGCGTCGATCTCGCACGGCTTCGTGCCATCCAGGAAAGCGGATCGCTGTTCGCCTACGTCGAGCGGGTCGCATGTCCGCTCTGCGGCGCTCATCCGGAAGCGCAGCACGTTGACGAAGACTGCGACGGCAATGTCGCCAACGTTGTGCAGGCCGCGACTGCGGAGATCGGGAAGATCGAGCAGCTGGCACGCGAACTCGACGCGACGATGACCGATCTGATCGACGAGCGCGGTCGTCTCGCCGAATTCCGAGCGAGCGTCGACCAGGCCTTTGCGGCGGTAGACGAACAGATCCGGCGCGTGACGGCGCCCGAGGTAGAAGCTGCCCGGTCTGCCTTCACCGACATCGTCGAAATTCGAGCAAAGGTGAAGGGTTCGCTTGCCGTGTTCGATCGACTCGAGCGGCTGGAGCAGCGACGCGCAGATCTCGTCGACGCCCCGGTCGACGCCGGTGGCAAAACCAGTGTGGCGGTCGGCTTCTCTGACGCCATTGCGCATCAATTCTCGTTGAAGCTCGAGCAGATTCTCAAGGCCTGGAATTTCCCGGGCGAGTGCCGCGTCCACTATGACAAGGATGCTAGCGATTTCGTCATCGACGGTAAGGCGCGGGGTAGTCGTGGCAAGGGCCTACGCGCGATTACCCATGCAGCAGTATCGATCGCCCTCCTGGAATATTGTCAGGAGCACGAACTGCCGCATCCTGGATTTCTGCTCCTCGACTCGCCGCTGCTAGCCTACTTCAAACCTGAAGGCGACGAGGATGCAGCACTCCAGGGCACCGACCTGAAGGAACGCTTCTACGCATATCTAAAGGCGCATCATGGTCGGCATAGCCAGGTCATCATCATCGAAAACCAGCACCCGCCCGAAAGCGAAGCGGATGGATTGGCCATCACTGTCTTCACGCGCAATCCCGCGGACGGGCGTTATGGCCTGCTCTGATGGGGTTGTCCGAGGAATTCGCGCGAACAAGCGCACGCGCCTTGCGGAAGCGGTCGGAACAGTAGAGCTTGGCGGAGCGCGCGGGGCGACCGAGTTTCCAGCGGCGGTAGTGCGGGAATGAGCTTCGTATGTGCCGCCATTGCGTCGTTGATCGCAGTCGTCGTCTAGGTCACGCTGACTTGCGCACAACTCGTTGATCCAACATAACAATTATTAACGCGCTAGCGTTTTTAGGGTTAAGCGGCGCGAGCAACGCCATGTTTTGCGGCCTTTGATCAGTCGCGGCTCGATCGATCATCCGCCGACCTGCGAGCTTGCATGTGCTATCCTGGAGGGATTGCGTGTAGCCTTTGATCGCCGGGCGCAGGTATATGGCGCCGGCCGTCGCTGATGCCGTGTGATCGTCGCTGGACGAAACCGCAGGTCTATGAATCTGGTCGTGGCCAACCCGGTCGCGCCATGGAGGAGGCCCGATGCTCGATGGCTACATGAGCTTTGGCGCTAACGCGGGGAACTAGTCAGCCGCACTGCTTGAAGGTAGGTCTATGCGCCTGCTGCCCGGCGTGCTCTTGCCAAAGACACGATACGTTCGTCGAGCTCCAACGGGGCACTTTCGAGCGTTGTATTCGCTGTTAGCACAGTAACGAACTCGGAATGATCTGGATTGAAAAGCACGTTGTAGTCGCCAGGGTTTGCGGCTGACGGGACCATCAAGGCACAGGACAAGGCTGATCGAAGCCAGGTGTCCCCCAGCGACCGGCACAATACGCTGCCTTCTGATCGCCAGTGTGGATCACGGCCTGCCAGCTCCTGGGCGGTGAAACCCGTCCAGCTGATAGGCGGGACCGAGACGGACAGCACCACACGATCGGGGTGCCGATCGGCGATCCATTCGTCGGCATGCACCAAACGCTCGAGCAGACAGAGCGTCGAAGATTGCGCTGTGTAAACGATCCGATGGCCCTGGCTATGCCAACGCCCATCATCGTGCAGGCCACCGACCCCCGACAGCGCCTCAGCCGTAGACCGCGCGTAGGACACGCGGGTAACACGGTAAACCGTTGACGGTAGAGGCGGGGTCACGCGACGTCACCCCACTCGAGCTGGCGAAGCAACCGCTCCACATGCGCCGAACCGACCGACGTTTCGAGCAAATCGAGCGGTGTCCGATTGTTCAGAGCTGTCTTCGGCCGGGAAAGCCAAGCCACCGCAGCTTTCGTGCCGTTCAGCACGTCCCGTGCGAGCACAAGCGCATGCGAGAGACGCCAAGCAGCATCGGACTCGGGCCGGGTGAGGCGTTGCTCCTGGCCGCGTCGACGCATGAGGGTGCGTCGAGGTGCAATGACCTGCTCAAGAGCCTTGTGCGGAAGACCGGCATCTTGGAGGGCACGCAAGACTTGGGACGGGAATCCGCTTGCGATTGCCTGGACCAAATCTTCGTCGCTACGCACTGCCCGGCCTAGCACGGCCTCGCCACCTAGGAGAGCGATCGCATCATCACGAACCTTGACCTTTAAGGCGGTCATCGGGTCCTGACTTTCGTTCGGCGCACGCGCTGCCCTCTCCAGAAGCGCGAGCCGGCTTTCCTCCGGGATCGGTTCCGGCGAAGCGAACCGCTCTTCATTGGGCGGCCTCATAACTTCGTTGCCGCTTGTTTCGGCAGTCCCGGCAGCCCCGTCGAGCGAGGCCATCAGCTTATCGATCACCACACGGGACGTAAAATGACGGCTGGAGGACAGGTGAGTCCATAAGGAGAGGACGTCGACATCAAGAGTGCTGCCGCCAAGCGCATGCTTGGGGCTCAAATGGCGGACCGCCTCCTCCAGGTGCTCGAACTGCTTGCCTCGTGGGGAACCGGCCGGTTTTGCAACCCACATGCAGTAGGATGCTCGACCAGGCTGACAATCGGGCTCTAGCCATCCGCCAAAGGTGCCGTCGGCTTCGCATACTGCGATGGATCGCCGCAGAACCTCGGATTGCGTAGCATCGGGCGGGACGAACAAGATCAAGGGACCCCCGTGGAAAGCTCCGGCCCCCGGGGTCCAGCTCGCAGCCCGCACTGGCTCGTTCGGTAATTTCCTCATGTCACGCTCCAGATCTCTCATTGAGACCTAGTGCCAGATGGCACCATGTCAATCTGAGCTTTCCCAAAAACCGTAGCGTCGCTCGCTGGGGCCGCTGAGGGTAGCCTTTGGCGAAGCGCATCACGAAGGTTGCGATCGCGCGTGGCATACTCCACGATCCGTCTGCGCCTTTGGCACCGTTAAATGGCAATGGTCAGGGTGCCGCCTAGGTCAACCAGCCAGATGCCTCGCCACTAAATACGGTAGGTGATCGATTTAACATAAGATATATTATCGAACCGGACCTGTAACGGTCGAAAGTCGCTAAGTCGATTTCGCACGACGCGCAAGATCGGTATGCCCCACGGAATTTCGTTCGCCTTCTAAGGGTTGGATCAGATCGCGATAATTTCGAGTAGGGCCGCCAACCCGGGCTCGACTTGCCTGATACGCGCCAATGCGTCCTGGTCTATCCGTGTCGCCAGTCGCGTAGCCGGCATCGGCTTGCGATAATCTGGCCAGCGCTGGCGCAGCTGCGCCAGCGCATCGGCGCTCAAAGGTGGCCGCAACTGCAGGCATCCCGGCAGGTGCCGGAGCAGCACCGCCTCGTAGCAGGGCCGCTGCCAGATCAAATTGAGTTCGCCGGCCGCCAATGTGTCCGCTCTTGCGTCTCGTTGTGGTTGCAGGCCAACCTTATCGGCATCGAGCAGGACAAAGCGGTAGGCGTAGCGATCGCCGTGCTGCCGCTCCCGTTCCCGCACGCGTTTCAATGCCTGTTCGACAAGGGCGCAGGGATCACCCCCGCCCGGTTGAAGGACGACGGCGTCGAGATGCACAAACCGACCGGCTGCATCTGCGACACGCTGGAGCAGCGCAGCATAGCCCTGCTCGCTTTCGCCCTCGCAGCCAACGAAGATCCGGGTACGCTGTGGGCGCGCCGGGCGCCGACGCCCACTCATCCGACCCGGGGAACGGCACCGTAGGCGCCACCAAGGTACTTGCGGTAATAGTTATCATCGCGCCGGACCGCTTGTACGTCAGCTAGACCGTAGAGTTCAGTCCTTCCGCTCGTGTCTTTGGTCGTGAAGAAGGCCTCCTCCTTAGATAATTCTTCAAGCAATGACGCATTGTGGCAGGTCGTCCAGAGTTGCGCGTCATGTGGGTTGCGGTCAGCGCTGTAAAACCAGCGGAGGATTTCCGGTAGCAGCAAGGGGTGGATCGCGGCGTCGAGTTCGTCGAGAACGGCAATCCCACCGGTGTCCAGCGCTCGGGCTATGAACGGGTAGACGCGTAGGAACTGTCTCGTGCCGTGGCTTTCCAGCACAAGCGGCACAGGCCCGTCATGCCCTTCGTGACTGAATAGCAGCATGGGGCCGTTTGCCCCCTGCTCCACCCGCATCGATCGAATGCCTAGGTCGACCCGTTCTATCTCGAGATTGAGCGCATCGACCATGGTCGGGTTCTGAGCATAGAATTGCACCATCTGGTGCTCCGCCGTGTCCTGACGTTCGATCAGGATGTTGGAGAACACATTCTGGGCGCTCTCCCATAGCGTTGTGGCGAAGCCGTGCTTTAGCTGGGCAAGCGTCGAGATCACGCTGGCGTTCGGCCGGAGCACCTTGGCGAGCGCTTGAGAGAAGCCGCCCATACCGAACTCCAGGCCAGCCTTGACCTGCCCGGCCTCGTTCCGTTCGAATAGCCGGACCTTCCTGCCGCTGTCGTGCGCCCAATAGTGAAGCGCCTCGAACAGGACGTGGTCACCGCGTTCGGGCGAGCGGCCGAGCGTGACTTCGTAGCGGAACCGGACCGGATCGAGGGTCCAGTCGCTTGGATTGACCCCGGCCAACGTGATTGCGAGCCGCGTCGAGCGTAGCCCGGCTTCGACGCTGTTGAAGCGCTCGAACGGTAGGGCGGCATTCGGGGCGATGCTGAAGCTGTCTCGCACGAACCAGGCGATAAACGATAACGCCCGAAGAACGGTCGACTTCCCCGACGCGTTTGCACCGAACAGAGCTACGACCTTGGGGGCTCGCTCGGTGGAACCAGGCCATAGGGGAGCGAGGCGGCCGCCATCCGAAGGTGCGTTGCCGGCAGCCCGCAGGTCGAGCACCTGCGCATCACGCACCGAGTAGAAGTTTTCGATCTCAAGCCGATGGAGCATAACCACCTCTATTTAGCACACCACGCGCCGGTTTCGACGAAAATCTGTTAAAGTCGGCCACGGACCCGCCATCGTGGCTTGGTTCAAGCGCGAGACTGCTCGCTTGGGCTACACGATACCAGGATAGCGCGACGTTCCCGTTCAGCTCGAAGCTGCTCGACTAAGTCGGAGCTGGGGTGGCGCTGAATGAGGCGGTTCAGAGCGTCGTCTGGCAACAGCGCGGGATCGAGACGGCCATTTTTCTGCTTAGGGCCCGTCCTCCCCATCGCCAACAGTTGGCGTCGGTTCCTGACCTCCACCAACAACTCTCCCCGCTCCGCTTTCGTGAAGGCGCGATCAAGGCCGTAGAGCCAGCCGGAGCGCGCCTCGATCAGCATATGCTCGACCCGTTTGAGATCGTCGTCGTGACGACATGCACGGACGCGCGCCACGGTGAGCTCGCGGGCGGTCTCGCGCGATCGGCGGTAATGGTCGCTGCTCGGCTCCTCGATCGCGAAAAGACGGTGCATGAGGCGGACCCAGGCGCCCATGCTCTCCCAGGCGAACGGCTTTGGCGCCGACCGGGGCGCGGGGCGGTAGGCACGACCTGGCCGCAGGGTCTTGGCTGGCTGCTTCTCGCCGCAGAACAGGTCGGGCTGTTGCGAGCTCATCGGACCGGCTCCAGATCGCGCAGCTCGACGAACTCGATCTTGGCGGTGCGCTCGCCGCCCACAGGATCGAAGAAGACGTAGCAATGGTCCTCGAAGCCGCGGCAGAGGCGCCAGACGACGCCGGCGCGGCAGAGAAAGCGGTGGATGCCGTAGGCGGGATCCACGGCGCCCGGCGCATCGATCAGGCGCACCCGCTGGCGGACGTGCAGCCAGTTGGTGGCCCGGGCGACGATGGTCGCGCGCTCGGCCTTGGTCAGGATCGCGGGGCGATCGGAACGCGGCGGTCCGAAGGTGGCGAATGGATCCCCGGCGATGCGCTCCAGCTTCGCCTCGATCGTCTCGGGCGGTGTGCGATCCCACGATGGTGCCGGCCGATGGCGGTGATAGTGGGTGACGGCCTTGGCGGCGAACAGGTCCTGCTGGTGGCCCAAGATGCGGCGCCGCTCCTGCCCGGCCTGATAGTCGCGGCGCCAGCGATCGTCGTCGCTGAGCGGGCGTCTCGCGTCAGGCGCGGCTCGGACGATCGCGAGCAGCTCCTCATATTCGGCGCGCGGGATGGTCGCGATGCGGGGATCGTAAGTCATCGCAGCACGCGGGCGAGATGGCCGGCATAGACCGAGACCGCCTTCCAATAGACCGCCATCGGCGCCTTGTGCCGGCGCCAGCTCTCCTCGGCCCGGGTGCGCGCGTCCGCGGCCAGGTCCAGCAGTATGGCCCGGAGCAGAGCCCGTGTGTGCGGGTCAAGCTGGAGCAGTCGGGCCGTGCCCGGAAGAGCGAGGATCGGGTTGCGCACGACGGGCGACGCGTGGCGTCGGCCGGCGCGATCATGTCGGTCCATGAACCATCTCCATCGGGAGGGACGGCGCTAGATCA
>JAAIGG010489863.1_pt1 | contig 10340 bp, 6 predicted proteins | sample 6487391 | NCBI WGS metagenome assembly JAAIGG01 (sample SAMN13974130, study PRJNA590717) | phyllosphere metagenome | biome: asymptomatic weeds; feature: pooled weeds collected from a community garden; material: weeds; isolation source: pooled asymptomatic leaves from various weed species from...
AAGGTACAACGCGAACGGGCCTAAAAAAAGCGCCTTCCCGGTGGGGAAGGCGCTTTTGGTCAACTGCGTAGGCTGGGGCTTACTACGGGAGTAGTACCCCGCGGTAGCGGTTGGCGTCTAGCGGCCGCACGGTGGCACCGTAGCGGGTGTTGATGGCACGAATAATCTCGTTGGCAACCAAGGCATAGCCGCGGGGGGTGGGGTGTACCCCATCCAGCGAGAACAAATTGCCGGTGATGAACGCGGCATTGTTGTTCACGGCATTACTAGCAATGCCATTGGTCGCGATAGCGCGGAAATACTGGTCAGCATCGAAGAAGGCTAAGCCTTTGGCCGTAGCGATATTGAGCAGGGAGGTATTGTAGGCCGTAGTGGCGGTGGCTACCAGGCCCTGCTCCACGTCGTCCAGCACAAACGCGCTCGGGATGGGGTTATCGGCGCTCGCCCCGAACTGCTTGGTAGTGTCGATGGCAAAGGCCGTGAGGTAAGAGCCGAAGCCCAGGGCCGGCAGCCCAGTTTGACTGTAAATAAACTTCCAGGGACGGCCGGTCGGCTGCCCGATCAGCGACACGAAAGGCGACGAAGTGAGGGTGAACAACTGCCGCCCCCCGCTGGCATCGCGGATATCGGAGGTAGCAATCTGCTTGCGGTTGCCGGTAGCCGCCCCGCCCGGATTACCCCCGGTCAGAATGACTAATCCCGGTACGCTCCGGCTCGTCAGGGTCGCTTTCAGCACGGGCCCAACCGTCGTAAAGAACGGGATGCCCGTCACGTCCGGGATATTGCTGATAACCCCCTTGGCCCCGTTGGCGGTGAGCGCGTTGATCATGCGCGTAGCTTTCGTGTTGAAGCTGTCGGTCCGCGTGATGGTATTGGGCGGGGGGGTGGCCAGGTTGGTATTGCTGGCATTCTGGGCCGAGCCGCCGCTGGTAGCGTAGCCCAGCACGTCGTTATTGCCCAGCCAGAACGAGAAGAAGGAGGCCGTGGCCGCCTCGGCCTTCACGCGCTGGAAGTACGACTGATTGCTGCCGTCGGGCGTAATCCGCTCGAAATACGGGTTGAACGTGGCGGCCGAGGGCGACGCTTGCTGCACGTTGCCGTAGTTGGCAGTTTGAATATCGGCCATCCGAATCCCGGGCACACCGAGGTTGTCTACCTGGCTCAGGTATTTAGTGTACGGGGCCGAAGTGGGCGAAATACGACCAGCGCTCCCGGGAACCGTGGCCGTAACTGGCCCGGCCGCCGTGATGCTTACTAGGCGCAGATAGCCAGAGCCATTGGCCTGGGCAGTCGTGAACAGCGGCTGGTTGAAAGCGCCGCCCCCGGCTTGCGCAAACTGCTGCGCTAGCATGCTAGGATACGAGTTTTGCTGGCCTTCCAGGTACAAGCCATTGTCGGCGTAGCCAGCGGTCAGCGAGTTGCCAATTGCTATGTACCGCGTAAAACTAGCGTTGCCAGATACTGCGGCAGCCGGCTCCGCGATATCGGTCTGGCAGCCCGCCAGGCCCGCGCCCAGGCCGAGGCCCAGCAGGGCCAGCGCCGGCCGCAAATTCTTAACCGAAGATAAAAGAGTAGTCATTGGGTAGGAAAAAAGACGGCGGTTAGAATTTGAAGTAAACGCCCACCCCAGGCACGCTGATGGTGGTTTTGTAGGTGCCGGCCACGCGGTCGGTGGTGCCGTTGGCAATCAGGTCGGCCTGCGACTGGCTGCGCTGCATAAAGCTCTCGTACAGGAACGAGCCGTCGATGCCGAAGTGCTCGCCCACGGCGTAGGTGAAGCCGGCGGTGAGGCCCACGCGGTCGGCATCGGGAGTTTCGGGCGTTACGTAGCCGTCGCGCACGCAGGAGTTGTCATAGAAGGCCCCGCCGCGCAGCGTGAAATTATCGCTAAGCTTATACTGGGCTCCCAGGCGGAAAGCCAGCGCGTCCTGGTAGCGGCGGGTAGACGACGAGGACGTCACCCCGGCCCCGCCGAGCACGCCACCCGTGTAGCTGAAGTCGAGCGACTGGTAGCGGCTCCAGCGCACTAGGTTGGCGTCGAGGGCGATGGTCAGCTTTTCGGTGGGGTGAATGCCCACGCCGAGGTTGTACACGTCGGGTAGGGGCAGCGTCACGTCGAAGTTGGTGGCCGTGAAGCTGCTGGCAGCCGCGTTCGGGCGGTTGGTGAGCGTAATGTTGCCGCCCTTCACCTGGGCATCGACGGCCGAGCGGTAGCTGGCCCCGATGCTGAACATGTCGGACGGTTTGTAGAGAATGCCCACGTTGTAGCCCAGCTTGTGCTCGGCCTTGCCCGTGAGCTGGGCGTGGAACTGCCCGCCCGACTGCGCTTGCAGGGGCACGTCGCGCTGCAGATCGACGTCGCCGTAGGCCAGCACCACGAGGCCCGCGCCGATGCCCAGCTTGGGCGTGATGGCGTACGAAGCCGTGGCCTGCGCAAACACGGAGCGCAAGTTGATGTCGGTGAGGGCGTAGCGGCCCGTCCAGCCTGCGCCGTAGTGCAGCTCGCTGCCGAAAGGCGTGTACACGCCTACGCCCACCTTAAACTTCTCGGTAATGCCGAAGCCAGCGTAGCCGTTGAAGGGAAATACGTTCTTGTTTTGCAGGGTTTCCTGCGCCCCGCCGCCGTCGGCCCGGAAGGAGATGCGCGGAATGGCCAGGTTGAGGCCGCCCTGAATACCGTTGCCCTGCACGAAGACGAAGGACCCGGGATTGTAGAACTGCGCGGCGTGGTCGAGGAAAAGGCCGGTGCCGGTACCACCCATACCAACGTTTTTCTGACCCGATAGGCCAACCTGAAAACCGCTGGCCTGGGCCGCCGACGAAGCCGCCAGCAGGGTGCCACCCGCGAGGAGTATAGACTTGACTTGCATACAATGCAAAAGAGTTAGGTGGGGATTGTTGAGAGGCTAAATGTACCGCCAATTTTCATATTGGAAAGAAGTAGGCTTGCCGACTACCTACCGCGGCGCAACCTCCCCCGCGTTTTCCGGTCCTTGACCTTCTAAGCTCAGAACCGCCCCAAAGTCACCTCTTTACGAAACATTAAGGAAATATGACTTTTGGCGCGGGCGGAGTTATTTTTGTTTCTGACACCGTTTCTTTTCCTTCTCTTCTAGCTTTTTATTCAACTTTTTCGCATGACAAAACCACTCCTCTCCTTGGGCTGGGCAGGTATGCTGGCCCTGGCCGCGCTGAGCGCACGGGCGCAGACGCCGGTCACGCTCGGTACCAGCCCCTACGTTGAAAACTTCGACGGCCTGGCCAACGGCCTGCCGACCGGCTTCAGCGTGTACACCGGCGCCTCGGCTACCAGCCTGGGCACGGCCCCCACGGCGGCCCAGCTTATCCTGACGCCCAACAACAGCACGACCGCTTGGGCAAGCACGGGGGCGGGCTTTAAAAACTTCGCCTCGGCCAACGCCCTCAACAGCCGCGCCGCCGCGGCTACGCAGACGGCGGCCACCAACCGCGCCCTGGGCGTGCGCCAAACGGGAAACTTCGGCGATGCCGGCCCGGCTTTCGTAGTACAGCTGGCCAATACCAGCGGCAAAACGGATTTGGCGCTCAGCTTTAAGCTGCAATCGCTCGACAGTACCATTGTCAACGCTACCTCCACGGGCCGCACGACTACCTGGCAAGTTGATTACGGCACGGGCACTACGCCCAGCGCGTTTACGCAGGTAGGCTCGACGGCCACGACGGGACCGTTCTTCTCCAACACGACCATCTCGGCCAGCTTCGGCAGCGCGCTCAACAACCAGACCGGTCCGGTGTGGATTCGCATTGTCGCCCCGAATGGGACGACGGGGGGCGGCAGCCGCCCCAGCTCGGCCATCGACGACTTTACGCTGACCTGGAATGCGCCCACGGCCACGACGCCCCTGCTCACGGCTTCGGTCGAAACCCTGGCCTTCGGTAACCAGAACGTCAATTCGACCTCGACCGCCCGGACGTACACGCTGACGGGAGCCAACCTCACGACGGCTACTACGCTTACGGCCACCGGCCCCTACACCATTTCGCGCGACAACAGCACCTTCGGCACCACCGTTACCTACACGGCCGCCGAGCTGGCCACGGCCCAAACCGTGTACGTGAAGTTTACGCCCACCGCCACGGGCAGCGCCACCGGGAGCATCAGCCACGCCAGCACCGGGGCCGTGACGCGCACGGTAGCCCTCACCGGCACGGGCGTCGATCCCAACCAGACGGCTTTCAACTTTAACACCTGCGCTACCGACCTCTCCGACGGGTGGAGCCAGTACAGCGTAACCGGCGCGCAGACGTGGGCTTGCACCACGTTTGGCCGCGACCCCAACGCCCCCACCGCGACGACGGCCACGCCCTACGGCGTACAAATGAACGGCTACGCCAGCGGTGCCAACGTCGTCAACGAAGACTGGCTTATCTCGCCGGTCTTCAACCTGAGCACCTACAACTACCCGCTGTTCTCCTTCTGGAGCCGCACGGCCTTCAACGGTCCCGGCCTCAAGCTGATGGTATCGACCAACTACAGCGGCAGCGGGGCACCCAGCGCCGCCACCTGGACCGACCTGAACGCGCAGTTCCCCGGCTCGGGCTCCGACGCGTGGACGCAGACGACGGGCATCGACCTCTCGGCCTACAAGACGACGCGGGTGTACCTGGCCTTCGTGTATACCTCGACCTCGACCAGCGCCGCCCGCTGGACCCTCGACGACATTGCGCTCACCAACTCGGCCACGGCCCCGGCCCCGAGCTTCTTTACCGACGTAAACAGCCTCGCCTTCGGCTACCAGGCCGTGAACACCAGCGGCACCCGCACCCTGAACGTAACGAGCGCCAACCTCACCGGCGGCGTGACGCTGACCTCGGCCAACTCGGCCTTCACGCTCTCGAAAGACGGCACCACCTTCGCCAGCAGCGTTACGCTGACGCAGGCCGAAGCCAACGGCGCCGTTAAAGCCGTAACCGTCCGCTTTACGCCCACCGTGGCCTCGGTCAATTACTCTTCCGCCATTACCCTGGCCACAACGGGCGCTACCAGCCGCACGGTGACCGTGACCGGCAATACCTACGACCTGGCCAAGACGCTGGAAGTGGTAAACTGGAACATGGAGTGGTTTGGCACGACGGACGCAACCCTCGGGCCGCGCGACAAGAACCTGCAAAACGAAAATGCCTATACGGTACTCAACACGCTCCGCGCTGACGTATATGCCCTGGAAGAAGTAGTTGATACCGTGCGCCTGCGCACGCTCACCACTCGGCTATCAACCGCCAGTGGGCTGCCCTACGCGTACAAGATTTCGGAGTTTGGCTCGTACGCGGATGATAAGAACGACCCCGACTACGTGTTGGCGCAGAAGCTGGCGTTCATTTATCGTACCGATATCGTGAGCAACCCGTCGTTCGTAGGGCTGCTGCGCTGCTCGCAGGCTACGAACTGCGCGGCTTTCACGCCCTGGGCTTCGGGCCGCTTCCCGTATTCGATGCGCGCCGACGTAACCATCGACGGGGTCACCAAGAGAGTGAACTTCGTCGTGATTCACGCCAAGGCGAACTCTACCAACACTTCGGCCAACGACTACGCTCGCCGCAAGGCCGGGGCCGACCAGCTCAAGGCGCTGCTGGAAAGCAGCTACGCCAGCGACAACACCCTCATCGTGGGCGACTACAACGACGTGCTCGACGGCACCATCGCCACCGGCGTTACGCCGGCCATCAGCTCGTACTCGGCCTTCACCCAGGATGCCAACTACTTGCAAATCACGCTGCCGCTGGCCCAGGCCGGCGGGCGCTCCACGGCGGGCTTCCCCACGGTGATTGACAACGTAATTGCCAACCGCAACATGGCGCAGTACTACATCGCCGGCACGGCGGCCATCCGCACCGACGTGGCGGCCACGATTGCCAACTACGCCTCTAGCACTTCCGACCACTACCCCATTTTCTCGCGCTACTCGTTCACCAGCGGGGTGCTGGCCACCAAAGCCAGCCACACCGCTACGCTGGGCCTCTACCCCAACCCGGTAGCCAACAACGTCCGCTTCGACGTAGCCGAAACTGGCAAAGACCTGGCCCTGAGTGTTTACACTACTACCGGCAGCCTCGTGCTGCGCGCCACGGGCTCGGTCGCCCAGCTCAACCAGCAGCTGAGCCAGCGCGTAAGTAGCCTCGCGCCCGGCCTCTACGTGGTCCGCCTCGTGGGTGCCCAGCAGACGTACACCGACCGCTTCGAGAAGCAGTAAGCAGCGGAGGGGGCGGCCAGTAGTCGCTCCCTCTTTTCACGGCAAAGGGCCTGATTGGCTTAGACTTGTCAGTAGCCAACTATCCTTGTAAAAGCGCCAGCCTACCGGCTGGCGCTTTTTTTATTCCTGCGCAAGAGGTATCAGCAATCTTCCTGAGCAATTCTGTGATTCTCAACAGCGGACAGCCCCTCGGCCAATCTTGACACAATCTCTTGTAAAACGAAAAGTTACTTAAATACACTTTGAATCACAAAGTACTTTACATACATTTGTAAGGCTTACCCTACCGGGCTATCAGCCTACTCAAGGCGCTCATCGCATGAAATACTACCCACTCGCTACTCTACTTGCCACAGTGGCTACTGCCTGCTCCTCCAACAGTCCTAGTAGCGACGACGCCGCGCGCACGGCTAGCGCCCACGCGGCAATTGGGCGGCTCATCCAGCAAATCGCAGGCAAGGAAGTTATTTATAAGCCGCTGAAGTGGGCGCGAGCCACCCCGCTCCAAGCGGCAGATATGGGAGAGCTCGCCGTGCAGCAGCAATTGGCGCTTTGGGCAATGGACAGGCTACGAGCGGCTTCCTTTTACGACACAATCTTTGCAGCCCAGGACCTGCTAAGAAAAGGCTACAGCCCGAAGGACCTCCAGAAGGCAGCCCTGGCAGCCGACGCGGCAGAGCACCGAGCAACCAAGCGTGCCCTGACTATTAGCCGAATGCTCGACAGCGTGCGGCGGGCTAGCCCCCAAGCGGCACCCGCTCTTACGGCTGGGCAGCGGGTGTGGCACACGTTCCAACTAACCAATAAAGCTGGGGTGGTGAAACAAGATAGCGCCGCATTTATCATCCTGTCTTCGGGTACCGTGCTACACGTCTATCCGCTTGCGCAGCGGTTTTGGGAACCAGATAATAGAGACCCTTTTTAGGCACTACCTGGCAAAGCGGCCCACACTGGTGCAATATATACTTTGGGGCTTACCCCTGCGCAGCTACTTCAAGAATCCAGCACTGTATTTGTCTGCTTGCAGAAGCCAAACCTAGTTGCCCAGGTGGTAGGGCTACCGTATTTATGCACCACGCTACAGCGATTTCTGGGTCAGTGTACACGTTGTTTTAACCCAGGCGCGGACGCCTCACGAGAGGATAATAAAAATGTACACTGACCCAGAAACCACGCTAGGCTGAAGTTTGAGACTACCAGTGCTGCTGCTAGGCTGGCAATCTTACGCCGCCTCGCCGCAGCCATGTCATGCCTTCGCAGCAGCTTAGCTTGCGTTTGCACCGGTCCTCCCACGCCTACATGCTATCCTTCGCTTCCCGCCTATCTACTCGGCTACCCAATTGGCGCTACTGGTTTTTCCTGGGCTCGTGCGTCGGTAGTGCGGGTGGGCTGATTACCTGCACGGGTATGCACCGCGTGGAAGATGTACGATTAGTTACCACTGATTTAGACAATTTTTGGAATGCTTATCCGGCGGCGCTGCAAGACACGGCTCATGCGGCGGCCGTCCTGCAAGAGCGCTACTTTGCGCCGGGCTCGCCGGGGCTTCGGGAATATTATCAGCATCGCTACCAAAACCAACCCGGACGCTTTGCTCGCTGCATTACGCAACACCCGCGCTTCTACACCTCGGCTCGCCGCACCATGCAGGCGGTTGCCACGCAAAAGCCGCAGATCCTGGCCGCCTTTCGTCGTCTCCAAGCGCTGTACCCGCCGGTTCGCTTCAACCACATCTATTTTCTGGTGGGAGGATTCCGCGGCAGCACCGCGCAGCGGCAAGGGCTGCTCATTGGGGTAGAATACCTGGTTGCGGGCCCCGGGGTAGACACCTCCGAACTAACCTTGGTTGAGCGTAACCGCTGCGCACCGGTCACGGCCATTCCGGCGATGGTTACGCACGAGATGATTCACAACACCCAACAACCGGCCGACGGTACCCTGCTAGGCTACGCTATCCGCGAGGGTATGGGCGATTTTATTGCCGAGCTAGTCACCGGGGCTCCGGGCACCAGTGCCCGGCTGCATCAATACGGCCAGGCGCACGAGCGCGAGTTGTGGCAAGCTTTTCAGCAGGAAATGGCCGGTAAGGATACGCGCAACTGGCTAGCCAATCCCCAGCAAGAAACCGCTGAAAAACCTTGTGATTTGGGGTACTACATCGGTTATAAAATCTGCCAGGCCTACTACGATAAGGCCTCCGATAAGCAGCAGGCAGTGACCGAGATGTTGACGACAAAGGACTTCACCGATTTTCTGGCCCGCAGTGGCTACGCCACCAACTGGCAAAAACCCTAATCATCCGTAGCAAACGGCCTTAGCTAAGCGCTGGACCGTATTTAAAATTTAAAAACCGGCATGCTGAGCTTGCCGAAGCATCTCGCCAGGCGGCAGGCTGCCTACTTCGCCTCCAGCAGCGGCAGCACCTCGGCCACCTCAAACAGGGAGTTGTAGCGCAGGATGGATTTCAAAAAGGCGACGTGGCCCTGGCCGATGATGAGCACGATGGCCCGGTCGTGCTGCACGTCGACGGCGCGCAGCAAGTTGGTGTAGATGCGCACGTTGCGCTTGAAAAACTCGCCGGCCAGGTCGGCCCCGGGATAGTTGTCGCCCCCGCCCACGCGGGCCAGCGCCAGCAGGTACGAATCCATCGTGCCCCGGTCGGCGGCCTCTTTATTCATGCGCTGAAACTGGGCCAGTAAGCTGGCTCCGGGGTACTTAGCGGCGGGCGTTTGGCGGGCATTGATGGCGGCCACGCGGGCGTCGATGCGGCGGCCCACCGTATCGGCGAGCGGCGTTTCGGCCAGGGCGCCGGTCAGCACGGCTTCCTGGTTGTGCTCCTTGGCGTACTGCTGGGCAGCGGGGTAATTGAACTCCCCATCGGCATCGGCGCAGTACACCCGGGGCCGGTTGAGGCGGTTGGCCAGGCGGTAGCCCAGCTGCACTACCTCGTTGTTGTTCTGGCGCTGGCTGCCCACCGGCCGCTGGCCCCGGCGGTAGAGCGCGTAGGTACTATCCACGAAGTGCTGGCGGTCGGCCGTCCACTCCACGAACACTTTATCGGCCTGCGTTTTTTGCAGCTTACCCACCAGCTCGTCGAGTTCGCGCTGCTTGTCGGGCGTCTCCATATCCACCTTGGTACCCTTGATAACGTCGCTGGAGGAAGCATTGAAGTGAAAAGTGCCCACCAGGTACACCTTGATTTTGGTGGCCGGCGCGGCCGGGGCCTGGGCGGCGGCTACGTGAGCGGCGCTGAAGAACAAACCGGCGAGCAGGGGGCGGAAAAAGGCGCGGAGCGACATGGCAGCGGGGGTTGAGAAGTGATGCTGCAAAGGTGCCGGGCCACCCCCGGGACCAGAATTTTATTATCCCAACCCCACCAACCCTTACACCAACGCCCGCCGGCCCGCCCGGTGGAGCGTTGTCCTGGCCCGACGGGCGTTGGGGCCAGCCAGCGGGGCGTTGGGATAATATTCGCGGGCCAGCCTGGCTCGGCGGGTACTTTTAAGCCATGAACCGCCGCATACTTCTGTACCAGATCCTGGGCTGGGCCTTGGTGCTGGGCTACGATTTGTTTTTCATCACGGTGAACTACGGCCCGCACGAAAAGGTCAGCCTGGAAAAGTTACTGCTTCTGCAGGGCACGTTTCTGCTCAGCACGATCAGCCTGTTTTACTACTGCTACCTAGTGGTATTTCCGCTGGGGCTGCGGCCGGGGCGCTGGCCGGTACTGGTGCTGGGGCTGCTGGGCACGCCGCTGGTATTTGCCGCCAGCCGCTACTTGCTGCAAGAGATATTACTGCCGCTTTTCTTCGGCTTCCGCAATTATTACCCGGGCACCCCGCTGCTTTTCTACCTCAAGGACAACGCCTATTACCTCCCCCCGACCATCGTGCTGGCCGGGGCGGCGGTGGCTATTCGCGACGCCTTTTTACGCGAGAAAGAGCGCGAAAATCAACGCCAACTGCAAGCGCTGGAGCAGGCCCGCACCCAGGCCGAGCTGGCTTTTTTACGCACCCAGATCAATCCGCACTTTCTCTACAATACGCTCAACTATCTCTACGCCACGGCTTACCCAGTATCGGAAGAGCTGGCCGAGGCCATCCTGCGCCT
>JAAIGG010437435.1_pt1 | contig 10322 bp, 5 predicted proteins | sample 6487391 | NCBI WGS metagenome assembly JAAIGG01 (sample SAMN13974130, study PRJNA590717) | phyllosphere metagenome | biome: asymptomatic weeds; feature: pooled weeds collected from a community garden; material: weeds; isolation source: pooled asymptomatic leaves from various weed species from...
AAGCCTGACGTTGGGATAAAGCTGGCGAAACGCCTTGATGACGGGCGGCAGACTGTAACGCGCCTGCGTATGCGTGGTGGCGATGGAAAGGATACCGCTGGATTCATTGGTAAACACGTCAGCCAGACGGCGGACTTTACCAGCTTCGCCCAAAATGCGCTCGGTAATGGTGAGAAGTACCTTGTCTGGTTTCGTCATGTCGAGCAGACGTTTACTGTATCGAACATAAATTTCAAAAAATTTGTGCGAGGCGTAAATAGTTTACCTAAATAAAAAAACATACCTCAAGCTGATTAATAAATCAGTAAAGTTTACGATAATCACATATTAATAATCAGTACGAAAACAGACTCACAACCATAATAAAATGTCTTAAAAATGATGTTTCCCTTGTCAAAAAAATCATTACTGAGAATTAAACTTTAGGTGAACACTGTTGTTTTTTCTGGCCGTAGCCTTAACGAAGGGAAGATAGATAAAAACAGAAATAATTATACAAACTAACTGTGTCATAACGGCCCCCATGGAACCCGCTGTAGAAACCCAGGCATTAATAAGTGGAGGCGTCGTCCATGGCACCATCAATACTGCTTTGCCAGCAAAGCCATATAGAGTAGCGAAATAGGCTATTGTACCTGTAACTACAGGAGTAATAACAAAAGGAATAGCAAGAACAGGGTTGAGAATGATAGGCATACCAAAAATAACAGGTTCATTGATATTAAAAATAGCCGGGCCAAGTGAGAGTCGTGCAATTTCTCGCATATCCTTTCTTTTAGTCACCATAAGAACTGCGATAATCAGACCAATAGTAGCGCCCGAGCCACCAATACCCATATATACGTCCCAAAAAGGCATAGTAATGACATTGGGTGCGTCTTTTCCCTGTCCATAGGCGTCCATATTCTCCATAACCGCGCCAAGGAGAAGTGGATCACGGATTGCCAATATCATCTGATCGCCATGTACACCAATTAACCAAAAAAGTTGCGCAAATACGACAAGTAGCATTACTCCCCATAGACTTTGGGTAACGGATTCGAGGGGTTTCTGCATAAGTAAATAAATAGCATCATATAAATAAACTCCCGTCAGCCGATGGAAAACAGCACCAATCGATGCAACGATTAAAACTGTGATGACAGAAGGAATGAGCGCAGTAAAGGAATCATAAATATTTGAAGGAACAGTATCTGGCATTTTAATTTTTAGCCAGCTAAAGCTTTCCAACTTACAGTATATTTCAACTGAAAAAATTGCGATAAGTATACCCAAAAACAGACTTTTACTACCAGAAAACTCTTTTGCAAGTACATCAGGTATAATAATTGAATGCCCGTCAAGCGTTACAGGAAGTGATGTTTGTATAACAGAGATAAAACATACGACGGCTAACAAACCAGGCAACAACTTTTGATTCCCATTAATCCGGGCCAGCTCAATGCCTACCATGAACACCGCACCAATACTAAGAAAGCCTTGTGTAGCATAGTAAATGCTTGTCATGACTGGCTTTAGATCTATTAAAAACGTAAGTGCGGGATAACTTGTAAGTCCATTTTTTGGTTCAAGCACCATGCCTGAAATAAGTACTGAAAACGCGCCAACGATAATTACCGGCATTAATGTAACAAAAGAAGCTTTAATCGCTTTTACATAACGAAGGCTATCTAAACGGACGGCACATCCTTCAATGAAATCAATCGCATTCTCTTGCAGAGACATTCACCTTTCCTCTTAAATACATTATCAGAAATTCTGAGGTAAAAACAATCACTACAGTCAACCAATCACAATAACATCAAATTTATCAATAACTAAAAAAAACATCAAAAAAGTTTCATATCTTTCATGAAGCTTTATAGAATGCCATACACTCTTACTCATCGACGTGCCTCACGCCAATCGTTCTCGCCTTTTTATGTAAAAGTTATCATAGCAGAATCGATTTTATGTACTGTGAACTAAAGTATGTCACTGGTAGTTTTAAAAACCAGAAAAAAAAATTAATTAGCATTTAAATCTAAACTAAATGCACTAAATGGTTTTTTCTATATAAGACTGAATAACATTAACTGTCAGGGCTGTTCCAATAGAGAAATTTTATATCACTTTATACCTGAACACTCAAAGCGTAGACAGATCGACAATACGATCGGCAGAGGAAATGGTAGTTTCTCTGTGAGCAACGATGACACGCGTAATTTTCATCTTTTTAATCGCGTTACTCACCTGAGCCTCACATTCACTATCCAGATGGCTAGTCGCTTCATCCATAAAAAGAATTCCAGGTTTTCGGTAAATTGCCCTGGCGATAAAAATTCGTTGCTTTTGCCCTCCTGACATTCCCTCTCCTAATTCCCCTAATAAAGTGTCGTATCCCATTGGAAAATCCATAATATCATCATGGATATAACTGATTCGTGCGCATCTTTCCATCCAATCCGAATCAATCTCCTCTGCGAATCCGCATATATTTTCTCTAATAGTTCCAGCGAATATTTTATCTTCTTGCATTACACACGCAATCATTTTCCTGTAATTATTCATACCAATCGCAGCGATATCATTATCGTTTATTTTTACTACACCCTCCGTTGGTGAAAACAACCCCATCAAAATCTTAAGAAAAGTAGTCTTCCCTGATCCAGATGGGCCGATAATCGCGATACATTCTCCTTTGCGAATAGAAAGATTTACATTCTCAAAAAGAAATTTCGAAAACACGTCATATCTGTATGAAATACCTGTTGCAACAAGCGACAAAGGCTGCATTTGTGTATTATAGTCAAAATCAGTTTTCTTAGCCTCCACCTCATTCAATGCAATATCGGAAACCCGTTCATTGTGCAAGCTCATCATTTTAAGTTGCAAAAGCGCATTGACCAACGATGCAATACGATCAGAAAATTGCTCCCTGAATGAACTGAATGCAATAAACATTCCAACAGTTAGTCGATTGTCTATTACCATACTGGCACCTAACCATAATATAATAACTTGTTCACAGGTAGTGACAAACGTATTGATGCCACTGAAAAGCATATCCAGTTTTTTGAGCCTTATGCCAGTATTAACTTTCTCAATAAGAATATTAGTTAAGCTGTTCGTTCTGTTATCAACCATGCCTTGGGTTTTTATCGTAACAATACCGTAAAGCGTTTCTACGAAATATGAATTTACACGAGCTTGACTGACCATAGACTCTTCAGAAAGCTGTCTGTAATAATTATAGCTTAACACTCGAATTACAATGTAAATTAAGGAAAAACCTACTACTACAAAAAAAAGATCACCACCATAAAGCCATAGCATACCGGAGACACCAAGCACCAGAATAAAATCCATAATGGCCCCTACTACATTTGTAGTAAAGTTATTACGTAAATCATCTAGTGAATTAAATCTTGACTGAATATCCCCTATACGACGACGTTCAAAAAAAGCTAATGGCAGATTTAGCAAGTGAGAAAAAAGGCCTGTTTTCCATTGGATTTCAATCAGTGTGCTCATTACCAAAGACGACCAGGTTCTGATCATACTTAACGTTGTTCTTAACAAAATTAGTAAAAACAAGGAAAGACAAATAAGTTCCAATAATCCGCTATCAAACGACGGAATGACATGATCCAAAACTATCTGGGTACCAATGGGAAGCAAGAGAGTGATAGCTTCGATAACTAAAGATAAGCAAAATATTTTTATTATTGCTTTTTTAATACCTTCGACACCACTAATAAAGACAGCAAGATCAATTTTTTTTGTTTTCTTTATCTGTGCAAAGTTATTTCCGGGCCATAACTCCAAAGCCACTCCTGTAAAAAATTTACTCACCTCACCATACGATAATGTGACTCTGCCTTTTGCAGGATCATGTATGATAAGCTGATTTTTTCTTACTTTTACAAGCACAACAAAGTGGTTAAAATTCCAGTGAAGAATACATGGTTTTTTGAGTTGTGTAAGTTCATTAATGTCAAGCGATAGCGCTCGTGAATTTAAACCGAGTTGTTGGGCAACTTGTTTGATATGAGCTAATGTCGCTCCGCGTGTTGAAGGGCTAAATCTACGGCGGAGGTCGAGCATGCTAATATTTTTCCCAAAGTGGGAACAGACCATCGCAAGGGAAGCAATTCCACATTCTGATGACTCTGCCTGATGAATCACAGGAATTCCGCTAAAAAACCGCAATCCTAATTTACTTAAAATTAATTCAAGTTTATTTTCCATTATTGACCTGTTCCGAAATACTGTTTTTCATGTCATAAAATGGCGTTGCCATCCACTGATAAATCTTTCTTTTTTCAAGAAAAAGAGTAATTACCGCCTTCATTCCATTTTGAAGAGGTAACATTTTTTTTTCGAAAAATATTTTTTGATTCAAAGGTTCGATGATAACTTTATAATAAGGAAGATTTTCTAATTGAGAACGATCGGGTCCAGAATGATATGACAGGATTTCTTGCTGAGTAGCGGGTGTTTTAGAAAGTGTTATTATTTTACCTGCGAACTGACCAAATTTTTGTGCGGGAAAAGCTTCATAGCGGATATTAACATTCATACCCAATGTAATATAAGGAATAGCGCTATTAGGGACCCAAATGACAACATAAAAGGTCTTTGCGTCAGACGGTATTATTTGAAGAAGACTATCACCAGAATGCACCATTTGTCCTCTGGTGATGTTCATAGAATCGATTACTCCATCAGAAGCAGATTTTATCAAAGTTGAGTTATCAGCTTCAGCACCGATTAATTCCTTCTGGAGTTCGATACGCTTGAGTTCCATTTGATATATTTCATTATCAACCTCAACTGATTGAATGTGCATCTTACTTTCAATTTCACCCACCTCAATCATGTTCTGTTTGTTTTGAGAGCTAAGAGACAACACATTACTTTGTTGCTGATAATACATAGCAACTTGATTATTTAACTGTTCTTTATTAATGAGCCCTTTATGCTGATAGAGTTCGTAAGAGGTCATGTTTTTTTTAAATATCTTCATTCCCTCTTGTGCATCTTTAAGTAATGAGGAAGAGTAAATTAGTGCATTTTCATACTGTTTTTTTTGATTAGAAAGCTCTTGTAATACGATCATCTTCTTTTCATGCATATGATTGACAATATCGTTGATACGATTAATCTGACTTTTAATTTCAATTTTTTTTTGTGTATCAACGGTGCCATCTAGAGAAAATCTCGTCGTATCAACCAGGTATATTGAATCTCCTTTTTTAACTAAATCACCTGCATTAACATATTGTTTGGCGACGTATCCTGAAGCAGGAGAATAAACATTGACGGGTCTTGGGAAGGTTGTGACTTCACCAGAAACATTAATACGTCGAGTAAAACTCCCACAAATAATAAGAGAGAAAAATGCGATGATAAAAAATAAGGTAACTGTCAGAGAAAGCCAGACAGGTGCACCTTTAAGTAACATCGCTCTTCCTGTCCATTTTCTTTTCCTGTTTTCTAATGCTTCCTGGCGGAACAATTTCCATCCTTAACTTTATATTTAAAAATATTAGATGATTGTGAGTTCGACTGGCCCCAAAATAAGGGCCAGTCATCATCCAATCGACTTAACAGCGATTGAAATTATTTACCAGCATTATTAGCACCGGTACCAGCGCCCAGGAAACCAGTGAAAGTCTGGAGTCCTTTTTCAGCAATCGAACCCCAAAGAGCGCCAATCTCTTTACCAAAGTTCGCTGAACCTTTTAAACCAAACTGCTCGCCAATAGACCCAATTGCAGAACCAATTGAAGCGCCTGTATCAGCGATAGCACCAGCACCACTTACCATTTCAACTTCAACACTAGAAAGTTCTTTCATTTTAATACCCCTATTATCCATAACGTAGATTAATAACTTCTTGAGTAGGCTGACACTTATTCATCAACCTTTAATAAAGCTACATAACTCAAATCGATAAGTCCAACTTTATTGGACTTAATAGAAAAAACTTCAGGTGAAAAATAATTAATGCTTTTACTTACCACTGCGTTTAGTAAAAAAAACAAAAGCTATATTTATAATAGAGTAAATGCGATTTATCCCTTTTTTTCAATCTTCAATACCTTCTCTGTTAAATTTAAAAAACACAGCAGGGAATTAAGAGAATTATATTGTAGGAATTAGACTACACATAGAAAAAAATAATTAATCTATTATCATAAATCATTGTGATAAGAAAATTCTTATAAAGATCTTAAGCATCATTTCTTAATATATAAATAAAAGGCTAATAATTAGCTTGCTACTCATGCGCATGCTTGAAATGTTCAGTGTTTAACGAATGTTCAAATAATTTTTTGTGAATTAATGTAGGACAGCACGTAATTTATCGCCTCATGTAACACATCTATCTATAAAATAATTTTATCAAAAAAAACGATAATATTTATTTAATATCCTGTCATCTCCTTTGTGAGGCTCGCTTTTGCGCTGAAGCAGCACAGCACAAACAAAATTGTATTTGATGCTGCTTTTTACAACGTAGTAAGAATGCATGCACATTGTTGCCGTGAGCATCCCGCATAATCGTGTAATTTACTTTTAGAGATCTTCCTACATACTGATTATTTTCCGAGAGAAGATTGCCATGCGACAAGCCCAGTCAACCGAACATCCGCTAATTCCCCTTCAGATGTCCGGCTAAGCTGGATACACCCACAAAGATGGCTGCAGCGAAGCAAAGATCCATAAGACCTCGTTACACAACTTGAAAAAACTATGGTCTGATGGATACTTCTGCTATTACAAAGATTAAAGGACTTGAGGATGAGGATCGCTGTCTCAAATAAATGTCTGCCGGTCTGTACTTTGAAAATATCGCCTTCAAAGACGTCGTTGCAAAATTTGTAAAACAGCAATAAAGTGTGAATTCTTCAGTTAAATAAAAAAGATGTTGTCGATAAGTGTTCCGCTGACATAAAGAACACCGAGGTGGTCTAGATTTACCAGCTGTGTATGCAGCCTAATGAACCTATTATCCAGATGATTTCTTATCTGGCGGAACTCATAGCCTTTTGATGATGAATTTACCCTATTAGGAATTTCTACTTTTTATAGAATCTCATTACACTCCAAATATTAAAAAATTACGTACGCATTTATACATTCAGGTCTAAGTAATTTATCAATCTGTATGACCACGCATTACTAACAGAGTGCGTTCAAGGTGTTAATTCAAGATACAAACGAATAAAAACCACACGATATTTCGCCTCTAATAAGTATAGTAAAATGCTATAAATTAACATTCTATTTTTCTATCAAGCATTATTTAAACAGCAAGTCATGTAACTTTTTGAATATTCTTCTTTCGACATCAGAATCAGTCTTAAGATACGCATTTTTAAGCGACATCAGCTTTACGCTTTGTGATTCCCATCCCATATCTGCAGGTGTGCCACTTATTCTCTTTGCAAGATAATATCTTACCTTTGTAGTCGTTCTTTCATAGTCTCCGATAAACTCAGTGAGTTTTACATGTAAACCCGTTTCTTCAAATGCTTCTTTTACTGCTGTCACTTGCAAATCTGGTAATGCCTTATCAATAGTTCCTTTAGGAATGACCAACGTTTGTCCGCCAAAATGGTTAGTGGGCTCACAAAGCCAAATTCGCAGATCAGGTTCAATGATGACAGCGCCGGCAGCAATTCTCTTCCCTTCAGTAGGGATAAATTTAGGCTCTTTAATTTTTACATCAGAAGTTTGTATTTTACTCCAACCCTCACTCGTGGATGGTGGCTGCCAAGGGCGAAACACAGCATGGTTCAGTGAAAGGGGCAGCATTGTGCCAGGCGTAATAGTCAGTATTGTGTCTAAAAGTATATCTTTTTTTCCTTCCCACAAAAGCAGAGGACTTGGCTTTGAAGGAGATTTGATACCGACAATTCGATTACTATCATTTTTCTTGATATGAATATGCGGTAAGTCGTTATTTAATTCTTTTATCAGCCAATTTTTTCTTTCAATCAGAATTTTCGCCAATGCAAACCTGTCTTTTCTCTTACCCGGCCCATGAGTCAAGCATTCTCTGATAATTTTTTCGTTATCAATATCACTGAGACGTTTAATGCCCTCGATGATTTTATTTCTGGATATAGAGGAAAAAACCTGAGCGGCCGCATAATTTACTTTAGCATCTAGCATGGTAGTTATTTCATTTGGAACAATATTAAAATCCGTTCGTTTCAACCCATTCTGCGCTCTGAAAAGAAGAGCTCCTCCTACATCAATACGCTTGGCCAAGCCATTTTTCATCAAGATATTATCTTTCTCTTCACCTACAACGTCCCAGTTAGCCAACCACACATCAGTTATAAATCCTTCATGCAATCCTTTCACATGTGCATAATTCGAATCGAAATTAATTTTCTTTAAATTGCTATCGAAAAGTGACGTCACTGCATATTGAGAGTTGTGCATTACCCCTCTCAAACTAACCGCATCAACGCCAGCTAGAGCGTAAAGCCTTGAGGCTAAAATTTCATTGCGCGCCCGACTCTCACTACTGACCACTTTTACATAAATTAGTTTGTTATTTTCATTTTTAAATACTCCTCCCGGGGTACTACCCATTGTATTGCTGATGCGACTCCACCTGTTGGTCGAAGAAGAAAAGTCGTCTACACCGCTTCTGTCCGCACCAAAAGCTTTCATATCGATGTTCATAACACCATATCTGTAGGTGACATTACTTATTTCGTAGCGGTTTGTTATATCGAGAATAATTTCATGCTCACTTTGCGGGTTCTGAATATCGTGAGGGAGAGTGCTATACTCAGGAACGATACCTTTTGCACCAGACTTATATTCTTTCGGTCTGTCACCCAGCATTTCTAAATTAATTAATACAGCCTCCTCTCCCGCTTTGAGATTGGTCGCAAACTTCAATGCAACCGCCTTTAATGTTGAAACACTCGTAACGCCACGACCAAAATATGACCCATCTTTTTTTTTGAACCCATGCATTATGCTATGTGCCAAAAACTGACTTTTCTGCCCACGTGGTCCAGTTTTAATGATATCAGTAAATTCTTTCGATAAATGCATTCCCCGAAAAACCACTTTGCTGTTGTAGATATCAGCAATTTCACATGAATAAATAGGTATTGTTTTCCTGAGTTCGCTCATAACTTCGGGACTCGTATTTTCTGACTGATAAAGTCTAACCCGCCCCATAAAGTCTAAAAAATTTTCCACTATTATTGGATTTTTATGTTTTAAATTAAAAACTTTTTCATATTGTTTTTTACACAACCTTCCTTCTTCCCGAGTATTGAATCTATCTAACGGATAGCCGCCATCATTACTTCTGCCTAAACTTTTAAAATTATTAATCATGTTACTTTTGAACGTTGAAAACATAGCATTCTCCTTTTTAATTAAGTGGAAAATTACTAACACTAGTTCCATCTTAGATAATTTTAATTATTGACACTAATAAGTTAAATTGTAAAAAATAAGGAACCCATCCCTCACAATGTGGAGGGTTATTTTTATTTTAATGATATGTTTTATATTCTAAATAAAGTTATCACCCCCCGTTCTTTATGATGTAAAAAATATTTAAAACTCGATTTTATCATTTATTTCTCTCGTTCAGCTTTAGTAAGCTTGGGTTTATTTAATAGACATTAGACAAGGAAGCATAAAGTCATGCAGGGAGTGCTTGATATTATAACCCACCCTTAATTTCGCAGAATTAATTGGCCAGTTCCCCATCGATAACAACTTCCATTATAGCGCCTTCAAACAAAATTAACTGCATGTTTGCATCCGCATTCGATACTGCCAGCGCCTGCTTACTGAACAGCCACACCGCGCGTTGAACCTGTCAGAGAAATTAAACAGCGCCAGATGCCCTTCGAGCATTCTGTTGAAATATTTGTTGATACCAGTAAATACCTGCAGTGATACGAGCCTATTCGGCTAGCTTGACCGACTTTAAAGTAGTCAGTGAGATCGGTCTTGCCTGTGACTGGATTATTAACGGTGACGTTATGTCCTCACACCGTTACTTTTTAACTCATGAGGGTGTTTGTCAGCTCATTATGTTATTTGAGCCTGATAGGGTTCACTATGGCAAATTACGATCAAAAAAATTTTTATGCCGTTGCGCCAGGGCACAGGATGCCCAGGGTCGCTAAATCTGAAAATCGATGACCGGCTCATCGTCACCCGCGGAGGACAGTGCCTGCTCTTTAATCTCTTCAAGCGATAAGTTGGCGTTGCACAGCTCCAGAAATTGCCAGACATAGTTGCGCTGCAGTTGGCCCCGTTTCAGCCCCAGCCACACCGTATTA
>JAAIGG010199005.1_pt1 | contig 10300 bp, 9 predicted proteins | sample 6487391 | NCBI WGS metagenome assembly JAAIGG01 (sample SAMN13974130, study PRJNA590717) | phyllosphere metagenome | biome: asymptomatic weeds; feature: pooled weeds collected from a community garden; material: weeds; isolation source: pooled asymptomatic leaves from various weed species from...
GCGACCTGGTGCTGAAAAGCCTGACCACGCTGGTGCTCGACGAGGCCGACAAAATGATGGACATGGGCTTCATGCCCCAGATTCGGCGCATTCTGGAAATCATTCCGCGCAAGCGGCAAAACGTGCTGTTTTCGGCCACCATGCCCGAGCGCGTGACGCAATTGAGCGAGGAGTTTCTGGAGTTTCCGATGCGGGTGGAGGTGACGCCGCCCGCCCAGCCGGCCCAGACCATCACGCAGAGCTTGTACGAAGTGCCTAATCTGGGCACTAAAATCAACCTGCTGCACCACCTGCTGCACCGCGACGCCGACGAGATGACGCGAGTGCTGCTCTTCACCCGCACCAAGGAAAACGCCGACCAGGTAGCATCCTTCCTCAACCGCAAAGCGCCCGTGGGCGAGGTGCGCGTGATACACGGCAACAAGGGCCAGAACGCCCGCCTCAACAGCATGGATGCTTTCAAAGGCGGCGAGGTGCGCTACCTGGTGGCCACCGACGTAGCTGCCCGGGGCATCGACGTGCCGCAGGTAAGCCACGTTATCAACTTCGATGTACCGCTGATTTACGATGACTACGTGCACCGCATCGGCCGCACGGGCCGAGCGCGGCACACGGGCGCGGCCATCACGTTTGCCAACCCCGCCGAGCGCCAGCACATCGAGCGCATCCAGGCGCTGACCAAGCAGGAAATTCCGCTGCTGCCCATTCCCGAGGAGGTGCAGATTACCAATACTCCCTTTGCCGAAGGCCAGCAGCACGCCCGCGTGCTCGATGAGCAGCGCCGCCGCGAAGACCCCACCTTCGCCGGGGCTTTTCACGAGAAAAAGGAGTGGATTAAGCCGGGCGTGACCATTGACAAGCGCACCGGCAAGCCTTTCGAGGAAGGCCGCAAAAAGAGTCAGAAAGGCGCTAAGAAAAATCCCGGCAAAAAAGGCGCTTCGGCCCCCGGCATGAAAGCCATCAACGCTCGCCCCCGCCGACGCAGCAAGTAGGCTCACTCTACCCGGTAAAACCAAAGCCCGTCCGTTGTGCTACGCTTTGCGCGGCACAACGGGCGGGCTTCTCGCTTGGCTGCTACCTAGCTGCGCTACAATGGCGGCGCGGGGCTGTTGGCCGTAACCTCGCCGATGGTAGTCGTAGCCCGGCCGATGGCCTGCGCCGAGCTGGCGACCGCCTCGGTACCCGCACTACCCGTGAGCCACTGGTACGACACGCCCGCTAAAGCCGCGCCCAGCAGCGGGGCTACCCAAAACAGCCACACCTGCTGCAAAGCCGTGCCACCCAAAATAAGCGCCGGCCCCAGCGAGCGGGCCGGGTTGACGGAAGTATTAGTAACCGGAATGCTGAGCAAGTGAATAAGGGTGAGGCCCAGCCCAATGGCCAGGGGGCCGAAGCCTTTCGGTGCCCGGGTGTCGGTAGCGCCGAGGATGATGTAGAGGAATAGCATCGTGAGCACTACCTCGGTGAGAAAGCAAGCCAAGAGCGAGTAGCTACCGGGCGAAGCCGCACCGTAGCCGTTGGCAGCCAAGCCGTTGGTGGTAGGGCTGTAGGTCGGCGAGCCGGAGGCGATGGCGTAGAGCAGCCCGGCTCCGGCCAGGCCGCCCAGCACCTGCGCCACCCAGTAGGGCAGTAGATTACGCCCCGAAAAGCGGCCGCTCAACCACAAGCCCAGGCTCACGGCGGGGTTGAAGTGACCGCCCGAGATATGGCCGAATGCAAATGCCATTGTGAGCACCGTAAGGCCGAAGGCCAGCGATACCCCCAGCAGGCCAATGCCCACCTTGGGAAAGCCCGCCGCCAGCACGGCGCTGCCGCAGCCGCCCAGCACCAGCCAGAAGGTACCAATAAACTCGACGGCCAGCCGACGCGCCACGCTGGCCTGCACGGGGGCTGGCTCTACGGGTAAAAGAGGAGAAATAGTACTCATAAGGGTGGAAAAGGAAAAAGCCCCGCCGCGTTCCTACTGCTGAACAGTGGAGCGCGGCGGGGCTTATACGAAACCACACCTGGACGGACGAATTCTTGCGTTGATTTAGTGCTTTTTACTGTGCCGATTTCCGACGGCTTAGTGGTGCAGCAGGTGCCCGATGCGGGCGCTAGCCAGCGTGAGCACGCCGCCCCAAAGCACGGCGCTCCAGAGCATGTGCAGCATGATGCGCTGGCGCGGCACGCCCAGCAGCGTGGCGATAACGGTGCCGCCGATGGGCGACAGCAGCACGGGCGTCAGAAACGCGATGCCGCCCATGCCGAAGCGCTTGAATACTTTGATGATGTTACGTGAGCGCTTGGAAAAGACGGGGGCTCGACGCAGCCGCCGCTGCATCTGCCGGTGGCGCACCCATATCCGACCCACGCCGGAGATGATGAATACGCTCGTCATCATGCCCGCTACGGTGAGACCCAGCGTGGGCCAAAAACCTAGCCCCATCGCGTTGCCAGCCAGCGGACCGGCCAGGAACTTGACGGTACTAAACAGGAAGACTGAAGCAAGCTTCATGGCAAAGTGTAACACCAGCGCAGGAAAAGTGAAATTAGGTCGCAAACGCGCTACGCTTGCGGCGAATGACCTAGCAAACATACCCCGTTTCGGCCAAGGAGGTTCAGCCGCTCCCTGGTAGCGGACGGCGGCGGAACCCTGCGGGCAGGCGGGGGCTTACTACTCCAACGGTGGGCGAGCAGCTATATTTTGCTACCGAAAGCCAGGTCGCCGGCGTCGCCGAGGCCGGGCACGATGTAGGCCTGGGCATTGAGCTTTTCATCGACGGCAGCCACCCACAGCGAAGCTTCGGGGATTTCGCGCATCACGTACTCTACGCCCTCGGGGGAGGCGATAACGGCCGCGATATGCACCTGGCGCGGGGTACCGAAGCGCAGCATGGCGCGGTAGGTTTGCACGAGGCTCTTGCCGGTGGCCAGCATGGGGTCGGCAAGGATGAGCACGCGCTCGTCGAGGCGCGGGGCACTCAGGTAATCGAGCTGCACTTGCACCTGGGCCGTGCCCTCGATGCGGTAAGCCGCGGCGAAGGCGCTGGGGCTCTGGTCGAAATAATTGAGGAAGCCCTGGTGAAACGGCAGGCCGGCCCGCAGCACGGTAGCCAGCACCGGAAAGTCGCGCAGCAACTGGCTGGGCGCCTCACCCAGCGGCGTGCGCACGGCCTGCGTGGTGTAGCTGAGCTGGGCGCTGATGCGAACGGCAATAATCTCGCCCAGGCGCTGCAAGTTGCGCCGAAACCGTAGGCTATCCTTCTGAATATCAACATCGCGCAGCTCGGCCAAAAAATGATTGGCGATGCTGGGTACGGCGCACACCACGTGCAGGCGCTCGGGCGGCGCGGCGGAGGTAGCGACCGTGGGGTTAGGGGTATTCAGAAGCGCATCCATAGTGGAAACCAAGTTTTTCGGGTGAACGTCAGCGTTGGATAGGTGACGGGTTGCGCCCCGAAGTTCGCGAAGAAACGCCCAATACTGGGTAGGCTGCCGCCTTCAAAATCGAGGAGTTGGCCCGGCTGCCCGGCGTGGCGGCGCACGGCATCATCGAGCAGCAGCAGGGGCGCGCCGCTGGCCCGCCCCGCCGCCGAGGCTGCCGCAAACAAGTAAATTAGCCCGCCCGCGTGCCGGATGAACAGCGCCCCCGCCAGCAGCTCGCCGGTATCGGGCTGGCGCACTTGCTGCAGCTCGGCCACGCCCTGCGCCTGGGCGGCGGCGTACAGGCGACGCAGCCCGCTGTACTGGCCGGGGCGCAGGCCGGTGTGAGCGGCATCCTTGTAGGTTAGGAAAAGCTGAATCAGCTCATCCAGATCTGCGCCCTCGCGCACGCGCAGCGGCTGGGGCAGAGCGTCGTTTTTGCGCAGGCGGCGGCGATGGTCGGGAGCGTAGGTCTGGCGTAATGCGGCGAGGGGCGGCGAGAGGTCGAGGTGATAAGTCAGGCGCTCACCCAGCGTGAAACCGGGCGGCAGGGCAGGCAATGCGCCGGCGGGCAATTGCTGGTACAGGCGGCCCACGTGGCGTTGAGCCACGGCCAGGTAGTCGGCTACTTGCCGCTGCCGGCTGGCCGGCGTGAGCACCAAGCCTAGCTGCTGGGTGAAGAGCGGCTGGTAAGCCGCTCGTCCCCAAGGCCGCCACGTAGTAGGCAGCGGCAGCAGCGAGCGGTAGTCGCCGCCCGGCCCCAGCTCCACTACGGCATCCCAGCGGCGAGCGGTGGCAGCCAGCCACCACGCCGCCACGTAGGGCAGCGCGCCGGGGCTGGCCGCCACGCAGGCCGCCCAGCGGGCAAGGTCGAGGTCGGCAAAGCGGAGCAGGCGAAGCACGGCGAGCGGGGCGGCCCGGTGAGCGGGCCAGGGCCAAAGGTCGGGGTGAAAAGGCGGGGCCGCAGCGGCCGACGTAAATTTGCCCGGCCTGCCCCCTATCGGGTAGTTTTTTGGTTGATGAAATACTACCTGTCTTCGCTGTTTCTCGTGCTGGCTGGCCCGCTTGCGGCCCAAACTACGCCGCCCGCCTCGCCCCCGCAGCCGGGCGCGGCCAACTGGTACATGTTCAATCAGCCCCTGCCCGAAGACCCGCAGGCCGACCAGCCCGAAGGCAAGGGTGCTCGGCCACTCAGGCAGGATCAGCCCCTTTCGGCGGGCGCATCCCGGTCAGCGACCCGGCGCCCTGGCCAGCGGGCCACTGCGCCCTACCAAGGCCCCCTCTACGTACCGCTCGACCCCAATACCTACCGGCTGCTCGACCGCTACGCCATCATATACGGTCCGGATTCGCTGCAAGATCCGCACACCAGTACGCGCCCTTACACCCGCTCGGCGGCGGCGCACTTAGGTGAGTGGATGCTCTACAACCGGGCCGGCTCCTCAGCGGCTGACCGGTTTAACGCGCAGTACCTGGCCAAGGACAACTGGATGTTCTCGGCCTTCGGCGACAGCATCAACCAGAGCCAGCAGCCGTTTCTCACGTATTTCTACCGTGACCAGACCGACTTCTACCACATTCAGACCAAAGACTTTGCGCTGCGCGTTAATCCGGTGCTGCTGCTGCAAGTGGGCAAGGATGGCGGCGATAATAGCCTGGGTGGCCTGCGCTACGTGAACACGCGCGGCGCGACTTTCGAGGGTCTCATCGATCAGCGGCTGGGCTTCTACGGCTTTTTTACGGACAACCAGGCAGCCGTGCCGGGCTGGGTGCAGCAGCGCATCGTGCGCGACAGCGAGCCTGGCGCGCCGGTGGCCCCGCACGAAGGTTACACCAAGTTTTTCAAAACTCAGGGCGGCAGTTCCTACGATTTTTTTACGGCGCGGGGCGGCATCACCTACGCGGCGACCAAGCACATCAACGTGCAGCTGGCCCACGACCGCAATTTTATCGGCAACGGCTACCGCTCGCTCATTCTCAGCGACTACAGCGCGCCGTACTTCTTCCTGAAGCTCAATACCCGCGTCTGGAAGTTCAATTACCAGAACCTCTTCGCCGAGCTCACCGCCAATCGCACCAACCGCGACACGCTGTACAGCAAGAAATACCTAGCGCTGCACCACCTGAGCTTCGACGTGACGAATAACTTCAACATCGGGGTGTTCGAGTCGGAAGTGGCCGGGCGCCGGGGCACGGGCCTGGAGCTGCAATACCTGAACCCGGTTATTTTCTACCGCGCCATCGAGCAGCAGCTCGGCTCGGAAGATAATGCGTTGCTGGGTCTTGATTTTAAATGGAATATCAAGCACCGCGCGCAGCTTTACGGCCAGCTGGTGCTCGACGAGTTTAAGCTGAGTGAGATCCGCTCGGGCAACGGGTGGTGGGCCAACAAACAGGCCATTCAACTGGGCGGCAAGTACCTGGACGTGGCTGGTGTACGCAACCTCGACTTGCAGGTGGAATACAACTACATCCGGCCCTTCACCTATCAGCACGAGAGCTCCTTTACTGATTATCAGCACTACCAGCAGCCCCTCGCCCACCCCATGGGGGCCAACGTGTCGGAAATTATCGGCATCCTGAGCTACCAGCCGCTGCCCCGCCTGAACGTGGTGGGCAAGGCGTTTTATTCGGTGCAGGGCCTCGATGAATTTGTTACCACGGCCACGGCCTTCAACAACAATGGGGGCAACGTGCTGCTTTCCTACAACCGCCGTGCGCCCTCGACCTCGGGCGGCATCGACGCCGACCACGGCTACCGCGTGGGCAACGGCGATACGAACCGCTTGTTTCACCTCGACCTTACGGGCACTTACCAACCGCGCCTCAATTTCTTTATTGATGCCTCGCTCATCGCCCGCCACCTAGATCTGGACCAGCCTACTTATTACGGCACCGTGTCGGGTACCGAGGTCTACGGCTCGCTGGCCCTGCGCTGGAACATCGCCCAGCGCCTCCACGAATTCTAGACCGCAGATTTAACGGATTAAACGGATTTCGGGGATACGCCCGCCGGCCTGCGGCGGCGGGCTGACTAGCTGGCGGGATGGCTGGTTAGATTGTCTTTGTTGCACAGCGAGTTATGCCAGGCACTACTTTTTTTATATCGGCCGGTGAATCAGGCTGAGTTGGATTTGATTGCGGCCAATGGGTGGCGGGCCTTTCCGCCGCGCTTACCCGAGCAGCCGATTTTTTATCCGGTGCTGAATGAAGAATACGCCGTCCAAATAAGCCGTGACTGGAACGTTCCTTACTACAGCGTAGGCTACGTGGTACGCTTTGCGGTAGACGCTAACTACTTAGCCCAGTTCGCAATACAGAATGTGGGCGACGCCCACCACAACGAACTCTGGGTGCCAGCCGAGCAGCTAGCCGAATTCAACACCCACCTAACTAGCCCAATAGAAGTAACCCACACCTTCAAACGCTCCACCTAGCCAGCCCGCCGCCGCAGGCTGGCGGGCGTATCCCCGAAATCCGTTTAATCCGTTAAATCTGCGGTCTTGAAGACTTACTTACGCCTGCTGAGTTTCTCGCGGCCCTACGCCGACTTCGTACCGCTCTACGCGGTGTACGCCACCCTCGGCATCGTTTTCGGCATTGCCAACTTCACGCTGGTCATTCCGCTGCTCAACGTGCTTTTCGACACCACCGACGCCCACACGGTGCAGGCCCCGGCGGTTCTGCCCGCCTTTTCGCTGTCGCTCGACTACATCAAAGGCACCTTTAACTTCTACTTTGCCCAGATGCTGACGCAGCACGGCAAGCAGGGTACGCTGGCCTTCGTGTGCGGGCTGCTCATCGTGTCGGTGTTTCTGAGCAATCTCTTTCGCTACCTCGGCGGGCGGCTGCTGGCCCGGGTGCGGGCGCGGGTAGTGCGCAACGTGCGCGGCACCCTTTTCGACCGCATTACCCAACTGGAGCTGGGCTATTTCTCCAACGAGCGCAAGGGCGACCTTATTTCGCGCCTCACCAACGACGTGCAGGAAATCGAGATTTCGGTGGTCAATACCCTCACCGCCGTCTTCAAGGAGCCGCTCAACATCGTGGGCATTTTCGTGCTGCTGTTTTCGATGTCGGCCAAGCTGACGCTATTTTCGCTGGTGCTGCTGCCCATTTCGGGCGGCATTATTGCCAGCGTATCGAAGCGCCTGCGGCGGCACGCGACCGTCAGCCAAAGCACGCTGGGGGCCATGCTGTCGGTGATTGAGGAAACGCTGGGCGGGATGCGCGTGGTCAAGGCCTTCAATGCCCGCCGCTACGTGCTCGACAAGTTTGCCTACCAAAACGACCTGTACGCCCGCACCACGCAGGCCATCGACAACACCCGTGACTTGGCCTCGCCGTTCTCGGAGTTTGCGGGCGTGACCGTCGTGGCGGGCCTACTGTACTACGGCGGCTCGCTGGTGCTGGGTGGGCAGGCTGAACTATCGGCCTCGGCCTTCATTACCTACATCATCCTCTTCTCGCAGATTCTGACGCCGGCCAAAAACCTGTCGGGGGCGTTCAGCAACATCCAGCGCGGGCTGGTGGCCGGCGGCCGGGTGCTGGGCATCATCGACACCGAGGCTTCTATCCGTGACCAGCCCGGGGCGATGGTGCTGCCGGCCTTCGAGCACCAGGTGGAGCTGCGCAACCTGAGCTTCCACTACGGCGACGTACCCGTACTCTACGACCTCAATCTGACCATCAAAAAAGGCCAGACCGTGGCGCTCGTCGGCCCCAGCGGCGGCGGCAAAAGCACCCTGGCCGACCTGCTGCCCCGCTTCTACGACCCCAGCGCCGGGCAGGTCCTCATCGACGGCCACGACGTGCGCGCGTGCACCCTGCACTCGGTACGCGCCCAGATGGGCATCGTCACGCAGGAGAGCATTTTGTTTAACGACACGATTTACAACAACATCAAATTCAACACCGAGGCGACGGAGGAAGAAGTAATTGCCGCCGCCAAAACGGCCAATGCCCACGACTTCATCATGGCCAGCCCCGAGGGCTACCAGACGAGCATCGGCGACCGGGGCTCGCGTCTCAGCGGCGGGCAGCGCCAGCGCCTGAGCATCGCCCGGGCCATCCTGCGCAACCCCCCGATTCTCATCCTCGACGAAGCCACTTCGGCCCTCGATACGGAAAGCGAGCAATTGGTGCAGGAAGCGCTCACGCGCCTCATGGCCTCGCGCACCTCGCTCGTCATTGCCCACCGCCTCAGCACGGTGCGCCACGCCGATGAAATCATTGTGCTTCAGCATGGTCGCATCGTGGAGCGTGGCACCCACGACGAGCTTGCGCAGCGCCCGGGCGGCCTGTACCAGCGCCTAACCCAGCTGCAAACCAACGCGGCGCTGGCCTGAACGTAAGGGAGGCAGGGGGCCGGGTGGTCCACCGTTCTTTTGCCCTACACCTTATTCGTACCATGTTCGCTCTCAAACGTATCGTCACCGTCGTTGTGATGGTTTACCTGCTCATCGCCCTCTTGTTTTTGCTGTTTCCGGCGCTTCGCGTTTCCATCTCCGGCATGGCTGGCAACGGAGCGCCCGGCCCCTACCAGGAGCGCGACTTCTTCATGGCGCTCTGCTGGGTAGGCGTGGTGGTATTGGGGCTGCACCTCGTTACCGAAAACCTGGATAGCGCCCTGCTCCGGCGTACCGCCACCCAGCAAGACAACCGCATCAATGAGCTGAAAGCTAAACTATACGACGTGCAGCAGCCCGCCGGCCGGCCCCTGGCCGCTACTACCGACGGCCCCGCCGTATCGTACCCTACCGCTGCCGAGGCGCGCCGCGCCGACGCCCCGCCAACCACCCCTCCCACTTACTAACATTTTCGCTTGCACCTCCCCGATCTCATCCGCGCCGAGCTGACCGAAGCCCGCTCCGTTCTCGACCAGTTTTTGGCCGACGACGCCAACCTTGCCCGCATTGCCCAAGCTGCCGAGCTAGTGGCCGCCAGCCTCAACAACGGGGGCAAAGTTCTTACCTGCGGCAACGGCGGCAGTTTATGCGATGCGCAGCACTTTGCCGAGGAGCTCAGCGGCCGCTACCGGCAAGACCGCCGCGCCCTGGCCGCCATTGCGCTCACCGAAGCTTCGCACATGACTTGCGTAGCCAACGATTTCGGTTTTGAGTTTGTATTCAGCCGGTTCGTGGAGGCGCTGGGTCGGCCCGGCGACGTCCTACTGGCCATCAGCACCAGCGGCAACTCGCCCAACATTCTGCGCGCCGCCGAAGCTGCGCGGGCGGCGGGCCTGAAAATAATCGCGCTCACCGGCAAGGATGGCGGCCAGCTAGCCCACCACTGCGACGTGGAAATTCGGGTGCCGCACTTCGGCTTTGCCGACCGCATTCAGGAGGTGCATATCAAAGCCATTCACATCATGATTATGCTGATTGAGAAGCTGGTGGCTGCTTAAAGGCGCCGCGACTTTTCTATAACGCGTCACGCCACGCCAGTCGCGCTACCCGACTTATTCCGTTGGAATTGCTGTTCTGACGGGGCAAGCCAAGTAGCGCGACCGGCGTAGCGTGACGCTCTTTTTTTGGCTGGGCTGGCGTTTCTTTGCTGGAATAATTTAGTATATCGCAACACATGTTGACTAAAACTTACGGCTCGGCCGTGCAGGGTGTTAATGCCTATACCATTACGATTGAAGTAGTTGTAACAGCCGGCACTCTGTTTTACGTCGTCGGCCTGGCCGACAGCGCCATCAAGGAAAGCCAGCAGCGCATCGAGTCGGCGCTGAAGCTGCGGGGCTACCGTATGCCGCGAACGAAAGTGGTGGTAAATATGGCCCCGGCCGATATTCGCAAGGAAGGCGCGGCCTACGACCTACCCATTGCGCTAGGCATTTTGCACGCCTCACAGCAACTCAACACCGACCGCCTGGGCGACTACATCATCA
>JAAIGG010461543.1_pt1 | contig 10253 bp, 7 predicted proteins | sample 6487391 | NCBI WGS metagenome assembly JAAIGG01 (sample SAMN13974130, study PRJNA590717) | phyllosphere metagenome | biome: asymptomatic weeds; feature: pooled weeds collected from a community garden; material: weeds; isolation source: pooled asymptomatic leaves from various weed species from...
CCCCCCGGCCCCCTCTCCGAAAAGGAGATGGGGAGCCTGACGACTACTTACGCTCGGCTCCCCCTCTCCTTTTCGGAGAGGGGGCCGGGGGGTGAGGCGCTTGCGTTAGGAAAGAATTTGCATCGACTGAGATGAAGGCAAAATCTAAATAAAAAAATTACTACTTAAAACTGCTACCTACTATGCCAGAGCAATTCGACTTGCACCACCGCGAAGTGCAGGAAATCATGGGGCGAATGCCCGGCTGGGTAACGCGCTGGGCCTCGGCGGGGCTGCTGGGCGGCTTCCTGGTGCTGGCCGGCGCGACGCGTCTGGTGCGGTTTCCCGACGAGGTGCCCGCCGCGGTCGTCGTCACGCGGGAAGCGGCCCAGGCGCCGCGCATCCGGGTGCAGGTTGCCGTGGAGCAGGCGGCGGCCATCCGGCCCGGGCAGGCCGTGCTCATCGACCTGCAAGCCTATCCCGCCCGCCGCTACGGCTACCTGCCGGCCACCGTGCGCGAGGTGCTGCCCTTCACGGCGGCCCGTGCGGTGGAAGTGCGCGTGGCCGCCCCGCCCGATTGGCGCACGACCACGGGGCAGGTCATTGCCAGCCAGCCAGTGCTGAGGGGGACGGGCACGATTACGGTGAGCGAGAGTACGCTGTGGCAGCGCGTGTTTCGGCAGTAAAGCTGGCGACTTGGGGTTGAAGTATAGCAGCGCGGTAGTAATTGTCCGGCTATGTAGCTAGGGGAGTAGTTAGTACAGGTCATAAGAAGTACTTTGCGGGCTGATAGTGAGCCGACCACCCATTGCGAATGGGCCTGTCGGCTCCTTTGCTCACGCCGCTCCCCACCCTGCCCGTGCTACAAAATCTCTACTCCTTCCACAAGCAACTAATTCTCCGCCTGCCCGCCCAGCCGTTTGAGCTGGACATTGCCGAGGCCGACATTCGAGCGAGCCTGCACGACGTTCGGTTCATGGAGAGCATCTACCTGGCCTCGCCCGCGCTGCACGACGAGTGCGACAAGTGGCGCCGGGGCGAGCTTACCGACGCCCGCAAAGTAGCCAAGCTGCGCAGCGCGCTCACGCGCTACTACGTGCGGGCACGCAGCCGATGTACGCCCTTTGGGCTGTTTGCGGGCTGCGCCGTGGCCGAGTGGGGGCCGGCCAGCCAAGTGGTAGTCGCCGCCGAAAAGGCTACCCGCCACACCCGCCTCGACATGCACTACCTCTGCGACCTGGCTCAGCAGCTGGCCGCCCACCCGGCCGTGCGGCCCCACCTGCGCTACTGGCCCAATACGAGTCTGTACCAATTAGGTCAGGAGTTTCGCTTCGTAGAGCACCACTACGCGGCGGGCCGGCGGGTGCATCAGCTCAGCGCGGTGCTGGCTACGCCCTACTTGCAGCGGGTGCTGGCCGCTACCCAGGGTGGGGCCGGCTACCCGGCCCTGGTGGCCCTGCTGAGCGAGGCCGAGCCGGACGAGGCTACGCAATTTATCGACGCGCTCATCGAGGCTCAGGTGCTGATGCACGAATTGGAGCCGACCGTGACGGGCGAGGAATTCTTCACCCACGTGCTGGCCGTGCTGGCGCGCGTGGGCGAGCAGTCGCCCGCCATCGCCGCCATTGCCACCCACCTCGAAACCGTGCGCCAGCAGCTCATTGCCATCGACCAAAGCCCGGTTAACCTCGCCCGGGCGTACACCAACGTCGTGCTGGCCCTGACCCCGCTGGGGGTAGCCCTGGAGCCCGGCAAGCTTTTTCAGGTAGATGCGGTGCCCGGCCTGGGCGAGGCCGCGACCCTGGATGCGGCGTGGCAGCGCGACTTGCTGGAAGCCGTCGAGGTGCTGGCCCGCCTGGCGCCGCCGCCGGTGCAGCCCCGGCTGGCGGCGTTTCGCCAGCGCTTCCAGGCCCGCTACGAAACCCAGGAGGTGCCCCTGCTCGAAGCCCTTGACAACGAGAGCGGTATTTCCTACACCGAGTACGGCAGCAGTAGCTACTCGCCTTTGGTGCACGACTTGGTGACGGCCCCCGCGGCGGCGGCCTCGTCGAGCAGCGGCCGCACCCGGGTGCAACAGCAATTGCACGAAAAGCTGCGCGAGGCCGAGCGCACCCAGCAGTACAGCCTCGACCTGGCCCTGGCCGACCTGCCGCCGGTATCGCCCAGTAGTCCGCCGCTGCCGCCCTCGCTGGCCATCCTGTTTCGGGTGCTGGACGGGCAAAAGCTGCTCATCGAAAGCGTGGGGGGCTCCAGCGCCGTCAACCTGCTGGGGCGCTTTGCCCACGCCGACCCCGCCATTGCCCACCTCATCGCGGAGGTAGCCCAGCACGAGCAGGCCCACAACCCGGGCGTGGCCTTTGCCGAAATCTGCCACCTGCCCGTGAGTCGCGCTGGCAACCTGTTGCAGCGGCCCTGCTTCCGCACCCTCGAAATTCCTTACCTGGCCCAGTCGGCCCTGCCCGCCGAAGGCCAGGTGCCGGTGCAAGACCTGCTGCTGTCGGTGCGGCACGGCGAGCTGCGGCTGCGCTCGCGCACTACCGGCCAGGTGGTCGTGCCTCGCCTGGGCACGGCCCACAATTTCACCCACGAGGCGCTGCCCGTCTACCAATTTCTCTGCGACCTGCAAACCCAGGGCTTGCAGGCCCAGCTGGGGGTGGGGTGGGAGGCCGGGGCTGGCTCCGCCCGGTTTTTGCCCCGCCTCACCTACCGCCGCGTGGTGCTGGCCCCCGCCTCGTGGCAGCTCACCGCCGCCGACCTGGCCCCGCTGCTGACCGATGAGGCCACCCTCGCCGCTCGTTGGCCGGCTTTCTGCCAGCAATGGCGGCTGCCCCGTTTTTTCACCCTGGCCGACGGCGACAACGAATTACTGGTCGATACCGCCAGCCCGCTGCTGGTAGCCACCTGGCTCGATACCGTCCGCCAGCGCCCCCAGGTGCTGCTCAAGGAGTTTTTATTCGACCCCGATGCCAGCCCCGTGCGCGACGCGGCGGGCCGGCCCTACCTGCCCCAGGTGCTGGCGGTGCTGCTGCGCCAAGCGCCGTGCTACCCGGGGCTGCCCCCGGCCCCGGCCCGGGCCGCGCAGCAGGCCGTGCAGCGCGAGTTTCCGCTGGGCTCCGAGTGGCTGTACTACAAGCTCTACTGCGGCCAGAAGGTAGCCAACCGCGTGCTGCTGAGCGTAGTGCAGCCCCTCGTCGAAGAACTGTTGGCGCAGGGCCTGATTGATAACTGGTTTTTTATCCGCTACGCCGACCCCGACAACCACCTGCGCCTGCGCCTGCACTTGGCCGACGTGGCGGCCCTGGGCAGCGTGGTGCAGCTGGTGGCGGCCCATTTGCAGCCCCACTGCACCAGCGCGACCATCTGGAAGGTGCAAACCGATACCTACCGGCGCGAGCTGGAGCGCTACGGCTCCCAGGCCATCGGCCTCGCCGAGCAGCTATTCGGCTACCAGAGCACCGCCTACTTGGCCTGGCTGGCCACCGAGCCCTCGGCCGATGACGACTGGCTGTTCGGCCTCACGGCCATGGCCGAGCTGCTGCACGCCTTCGACTACACTTTCCCGCAAAAAATAACCCTGCTGGCCGGGCTGCGCGAGTCGTTCGGCCGGGAGTTTGGGCTCGATAAAAAGCTGAAGCTTCAGCTCGATGCCAAGTTTCGGCAGGTGCGCCCGGCCATGCAGCAGGCGCTGAGCCAGGTCGAAAGCTGGCCGCCTCCCGCCCCGCTCCGGGCCCTGGCCAGCCAGCTGGTGAGCCTGGCCGCCGAGGGCCAGCTGGCGGTGGGTACCGACCACCTGCTGGGGGCCTACCTGCACATGCTGCTCAACCGCATCATCCCGGCCGAGGCCCGGCTGCACGAACTGGTGCTCTACGATTTTCTGGGTCGCCACTACCAGTCGCAGCAGGCCTTGCAGCGCGCCGGCTAGGGTAGGGCAGGAGTTACTTACGGCCGCTCACCACGTTTTGCTGGAGCGTTTCGAAAAAGGCGGCGCGGTACGTGTCGCCCAGCGGCACGTAGGCTTTCAAGCCCTTGAAAAATATCTGGTTGCCATCCAGGGCCTGAATTTTATTCAGGGCCACCAAGTACGACTTGTGCACCCGCACAAATTGACGGCTCGGCAGGCGCTCCTCCAGGTCCTTCATGTTGAGCAGCGTCACGATGCGGTCGTCCGCCGTGTTGATGGACACGTAATTCTTCATGCCCTCGACATAGATAATATCGTCGAAGTTAATTTTGGTCATCTTGCCCTTGCTCTCCGTCTTGACGAAGATGTAGTCGGCCGCCTTCTCCGGCGCCTGCCAGCGGCTCGACGGCTCGATTGAAGCGTTGAGGGCCTTCTGGGCCGTTTTCAGGAAGCGCTCAAACGCGATGGGTTTGAGCAGGTAATCGAAGGCTTCGAGTTCGAAGCTCTCCACGGCAAACTCGCTGTAGGCGGTGGTAAATACGATCCGGGTTTTATCCTTGAGCAGGCGGGCGGCATCCAGGCCCGAAATCTGGGGCATGTGGATGTCCATAAACAGCAGGTCCACGGGCTGATTCTGCACGACGCCCAGCGCCTCGATGGGGTCGGTGGTGCTCCCCACCAGCGTGAGGAAGGGCGTCTTCTCAATGAAGGTGCGCAGAATGTCGAGTGCGCTTTGCTCGTCGTCTACTATAAAGCAGGAAATCATCGCCTAAAGGTCCAGCGTTAGATGGCAGGTATAAAACTCCGGTTCGTCGGTGGTCGTGAGCGTGTGGCGGCCGGGGTAGATCAGCGCCAGGCGCTTGCGCGTATTGGCGAGGCCAATACCCGTGCTTTTCTCCTTGGGGCCGTTGCGTTTCTTGTTATGCGTCAGGAAAGTTAGCTGGTTTTGCACAACCGTCAGGCGAATGACGAGCGGGTGGGCCGGGTCGGCTAGCTCGCCGTGCTTGAAGCAGTTTTCGACAAACGTGATGAGTACCAGCGGCAGAATGAGCAGAAAATGCGTGCTGCCTTCCACGCTGAAATCTACCTGCAATTTATTGTTAAAGCGCAGTTGATTGATTTCGATATAATTGCGCAGATGCTTTACCTCCTGGGCCAGCATCACCTTGCCGTTGACGTCTTCGTGCAGGGCGTAGCGCATGGTTTCCGACAGCAGCAAAATGCCCTTGGCGGCGCTGGCCGAATGCGGGTATACCTGGGCGTATAAAAAATTTAGAGAGTTAAATAAAAAGTGCGGATTAATCTGATTTCTTAGGAAGGCGAGGTTGGCTTCCAGCAGGCTGCGCTCGGCCAGGCGTAGCTGTTCCTCCTGCTGGCGCTTGTGCACCTCCAGGGCAATGGTGCTGCGGGCAAACCAGTAGCCCGCGCTGGCAAACAGAAAAAACGTGCCCCGGTATACCGAGGCAAACCACAGCGAGCGCCTCGTCGGTGCCGAAGCCGGCAGCATGTACTCAGTGAGCCCGGTGCGCAGTAAAGCGTAGGTAGCTAGCAGCCCCAGCGCTGCGAGCAGGTACCAGCCCCCGTGCCGCCGGGCGTACACGCGGGGCAGCAATAGGCTACTATTACTGTAAAAGAGGGCAGCATTAAGGGCATAATTCAGAAGTACAAACGTCCAGTTGAAAGTCTGGGAGTTGGTAGCCAGAATGATAGACTGCTCATAAATGATAAAGGCCACCCAAGCCAGGCAGTGAAACAGGAGTAATCTTACTTGTTGGCGGTGGGGCTGCATGGCGCGAAAGTAGGGCCGAAACCGCGCCAAGGCTGGGCCGGCCGCCTGGCCAGGCGCTGGCCCCGGGTGGGCAAACGGGCCGGTTGGTACCTAGCAAAAGCCGGTTGGTGTAAACTACTAGGGGGCGGGAGCGGGGGGAGGTAGGTTTGTCTCAAGGTCAGCGCTACCCCACTCTCCTCTCCTTCTGTCTCATTTCCTTTTCTGCACCACGATGAAAAATTTTGACGCTCCCGCCAAGTTCAAGCTTACCAAAACGATCATCACCCGCTACACCAAGCCCCAGGCCAGCGGTAATCCCATGAGCACGAGCGATGTTACTGTGAAGACAACGGTATCAATCAGCTCCATCTACGGCGGCTTCTAGCAGCTCGGCCAGTGGCGGGCCGACAGGTACGCCACTGGCCGGGGATGCGTGCTCGCTGCCGGCTACCCCTGTTTTACTTCCCTTCCCCCGGCTTTGAGGCGATATCCCATGTCCACGCTCCTTTCCTTTCGACAGCCCGGTGGTACACCGTCCGTGGCCGCGGCCGAGCCGGCCGTGCCCGCCGCGCGGCGCAGCTGGGAGGCAGTGCACGCCTTGCTGACTGGCCCGGCGGCGGAGGCCTGCCCGCCCCCGGCCTTTGCCAACCTAACGGCGTACCACTACTGCGTGCACCAGGCGTTGGAGCGCGGCAAGCCACTACCCACGATGCTGAGCCGGCGCTTCGACCAACTGGCAGCCCAGCTGGCGCAGCAGGCCAACCAGGGTGCTTGGCCCGTCGCGCAGCTCGACCAAGCTTGCGTGGCGGCGTGGCTCAATACCCAGCTGGCGACCAACGAGCACCCCCGCCGGTTGACCCTCTCGACCCGGCTCGATGAAGCCTTGTGCGCCGAAGCCCGCCACCTGCACCAGCAGCCCGATGCCGAAAGCCAGCGCCGGTTTTGGCGCGTGCTCCGCTACTTCAGCCTGCGCCTGCCCGCCGCCGCCGAAGTCCTGCCGGTACTGCAATCCCTACTGGCCCATCCGCCGCCGCCCCCGGCCGAGCCGCTGGCCCTCGGGCTGGTCGAAGGCGTGGCGGCCGAGCTGTTGCTGTTGCTGAAGCTGCACAAGGCCGGCCTGCGGCACGCGAGCCTCGTGGCGCGCATTCGAGCCGGCATCAGCAAGTTGCTGGCCGTGCGGCACCCGGTCGATTTTTTGGAGGGACACTACTCGGTTTTTCCCCACCAGCTGCTGCCCGCCTCGGAAGAAGGTACCTTCAGCGCCGAGCTCAGCTGGCAGCGCGGCGACCTGGGGCAGTCGCTGCTGCTGTACAAGGCGCACGAGCTGCTGCAAGACGACGAGCTCATCAAGATAGCCGAGCTGGTGGGGCTCAATACCTTGCTGCGTACTACCGCGCCTGCCACCGGTATCGGCACGGCGGAGCTAGCCCGGGGGGCCGCCGGGGTGGCCCACCTGTACCGTAAGCTTTACCAGGCCAGCCGCTTGGCGGCCTACCGCGAGGGCTACCGCCACTGGCTGGGCCAAACTCACATCTTGCTGCGCCAAGACCTGGCGGCCGGGCGCTACCAAGGGCAGGAGGGCAATTTGCTGCACGGCTTGGTGGGGATAGGCTTGGTCACGGTAGCGAGCCTGACGGATGCTGAGTTGGACTGGGATGCGCTCGTGCTGTAAGCCAGCCGGCCGGTGGGGCGGCCCGCGGTAAGAAATGGCCGCGTGCGACCTTTGCGCCGCCATGCCAATTTCCTTCTCCCAACTACCCGCCCTGCTCGGCGGCACGCTGCTGCAAGCCCCCGCCACCGACGCTACCCTGGCTACCCTGCTGCTCGACAGCCGCCGCGTGGGCCTCACCGAGGGGGCCGTATTCTTCGCCCTGCGCGGTCCGCGCCACGATGGGCACCAGCACCTGGCAGCGCTCTACGCCAAGGGCGTGCGGCTGTTTGTGGTAAGCCACCCGCCGGCCAGCCTGGCCCCGTTTGCGGGGGCGGGCTTTGTGCAGGTGCGCGACGTGCTGGCGGCCTTGCAGACGCTGGCGGCGCGGCGGCGGGCCGCGTTCGGTGGGCCGGTGTGGGCCATCACGGGCTCCAACGGCAAAACCATCGTGAAGGAGTGGCTGGCCCAGGTGCTGGCCCCCGACGAAGCGGTTTGCCGCTCGCCCAAGAGCTACAACTCGCAGGTAGGCGTGCCGCTGAGCGTGTGGGAGCTGGCCCCCGGCCGCCACACGCTGGGCGTGTTTGAGGCTGGTATATCGGAGCGCGGCGAGATGGAGCGGCTGGCGACCGTCATCCGGCCCACGCACGGCATATTTACCACGCTAGGTACGGCCCACGACGCGGGCTTCGCCTCAGAGGCCGAAAAGCTGGCGGAAAAGCTGCGACTTTTCGAGCAGCCGGGCTTTGAGCTGCTCGTGTACTGCGCCGACCAGCCGGCCGTGCACGCCGCCGTGCGGGCGCGGGGCCTGCCCGCCCTGGCCTGGACGCGCCACGAGGTGCCCGGCGCGGTGCTGCGCTTTCGCCTCAAGGCTACCACCGCCGGTACTACCAGCGTGCGCGTGCGATTGGGCGAGGGGGCGGCTACGGCGCATTTTCCGGCCGAGCAGCCGACCTTACTGGCTACTCGCTTCACCCTGCCCTTCGCCGATGAGCCTGCGGTAGAAAATGCCCTGCACTGCCTGGCCGTGCTGCTCTGGCGCCAGCTCGACCCCGCTAAGGCCCTTACCCCGGCCGAAATGCAGCGCCGCTTACAACGCCTGCACCCGGTAGCCATGCGCCTCGAAATGAAGGCCGGCCGCCACGGCTGCTACCTCCTCGACGATACCTACAACAACGACCTGGCCGGCCTCTCGCTAGCCCTCGATGCCTTGAGTCGCCAGGCCCGCCCCGGCGGCCGCACGCTCATCCTCAGCGACGTTCTCGAATCGGGCCTCGCCGGCCCCGAGCTCTACGCCCGCGTGCTGGCCCTGGTGCGGGCGCACGGTGTCACGCGCCTCATCGGGGTGGGGGAGGAGTTGGCTGCGCAATTAAAAATTATGAATTATGAAGTAGAAATTGACGCGGTCACTCTGCAAAGAGAAGCAGCCTCGCCGCAAAGTCAATTCATAATTCATAATTCACAATTTACAATTAAAACCTTCCCCTCCACCGAAGCCCTGCTGGCTGAGCTGCGGCCGGCTGATTTTCAGAATGAGACCATCCTGATCAAGGGTGCCCGGCGCTTTGGCTTCGAGCGGGTGGTGGCGGCTTTGCAGCAGCCCCAGCACGGCACGGTGCTGGAGGTGAACCTCGATGCCCTGACGCACAACTTGCAGTACTACCGCCAGCTGCTACGGCCCCGCACCCGGCTCATGGTAATGGTGAAGGCTTTTGCCTATGGCAGCGGTTCGTACGAGGTGGCCAGCCTGCTGGAGTTCCAGCGCGCCGACTACCTGGCCGTGGCTTATGCCGACGAGGGCCAGCAGCTGCGCGACAATGGTATCAGCCTGCCCATTATGGTGCTCAACCCCGGCCCCGATTCCTTCGCCCAACTGCGGCGCTACCGCCTGGAGCCCGAAATCTACTCGCTCGAACGCCTGCTTGACTACCTGCAAGCCGCCCGCGAAGCCACCGCCGATGGCGCTGGCCCGCTGCCCCCCCTGCACCTCAAGCTCGATACTGGCATGCGTCGCCTGGGCTTTGCCGAAGAAGAGCTGCCCGAGCTGCTGGCTTTGCTGGCCAGCCATCGCGCCGCCCTGCCCGTGGCTGGCATCATGACCCACCTGGCGGCCGCCGATGACCCGGCCCACGACGAGTTTACCCGGCAGCAGCTGGCGACGTTCCGGCGCATGGCCGCGGCCATCGAGGCGGTGCTGGGCTACCCAGCCCTCAAGCACGCGCTCAACTCGGCGGGTATTCGCCGCTTCCCGGAGGCGCAGCTCGACATGGTGCGCCTGGGCGTGGGCCTCTACGGCGTGGAGGCCGGCGCCGAGGACGCCGCTAACTTACTACCCGTGAGTACGCTGAAAACCACCATTTCGCAGATTAAAACGTTGCCCGCTGGCTCTACCGTGGGCTACGGCCGACGGGGTGCGGCTATGGAGCACGAGCGCCGGGTGGCTACGCTGGCCATCGGCTACGCCGATGGCTACGACCGCCGCTTTTCCAACGGGGCGGGCCTGGTGCTGCTGCACGGCCGCCGCGCCCCAGTGGTAGGCTCGGTGTGCATGGATATGGTGATGGTTGACGTAACCGACGTGCCCGAGGCCCGGCCCGGCGACGTAGCCGTGGTATTTGGTGAAGGGTTGAATACAAGCGAGTTGGCTCAGCGTATTAATACCATTCCCTATGAGTTGCTGACCAACGTGAGCGAGCGCGTGAAGCGGGTATTTGTGAGCGAATGAGCAAGGGGGAAGGCTGCTGCCAGATTATGCCTAAGTATCGGGCGAGATCAACGCGGCCTTGCGGGCTGCCGTATGGAGGCCGGAGGTATAGTTTTTCCAGCCTCTTCTTTCACGTATGAACAAGCCTTTTCTCGCTCTGCTGGCTGCGGCCACGCTCGCCACGGCCACCAGCTGCAACGACCTTAAAAAGTCGGACGACAAAAACACGCTCAGCGATGCCACCCAGGATACG
>JAAIGG010342670.1_pt1 | contig 10239 bp, 5 predicted proteins | sample 6487391 | NCBI WGS metagenome assembly JAAIGG01 (sample SAMN13974130, study PRJNA590717) | phyllosphere metagenome | biome: asymptomatic weeds; feature: pooled weeds collected from a community garden; material: weeds; isolation source: pooled asymptomatic leaves from various weed species from...
ACCCTGGCCGGCAACGACGCCATGAGCCTGAATCGCGGCCAGAGCACCTACGGCCGGGGCTCGTGGGCCAGCAGCCTGCGCTACCACCAAGGCACGTACTACGTCAGCACCTTCGCCCAAACTACGGGCAAGACCCACGTGTATTCTACTAAGAATATTGAAAAAGGCCCCTGGAAAGCGGTGGCTTTCCGGCCCAGCCTGCACGACCATTCGCTGTTTTTCGACGACGACGGGCGCGTGTACATGGTGTACGGCTCGGGCAAGATCCAGCTGGCCGAGCTCACGGCCGACGTCGCGGGGCTGAAGCCTGCCACCGCGCCGCAGGTCATCATTGAGAATGCCAGCGCCCCGACGGGTGTCAAGGAGGGCCTGCCGGCCGAGGGCTCGCAGCTGTTCAAGATCAAGGGGAAGTACTACCTGTTCAACATCGCTTGGCCGCGGGGCGGGATGCGCACGGTCATCGTGCACCGGGCTGATAAAATAACCGGTCCCTACGAGGGACGGGTGGCGCTGCAAGACCTGGGCGTGGCCCAGGGTGGCCTCATCGACACGCCAGCCGGCCAGTGGTACTCCTACCTGTTTCGCGACTTTGGCGCGGTGGGCCGCATTCCGTACCTGGTGCCAGTGCAGTGGGAGGCCGGCTGGCCGGTGCTGGGCTCCCCGGCGGGCAAGGTGCCCGCTACGCTGCCCCTGCCCGCCAATAAGAGCCTGATCCCCGGGTTGGTGGCTTCCGACGATTTTACCCGCCGGGCGGGCCAGCCGGCCCTGCCCCTGGTGTGGCAGTGGAACCATAACCCCGTCCCCGCGCTGTGGTCGCTGACCGAGCGCCCGGGCTACCTGCGCCTGCATACCGGGCGCGTCGATACGTCGTTTCTGCTGGCCCGCAACACCCTCACGCAGCGCACCATCGGGCCGCAGTGCAGCGGCGCGGTGGCCCTCGACGTGGCCCATCTGCAAGCCGGCGACTTTGCCGGCCTGGCCGTGCTGCAAAAGCGCTACGGCTTGGTGGGCGTGCAGGCCGGCCCGGCGGGCAAGGCCCTCGTGATGGTCAGCGCCGAGTCGGAGCGCCCCGTGGAGCTGCAACGCCTGCCGCTGACCCAGGATAAGGTGTACCTCAAAATCGACTGCGATTTCCAGGACCGCCGCGACGTGGCGACCTTCTTCTACAGCCTCGATGGCCGGACCTGGCAGCCCATCGGCGGCTCACTTAAGATGGCTTACACGCTGCCCCATTTCATGGGCTACCGCTTCGGCTTGTTCAACTACGCCACCCAGCGGGCGGGCGGGTACGCCGATTTCGACTATTTCCACCTCGAAGACCACTTGGCGAAATAGCCGCTTACCGTTTAGAAAAACATGATGCGCAGTATACTATTCTACGGATTGCTCGCGGCGCTGGCGGGCACCGGGCTGCGGCCCGCCCGGGCGCAGAATCCATTTATTACCGCTCAGTTTACGGCCGACCCTACGGCGCGGGTGTTCGACGGCCGGGTGTACGTGTACCCCTCGCACGACATTCCGTGCGGGTCGGGGCGGGGACGCATCGGGTGGTTTTGCATGGAAGACTACCACGTGTTTTCCTCGGCCAACCTCACCGACTGGACCGACCACGGCGTTATCGTGACGCAGAACAAGGTACCCTGGGTGCAGCCCGACAGCTACAACATGTGGGCACCCGACTGCGTGGCGCGCAACGGCAAGTACTATTTCTACTTCCCCAGCACGCCCCGCGATACCACCGGCGGCAAGGGCTTCCGCATCGGGGTGGCCGTGGCTGATAAACCCACTGGGCCGTTTGTGCCGCAGCCCGCGCCCATTGCGGGCGTGCGCGGCATCGACCCCAACGTGTTTATCGACCACGATGGGCAAGCCTACCTCTATTGGTCGCAGGGCAACATTTACGGGGCCAAGCTCCAGGCCAACATGCTGGAGCTGGCCACTGAGCCCAAAACCCTGGGCGAGCTGCCCACCCAGGGCCTGAAAGAAGGCCCTTACGTGTTCGAGCGCAACGGGATCTACTACCTCACCTACCCGCACGTAGCCAATAAAACCGAGCGCCTCGAATACGCTACCAGCACCAGCCCGCTGGGGCCGTTCACGGTGAAAGGGGTACTAATGGACGAGTCGCCCACCGGCTGCTGGACCAACCACCACTCCATCACGCAGTTTCAAGACCAGTGGTATTTGTTCTACCACCACAGCGACTTGTCGCCCAGGTTCGACAAAAATCGCTCGATCAGAATCGACAGCCTGGCCTTCGGTCCTGACGGTACCATCAAGAAAGTGAGGCCCACCCTGCGCGGCGTAGGTATCACGAACGCCCGGCAAAAGATTCAGCTCGACCGCTACAGCCGCCTCAGCCCGCGGGACGCGGCCATCGCCTTCCTCGATACGGCCAACGCGTTCCGGGGCTGGCAAACCCGGCTGACGCCCGGCGGCTGGGTGCAGTACAATGGCGTAGATTTCAGCCCGCGGCCCCCGCGCACGGCGGTGCTGCGCGTGGCCTCCGCCACGGGCGGTACCGTGCAGCTGCGCCTCGATAATGCTCAGGGGCCGGCGCTTGCGACGGTGGCCGTGCCCAAGGGTGGCTGGCAGGAAATCAAGGTGCCGCTGGCTGCTTATCGGCCCGGGGTGCACGCGCTGATCGCCGCGCTGAGTAGCGGCGCGGGCGTAGAAATAGACTGGGTCAGCTTTGAATAAGAAAGCGGAGCTGGGCTTGAAAAATAGTGCTTGATTAAGTCGTGCATAAACCAATCGTCCGTTATGCTCATCTGGGGGCCGCTTGCCAGGGTATCGCGCTCGCTTCGTGGGCTGGTCTAAGCGAAGCGAGCGCACTACTTCGGTAAGCGGCCGCCAGATGAGGATGACCGTCGTGCTGGGTAAGTAAGGCTTTTCGAATACTATCGAATCGTTCTGCTCAACCCCAGGTATTTAAACCAAAAAGCTTGGCCCCCAGCCAGCAGCTTCCTTGTAGGTAGCCTGCTGGCTGGGGGCCAAGCTTTTTAGCGTAAGTCGTCGGACAACTAAGCGTTACTGCTTTACGAAGGCTGCGTGCTTGGTCGAGCCATCGGGCAGGGTTACGCGCAGTACGTAGGTGCCGGTGGGCAGGCTCGTGAGCGTGAGGTCGGCTTGGCTGGCCGCGCCGAGCTCGGCGTGAAGCACCGCCTGGCCCAGCACCGAGTAGGCAGTGAGCGTGGCCCCCGGTGCCGCCAGGCCGGTGAGCGTTACGTGCAGCTGGTCGGTGGCCGGGTTGGGGTAGAGGCTGAGCTGCGGCGCGCCAGCCGCGAACGTGACCGTACGCACGGGCGAGTAAGTAGTGGTGCCATCCTGGTCAACTTGGCGCAGGCGGTAGTACAGGGTGCTACCCTGGCTGACGGCATTGGCCTCGCGGTAAGTATACTGCTGCGGGCTGGTGCTGGTACCCCGGGCCGTCACGGTACCAATTTCCACAAACGAGCGATTATCGAGCGAGCGCTCCACGGCAAAGACGCGGCTGTTTAGTTCCTGAGCGGTAGTCCAGCTCAGGATGGCGTCGGCTTGGCGCGGGCTGGCCTCGAAGCGGGTCAGCACTACGGGCAGCGGCCGGTTGCCCACGGTCGAGCACAAGACGCTAGCCGGTACAATCGTGGTGAGGTTATTCGTATCGGGGCCGTTGTAGTAGAATGACAACACGTTTTCCCCGCCGTTTTCCCCGTAGAGCAAGGCTAGCGGGTAGGTGCCAGCGGCCATAGACCGGATGGTACCTGAGAAGTTATTGGCACCGTGCTGCCCACCGGCATTAACGAGCGCACTGCTGGTTTGCAGGGGAGAATCCTGGCTGGAGGCGCCTATCCACAGAAAGGAGGCATCGTCGGAAACCAGGGTGAAGGTGTAGTCGCCGGCCGTGGTAATGGTGATGTTGCCCCGGTAGCGCACCGAGAACGCGTCGGGATTGGTAGCAGTACCGCTGCTAGCCGAGGTGATGTCACCCCAGCCGTTGGTACCGTAATTAATGCTGATTTCGCTGCGCGTGAGGCTGAGGGCAGTATTGTTGAAAAAGGCCGTGTTGTCGTTGAAGTAGCCTTTAAAGTATTCCGCGTACAAGCCCTGCGTTGCGGCTTGGGCCAGGGGCGTAGTACCCGTGCAGCTACCAGCAGCCAGCCTGACGGTAGTGGCAACCCGGGCTGCCGTTTGGCTACCGTTGTTGTTCGCCGCGTTGGGGTCGGCGGTAGAGGAAGTGCTGCTGGCCTGGCCGTTTGAAGACTGATTATTGTTTGGTAGCGAGAAAGTGATGTTGTAGCTCTGCGTGGCGTTGGCGGCCAGCGACGAGGTAGTGGGCAGCGTTACAATGCCGGTATTCGCGTTGTAGCTGGCCCCGTTAGGCAGCGACAGATTAAGCAGCGCTTTGGGTAATAATACGCTGGGAGTCATAGTGGCAGCGGGTGAGGGGCCATTATTAACTACCGTGGCGACGTAAGTGATGTTGGTACCGGCGGCGGCAGTGGCTGGCCCACTCAAGGTCGTTACTACATCCGCCGAGGGCGTAGCCGTGATGGTTGCCGAGGTTGAGTTATTCGGTTGCTGGGGGTCGAAGGCGTCGGAGCTGATGCTGGCCGTAGCCGTCACGCTACCCCCGGCGGCCGGGGCCGTGAAGGTAACGACCGAGGTCAGGTTGCTGCCGCTCGTAAATGAGCTGGCCAGTACCGGATAGGTGATGATGCCGGTGCCGGGGTTGTAGTCGTTGTTGCTCCCAGTGGCAGTCACGTTGGTTAGGCCGGTAGACAGCTGCACCCGGCGCACGGCGTTGGGTGCCGTGTTGGGGCCGACGTTTTGAAACGTGAGGTTGAATTGCCCCTGGGCGTTGGCCGCGATGGTAGCGTTGGCGGCGGCAGTGGTCGTGAGCACGTCGGCCGAAACATTGGTCACCGTAGCATTGAGCGTGTACTGGTCAGCGGCGCTGTTATTGCCCTGGCTGGTGCTCGTGCCGGTGTTGCTGGTCAGCACCACCGCGCCCGTGGTGCTGGGGGCGGTGAAGGTGAACTGGAAGCTATTGGTAGCGCCGCTGGCCAGCGTAGCCACCGGCGGGTAGGTGATAGTTACCGTGCCGTTGCCATTCGTTACTATCGATTGCGAGCCGGTGGCTGTCACGCCGCTCGAGCCGGCGGGTAGCGTCACCGTCTGCACCACGTTGGTGGCTGCGGAGGGGCCGTTGTTGGTAAACGTGGCCGTGTACGTGGCGGAAGTCAGGCCGGCACCGAGGGCCGCCGGGCCGCTCAGGCTCGTGGTCACGTCGGCAATGGGCGTTACGGCAAACGAGCTGCTGGCCGCGTCGGGATTGGTATTAGCTCCCTGCCCGGTGGTGGTGCTGATGCTCGACGTCGCGCTTACCGGGCCGCTGGGAGGCGTAGTAAAGGTGATGGTGGACGAAAGCGATTGACTGGCCGTGAGGCTGGTAAGGCTGGGATAAGCGACGAGGCCCGTAGCGGGGTCATACGCCCCGCCGTTGGTTGCCACGACGTTGCTCAGGCCATTCGGTAATTGTACCTGCCCCGCGGCGTCGTTGGCCCCGGTGGCGGTAGACGTGTTGCTGAACGTCACCGTGAATCCCCCTGACTGCCCGGCCTGGGCCGGGTTGCTGACGGGCGTCAGCGTGGTAGTTACGTCGGCCACCGCGCACTGCGCATTGTAAAGGAAAGTGCGCACTACGCCGGCTCCGCCCCGTGTACCGCCGTTGAGCGGAAACTCGCTTACCTGGCTGGAGGTAGTCGTCCCGCTGGCCGCGCCCGCGGCCTGGGCCGTCAGGTTGGTGCCGCTGGGGTTGGTGTACATCACCAAGCCGCCCCCGCCGCCCCCGCCGGGGCCCTCGGACTCACCCGCGCCGCCGGCCTGCGAGCCGCCCGTGCCCCCCTGAGCCGTAGCCGTGACGCCCGTAATAGTGCCGCTCACGCTCAGTACGATGGTGCCGCCGCCGCCGCCGCCGCCGGCCGCGTCCTGGGTGGTGGAGGTGAGCGTGTTGGTACCCCGGATACCGGTGGTACCATTGGCTACCAAGGTGCCCGAGCCGCCTACCGCTCCGCCCACGAGTAGGTAGATGAGGCCGCCGCCGTTGCCGCCGGCCGTTGCCCCGTTGTTGTTGCCGTCGCCCGCGCCGCCGCCGCCGCCCAGGTACAGGCGACCGCGCTGGTCGAGGGGCCGGCCCCCGAAGCCGCCGACGTTCTGGCGGTTGTTACCGCCCCAGCTGGTGTTGCCGGGAGCCACTGTCAGCGCGTCGCGGTCGGCGGTAGAGTACGTGTAGCCGCCGCGTCCGCCGCCGCTCGAAGTCGAGAGGGCAAAATTGGTGCCCTCCAGGTTCCAGGCCGGGTCGTAGGCGTTGTTGGTGCCCCGGTCGGGGTTGCCGGTGCCGGTCCAGGTGCCGGTGCCCACGTTGGCCCCGCCGCCGCCGCCCGCGTTGTGCGAGTTGCCGCCGCCCCCGCCGTTGGCCGCCGCGCCCCGGCCGTAGCGGCCATTCAAGTTGTCATAATCAGTCTGGTAGCCCACGATGCTTTCCCCTTTCTCGGCCCCGAAAGCGGCGTCGGTGCCCCGGTAGCCCGCTACAATGGTGCCGGCATCGGTCGAGGAGTTATCAATGGCCCCGCCCCGGAAGCCCAGCCCCGTGGCCGAGACGGTACCGTTGAGCGTGGTGCCGTTTTGCACTTCGGCCGCTACTACACCGCCCACGGTGCCGTTCCAGGCCGCGCCGGTAAGGGTGACCCCCGCATTGAGCGTCAGGGTAGCGTAGCGCGGCAGGCGCACCACTTGCGCCCGGCCCGCCGCCGAATAAGTGTATTTCAGATTACAAGCCAGGGTAATACCCGTGGTGCCCGAGATGGCCTGCACCTCGGCGACTTCGTTGCGCCCGGCGTTGTTGTAGGCCGTCACGGCACCGTAGCTGGCCGCGTCGGAGGCATCAATAGTCGCGCCCTGCATCTGGATAATCATTACCAGGTCGCCGGGAGCCAGTGCCGCCGTGAAGCGGTTGTTGGTATTGAGGTTGTTGCTGGCCACGGTGAGCGTGGCCGAGCCGGCCGCCGCGTCGGCCGTGAGGGCCGTGTACTCATTTACAATGGTCGTAGCCGCCGTCAGCGTTACGTTGCCGTTCTTGCCGGCCTGAGCCCGTGCGACTTGAGCCCCGAGCAGCAGCGCTGCGAATGAGGCGGCTGGCACCAGCTGCCGCGCCAGCCGGCCGGACACGCCGTGCCCGACTACCCACGTAGAAAAAAGCATATGAAAGAAGAGAAGGGATGGAAGAGCAGGGCAAATGCCCGTGGTGGAACACACGGCGTTTGATCGGCAAAATTAAGTTTTAACTAGCTGATTCTAAGAATTATTTGTTCGGCAAGCGTCCTATTCGCTACCGTGTACCATTTTGGGATTTGTGGCCGGTAAGCTGAACAAGCGTTTTTGACAAGGTTAATAAATTGTGGTGATATACAGGAGGTTATCCCCTGAAATTTCGCTTCTTTTTTTGAAGCGTATTTTGCGCGGTTTGTAGATGCTGAATAGCGGTAAAATGCCAAAAGTCCGCTACCTAGTGGTAGCGGACTTTAAAGAGGTTAAGTAGGATAATAAGTAGAGTGCTAGGTTACCGGGTAACTATAGCGGAGTAGGCATTTGTCCGGGCCGGGCGTAGCCGTAGCGCACGGGCGGCAGTACTTCATGGTAGCCGTCGAGCCCGGAAATGGCAACCTCATGCAGCGCGACTAAATCAATGGTGCCATCGGGCCGCAGGGCTTCGGGGCGCAGGTACACGTGCTCTACGGTGCCCACCAGCAGCACGGTACCGTTGAAAATGGGGTGCTCCTCGCGCAGCCGCAGCCCAATACTGAGCGGGCTCTCAGCCACGTAGGGTGCCGCGAAGCCGTCGCGGAAATCGGCCGTAAAGCCGCAGACCTCAAACTCCGACTCTTCCTCGAAGTTGGCCGAGGTATAGTGGGCCTGCGCGGTCAGGGCCAGCGGCACGTGGTTGAGGGTGTAGGCTCCGCCGTTGTCCTTGATGTTTTGGTAAGTGTGGCGCGGCACGGTGGTGGGGCGCGTGACCATACCCAGTACGGCCGGGTCGGAGCCCAGGTGTAGTACCGAGCTGAAAATGGCCAGGTTGGTGCGCCCGTCGGGCGCGGTGGTACCCACCAAGTTGGCCGGCTTGAAGCCCGGCAGCCCGTTGACAAGGTTGAGCCGGTAGATTTTTTCAAAAGCCGCGATGTCGGCGGCGGTGATGTGCTGCATAAGAAAAAAGTGTAGCGCGGACTCTGCGAGTCCGCACGTCGTGCGTGGGGGGCTAAGCCGGCTGTGACGCGCTACGGCTCGCCAGAAAAACCGGCCGCTATTCGTACAAGTCAGCGGTGTCGGCCGCCGACAGCTCTATAAAAAATTGGCTGACCTCGGCGACGATGGCCGCCAGAAAAGCCTCGCCCTTGGCGGCGGTGGCGGCGGCGGGGTCGCCCGCGCCCGTGTCGGCCGTTACCTTGCTCCACTCGCGTTGCGCCCAGGCCCAACTGCGCAAGGCCCGAATGCGAAACTGCTTGTTGGCCCCGGGGCCGGCCTCGGCCAGCGGGCGCACCAGCTCGGGGGCGAGGTGCAGCATCATGCTCGTTTCCATCTCGTCGGCGTGGTCGCCGGGGGCGCTGAAGAAAGCATCGCGGTTTACCACCCGAAACAGGGTGGCGGTACTCAGGAATACGCTGGGAAACTCGGCTTGCAGCTCGCGCAGCATCTGACGAAAGTCGTTGCCGCCGTGGCCGTTCAGCACGACTAGTTTGGGAATGCCCTGGCGGGCCAGCACCTGCACCACGTCGCGCAGGATGGCCAGCTGGGTGCTGGGATTTAAGTTGATATCCAGCGTGATGTCGAGCTGGCCGGTATTAACGCCAAACGGGATGGCAGGTAGTACCACCACCTTGGCCCCCTGCTCCCAGGCAAGGCGAGCGGCCTCGGCGGCCACGTACTCGCACTGGTAATTGTCGGTGCCGTAAGGGAGGTGGTAGTTGTGGGCCTCGGTGGCCCCCCAGGGCAAAACCACTACTTCTACGGCGGTTTCTTTGATGGCATGCCAGGTAGTTTCGGCCAGGATGTAAGGGCGGGGTGAGGGCATAAAGTCAGGGGGGAAAGGAAGGGCTAGCCCGCCGATAGTGGGTCGAGGCACAGCCGGTTGCGCTGTCCGTGCAGCACCAGGATAACGATGTAGAGGCCGTAAAGCATTTGGTCGCCCACCAAGCTCCAGTTTTCCAGCAGGCTGCTGCCGAAGACTAAGCTCATAATCACCAGCATGGCCGCCACCAGCGCCGGCCGGGTAAATAGCCCCAGCAGTAGCAGCAGGCCGATGCCGCCTTCCACGAATGGCAGGGCGGTAGCGTAGGCACTCACCAGTCCCGAAGGCAGCGGCGCGGCCGCAAATTCCTTCACGATACCCGCCCGAAACGCTGCCAGCTTGGGCAGGCGCACCAGTCCGTGCAACAGAAAATTCAACCCCAGCAGCAGGCGGCCCAGCACGAAGGCTAGCTCGAAGTTGGTGAGTTTCATAAGGCGTGGGGAAACGTACGCGCCGACTTTACGCACGCTGCGGGGCGAAGTTGAGCTGGCCGGGTGGCGGGTGGCGCAACCACCGGCCAGGAACGGCGTCGCTATCCGCCTGGCCGGAAATGGCGGGCCTTTGCTGGTAGTTTTTTGTGTTGACCTATGCTTATTATTTCTCGTCGGATTGCCGTGGGCGCGTTAGCGCTGGCCTCGGGGCTGGCTGGGCCGTTGATAACCCGGGCGCAGGGGCCGGCCGGCGCCGCCGAGCCCGCGCTCACCGCCGCGGGCCGGGCGCTGTTTGCCGGCTCGCCCACGCCGCAGCTCGTGGCCCGGCAGTTTGCCTTCACCGAGGGGCCCGCCGTGGACCGGGCGGGCAACATCTTCTTCACCGACCAGCCCAACGATAAAATCTGGAAGTACGACCGGGCGGGTAAGCTCAGCGTGTTTCTCAGCCCCGCCGGGCGGGCCAACGGCATGTACTTCGATAAGCGGGGCTACCTCATCGCCTGCGCCGATGCCCAGGGGGAGTTGTGGGCCGTTGCCCCCGACGGTAAGACGACCGTGCTGCTCCGCGACGTAGCCGGCCAGCGTCTCAATGGTCCCAACGACGTGTGGGTGGCCCCCAAAGGCGGGTTCTACTTTACTGACCCTTACTACAAGCGCGACTACTGGCCCGGCACCCGGCCGGCCGCCATCGCCCAAAACGTATAC
>JAAIGG010099943.1_pt1 | contig 10231 bp, 9 predicted proteins | sample 6487391 | NCBI WGS metagenome assembly JAAIGG01 (sample SAMN13974130, study PRJNA590717) | phyllosphere metagenome | biome: asymptomatic weeds; feature: pooled weeds collected from a community garden; material: weeds; isolation source: pooled asymptomatic leaves from various weed species from...
CTACCGGGCCTGGCCGCCGCGGCTCACAAACTCAAGGGCCAGGTAGCCTATTTCGGAGTACCTGGCTTGCACGCCCAGCTCGACGAGTTGGAGCGCAGCGCCCGGCTACCTGGCTGCCCTTACTGCGAGCCACTATTATCCATTGTCCATCAGCAACTTGCTCAATTATACCCGCTGCTTCAGGAACGAGCCTAGGAACGAACCGCTATGACTACCCACTGACTTCTACCAGTCTCGCGCTCCTCAATCGACCAGCCACATCTTCCCGGGTAAGCCCTACATTTGTTTAGTCTATCCGGTCGATTTCCTGCTGCCTCATGCCACCTTCTGCCACTGAGTCCGATACTATTGCCCCGCTGCGCTGCCTTGTGGTCGACGACGATCCCATGTCGGTGCACATCGTGCGCACCTGCATCGGCAACACGCCCTTCCTGGAAGCTACCGCCGCCTGCAGCAGCGCTATTGAAGCCGCCGAAATGCTGCGCACTCAGGCCTTCGACGTACTATTTCTCGACGTGGAAATGCCGCTCATGTCGGGCCTCGACCTGCTGCGCACCCTGCCCGATGCGCCGCAGGTGGTGCTAATCACCAGCAGCCAGTCGTACGCGGTGCAGGCCTTTGAGTTTGCCGTGGCCGACTACCTGCTCAAGCCCCTCTCCTACCCGCGCTTTTTACAGGCGGCCAACAAGGTGCTGGAAAATATTACGACCCAGCGCGCAGCCGACGAGGCTGATACCGCCGTAGCTACCTCCTCTAATACCGAGTACACGTTCGTCAAGGTTGATAATAAGCTGGTGCGCGTCGATTTTGCCGACGTGCTCTACGTGGAAGCGCTCGGTGACTATGTGCACCTCGTCACGACCCGTAGCAAGCTCATCGTCTACAGCACCATGCGCGCCATTGAGGAAAAATTTCCGTCCCAGCGCTTCGTGCGGGTGCATCGCTCGTTCATCATCAACATCACCTGCGTGCAGGCACTTGAAGATAATTCTCTTATCATCAACGACAAGTACATCCCCATCGGCCAAACGTACATGCGCGGCCTTTCGCAACGCCTCAACCGCCTGTAGGTGCCCGGCTGGCCCGCTTTTCTTGCCTCGCTAATTCTATTCCTTGGTGCGTATCTCTTTCCTACCCTTGCTGGCAGCGCTGGCCCTCCCGCTGGCAGCGTCGGCCCAGGACGCCTCGACCGACGTCGAAGTTGGTGCGGCGGCCGTGTGCGGGCCCATGCAGCCGGTCGAGCTGTGCGTCGATTTCGACGCCAGCCGCTCGGTAGATCCGGGGGCCGGTCCCCTCGAATACCGCTGGAACATGGGCGACGGCACCACCCTTACGGGCCTTACCATCTCGCACTGCTACCCCGCACGTGCTCGCTATAAGGTAACGCTCGACGTGGCGGTGACAAACACCGGCGAGGTGCGCCGCGCCGAACGCACCTTCGACGTGGACCTTACGCGCAAGCCAGTCCTCAATTTCAGCGTCGGCCCCACGCTCAAGGCCCGCGTGGGCCAGCCCGTTACCTTCGACGCCCTCGATTCGATACTGCCCGACTGCCAGTCGGTGGTCGTGGTCTGGGATTTTCGCGATGGCTATACCCAGCAGGGTCGCCGCGTCGAACACAGCTTTCGCAAAGCCGGCCGCTTCCCGGTGCGCATGAGCCTGCGCGGCTACGGGGCCGGCTCGTGCCCGGCCAGCAACTGCGTGAGCCAGGAAGTGGTAGTAGAGCCCTAACCGCGCCTACTCGGGCGTTCCCTTTCGCAAGATATTCATAATCAGCGCCCATAAATCTTCGTACGGAATAATCTCCACCTCGGCATCGGCCTCCCGCGTGAAGATTGCCTCCCGCAGCGTGTGCAGCAGCCCCTTACCCCGCACGGCCAGCTGCGCGGGGTCAAATTCAGCCTCGGGTAGCAATAACAGGAGCCGCAAAAACGTCCGGCTGCGCAGCGTCGCCGCGTCGCGCAAGTGGCGCTGTTGATATTTACGCAGGCGCTCCAGGCGCACGAGCACCGGCTCCAACAGGCGCTGTTGTAAGTAGTGGACCAACTGAAAGATCAGAATGGCCACGTTGTAGCCGCGCTTGTCGCGGCTGTACTCGGGCACCGTAAGCGCCGCAAACACCGCCAGTTGATTACGCCGCTTCAGCGAAACCTGCTCGGGCGGCAGTACCAGTTCCGTATAGGCTTCCAGCAGCTCCCAGCGCTCCATCGCGGCGGTCCGCAGCTTGCCGTACGAGGGATTTTTGTGCACTTGCTGCAGCAGCTGCACGGCCTGCTCGTACTCGCCGGCGTGCAAGGCCAGCAGGAGGTAGTGCTCGTGAAAGTAAAACCAGTTGCTCGACGTAGGGTGAATGGTTTCGGCAAACTTCTCCGCCAACTTCAGCCCCTCCTTGGGGCGGCGACCGCGCAAGTAAGCGTACACGTTCATGAAATTGTTGAAGCGCTGGTCGAAGCGACGCACGTTCAGTTCGCCCTTCTCCAGCCGCGCCGCCGCCGCCTCAGTCTCCCGGATGATATCCTCGTAGCGCCCCGCCAAGCTGGCGTAGGCCAGCCGCACCCGGTAAAGCGCCTGAAACGTGGTATAAGTTGGTGCCAGCCGGTGCAATTCTTCTAGCCGTTGCAGATAGCCCGGCATTTGGGCTAGTATCTGCTGGCGCTTGGCAACTACCTCCTCAATACCTAGCTGCACCTTGAAGAAAATGCGCTCTGCCTCTTGCTCGTAGCCGAGAGTCTGTCGCAGTACCGCTAGCTCCTGCTCTATCTTCTCGTATTTACTCCGCTGCCGTTGCTCAGCGTAGATAAACTGTAGCTTCTGCGCGGCCTGCTCCTCGTACATCGTAAAGTCGCCCAACGCCGCTGACCGTGCGCAACGGCGCAGCAGCCGTTCGCTCAGCGAGTATTCGCCCTCCATGTATAAGATGGTGGCCTTGTGCAGCAGATTCAAGCATTCCACTTCGTAGCGCCGCGACACTACCAATCGCGGGTCCGAATGGTCGAGAAAGAATAAGTGGTTCAGTAGCTTATCTTGCACACGGGCCCGTAGCTGCCGCATGGCGGCCTGGTTGTTGACCGAATTAGCGCCGTACAGCGACTTGGTAAGCTGCAGGGCGGTAACCCCCGGGTTGACGGAGATTTCTTGCATTAGCCGCTCCTCTTTCCCTAAGCGAGCCGCATCTAGGTCGAGTAAAGAGCGCTGCCGCGTCCGGCGCAATGTCACAATTCGCGCCAAATTGGCAATTTCTTTCATCTAAAAAGTGCGTTAGGAACGTGTAGAGGGCCTTTTCAATAAAAAAACTCCTAAAAACCGCGGATTCAAAAACAGGTCAATCGTCCTTGTTACCGACGGTAAACTTTACAAGTTTTGCATCTTGGTGTAGTGTGCACAATTTATACGATATGATGTCACATTTTGCCTGCTTTTACACCAGCCTGGTCGGTACTATAAGCAAAAATAAGGACTATCATAGGCGGCTTATTGTTTTTTTTCTTAGATTAATCATAACAAATCTTCAATTAATTCCTGTCACAAGTGCGCTAGTTCTTTCCTTTTGAGGAGGTGAAACCGAAGTGAGTTTTGCATCAACAAATCACTCTAACAATTCATCTTCAACATGTTCGAGCTCCTCACCATCGCTTTCTTCCAGTTCTTCTCGATCACTGCCCAACCCGCAAACACCCAGGTAGGTGGCACCGGCTGGGGTGGCGACTCCACGCAAGTAGGTGGCACCGGCTGGGGTGGCGACTCCACGCAAGTAGGCGGCACCGGCTGGGGTGGCGACGCACAAAATAATACCGGCGGCGGTGGTGTCGTAACCAACTAGTTACCCGGTTCAGCAAATGGTAGAAATGCCCGTTGCTGACCCAGATGGCTACCCCCTGCCTAACTTGCCGACGACCTTTCCACTGTCGTCGCTAAATGAAATATTTCTGGTTGGGTAGCCTGCTCTCCCTGCTCGTCAGCGCCTGTTCGGCACCGCCCGCTAAGCAAGCTTCGTCACCCGTTACCATTCGCTGGTCCCGTGATCCGGGTACCCTTGATCCGCTGGCGCTTTCCAATCCAAGTGCTATTGATGCCGCTAACTTATTGCACTTAGCGCTTTTAGCAATTGATTATCAAGCCAATGCTTACGCGCCTGCTTTGGCTCAAGCGCTCCCGCAGATACGCCCGCTCAGCGACTCGCTCACGGCTTTGGATTATGAGCTGCGTAGCGCCGCCAGCTGGGACGATGGCCAGCCGGTACTGGCTACGGATGTGGATTTTACCCTTAAGCTGCTAAACTGCCCCGGCCTGCCCAATGAGGCTAATCGAGCCCAGTACGGCTTTATTCAGGAAGTTCGCCTCGACCCGGCCAACCCGCGCCGTTTCACCCTCATCTGCCGGGGGCGCGGCGAGGACATTGTCATTGCCTCCGGTGATTTTCCGGTGTTACCCGAGTCGGCCCTTGACCCGGCTCATACCTTGCGCTATCTACCCCTGGCCAGATTGCAAGCCTGGCCCGCCGCCCAGGCACCGGCCCCAGCCGTTGCGGCCCTGGTGCAACGCTACCAGCAGGCCAATCTGGCTCGGGAGCCCAGTCGCTTACCAGGCTGCGGCCCCTATCGCCTAGCTACTTGGGACACTAATCACCAATTGCGGTTTCAACGCAAGGCGAAGTGGTGGGCCGATCAGCTACGACCGACTCCCCCAGTACTACAAGCTCGACCCCAGGAGCTAGTATTTACCGTGCTGCCCGACGATGCGGCGGCGGCCTTAGCACTGCGCCGCCACGAGGTAGATGTGTATCCGCAAGTACCAGCCCGCGTTTTTCAGCAATTACAGGCTTCTACCAAAGCGCAGGCGGAATTTGCCTTTTATTCGCAACCATCCTACGACCTCCTGACGGCCGGCTTCAACACCCAGCGCCCGGTCCTGCGCGATAAGCTTACTCGCCAAGCTCTCAGCTATTTATTTGACCCCGCTGGCTTGTCGGCCGCCACTCAATTGGGGCAGGGCCGCCGCACGGTGGGTTTGCTGCCGCCTGGTAGTCGGTTTTACAATGATAGCCTACCGCTGCCCGCGCTGGCCCCGGCCCGGACGGTAGCACTACTACGGCAGGCTGGCTGGCAGCGCCGAGCCGATGGACGTTGGTGGCATCCTAAGGCGCCCAGCCCGCTGGCGCTCAACGTGCGTTACCGCACCGAGGAAGCCACCTTTGCCACGACCGCGCTCCAGTTTCAGGCCGCCGCCGCGCGGGTCGGTATTGCCGTGACGCTGCTCCCGGCCGAAAGCTCGGTCCTTACCAATCTACTGCAAACGGGTGATTTTGATGTCTACATTCGCTTGATAAAGGGTACTCCTTTCGGCTTCAACTTTGCAACCTTTCTGCACTCCAGTACCATTGGTAACGGTAATATCACTGGCTTCAGCACACCGCTAACTGATCGGCTGCTGTTGGCCATTCCGACCGAAGGTGATGCGCGCCGCAAGCGCTTGTTACTGCGCCGCCTACAAGTCGTGCTCCGCGACGAAATGCCCCTGCTTCCGCTGTTCTACCTGCCCACGCGCCTGGTGGTCAATCGCCAATTGCAGCACGTAATTCCCTCTGGGCTGAAGCCTGGCTACGCGCTAACGGCCCTTTCGTGGCCCGCCGCTGCCAATTCACACTAGTATGTGGGGCTGGCTCTTCGGGCGGCTGGCCCGCGCTGCCGGGTTTGCCTGGCTTATCACCTCCCTGGTTTTTATAGTGAGCCGCCAGTTGCCGGGCGGTCCCGACCAACTGGCCGTAGCCGACCTCAGCGAATCGGGCCGGCTGGGGGCCGCAGCCCACTCAGCGGGCAGCCAGCAGGTTGTCCGCCTAGCCGTGCGCCGTCGGCTGGGGCTGGAGCTGCCCGTTTTCTACATTACGCGCAAGGCAGGGCAGTGGCTGTGGCACGGCACTGCCAATCAATATCACCGCTGGGCCGTGGCCGCGCTGCACGGCGACCTGGGGCGCTCCTACCGCGATGGCCAGCCCGTTAGCTCACTGTTGCGACAGGCCCTGTGCTGCACGCTGCCGCTAACGGTCAGTGCGGCCGGATTAGCGGTGGGGCTAGCCCTCGGGCTGGGGCTATACTTAGCGCGCCGCCCCACTAGCTTGGGGACCCGCCTACTGACCAGCTCGCTGAATGGCTTGCAGATGACTCCCCTGTTCTTACTAGCGCTTGGGTTACTACTGCTATTTGCCAATCCGGAATTCCTAAACCTACTACCCGCCGCTGACCAAGCTCCGGCGGCGAGCGGCGGGCCGTTCCTAATTTATTGGCTGAGTCGCGCCGCCCTGCCGCTACTCAGCTTGGTACTCGCTGTATTACCCGAGCTCACGCTACCCCTGGCGGCGGGTCTACGCCACGAGGCTGCCACCGGCTACGCCACCACGGCACGCGCCAAGGGCTTGCCAGTGGGGCAAATGCTGCGGCGCCATGCCTTGCCCAATGCTCTGCTTCCGCTGCTTACCACGCTCACCGACCTGCTCCCGGCCCTGGTGGCGGGTAGCTTGGTAGTCGAGGTATTATTTGCCCTGCCCGGCAGCGGCCGCCTGCTGGCCGAAGCCGCCGCCGCTCATGATTATCCCTTGGTGGTGGCCGGCGTACTCTTCACCGCGCTGGCCCGGCTGCTGGGCCTGCTGCTGGCCGACGTTCTGCAATTTTTAATCGACCCCCGCCTTCGCCCTTCTGTATGATGCCGTCTGGGCCGTTTTTGCTGCGCACGCGGCCGGCTGCCGGGCTGGCCCTGGGCTGGCTCTTACTGGTGCTTGTTGTGGGCGCGCTAGCACCGTGGCTACCCCTGCCCTATCCCGCTACTACTCCCGACTTGCTCCAGATAGCTACCCCGCCCGCCACTGGCGCGGGGCACTACCTCGGCACCGACTCCTTGGGCCGCGACGTACTGGCGGGCTTGGTAGCCGGTGCCCAGCGCCTGATGCAGCTGACCCTGCCGGCTGTGGTGCTGGCCAGCCTGCTCGGCGCCCTGGCCGGCGCGGCGGCAGGCTTTTGGGGTAATCGGCGGCTGCGCTTACCCATCGCCGCCGTGGGCTGGGCACTGGCGGCCATCTGGTGGGGCTTATGCCTGCCTGGTCTTGCCTACTGGTACCTCCTTCTGGTGATTGCTGCCGCGTTTACGCTGCTGGCCTGGCGTGCGGCCCACCGCCCCGCCGGATACCCGCGCTACACCTGCGCGCTGCCACTCGATAGCTTGGTGCTGGGGACCATCACGCTGCTAGGGGCCGTGCCGCGCCTGATTTTACTCGTAGCCCTGGCGGCCGGACCACCGCTGACTACCTACCAATTGCTGGGTTTGCTGACGCTCCTAGCTTGGCCCGAAACGGCGCGCCTGGTTCGGGGCCAGATGCACTGGGTACGGGCGCAACCTTTTGTCGAAGCCGCGCAGGCCAGCGGCTTGCCCCTGGGCCGCATCTGGTGGCGTCATGCGCTGCCCCACGCCTGTCGGCCCCTGCTGGCTTTCGGGCCGCTCAGTTTGGCGGGGTTGGTGGGGCTCGAAAGCGCCCTGGCCTTTCTGGGTGTCGGCCAGGGGCCCGACGTAGTGAGCTGGGGTAGCCAGTTGGCCTCCGTGCGCCACGATACTACTACCTGGTGGGTGGCCGTATTTCCTGGCCTGGCCCTCCTCCTGACCCTGTTGGCTCTGCAAAAATTGGCTAAGCTGGCCTCGTCAGCGGTGCATAAATAGGCCGTAATGCGCCGCTTCAGGCGGCACAAATGTCACAAATAGCTCAGAAATATTTTTTGCAAAATTATGTTTTTTTCAATGCAAAAACTTTTAAATCAGAATTTTAAGCTTAAATAAGTTCTCGGTGGCAAGCTCTGTTTTACTCAGCTGCCCGGTGCTTTTAGCTTTTACCAGGGCCACCATAGCGCGTTGCGGATGTCACAAAAAGGCTGATTCTGTCCTTTCGGAGGCTCAAATTCTGCCCTAATCTTGTATCAGCATTACCTTAATAGGATTACGACCAGTCGTACTATTCGCACTATTATTTACGCTAGTAGTTATGAAAAGCGTTGTTTCCACCCGGCAAACGACTTCCGGCCTGGCCTCCCAGCCAGCCGAAACGCCAGCCCAGGTGGCCGAGCGCGACTTTACTACCCTCGACGGTCGCCTGGTACCCCGCGCCTTGGGCGAAATAGCCCTGCGCCAGCACACCGCGCTGCTCGTCGGCGGTCTCCTCATCGGCGAATGGCCCGAGAAAGCATAGCACTAATACACAACCAATTTGGTTATTAGCAGACCCTTATTACTCCTATCAACGTCCAGCTATTTAAGAACGCATATTTTTGAAGCGGAAGGCTTATAGTACGAAAAGCCCGCTGGCCTTGCCAGCGGGCTTTTTTCTTGGTCTGAAGCTGAGACTATCCTAACCCAGCAGCTCTTGGGGAAGCTGCTGCTGCACCAGGGCCAGTCCTTCGGCAAAGGTGTGGGGCCGGTAGCCCAGCTCGCGCTCGGCCTTGGTAATGCGGAAGCCGGTACGCGGCGGCCGACGCGCGGTCTGGGTGAAGGTCTGGCTGGTAACGGGCTCCAGCAAGGCGGCATCCAGCCCAAACTGCGCCGCTACCTGCTGGGCCATCTGGAAGGGCGTCAGCAACTCGCGGCCACTGAGGTGATAAATACCCTGGGCCGTGTGCCGGGCCAGCAGCCAACAGCCCTGGGCTAGGTCCTCGGCCAGGGTGGGCGTGCGCCACTGGTCGTCTACCACCTTGATTTTTTGCTCCTTGCGCAGCGAATCCCGCACCCAGAGCACCAGGTTGCTGCGGCCCGCGACCAGGCTGGTGCCGTACACGAGCACGGTGCGCGCAATGGCCCAGCGCAACCCGGCCATAGCCTGTATCACGCGCTCGGCTGCCAGCTTGCTGGCCCCGTAGTGACTGATGGGATCGGGCTCCGCCTCTTCGGTGAGCAACGCCTCGGTACCGTTGAAAATAAAATCGGTACTGAGGTGCGTCAGGTGGATGTTCAACTGGGCGCAGGCGGCGGCCAGGTACTCGACTGCCGTCACGTTCTGGGCCCAGCACGCAGCCTGGTTGAGTTCGCACTCGTCGACCTGCGTCATGGCCGCGGCGTGGATGACGTGCGTGGGCTGCTCCTGCGCTAGCACCTGCTGCACCTGGGCAGCGTCGGTCACGTCCAGCGGCCGGTAGCACAACGCGGGATAGCTGGTGGCTAATCGATTAGCCCCCCGGGCCGTGGCAACAAGCGCTACGCCGGGGGCATTGTGGAGCAGCGCCACGAGCTTCTGACCCAGCAAGCCGTTGGAGCCAGTGAGGAGGACTTTCATGGGTACCTAATAGGAATAGCCGTACAGCTGGCTGATTTTCTTCTTTTTGAGCTTCTCTACCCGCATGGTCATCTTGAGGTCGGCCAGGGGACGGTCGCGGGGGTCGCGGGGCAGGGCAGCAATCTTATCGATAATCTCCTGGCCTTGAATTACCTGGCCGAACACCGTATACTGCCCATCCAGAAAGTGCGCGCCCTGGTGGTTACCCACGAGGTAGAACTGGCTACCGTTGCTGGCGCGCTGCGGATTTGCGAAATCGGCCTGGCGGGCGGCGGCTACGGCACCGTAGTCGTGGCGGTGGCCGGCGGCCAGCTCGGCCGGGATGGTGGGCTCATTGGCTGGCCCTTGGCCGTCGTTGCTAGGGTCGGCGTCCTTGGAGTTGGGATCGCCGCCCTGCACCATGAAATTAGGAATGACCCGGTGAAAGGTCGTACCGTTATAATAGCCGCTCTGCGCCTTCTTCAGAAAATTCGCCCGATGCAAGGGCGTGTCGCTGAATAAGATGAGGCGAATTTCGCCCAAGCTAGTGCTGATGGTCACCACTTCGTCCTTCTTACTGGGGTGTGGCTTTTTGGCAGCCCACACCTCGCTGCTGATTAGCAGGCCCAGTACCACCGTTACGAGGCGGGCCGCTCCTATTTTCCAGTTCATATGTAAATCATGAATCTTGCTACGAAGCTATAAAAATAGCGTATCCGGCCGCCGCTACTGCTCGCCGCGCTGCTCACGAATGCTCGCCAGAATGGCCGTGCCGCCGTGGCTAAGTACGTACTCAGCCACGGCCATACCCAGCCCCTCAGCCTGGGCAACGGGAGCCGACTGGGTGAAGTCGATGTACTCCTCCCCGCCGAGACTGATGAGCCCACCGTGCAGGCGCACGTCGCCCGCCTCGGTGAGGGTAGCCAGCGCGAAGGACGGGATGCTGCATCC
>JAAIGG010477187.1_pt1 | contig 10230 bp, 7 predicted proteins | sample 6487391 | NCBI WGS metagenome assembly JAAIGG01 (sample SAMN13974130, study PRJNA590717) | phyllosphere metagenome | biome: asymptomatic weeds; feature: pooled weeds collected from a community garden; material: weeds; isolation source: pooled asymptomatic leaves from various weed species from...
CGACTCTTCGCTTTCATCGTATTGCCGAGGTTCACGTTGCTGTACAACTAACACTCCGTGCACGGTACGGCGTGACACAATAGGCGCACCAAGAAAAGCACGGTAATGCTCTTCATTCACCGAAGGAATATATTTAAAACTTGGGTGGGTAGGCGCATCAGCAAGGTTGATCGGTTCTGCTAACCGTCCAACCAATCCGACAATCCCCTCATCTAATGATAAGGTGATATTTTTGCCTCGCGGTTTTTTCAAACCGCGAGTGGCCATCAGGTAATAACAACCACGTTCATGGTCTGCCAGATAGACGGAGCATACTTCTGTATCCATTGTCTGGCAGATTTCATTGACCAGAATGTCTAGCGCATCATTTAACCGTGAAGCACTCGCGACTTTTTCAACAATATCTCGTAATTGCCGGAGCTTTAGCGTCATTAATCACCCTCTTTTCCGTCGTCCTGCATAAGTCGTTCGTTGACTTCCTGCCTCAGACGGAGCCATTAACGATAACGCAAACTCTTTCATCACCCGCCGATAGACATCACGTTTAAAAGAAACGACTTGTCGTACCGGATACCAAAAACTCACCCAACGCCAACCATCAAACTCTGGTGTACTACTGCGTTGAACATTGATGGCACCGTCTGGGCACTGTAACTGCAGTAAAAACCATTTCTGTTTTTGGCCAATACATACTGGGCGTGTATCCCATCGCACCAAACGTTTAGGTAATTTGTAACGTAACCAGTTGCGTGTTGAAGCTAGAATACGAACATCTTTACGATGTAATCCTACCTCTTCAAATAACTCTCGGTACATCGCTTGCTCAGCGGTTTCCCCAGGATTAATCCCGCCTTGAGGAAACTGCCAAGAGTGTTGACCAAAACGTCTTGCCCACAACACCTGTCCTTGGCGATTACAAATTACGATGCCAACATTCGGGCGGTAGCCATCATCATCGATCACTGGACTACCTCAATATTCTCTTTAGATAACCCGATTGTTTCACACTCCTTACGAGCGGTAAACCATTGCCTACATAAGGAATTCTCGATAACGGTTTGGGATAACTCGACGGTTTACCTCGAGTTATGAACAACAACCCCGCTACTTTGCCGATTTTATTCACCTTTTCTGTGGATATCTTTGTGAAGAAAGTGGGATTCAACTGAATAGTCAGCTATTGCACATTAAGATAGCCCAAATAAATAATAAAATATAATCATTAAAGTTCAATACATTAGGTTAATTACGAACAGTTTATCACCGCCAAATTCAGTCATAGTATTCGACGCAAACTCAAAGCGAACAAAATTTAAGCAATTATTTTTTTATCCACAAATAATGTCTAGTTGTTATGCATAACAAGGAAAAAATTGGAATAAAGGGGGTTGTCAAGGCTGTAAATTGAACCAGTGATCCTAATTGATAAGAGTTATCCAATTTTTCTGTGGATAAGTAAGTTTACAACCTTGTTTAAGGTGTTTCTGAGATTGGAATAACTCAGCGATAATTAGTTTTTTCTCACTTGGCCATAATAAAAAATCACGATTATTCATGCTATTATTTCGCTTATCCACCAGCAAGAGTGACTGTACTGAAGGTGGATAACCACCTGCTCATTTTTTGCACTAAGGCTAATAATGTCATTTACTCTACCACTCCCGCCACAAAGTGAGGCCGAATTACTAACTCGGGCACAACAGCTCGCGGGGAAAACCTTAGCTGAGATTGCTGCTGAACTAAGCTTAAGTGTTCCGGCAAATTTGCAGCGTAATAAAGGATGGGTCGGGTCGTTAATTGAGATTGCGCTTGGTGCCAATGCGGGCAGTAAAGCAGAGCAGGACTTTGCACATCTCGGTATCGAATTAAAAACCATACCGATTAACGATCAAGGCATACCGTTAGAAACGACGTTTGTTTGTGTTGCACCATTGACCGGTAATATTGGAGTGACTTGGCAACATAGCCATGTACGCCTTAAGTTAGCTAAAGTATTGTGGATCCCAGTTGAAGGAATGCGTGAGATTCCCCTTACACAGCGACGTATCGGTACCCCGCTACTCTGGCAACCATCAGCGCTTGAAGAGCAGCAATTACGCGAAGATTGGGAAGAGTTGATGGAAATGATCACCCTAGGTCAAGTTGAAAGCATTACAGCAAAACAAGGTCAATATTTGCAAATTCGTCCTAAAGCCGCGAATAGCAAGGCATTAACAGAAGCAACCGGCAAGCAGGGTCATAAGATCCTTACCCTACCACGGGGCTTTTACTTGAAGAAAAGTTTTACCGGTCCTCTGCTTGCGCGCCACTTTATCATCGGCTAGTCGGTATCTGCTATTGCCATACGCTTTTCGCTAATTACCCTCATTGCCTCCCTTGATGATGCTTTACTCCCTGAGTTCAAGTAACAACTCTTTACCTTTTTATCGATTGCTAGGCCATTAGGATAAATTATTTATTTTTAATGATTTATCAAACTGTTAAACGATTTAATCGCGAGTATTTCCCGTACCCTATTATTATTAATTAGCATTATCTATTTAAAGTCGTTGGATTAAGAGAGTTCTGGTTTATGCTGAATACTATCAACGATTTACTATGCCAATAGTTAAAGACGACGATTAGGGGGAAACTATGAAACGCATTCCATGGATGTTAGGTTTGTGCTGTGTTATTGGGCTCACAGGGTGTAGCAGTGATTATGTGATGGCGACCAAAGATGGCAAGATGTTGATTACCGAAGGTAAGCCTAAAATTGATGAGGATACCGGGTTAGTTCAGTACGTTGACCAACGTGGACATAAAGCACAAATAAATAGTGACGAAATTTCGAGTATTATCGAAAAATAATAAGGATAAAAATATGCGTTATCATCGTATCCCACACAGTAGCCTAGAAGTCAGCCAACTCGGCTTAGGAACCATGACGTTTGGCGAACAAAATAGCGAGGTTGAAGCACACCAACAGCTTGATTATGCCGTTGAGCGTGGAATTAACTTTATCGATGCGGCAGAAATGTACCCCGTACCCCCTCGCCCAGAAACACAGGGACTGACAGAACAGTATATTGGTCGTTGGCTCGCAAAATCGGGGCAACGCGATAAGCTTATCCTCGCGACTAAAGTCGCCGGCCCCGCACGAGGTAATGACGCGTCAATTCGCCCCAATCAAGCTTTAGACCGTAAAAATATACGTCTTGCCTTGGAAGAGAGCCTCAAGCGTTTGCAAACCGATTATATCGACCTTTATCAATTACACTGGCCGCAACGTACAACAAACTGCTTTGGTAAACTTGGCTACCAATATAACGACGATAATACCCCAGTGACCTTGCTTGATACGCTAGAGGCGCTTGCAGAGCACGTTAGGGCAGGAAAAATTCGCTATATCGGTGTTTCAAATGAAACGCCATGGGGCGTGATGCGTTATTTAAATCTCGCAGAAAAGCATGATCTACCGCGGATTGTATCAATCCAAAATCCCTATAGCTTACTAAATCGTAGCTTTGAAGTCGGCTTAGCAGAGATAAGCCAGTTTGAAGGGGTAGAACTACTCGCCTATTCGGCACTGGCTTTTGGCACGTTAAGTGGCAAATACCTGAATGGTCAACGTCCAGCCACCGCACGTAACACACTGTTTAGCCGTTTCACTCGTTATAGTGGTGAGCAAAGCGAACAAGCGATTGCCGCTTATGTCGAGTTGGCCCAGCGCTTTAACCTCAATCCTTCACAAATGGCGTTAGCCTATGTCCGTCAACAGCCATTTGTCGCCAGCACCTTACTCGGCGCAACAACCCTTGATCAGTTACAACAGAATATCGACAGTTATGATGTCACGCTAAGTGAGGAGTTGTTAGGGGAGATTGAGGCGATCCATCGCCGTTATACCTATCCTGCACCTTAATTTTTTTTGTATTGAGACTGCCAAATCCATAAACAGGTGATAGCCAAGGCAAATAAGATGCCGAACGCTACACCTGTCACAATCGCTGAGGTTCCCAACCAAATTGCTAAGCTATAAATCATTAACATAGCCAACATCATGGTATTTTCACCAAGATTTTGCACCGCAATCGCACTGCCTGTGCCGACCGTCTGTTGGCCTTTTTCTTGCAATAAGGCATTGAGGGGCACAACAAAGAACCCGCCGAACACGCCGACTAAAACAAGTAGACCGTAGGCAGGGATCAGATGCGTTTCCAAAGTAAACACAATCACCAATAGACCAACCATAATACCCGCTGGTAATGCCTTATTGGCATGTTTTAGTGATACCAATTTAGCTGCGAGAAAGGCGCCGATCACAATCCCTATCGCTACCATCGCATTTAATGTGGTCGGTGTGGTGTTATCTTGAATACCCAAAGCCACTGGAACCCAAATCACGAGTAAAAATCGTAACGTTACTCCAGCTCCCCAAAACATGCTGGTGCCAATTAACGAAAAACGACAGGCTTTATCCGCCCATAACGTCAAACAGGCTTGGCAAAACTCACGAAATAATTTAACTGGATGGTAATGACCTTGAGGTCGGGCGGGATCGAGTTTTGGAATCATTACATTCGCCATTACCGCCAAAGCATAGATAATCGCGCAGACCAATAAGGCGGTGGAGACATGCCAATCAGCCAATAAACCGCCGCTGACAGAGCCAAATAAAATCGCCGCAATGGTTGAGGCTTCCATTAAGCCATTACCTTTAACAAGCTGTTCTTTGGGCAATAGTTCGCCGAGAATACCGTATTTTGCTGGTGAATAGGCCGCAGCCCCAATACCAACCAAGCTATACCCTAAGAATGGACTAAAGTCGATCCCAATCGCTATCACACCCAACAGCTTAACGCTGTTTGCAACCATCATTACGCGCCCTTTCGGAAAACGGTCGGCAAACTGACCGACAAAAGGCGCTAATACGATATAGGCGAGTACAAATACCATCTGTAATATTGGTTGGCTCCACTGCGGATAATCATTATTTTTTAGCAATGCCAACGTCGCAAACAGTAAAGCGTTATCGCTAAATGCAGAGAAAAACTGCGCAAGTAATACGGCAGATATCCCCTCGACTTTAAGTAGCGATTTAGGTGTGGTGATCATCTAGGTTTCCGCCTCCACTATTGATGCAGCCGGTTTTGCTGCGAGCTCTTTTAGCGTGACATAGTCGGGTTTCCCGCTACCGAGAACGGGGATCTGCGCTAGCTGACGAATATCACGCGGAACTAATAGGTCGCTATGTCCCTGTTTCCTTGCTTCGGTTAAAAGCACTTCACGTGACAAATTAGTATCGGTAGTAAATAGCACTAATGCCTCACCTTTTTGCTGGTCACTTTTTACCGACTCCGCATGCTGCGCATCAGGGGAGGCCGCTAACGCAATGGCTTCGACACTTTCCAATGAAACCATCTCACCGGCCAATTTAGCGAAACGTTTCATACGCCCCTGAATTTGACAAAATCCTTCTTCATCAAAATTCACAATATCGCCAGTATCGTACCAGCCAATATCCAGCTGCCCTTCACCATTGTCGGCTGCTGGCGGCTCAAGTTGTCCAGGCGATGTCACACGGAGATAGCCTTTCATAATATTTGGGCCACGCACTTGTAATAGCCCACCCTGCTCGATTCCAGGCACTGAGATAAGGCGTGAGTCCATCGCTGGGAGTAAACGGCCAACGGTATGTGATTTGGCCGCCAACGGAACATTGATCGATAATATTGGTGCACATTCAGTCGCCCCATAGCCTTCAAGAATACGGATACCAAATTTTTCCTGATAGGTGTGACGCACACTGTCTTGTAATTTCTCCGCTCCTGCCACGACATAGCGTAGCCGGGCAAAATCATAAGCGTCAGCAAAACGTGCATAATAACTAAGGAAGGTAGAGGTCCCAAACAGTACCGTACAATTCTGGTCATAAACCAATTCGGGGATCACACGGTAATGTAATGGGCTAGGATAAAGAAACGCTTTTGCCCCAGTCACTAAGGGAATTAATAATCCTACCGTAAGACCAAAGGCATGAAACAGTGGCATTGCCGACATAAAACAGTCGCGCGGCAAAAAATCCGCAATAGTTCGAATCTGCTCAACATTCGCGAGTAAACTTTTATGGCTATGAACCACCCCTTTCGGCACGCCTTCAGAACCCGAAGTGAAGAGAATAACCGCAGCATCTTCCGGTTGTTGAGTCACTTGTGCCATTTTAGGGAACGCTAAACGGGTTATAATCCACTGTTTATCTTCGCGCGTTAGACTCGACTTAAGATCTTCTAAGAAAAGCCACTGTACTTGGGGCGCTGACTCAACTAACGCCCACAACTTGCCTTTGTCCAGAAATTGGCGCGAGGTAAATACCGTTTTTATCTGTGCGGCAGTTATCGCCGCCGCTAACCCTTTAGCACCCGCGGAGTAATTTAGCATTGCAGGAACACGGCCACGTGCCACGGCACCGAGGATCGTGGAAGCGGTCACCACCGAATTTGGCAGCAATAGTCCAATATTTTCGCCAACTTGCGACTGCTTTTCGAGAATACACGCAACACCGAGGATCTTTTTTAATACTTGACGATAACTGTGTGCCGAGAAATTAATATCATCAAGACAATGATGAGACCAGCCATAGCGCTCAGCGGCACTTAAAAAGGCTTCATATAAGGTTTGGCGTGGACGTACCGCCATACGAGCCTCTTGCATAATATGGCTAAGGTGCTCGCCTGCGAGCGCACGGCGCTGCCGTGCTTTTGGCGCCTGTGGCATGGGAATTTGGGTGGCAGGTAACCAGAACAGACGGATCTTAGGGAAAAGTCGGCGTTTAGCGGGAAGCCGACTCAATGGAGTATATTCTGCCCCTTCAATACGTACTGGAATAATCGTCGCACCCGTTTTTGCCGCGATAAACCCTGCGCCACTGTAAATCTTCATCAAAGATCCGGTCACCGAGATACGACCTTCAGGAAAGATGACCACTGGGCGGCCTTGCTTGACCTCTTTAATCAACCGTTTCATCGACATCGGTTTTGCGGGATCAAGTGCGATAAAATCGGCCCAGCGGCGAACCCGCTGCAATGCCCAGTGATTGGCATAAGTCGAGGTAATCGCAAATACTGGCTTAACCGGCAGAAATAGTGCCAGTAAGATGCCATCTAAGAACGAGACATGGTTAGGTGTGATGATCACGTTTTGCGCAGAGAAAGGCTGAGTTTCCCCCTGTACCTCTACACGCCAACAGAGCCGACATATCCATCGTAGCAGTTTGAATAACATACCTTTCCTAGTTTTTAATCGAAATAGCGCGGTGATACCCCTGATTAAACACGTTAAAGCCTAGTCTGACAAATATTGTCGCGCATCTTAGGCGATTATCTTGCTATTTAACGCACTATCGCTGCGTCGGTGCATGCCAGCCACCGCCTAATGCCGCGATTAATGTCACACTGGTCACCCATTGCTGACTCTGGAGTGAGAGTAAGCTTTGTTGCTCACTCAAACTACTATTTTCCGTGGTAGCAACATCGAGATAATCAATCATCCCCGCATCATATTGATTACGTGTCACCTGAGCAGACGTTATTGCCGCTTGGGATGCCGCCCGTTGCGCATCAATTTCATCACCGAGGGTATTAAGTTCGACGAGATTATCCTCGACCTCTTGCATCGCGCTCAGAACTGTCTGCCGGTAGTTGGCAACCTGAGCATCATAAGCCGCACGCGCTTGAGCTACTGAGGCCTTGGTGGCACCGAAGTCCAATAGCGTGCCACTTAACGCTGGGCCGAGTGACCAGACCCGTGAGGGTAACTCAAACAGATTATGTAAAACACTGGCGCTGGTTCCCCCCGAAGCACTCAATGTCAGATCGGGGAAGTAACCAGCAATCGCAACGCCAATTTGCTCATTGGCAGCCGCCATTGAGCGCTCGGCAGCCGCAATATCAGGGCGACGTTGTAATAATTGTGAGGGTAACATCACCGGTATTTTCGGTAATGTCGCTGTCAGTGGCGCCGCCGCGAGGCTGAACTCAGCTGGCGTTTTACCTATCAGCAGAGCAATCGCATGTTCAAGTTGCGCACGCTGCCACTGAAATCCTAGTAGCGTGGAACGCGCGCCTTGTAATTGCATTTGTGCTTGAGCCAAGGTGGCGCGATCTTCGCTACCCGCTTGGTACTTGTTATTGATAATCTTTAAATAACCCTGATAGGCATCGACACTCTTTTGATACAGACTGATACGCTGGTCCATAATGCGTAACTGGAAATAGTCTTGTGCCAGTTGCGATTGTGCACTTAAGGTGGCGTTGGCTAAATCGGCTTGGCTTGATTCAGCACTGGCACGATCTTCCGCGGCTTGACGACGTAATTTCCCCCAGAGATCGGCCTCCCAACTGGCCGAGAGTTGTGCCGAGTAACTGTTACTCGTGTTACGAAAGCCGGTACTAGAGCTCTGCGTACCACTGCGGGTCGCGCTGATATTGCTGCTAACTGTAGGTAAGCGGTTAGCATTGGCTTGGTCAGTCAATGCTAACGCCTGACGATATTGCGCTTCATACATGGCCACATTCTGGTTGGCAATAGCCACTTGTTGTAGCAATTGGCTCAGTTGCGGATCATTGTAGACCTGCCACCAATCGCCTTTTGCTTGATCATCTTGTGGCGTAGCTTGCTGCCAGCCCTTAGCCTCTTTGAAAGCCAAGGGTGGATGGGCACTCGGGCGCTGATAATCAGGTCCAACCGTACAGCCAGCTAACAACAGTGCCGCACAGAGTGGTGCCAAATGTAGACTAAGTTTCATAGCGAATTTCCTGAGGTACGATAACGTGACCAACGCTGTTTGATGGCACGGCTTAATTTATCCAACCATAAGTAAACAACTGGGGTAGTAAACAGCGTAAGGAGTTGGCTTAATGCTAATCCCCCTGCGATAGCAATACCCAATGGGCTTCGCAGGTCGGCATCCCCACCACTGCCTAGCGCCATAGGTAACGCGCCAAAAAAAGCGGCCAAGGTCGTCATCATAATGGGACGAAAACGCTTAAGACAGGCTTCCATAATGGCTTGCTGCGCCGTCATACCCCGCCGCTGAGCATCGATGGCAAAATCGATCAGCATAATTGCATTTTTCTTCACGATACCAACCAGTAGAATAATTCCGATAAACGCAATTACCGTAAGTTGAGTATTAGTGAGTATCAATAATAATAGAGCGCCTACCCCTGCTGAAGGAAGAGTCGACAGGATAGTTAATGGATGGATATAGCTCTCATAAAGTACCCCGAGGACAATATACACGGCGGCAAGCGCGGCTAATATCAACCACGGCATCGTCGCAGTCAACGCGCTAAATGCCTGAGCCGTACCCGCAAAACTTCCAGCAATGGTGTCGGGTACCCCGAGCCTCGCCATCGCTTGTTTAATTGCTCCCTGCGCTTGCTCCAAGGAGACGCCATCAGCGAGGTTAAAGGCGATAGTGCTGGTAGCCGATTGTCCTTGGTGTGCCACGGATAACGGCGCATTAGCACCGCTAAAATGAGTAAACGCTGAGAGTGGAATACGGTCACCCGCATTATTGATCACATAGATTTTATTCAGCTCATCAGCATCTTGCGTATTACGGCTCTGCAACATCATCACCACTTTATACTGATTTAATGTTTTATAAATGGTGGCAATTTGTCGCTGACTAAACGCGTTATTCAGGAGAGTGTCTAACATATTAACATCGACGCCGAGCCGGCTGGCAGCATCTCGGTCGATATCGAGCATCACCTCCTGACCGCCGGTCTGTGAATCTGAGTCAACACTGGTTAACTGCGGCAGGGCGGCAAAAGCCTTTTGAACTTTCGGGGTCCAGGTCCGTAATAGCGTCAGGTCATCAGCTTGCAGGCTATATTGATAAGAAGCATTGGCGCTGCGCCCACCCACCCGTAAATCTTGAGCTGCCATTAAAAACATTTGCGCACCCGCTATTTTATTCCCCTGTAGGGTTAGGCGGTTAGCAATCTGCGTGGCAGAGACCTTACGTTCACTTAAGGGCTTTAGTTTAATAAAGAACAGTGCTGAACTGCGTGAGCCAAACATCCCGCCACCACTTGACGACATCACGCTGTCCACCGCCGGGTCACGACGAATCAACTCAGTAAATTGCTTTACCTTAGGCACCATCGCTTGAAACGATATACTTTGGTCAGCACGGGCCATCCCCATTAACATTCCGGTATCTTGGTCAGGAAAGAATCC
>JAAIGG010431519.1_pt1 | contig 10220 bp, 6 predicted proteins | sample 6487391 | NCBI WGS metagenome assembly JAAIGG01 (sample SAMN13974130, study PRJNA590717) | phyllosphere metagenome | biome: asymptomatic weeds; feature: pooled weeds collected from a community garden; material: weeds; isolation source: pooled asymptomatic leaves from various weed species from...
CGGCGATAATGCGCCTATTGATTTGATCTATTGCATCGCTTTGCCCTCGGGACATGTGGGCTACGCGGCTGGCACCATCATCCAGACTGCCAATCAGCGCAGACAAGCTTCCGGTACTGGCAACAACAGACTTGATATGACCTTGGACGGATTCGATCTTACTGCGAACGTCACCAGCGCTTGCGCCAGTGCGCATGGCCAGCGACTTTATCTCGGCTGCGACGACGGCAAAGCCGGCACCGGCGGGGCCAGCGCGGGCGGCTTCAATAGTCGCGTTGAGCGCCAAGAGATTAGTCTGTTTCGTAATGGCCGTAATTACATCTACAATCTGCTCGATACTGGCAGCTTGGACTTGCGACAACCCGACGGTTTCGTTCGCGCTCTGCGCGTGGTCATTGATCGACCGGGCAGCGAGGCTGGTGCCAGCAACTTCACGATCTATTTCCTCGAATGCACGTGCAAGCGAATGTGTCTGTTGCCCGGCTTCATGCATTTCGGTGGCGAAAAGCTGGGCAATATCGTCGAGTTGCTGAGCAAGTGCACGGTTGCCGTTGATCGCCTCCCGCAACGAGACAGCATTGACCTCCAAGAGTTCCATCGCCTCCCGCGCATCCCGGATGACGCCGCTGACCTGCTTTTCAAATGCCTCCGCCAGCGTTGCCAGCGTTTTCTCACGCTCTCGCCGGGCCTGTTCCTCCATCTCGGCAATTGCCTGCGCCTGCTGTTGCTTCGTCGCCTCCGCTTGCTGGTGCAGGATAGCTGCTTGTTGCGCCAGAAGCGCTGCTTCTTTGCGCTGTTTTTGAAAGGCAGCAAGGGCGTTCACTACGAGCCCAAGTTCGTCTCTACGCTGTAGCGCTGCGAGATCCACATCGGCATCGTTCATGACAGAGTCCGTGGCCGCAGCGATGCCAGCGACCGAGCGTACGATCGAGCGCCCGACCACATAGGCCATCAACAGGCTCAGACCCGTTCCTATGAACAGGACCAGCAACTGGATAGCTATAGTGATACGGGTTGCCAGCAGCGCGCTTTGGGCGCTCTCGTTCGCCTGGCGCACCCCAGCGTCCGCGACGTGCCGGATCTGATTGTCGATGCGTTGTGCGTTGCTGCGAAAAGGCGCTACCATTGTAGCGGCACTGGCGAAATCAACCTCCAACATTGATGTCAAAACATCTACGCTGGCCCTGTAGCGGTCCAGCTCGGACACTACGTTTCCCAGCACCGCCTCCTGCTCACGGTGATTGCGCTGATAATCGATCAGCGCCGTTCGCACGCCGTTCAGATCGCCATTGATGGCCTTTACCTGCGCGTCGATCGTCAGTCCCGAAGATGCCGCCTTCGTAACAAGGAGATTATACACATTCGAGTTGGCGGTATCGAACCGTTGCGTGATTGCGTTCAACTGGCCGATGTCGCGCATATCGCGGTTGACGATGTGATCTACGCCACGCCCGACGATCAGCAGCGCTGTTGTGCTGGCCGCGGCCATGACAACGAACAGCACGAGCATGATGAGCGGCGTCGCTGCCACCTTTCCGGATATTGGCCGGTCGGCCAGCTTGAGCTTCCACTCAAGCCGATCCGACAGCCGAGAAAGCTGGTCAAAACGCAACGCGGACTCCTGCTCGCACACGACGGTCCGCAGGAATCGGCGAGCCTGCGGAGCCTGCAACTAGCGTCAGGTTCTCGCCAGCAGCAAATAGTTCAAGGGCTGGAGCGAGACGCCAGCCAGCCCGTGCATCGAGCGCGACCGCGTCGTTGACGCGGTAAAGCATCAGTCTCGGTTCGGAAGAAAACGCGAATTGCCGGGTCGCAGAGGTGTAACGGGCGACGCCAGAAAGCGACAGCCGGTCGATTGCATACCCAACTACGATGTTGGCTTTGTGAACCGGGGTCGTCGACTCCGGCGATAAGGCATAGGGTATCGGTTGGATCAGCGAGCCGAGTTGCTCATCGGTATGCGTCCAGGTGTAATTGCCCCGCCACGTTAGTCTACCGACTATCCCCGACACCGAAATGGATGTGCCGTAAGTGGTATAATCGCCGATGGCTCTGAAGCGCGCGACGAGGGACGGGGTAGGCAACAGAAATAATTCAGTCTGTAGGCCGTCTCCGGGGGAGGCAATCGCATTGTTGGTGCGCGTGACGAACGCCGTCGCTTCCAAGCGCGTGTCGCCAGAGGTGTGAACATAGCCGAGCTCGCCGCTCCATATTCCAACCGGACTCATACGAGGAGAGCCAGTGACAAAAACTGGAATAGGGGATGGTGTTACTATCGGGAGCCGTGTGCCGAAATTCACCAGCGACGGCAATTGATAGCCGTGCCCGCCGTTCAGCCGCAACAGATTGCGCGCATCAACGTGGACAAGCAGCGCAGCGTTGAAGCTGAAACGGGTGAAAGCGCGATCAAAATCGCGCGGATCGTCATACGCTGGCTGGCGAACGGCACCGGACTGGCTCAGCCAGAGACGTTCGAGGCGACCTGCTGCGGTGATCGAAATGCGTTCACTGGCATGAACATCGAGCAGCGCATTAGCGGATGCAACGTCATAGGAGACGACATCCGAAAACTGGTCGATCGAGGCAAGCCTGTTGTTACGGTATTCAACGCCCACGCGTAGCGTACCAGCCGTGCTCAAGCGCAGGATCGAAGACGCCTGGGTAACGATGATCCGGTTCTTGAAGATGATCGGAACACTGGCATCGACGGTCGTGCCGATACCGTATTTCGCAGTCAGCCAATTGACGTACCCGTTAAGCGTAATTCCACCCCATGATGTATCGTGAGCGGCAGATGCATGAAGATTGTGACTGCTGTAATCCTGGTTGGAAAGCAGCTGGCTGGGCAAGTATTCGATCTGGCTGTTGGAGGCATACCCACCACCCAGTACGGCTTCCAGTCCGTTGAAGGATGCCGAAACATCTCCAGCGATCTGATCACTTGCAACGTTTGCAATCATTGCTGGCTGTATCAGCGACGCCGGGATGTCACGTTCGTCTTCGCGGGCATGTGCTCCGGAGAGCCTGATGCCGATTGACGGGGTCACCGGTAGCCGTACGGCACCTGCCACCTTGCCGATGTCATGATTGCCGAGCTCTGCTGTCGCCGTCAAAGATGGAGCGGCGCCTGCCCGACGGGTGACGATGTTGACCACGCCACTTGCAGCGTTGAAGCCGAACAGTGCGTTTGCCGGACCACGGACCAGTTCGATCTGTTGGATCTCCTCAAGCTGAACGCCGAGCAAGTTCCAATTCGTCATGCCGTAATGGTCAAGATAGACCTGCCTGCCATCGACCAGAACAAGCAGCCTTGCATTGTAGGTCTGGACGCCGCCACGTACTGCGACGTCGCTTTGTCCCGCCGTCCAACGGTTCACGTCGATGCCGGCATAGGTTTTCAGCAACCCTGGAACGTCACGGGCAGGCGAGCGGGCAATATCCGTCCGCGTGATGATGATTGTGGAGGCCGGCAGCTCTGAGGCACGTTGCGGCTTTCCGGCAACGCTGGTGGTGACAGGCTCGCCGATTGTATCCTGCAATGCCTGATAATCGACGGCCTGTGCCATGGCAGCCGAGGGGCACAGGATAATGCCAGCCCCAAGAATGGTCCGCAGCCTGATGGCGGGAAGAATGGCGGGCATTATCAAATTTCCTTGACCAGCATGAGGAATGCCGAACCGAACCGAACATTCGTGGCGCGCGCAGCAGCGCGGTTGATCGTAATCTGCGTCTTGGGGGCAGAAGTGACCCCGACGACACAACGGCCGGATTGCACGCATGCGGGATCAGACGATATGGTGAGGACTGATGATCTCGCTGCCGCGGCCGCAATGGTGCTGTGTTCGCTGCGGAGACCGGCGGTAACGAACGCGACGCGGTAGCCTGATAATGCGCCGATCGCCCCAATCGGCACGCGTTTTACCCGGATGGTGGCCCGTCCTGCTGTTATTCCTGCACCGATGGCACGCTCGATCGCGTTCGCCTCGGCCTCCGAGGCGCCGTTGCCTGGTTCAAACACTATTGCGGCAGTGACGATGCCCGACGGTCCGGGCTGAACGAACGAAACGACGCGGGTTGCGATGGGCACGTTCAATTCCGCGCCAAGCGGTGCAGCGCTACCCAACGCAGCTACACCAAACGCCCATGACCAAGGTCTAATCAAGATTACCCCCACATTGAGTGGGCTTGGTGAAGGCCAGCGCTATCTAATTGATTAATGGTCTTGTTCAGCGTCGTGATCGGTACGGTAGAAGACCATAGAAGGCGATTCCGACTGAACAGTCAGAGGGACGTTCCCCCACAGGGACAACGGCAGGCTCCACGAAGTGCGGGTGGCTGCGCTGCAAACTGGACGATGATCAGATCGCCCGAGATGCCGAGCGTATGTCGCGGACGACCGCAGAAGCCAATCGAGGGCTTATGATTGACTAGGGGTTTGATCCCATGGTTTCATAGTGAAATCCCTTCGTAGAAATGGAAGAAAAGCCGTAAGGGACATGCCTACTGAGGGGGCAGCGCTGCGGCGACATCAGCGGCGAAGCGCGCGATGTCGAAACGGGCTGCGCCCGGATCCTCGCCGCGTCGAACGATCACCAGATGTCGCGCAGGGATGACCATCACATACTGCCCACGGTTGCCCTGCGCAGCGAAGCTGCCCATCGGCAGCCCCTGTTGGGGGCCGAACAGCCACATCGTCGCACCATAGCCGGGGCCGCTCGTCGGTTGCGGTCCGCTCGGCGCCGTCATGGTGCGCATCCAGCCTGCAGGCAGCAGGCGCTGGCCCGCCCAGACCCCGTCCTGGGACCAGAATAGTCCAAGCCGTGCGAGGTCGCGGGCGGTCGACCACACCTGGCTGGAAAGGATATAGTTGCCGTGCCAGTCCGTCTCCGCGACTGTGTGCGTCATGCCGAGCTTGCCGAACAGTTCGTTCGGCAACGTGCGATACCGGTCCTCGCCGATCCTGTGCCGCGTGGCATAAACCGCGAGTAGGATGTCGTTGTTCGCATAGCGGAAGCGTGTGCCGGGCTGAGCCTCCAGAGGCCAGGAAACCGCCTGCTCGTCCACGGCCGTTCCGCCGAAATAGATCGCGTCGGTGCGGTTGCCGGCGGTATCGCTGTGAAGGCCTGACGCCATACGCAAAAGGTGGTCGAGCGTGATCGATCGCCGCGGGTCCCCTTCTGTCCACTGTGGCACAGCGGCGGCCGCCTGGGGTGCGCCGGCATCAGCAAGGCCGATCAGCGTTCCGGCAATCGACTTAGCGACCGACCAAGTACGGTTCGATACGTACGGCCCGAACCCGCTAGCATAGCGTTCGGCAACGACCTTGCCGTTCTTCACGACGATCACGCCGACCGTCTTGGCGCCCGCGCCATATTCATCCGCAAACGCCTTGCCGACGGGCTCGGCCAGTGGCGCGGAAGGGGGCGCAGCAATGCCGGCATCGCCTTGCGGCCAGGGGCGGGGGTCTGCGCCCGCAATCGGTGGGGGGGGCGCCGATCTGCTGTTCGCCGGTGCCTTGCTACCGATCGGCAGCGTTACACAACCGCGGCCATCTTGCCACACTGCGTATCGCGGCGGCAGCGCGGGATCGAAGGCAACGGCGACGGCCCCGTGCACGCGGTTGATCTGCGCGGTCAGCGTCGGCACGATCTTGTCATAATCGGGATAGATGCCGGTCAGTTCGTTAGCATCGATCTGCGCTGGGGCCCGCCCGGCGTTGAAGATGCCAGAGCAATAGAGCGCTGCCTTATACCCCGCCGCCACCGCGCGTGGATAGGTACCGGCAGAAGGCTGGGCGATCTGCGCGTTCGCGGATACCGACATAAGGAAAGCGAGAACGGCTGATTTTAGTATCCGCATCGTCGCATCATTCCATTACTGCCAGGGTACTGCAATCTGCTTATATGGCGCAGATAGTTCGCTTTTTCTCCCGATCAGGTGGCCTTTTGTGACAGGAAATGGGTCACAGCCGAAGCGCGCTGATCAGTGCACGCAGAGCAGGAGTGACCCGGCGATCAGGGTAGTAGAGGCGGCACCCCGGATAGCTCGGGCACCAAGCCGCGAGGACTTGAACAAGCCGGCCATCCGCGATCTCATCGGCCACGTCGTGCTCCATCAGATAGCCGAGTCCGGCGCCAGCGCGCACCGCCGCCGCCGCTAGGACCTCGTCGTTGACGATGAGCTGCCCGGAAACCTTCAGCCTGAGGTCTCTTCCTTCCTCCTCGAATTCCCAGGGCAGAAGGCCGCCGCCGCCCAGCAAGCGATAGTTGACGCAGACGTGGCGATCGAGGTGCGCCGGCGTCTCGGGCGGGGCATGGCGAGAGAAGTAGGCTGGCGTGCCCACGACAACCGTGCGCAGGTCCGGACCGACCGGCACGGTCACCATGTCGCGCTCGACCGCTTCTCCAAGGCGGATGCCGGCGTCGAAGCCGCCCGCCACGAGATCGATTAGCCTGTCTTCAACGGTAACCTCAACGGACACGTCGAGATGATCCAGCAGGAAGCTTGGCAGACGGGGCGCGAGGATGGTGCGCGCCGCGTAACCGAAAGTGGTCAACCGCACGGTACCCGAGGGTGCGCCCCGCCAGTCGGCGAGCGACGCCAAGCCCTGTTTCAACTGCGTAAGGGCTGGATCGAGCGAACGAAGGAGCTGCTCGCCCGCCGCGGTCGGCGCAACAGAACGGGTGGTGCGCGCGAGAAGCCGAACGCCGAGCCGCTCCTCCAAAGCCTTCATTGCGTGGCTCAGCGCGGACGGCGAAAGACCGAGCTCGGCAGCGGCTCGCGTGAAGCTGCGCTGCCGGGCGACGCTGGCGAACGCCGCGAGATCGTTGAGGTCGCCGCGCTGCATTGATGCATCATGCTCACAAGCCCTTGTGGTCCGCAACTGCTAATCCAGCGGTCGGTCGTACCCTACTTCCATAGTGAAACGAGGAGTGACGAGTCATGGACCTGACCAACTTTCGTACGCTGGGCCGCTCGGGGCTGGCGGTGAGCCCACTGGCGCTGGGCACGATGACCTTCGGTGCCGGCCGCTGGGGCGCCGATCAGGCTGGATCGCGCGCCATCTTCGACGCCTATGCCGAGGCGGGCGGCAACTTCATCGATACTGCGGACGTGTATTCCGGCGGCGAGAGCGAGGCGATGATTGGACGCTTCCTACGCGAGCGCGGTGGCCGCGACCGGATGGTAATCGCGACTAAGTCCGGCTTTCCCCGCGGTGAGGGCAATCCGCTCTCAGGTGGCAATTCGGCGCGCAACATCCGCGACGGCCTGGAGGGGTCGCTGAGGCGGCTCGGCAGTGGCCATATTGACATGTACTGGACGCATGTCTGGGACCGCACGACGCCGGCCGAGGAGGTGTTGCGCGCGCTGACCGACGCGGTGCGGCGTGGCGACATCCTCTACTACGGCTTCTCCAACGCGCCCGGCTGGTATGTCGCGCAGATCGCGACACTGGCGCGTGTCCACGGGCTGCCCGAACCGATCGGATTGCAGTATAGTTACTCGCTTATCGATCGCGGCGTCGAGCTGGACTTGGTGCCCGCCGGACGGGCGCTCGGCCTGGGATTGGTGGCGTGGAGTCCGCTCTGCTTTGGTATGCTCACGGGCAAGTATGGCCGTGAGAAGCTCGCCGACTTCGGTCCGGCGGGCAGCGTCCCGAACAAGGCGGGTGGACACACGGGCGGAAGCGACGGTCGCCTCAACGGCGACAATCCTTATGGCGGGATGCTGTTTACGGAGACGAACTTCGACATCGTCGACGAGCTGCGCGCCGTGGCGGAGGATGTCGGCCGCTCGATGGCGCAGGTGGCGCTCGCCTGGGTGGCCGGCCGACCGGGTGTCTCGTCGGTGCTAATGGGAGCGAGCCGGCTGGAACAGGTGCGGGAGAACGTAGCATCGCTCGAAATCGTGCTGTCGCCGGAGCAGCGGAGGCGGCTGGACGCTGTTGGGGCGCCGCCGCAGCTGAACCCTTACTTCATCTTCAACCTGCCGCGTGAGAGCATTTTCGGCGGCAGCGCTGTGGAGGCGTGGAGATAGCATTGGCCGCTGCCCCCAAATGAACAAGCGTCCGGTGTTTGGGGAACCGCAAACCCGTTCCGAGTGACCGCTAATGGGTCACTGCGGCCTACAGCGGTAACCGGCTGCAGGGTGAAACCTTGTCCGGGGGTCTTTCTTACGGCAACTTTCCGCAGCACATTAGTGGTCGGCGACCAATACAGAGCTGAGAGAAGCTGCAACTATGTGGGCAGGTTGGGGACGCTATAGTCTGACGTTCTCCACGTGGCCTGCATGCCAGTCAAGCCGCCCTCCCTGCTGCACGAACACGCCATCGCGCTGGCGCGTTTGCTGGCGCGCGATGTCGCCAGGCGGCATCACGCCGAGCGGTGTGCCGCAGGCAAGAAGTCCGATAAAACGGACCGGCCGTCGGAAGCATCATGGAGATTGCAGGAGGAAAAACGATGCGCTGCGCGGTATATGCGCGCTTCTCGACGGACAAGCAGGACATGCTGTCGATCGAGACGCAGCTGATGATGTGCCGGCGCGAGATCGAGCGTCAGGGATGGAGCGAAGTGGCGTGCTTCACGGACGCCGCGGAGTCGGCTGCGACGCTGCACCGTCCCGGCATGCAGGCGCTGCTGGCGACAATCCAGGCAGGCTACATCGACATCGTCTACGCCGACGCAATGGACCGGCTGTCGCGCAGCCAGGCCGATATCGCCTCGTTGTTCGAGCGGCTGCGCTTCCGCGGCATTATCCTGGCAACGCGCAAGGAAGGCGTGGTGACCCCGTTGCACATCGGCATGATGGGGACGATCAACGCCGAGCAGCTGAGCGCGACAAGCGAGAAGACCCGTGACGCGCTGGTGCGCCGTCATGCGATGGGCCGCAATCCGGGTGGCTCAGCCTATGGCTATGAAACTCGCGTCGCCTATGACGGCAACGGCGAGCGGATCCGCGGCCTCCAGCAGATCGTCCCCGCAGAAGCGGCCATCGTGGTACGGATCTACGAGGATTATGCCGCCGGGCTGTCGCCGATCGCCATCGCCCGGCGCCTCAATGCCGAAGGCGTCCCCTCCCCGCACGGCGGACGACCGGGCAAAGGCAGGATCAATCTTGCTGCCTGGACGCCAAACACGCTGACCGGCACCGCCGCCCGCGGCACCGGCATCCTCAACAATCAGCTGTACATTGGGCAGCGCCCATATGGGAAGCAGACCTACCGCAAGAACCCTGACACCGGGAAGCGCCACGCCTTCATCATCGGCACTGACGCCGCTACGACCCTTGTCGCGGCTCCGGATCTTCGCATCGTATCAGACGCGTTGTGGGAGGCCGTGAAGGCGCGGCAGGCAGCCCTTGCGCGTGGCTCTCGTACGGAACCGGCCGCCCCTGCCCGCCCCTATTTTGCTCAGCAGCGGCCGAAGTACCTGCTGACAGGGAAGATAACGTGCGGCGTTTGTGGTTCGAGTTACGCCAAATCCGGTCAGCACCGCTTCGGGTGCCAGGGTGCGGCGAAGAAGGGCCCGACCTGGTGCGACAACCGCCTGACCATCCGACAGGATGCGCTAGACGCTCGGGTGCTGAGAGGCCTGACCACCGCCATGCTGCGCGACGACTTGGTCGCGGCATTTCTGGAGGAATATGCAGCAGAGACCCACCGGCTTGAGGAGGCCAGCATCAGCACGCGCCCCGAGCACGAGGCAGAACTCAGCGAGGTCGACCAGCAGATTTTGCACGCCAAGACCGCGATCCTCAAAGGCGTAGATCCGTCGTTGTTCGTCGACGAGTTGCAGAGGCTGGGCACGCGACGTACCGTGCTGATCGAGGCGCTTACCGCTGCCGAACGTCCGGTCGCAGCCGAGTCGCTGCTGCGTCCGGATCTCGGCCGGATTTATCGTGAGAAGGTTACGACGCTTACGTCAGCCTACGAGGACGATGCACTGCGCGCGCAAGCGTTCGAGCGCATTCGCGCGCTCATCGAGGCGGTGGTCCTGACGCCCAAGAGCGGCGACCTGACGATCGAGCTACGCGGCGAGTTGGCGTCGATGCTGGAGCTGAGCGCGAGCACAGACATCCAAAACGCCTCGGAAGCGGTGGCTACCGAGGCGTTGCAAATCAAAGTGGTTGCGGGGACAGGATTTGAACCTGTGACCTTCAGGTTATGAGCCTGACGAGCTACCGGGCTGCTCCACCCCGCGGTGGTGAGGTGCTGTTCTTGC
>JAAIGG010049405.1_pt1 | contig 10218 bp, 5 predicted proteins | sample 6487391 | NCBI WGS metagenome assembly JAAIGG01 (sample SAMN13974130, study PRJNA590717) | phyllosphere metagenome | biome: asymptomatic weeds; feature: pooled weeds collected from a community garden; material: weeds; isolation source: pooled asymptomatic leaves from various weed species from...
GCTGGCGCAACTCCGAGCCGACGCCCGAGCCGACGATCATCGGCACCGCCGCGAACAGGGCGGCGAGCGTCGTCATCAGGATCGGGCGGAAGCGCAGGAGGCAGGCCTCGTAGATCGCGTCGCGGGGCGCCTTGCCCTCCTCGCGCTCGGCCTGGAGCGCGAAATCGATCATCATGATCGCGTTCTTCTTCACGATGCCGATCAGCAGCACGATGCCGATGATCGCGATGATGTCGAGGGAGAGCCCGAACCACATCAGCCCGAGCAGCGCGCCGATGCCGGCCGACGGCAGGGTCGAGAGGATGGTGATGGGGTGGATGAAGCTCTCGTAGAGCACGCCGAGCACGATGTAGACGGTGATGATCGCGGCGCAGACGAGGAACAGCTCGTTGGAGAGCGCCGACTCGAAGGCGAAGACCGAGCCCTGCGGCACCACGTTGAAGCTCGCCGGCAGGTCGATGCTCTTTCGCGCGGCTTCGAGTTCGTCCACCGCTTGGCCGAGCGCGACGCCGGGCGCGAGGTTGAACGAAACCGTGGTGGCCGGAAACTGGCCGAGATGGCCGATCAGCAGCGGCGCCCGGCGCTCCTCGACCTTGGCCACTGCCGAGAGCGGCACCTGCCCCGAGGGCGCGGTCGAGGACGGCAGGTAGAGGTTGTCGAGGGAGGCGAGCGAGGTGTGCAGCTTCGGGTCGGCCTCGAGAATCACCCGGTACTGGTTCGACTGGGTGAAAATGGTCGAGACGATGCGCTGGCCGAAGGCGTCGTAGAGCACGTTGTCGATCGTCGCGGGCGTGATGCCGTAGCGGCCCGCCGTGGCGCGGTCGATCGTGACGTAGGCCGCCAAGCCGTTGCCCTGGTAGTCGCTGGTGACGTCGGCGAGCAGGGGTGAGCGGCGCAGGGCCTCGACGTAGCGCGGCACCCAGGTCTCGAAATCCCCGAGGTTCGGGTTCTCGAGGATGACTTGGTACTGCGTGGCCGAGACCGCGGTGTCGATCGTCAGATCCTGAACCGGCTGCATGAAGAGGCGCACGCCGGGCACGCCGCCCGTCGCGGTGGTAAGGCGGCGGATGATGGCGCTGGCGTCGGATGCGCGCTGGTCGCGGGGCTTCAGGTTGATGAGGAAGCGGCCGGAATTGAGCGTGACGTTCTGCCCATCGACGCCGATGAAGGAGGACAGGCTCGCCACATCCGGGTCCTTCAGCACCACGTCGGCGAGCGCTTGCTGGCGCTCGGCCATGGCCTCGTAGGAGACGCTCTGATCGGCCTGTGACACGCCCTGGATCACGCCCGTGTCCTGCACGGGGAAGAAGCCCTTGGGGATCACCACGAACAGGTAGGCGGTGAGCGCCACGGTGGCGAGCGTGACGAGCAGCGTCAGGCCCTGGTTTGCCAGCACGACGCGCAGCGCCCGGCCGTAGAGGGCGATGACGCCGTCGTTGAGGCGCCGGCCCGCACGGGCGATGGCGCCCTCGTGCCGGGCGGCGGGCGTATCGGCACCGTGGACGACGGGCTTCAGCAGCCGCGCGCACAGCATCGGCACCAGGGTGAGCGAGACCACCGCCGAGATGACGATGGTGGCCGAGAGCGTGATCGCGAATTCGCGAAACAGCCGCCCGACCACGTCAGCCATGAACAAGAGCGGGATCAGCACCGCGATCAGCGAGACGGTGAGCGAGATGATGGTGAAGCCGATCTCGCGGCTGCCTTTCAGCGCCGCCTCGAAGGGCGATTCGCCCTCCTCGACGTGACGGGCGATGTTTTCGATCACGACGATGGCGTCGTCCACGACGAAGCCGGTGGCGATGGTGAGCGCCATCAGCGAGAGGTTGTCGAGGGAGAAGCCCCAGGCGTCCATGATGGCGAGCGAGCCGATCAGCGAGAGCGGCACCGACAGGCTCGGGATCAGCGTCGCGGAAAAGCTGCGCAGGAACAGGAAGATCACCATCACCACGAGCGCGATGGCGAGCATCAGCTCGAACTGGACGTCGTGCACCGAGGCGCGGATCGTCGTGGTGCGGTCGGTCAGCGTGGCGACCGAGACCGAAGCCGGCATGGTCGCTTCGAGTTGCGGCAGCAGCCGCTTGATGCGGTCGACCGTGTCGATGACGTTGGCGCCGGGCTGGCGCTGGATGTTGAGGATCACCGCGGGCGTGCGGTCGGCCCAGGCGCCGAGCCGGGTGTTCTCGGCCCCGTCCACGACCTGCGCCACGTCGGTGAGATGAACCGGCGAGCCGTTGCGGTAGGCGATGATCGCGCTGGCGTAGACCGCCGGGTCACGCACCTGATCGTTGGCGTTGATGGCGTAGGACTGGGTCGGCCCGTCGATGGTGCCCTTGGGCGTGTTGACGTTGAGGTTGGCAATGGTCGTGCGCAGGTCGTCGATGTTGAGGCCGTAGGCGGCCAGCGCCAGGGAATTGAAGCGCACCCGCACCGCAGGCCGCTGCCCGCCGCCCATGCTGACGAGGCCGACGCCCGCGATCTGGCTGATCTTTTGCGCGAGCCGCGTCTCGGCGAGGTCGCGCACCTGCGTCAGCGGGATCGTGGCGGAGGTTAGCGCCAGCGTCAGGACGGGTGCGTCGGCCGGGTTGACCTTGGCGTAGATCGGCGGCGCCGGCAGGTCGGTCGGCAGCAGGTTGCCCGCCGCGTTGATCGCCGCCTGGACCGACTGCTCGGCGATGTCGAGGGGGATGTCGAGGTTGAATTGCAGCGTGATGACGGAGGCCCCCGCCGAACTCTGCGAGGACATCTGGTTGAGGTTGGCCATCTGGCCGAATTGCCGCTCCAGCGGCGCGGTGACGGCGGAGGTCATCACCTCCGGGCTGGCGCCGGGATAGAAGGTCTGCACCTGGATCGTCGGGTAGTCGACGGCGGGCAGGGCCGAGACCGGCAGGTTCAGATACGACACCGCGCCGACGATCAGGATCGCCAGCATCGACAAAGTCGTCGCGACGGGCCGCAGGATGAAGAGGCGGGACGGGTTCATCGCTGCGTCCCGCTACGGCGCCTGCCGCCGACGTCCCCGGCGCTCCCCTCCCGCCTCCGGCACCCCGGCGGCCGGCGTCGAGGGCAGCGTCGCGCCGGGCGCGCCCGCGGCCGGGCCGGCCGCTTGGGGGCCGGGCGTGTGGCCGACCACCCGCACCGGCGCCCCCTCGCGCAGACGGTCGGTGCCGTCGGTGACGACGCGGTCGCCCGGGTTGAGGCCCGACAGCACCACCGTGTTGACGCCATCGGTCTCGCCGGTCTTGATCGGGCGCACGGTGACCTTCTCGTCGCCGTCCATCAGGTAGACGTAGGTGCCCGGCGTGCCGCGCAGGATCGCCGCGTTCGGCACCAGCGGGGCGTTGCGGATCGTCTCGACGGTGAGGCGGGCGTTGACGAACTGGTTCGGAAACAGGCCCTCGTCGTCGTTGTCGAACAGGGCCCGCAGCTTCACCGTGCCGGTGGTCGTGTCGATCTGGTTGTCGACGGTGTCGAGCCGGCCGGTGGCGATCTCGTGCTGGTCGCTGCGGTCGTAGGCGCGCACCGTGAGCTTGGCACCCGCGCGCACCTGCCGCATCACACGCGCGACGTCGTCCTCGGGCAGGGTGAACACCACCGAGATCGGGTGAAGCTGCGTCACCACCACGATGTTGGTCGAGGCGGCGGTGATGTAGTTACCGAGATCGACCTGCCGCAGGCCGACCCGGCCCTCCACCGGCGAGACGATCCGGGCATAGGTCAGGTTGAGCTTCTGCTGATCGACCAGCGCCTGATCGGCGGCGACCGTGCCCTCGTTCTGCTTTACCAGGGCCGCTTGCGTGTCGACGTTCTGCTTCGAGATCGAGTCCTGGCGGTTCAGCGTCTGGTAGCGCTGAAGGTCGAGCTTCGAATTCTGCAGCAGCGCCTGATCGCGGGCGAGCTGGCCCTGATACTGGGCGAGCAGGGCCTCGTAGGGCCGCGGATCGACCTGGGCGAGGAAGTCGCCCTCCTTCACCATCTGGCCCTCGCGGAAACCGATCTTGGTGAGGTAGCCGTTGATCTGCGAGCGGATCGAGACGGTGGCCAGCGGCGTCACCGTGCCGAGGCCCTGGAGCACCACCGGCATGTCGCCGGTGACCACCGGCGCGATGCCGACCGCCTGCTTCATGTCGCCCGGGCGCCCGCCGCGACCATGGCCGCCGGAACCGGGCGCCTGCGCCGTCTCCTCGGCGGGCTTCTGGCGGGCCTCATACGTGCGGTGGGCCACGGCGCCGGCACCGCCCAGGATCAACAGCGCGAGCATCCAGCGGCCGAACCGGCTGCGTCGGCGAACCGGCACCGCGGTCGTTGACGGGTCGGCGGGGTATTCCCGGGCCGTTTCCCTGCGTATCGGCGAACTCTCGTTCATCCCTCACACTCGTCGACGGACGTCTGGGCCAAAGGACTCTGGCTAATCTGCAGTCGTGCCGCCGCATCGCAGGCGCGAACCGAACCTGGCGTGGAGACCGCGCAAGTCTCCTCAGGTCATGCGGTGTTCCTAAGGCAACGACGTTTCCGGCGTGTTGCTGGTACCCGTCCCACCCTGCGGCTGATAGAGGCGGATGACCTCGCGAAACGACGCATCGACCGGCGTGACGGGCACGGCCCATCGCAGGGCGAGACCGGCCCCGCCGGACAGGAGGGCGAGAAGCAGGCAGGTTCCCAGGCGCATGATCCGCCGCCGAGTCGGGGGGCCTTCGGCAGCGGCCGGGACGGAACGCCGAAATGCCGGGACCGTCCCGACAGAGACGATCGGACATGAAAAAGGCTGCCGTGTCGAGCGGCAGCCTTTTCTCAGAGGACGACCGGACCGGCCTGCCACACCTTGGAGACGAGGGGGCGAAGTCCCTTCGGTGCGGCGGCCGGTCCGACCGTGGACAGACCATGCGCTTACGACTGATGATCGTCAACATTCGTCAGCCCGCTATCGAACCGCAAATCCGAGTTTCCGGGTTCACCCCGCAGGCTCGTGTGCGTGAACGCACCTGCCCTCGATCGGTCCACCGGCTACTCGGCAAGTTCCGGCAAGACGCCACTTGCTTTCCCGTGTCGAGGCACCAAGCACGGCCAAGTCTCGCCTCGCCTCCGTCTTGTGCGAACGCCCTTGGAGCGGCGCCCTCGGTCTGCGAAGACATGGCATGAGCCGAGCCGCCAACCCCGTCTTCGCCGACCTGCCGGAAACCGTGTTCGAATCGATGTCGCGCCTCGCGCGGCAGCACGGGGCGATCAATCTCGGGCAGGGCTTTCCCGATGGGCAGGGCCCCGACGATGTGCGCGCCGCCGCGGCCCGCGCCCTGGAGAGCGTCAGCAACCAGTATCCGCCGATGATGGGCCTGCCCTCGCTGCGCGCGGCCATCGCCGCGCATTACCGGCACCATCAAGGCCTCGACCTCGATCCCGAGCGGGAGGTGATGGTGACGTCGGGCGCCACCGAGGCGCTGGCCGGGGCGTTGATGGCCCTGGTTCGGCCGGGCGACGAGGTCGTGCTGTTCGAGCCGATGTACGACGCCTACCTGCCGCTGGTGCGCCGGGCCGGGGGCGTGCCGCGCTTCGTCACCTTGAAGCCTCCGCATTTCTCCATCGAAGAGGCGGCACTGGCCGAGGCGTTCACGGAGCGCACCCGCGTCGTGCTCCTCAACAACCCGCTCAATCCGAGCGCGACCGTCTTCGCGCAAGAGGATCTCGCGCGGCTGGGTGCGTTCTGCCGCCGCTTCGACGCGGTCGCGATCTGCGACGAGGTGTGGGAGCACGTCGTCTTCGATGGACGACGCCATCGTCCGCTGATGACGCTGCCCGGCCTGCGCGAGCGCACGGTGAAGATCGGCTCGGCCGGCAAGATCTTCAGCCTGACGGGCTGGAAGGTCGGGTTCGTGATGGCGCCGGAGCCGCTGATGCGGGTGCTGTCGCGGGCGCATCAGTTCCTCACCTTCACCACGCCGCCCAACCTTCAGGAGGCGGTGGCCTACGGGCTGGCCAAGCCTGACGCGTATTTCGCAGCGATGCGGGCCGGTCTCGGCCGCTCCCGCGACCGGCTCGCGGCCGGTTTGTCGGAGATCGGCTTCACGGTGCTGCCGAGCGCGGGCACCTACTTCCTCACCGTCGATATCGCGGATCTCGCGGCCGACGACGTCGCCTTCTGCGAGCGGATCGTGGCGGAGCGCGGCGTGGCCGCCATTCCGGTCAGCGCCTTCTATGCGGAAGGGGCGGTGCGCAACCTCGCGCGCTTCTGCTTTGCCAAGACCGACGACACCCTCGACGCCGCGGTCGAACGCCTCGCGGGATTATTTCGCGAGACGTGAGCGGCGGGGCCACTGGCTTCCTTGTGCAAGGTGCGGGGTCGCGCCACATCCTCCGCCATGAGCACTTCCACCGGCACCTCTCGCATGACTTACCGCGAGCCTGACGGCGCGGCGCAGCTGCGCCGCTTCACCGATACCGGCGCGGAGGCGAGCCTCCAGCGCCTGGAGCAACTCGCCCACCTGATGGACTCGGCCTTCCTGCTGCCGGGCATCAACCGCCGCGTCGGCCTCGACGCGGTGATCGGCCTCGTGCCCATGCTCGGCGACATCGCCGGCATGGCGATCGCGTCCTACATCGTCTACGAGGCGAGGCGGCTCGGCGCGCCGCGCTGGCTGGTCTGGCGCATGATGGCCAACGTGGCGCTCGACGGTGCGGTGGGCTCGGTGCCGCTGGCCGGCGACCTGCTCGACGCCGCCTTCAAGGCGAACCGTCGCAACGTGAGCCTGCTGCGCCGCCACTTGGAGCGCAAGGGCAGCTTGCGGCCGAGCGAGATCGAGGGCACGGCGGTCCGGCTCGACTGAAGCCGCATCGGCGGCCCGAGCGAAAGGGGTGAGCCGATGAACGAGCACCTGCGACCCGAACTCGACGCGGTGCCCGTCACCGCGCCGGGCAACGCGCCGCAGATGCAGGCTCTCCCGACCGCGACCCGCCGCGGACTCTCACCGCTGAACCGGCGCCGTCTCACGAATTTCTGGGCGAACCGCCGCGGCTCGTGGTCGGCGGTGCTGTTCGTCATCCTGTTCGTCGTGAGCCTGTTCGCCGAGTTCATTGCCAACGATCGTCCGATCGTCATGCACTACAAGGGCGAGTGGCTGTTTCCCGTCCTCGTCGATTATCCGGACGAAAAGTTCGGCGGCTTCCTGGCGCAGACCGATTACCGCGCGCCGGAGACCCGCAAGGAGATCGAGGAGAACGGCTGGGTGCTGTGGCCGCCGATCCCGTACTCCTACAACACCTTCATGAGCGACCTGCCGACGCCCTCGCCCTCGCCGCCGACCTGGATGCTGGACGAGGCGCAGTGCCGCCCAGTCGCCGAGCGGGCGGGGGTGAAGGCGGACGGGCGCGCCCTCGGCTGCCGGGACATCGAACGGCACTGGCTCGGCACCGACAACGCCTCGCGCGACGTGCTGGCCCGCGTGATCTACGGCTTCCGCATCTCGGTGCTGTTCGGCCTCGTGCTGGCGGGGATCTCCTCGGTGATCGGGGTGATCGCCGGCGCGGTGCAGGGCTATTTCGGCGGCTGGACCGACCTGACCTTCCAGCGGATCATCGAGATCTGGGGCGCGATTCCGACGCTCTACCTCATCATCATCATGTCGGCCTTCCTGATCCCGAGTTTCTTCACCCTGCTCGGCATCCTCACCCTGTTCTCGTGGACGGCGCTCGTCGGCGTGGTCCGGGCCGAGTTCCTGCGGGCGCGCAATTTCGAGTACGTGCGCGCGGCGCGAGCGCTCGGCCTGTCCAACATCCGCATCATGACCCGCCACCTCTTGCCCAACGCGATGGTGGCGACGCTGACCTTCCTGCCGTTTATCCTCAACGGCTCGATCACGACGCTGACCTCGCTCGATTATCTCGGCTTCGGCCTGCCGCCGGGCTCGCCCTCGCTCGGCGAGTTGCTGGCCCAGGGCAAGGACAACATCAACGCTCCCTGGCTCGGACTGACGGGATTTGCCGTGGTGGCGATCATGCTGAGCCTGCTCGTGTTCGCGGGCGAGGCCGTGCGCGACGCCTTCGACCCGCGAAAGACCTTCGGCTGATTTCTTGCTGGTCGCCTCTTCGATAAGCTGAAGCCGATCCGCGCGACCAAGATCGATGGAAGGCTCGGAGTTCGATCCGGCACCGTCGCGCCCCTGGATTGCTTCGCCTGACGGCTCGCAATGACGTCTGGAGCTCCCTCTCCGTCATTGCGAGGCGGAGTCGAAGCAATCCAGTGCGCCGCCGTTTCCAGAAGAATTGCGCCGCTGAAGATCAATCAGAGTTGATCCAGGTCCTTCAGCGCCGGGCCTCGTCGCTGCCGGGCGGGCCGCGCCAGCCCGTCTCGACCGTGAAGCCGGCGCTGCGGGTCGCGACCGAATCGCCGCCGACATGGGCGAGGTAGGCGCCCGCCTCCACCACCAGGGTGCCGTCGGGCTCGTGGTAGCCGAGATCGCGCGCGGGCACCCGGAACGTCGCCGTGCCGGTCTCGCCCGAGGCGAGATCGAGCAGTGCGACGCCCTTCAACAGGCGCCTGGGCCGGCTGCGGGCGGCGACCGGCTGACTCAGGTAGAGCTGCGCCACGGCGCGGCCGGCGCGGGTGCCGTAATTGGTGACGGGTGCGCGCACTTCGAGAACCGCCTCGTAGCGGTCGCCGACACCGAGGCGCGGCGTCAGGATTTCCGGCTCGCCATAGGCGAAGCGGGTGTAGGAGAGGCCATAGCCGAACGGAAACAGCGGCAGCGGCGACGCGTCGGCATAGCCCATGGTCCAGCGGCTTCCGGGGACGTGCGGCCGCCCGCCCGGCAGGGTGTCGTAAGTCAGCGGCAACTGTCCGACTGTTCGCGGCCAGGACACCGGAAGCTTGCCCGCCGGGTTGGCATCGCCGAACAGCGTCTCGGCGACCGCCGGCCCGCCCTCGGTGCCGGGGAGCCACGCCATCAGGACCGCGTCCGCCCGCGACAGCGCCGGAGCGAGTTCGGTCGGGCGCCCGCCGACCACCACCAGCGCCACCGGCCTGCCGGCCTCGGCCACGGCGGCCAGCAGGTCGTGCTGCAGGCCGGGCCAGTCCAGGGTGGCGCTCGACGAGCCCTCGCCGGAACGGTCGCGCGGCTCGCCCATCACCGCTACGACGAGATCGGCCCGGCCCGCCGCCGCGACCGCGTCGGCAAACCCGTCGCGGCGCTCGCAGACCCGCGGGCAGCCGGGCGCGAACTCGATCGCGACGCCGGCCGCCGCAGCGCGTTCGCGCAGACCGCTGAGGATCGTCACCGCATCCCATTCCTGGCCGTTGCCCTCGTGCGGTCCGACTTGATCCCAGGCCGAATCGGCAAAGGGGCCAACCACGGCAATGCGCCGGACCCGGGCCGGATCGATCGGCAGCACGTCGCCGCGGTTCTGGAGCAGGACGAGGCTCGCCCGCGCCGCCGCGCGGGCCAGATCGCGGGTCTCGGGGCGTAGGAGCTTGCCCTCGGCGCCGTCGGGATCGAGCACGGGGCGGTCGAACAGGCCAAGGGCGAATTTGAGCCGCAGCACCCGGCGCACCGCCGCGTCGAGGGCCGCTTCGGAAACGCGGCCTGCGCGCACCTCGTCGGGCAGGTGCCGGAGGAAGAGCCCGCTCGTCATGTCCATGTCGACGCCCGCGAGCAGCGCCTTGCGCGCGGCCTCCGCCCCGTCGCGCGCGACGCCGTGCTTCACGAGGCCCGCGACCGCCTGCCAATCGGCGACGACGAGGCCGGAAAATCCCATCTGCCGCCGCAGCACGCCCGTCATCAGCGCCGCGTCGGCGGTGGCGGGGACACCGTTCAGCGCGGTCAGCGCCGTCATCACCGCATCGGCGCCGGCGCGGATTCCCTCGCGGAACGGCGGCAGGTGAAGGTCGTGCAGTTCGGTCGGTGGAATGAAGGTCGCATCGTAGTCGCGCCCGCCGAGAACCGCGCTGTAGCCGGCGAAGTGCTTGAGGGTGCCCGCGAGGCCGCCATCGCGAAACCCCTCGACCTGCGCGGCGACGAGCCGGCCGGTCAGCCAGGGGTCCTCGCCGAGACCTTCGACCACGCGGCCCCAGCGCAGATCGCGGGCGACGTCGGCCATCGGCGCAAACGTCCAGTTGATACCGACAGTCGCGGATTCGCGCGCTTGAGCGGCGGCGGCGCGGCGCACGAGACCGGCATCGAAGCTCGCGGCCATGGCGAGCGGCAGCGGGAAGATCGTGCGGTAGCCGTGGAC
>JAAIGG010436354.1_pt1 | contig 10205 bp, 5 predicted proteins | sample 6487391 | NCBI WGS metagenome assembly JAAIGG01 (sample SAMN13974130, study PRJNA590717) | phyllosphere metagenome | biome: asymptomatic weeds; feature: pooled weeds collected from a community garden; material: weeds; isolation source: pooled asymptomatic leaves from various weed species from...
GACGGCTGGTCAAGGTGGAAGGCCACATCCACCAGTGGCGACAGGGTGTCGGCCACCAGCACCTTCATGCACATGCCGATCATGAAACGGCGCGCGCCGAGGGCGAAATTCTCACGAGTGAACCAGCGCTGGTTGAGTTCGCGCCGCACCCAGTCGTAGCGGATGATCGGCCCGGCGATGGAGTGGCCGAACATGGAGATGTAGGTGGCGTAGTTGACGAAGCTGCGCTCCACCGGCACCACGTGGCGGTGGACATCCACCAGGTAGGAGATGGCCTGCAGCACGATAAAGGACAGCCCGGCCGGCAAGGCCACCTTCTGCCAGTCCAGCGGCAGGGCGCCGGCGCTCACCAGCACCTGACTCCAGGTGGCGGCGACGATGTTGGCGTACTTGTACCAGCAGAGCACCGCCAGGTTGATCACGATCAGCCCGGCGAGCAGCTGCAGTCGGGTCCTCGAGCCTTCGCGCGCGCGATCCACCAGCAGCCCGCCGACCCAGGCCAGCAGCGCCAGGGCCATGTGCAACAGCAGGAACAGCGGACTCAGCCAGCCATAGAACAGCCAGCTGCCCACCAGCAGCACCCCGTTGCGCCCGCCGGGCCGCGCCAGGGCGTAGACCAGCAGGAACAGCGGCAGGAAGAGGGTGAGGAATTCCAGCGAGGCGAAGACCATCGAGCGGCTGTCCTTAGTGGGCGATAGCGTCCTGGGTGGCGAGCAGCCGCGGACCGCTGGCGCCAGGCAGCAGCAGCACGCTGTAGCGCTCGCCGGCCTTGAGTTCGCCCAGGTCCAGCGCTGCGCCCGTGGCCTGGCCGGCGCAGGTCAGCTGCACCTTGAGCGCCACGGCGTTGAGACTGCGGCGCTGCAGGGTGCCGTCGGCCACGTCCTTGAAAATCTCGGCATTGCGCCCGGCCGCCTGCAGGCCCGGGGTCGCGCACTGCGGATCCAGGCTGTAGAAGGCCAGCGAGGCCTTGAGCGCATTGAAGTCGTCGGGTTGCTCGCGTACCAGGCGCTGGACCAGCGGGGTGCCGGGCAGGACGACCAGGGTGGCGAATTCACCGGCGGCCACGGTCAGTTCCAGCGGAGCCTTGGCCGCGCCCTGGACCAGTTCGCCCTTGATCGCCTTGGTCGCCGGCACGGTCAGGTAGTCGGAGACCGGCTTGGCGGCCTCCAGTTGCAACCGCGCGGCGGAGCCGGAGGCCTGCAGCGCCAGGGGCTGGCTGCCGGCGTTGACGAAGCGGAGGAAGGCCGAGTCTTCGCTGGGGCCGGTGGGGTAGAGCGGGATCTCGGCGGCCTGGGCCAGGGCGGTGGCGCCCAGGCCAGCAAGCAGGAGCAGCGCCTTCATCATTTGGCCCCCAGCTTGTCGGCGGGCAGCTTGGCCAGGGCGCCGGCGATGGCCTTGCCCCAAGCCTTGTAGCCGGCCACGGTGAAGTGCTGACCGTCGGTGGTGACCCATTCGCCGGGCTTGGAGAAGGTCAGCGAGTCGATGTAGGTGCAGGGGGCGACGTTGCTGGCCAGGAACTTGGACATCAGTTCGGTGCGCGGATCGTTCTTGCCGTATTGGCCACCAGCCTTGCCCCAGGCCGGTCCGACCCAGACGCACTGGGTGCCGGTGGCGGCGATTTCCTTGGTCAGGGCGGTGACACTCTGCCAAGCCCAGGCTTTGGGAAAGCTGGGTTTGTCGTAGGAGGCCATGGTGTCGCCGATCACCAGCACCACCACGTTGGGTTTGTCGGCGGCGATCAGTTCCTTGATCGGCGTGGTGGTGGCGTCGCGGCCCTTGATCACCAGCTTGCCGTTGTCTCTCTGCTCGGCGCCGCAGTCGACCTTTTTGGTGGTCAGCCAGTCAGCGGCGCTGGCGCCGCAGGCGCCGATGGAGTGTACCTTGGCGCCTTCTTGCACCAGGGCGGCGTTGAGTGGCTCGACCAGATGGTCGGCCAGACTCATGTGGCTTTCGCCGAGAACGAGAAGGGACAGGCCGGCAAGGGCGGAAGCGGGCATGGTGAGGACCTCGGATCAGTTGGTATAGGGGGAGCGGTAGGGGCTGACCGGCAGCTCCAGCGGCCGGTCCTGGGGTTCGAAGTAGTAGCGCAGATAGAGATTGCCGTTGACCTGCCGATAGTCGCGGGCGTTGTCCAGGCCCAGCTCACCACCCAGGTGGAAGTCTGGGCTCAGGCGATATTCGCCGGCGGCGGCCAGGCTGTAGCCCAATCCGGTCTTGCTCTGCCCGGCATAGCGGGCCGCGCTGCCCAGCGTCTGGCTGGCAGCGGCCTGGGCGGCGGCGTCGGTCGGGTAGTAGTCGGCGGCGTCCTGCCGGAAGTGCTGCACCCCAAGGGTGCCACGCAGCAGATAGGTCCAGCGGTCGCCGCGCTGGGCCCAGGTCAGGGGTACGCCGAGGGCGAAGAAGCGCTGCGGGCTGAAGTAGCCGCCATGGCCGTAGGTAAAGAAGTTCTGGTTGTTGGCGTAGCCCAGGGCGGTGAGTGACAGACCCAGGGTCAACTGGGCATCGCTGGCGTTGACCAGGTAGCGATAGGTGCCACCGCCGAATTCGGCACGGTCGTTGTCCTGCACCTGGTTGCCCAGCAGGCGGAACCAGGAGGCATAGGCGTAGGCGCCCACCTCGTTGTCGTCGTAACTGAGCTGGCCGCGTATCCCGTTGGCGGTGACGCCACCCCACTCCTGGCCGGTACGGGCATCGCGGGTGCCGGCGAAGGACGTCAGACTGTCGATGACCGCACGGCGCGAGGCCGACAGGCTGTAGCGGGTGTGTTCGCTGTCGCCCAGCGGCTGCTCCAGGCTGACCCCGCCCACTGCGGTGGCCTCGCGAAAGCCCATGGGTGTGGTGCCGACATCCGCCTTGAGGCCGGTGCTCGGCTGACTGTAGGCCACGGCGAGGCCGGTACCGCTGGCACGTTGGCTGCCAGGATCACCCCCGGCGAGACTGGCGGCCGGGCCGCCGCCGAAGCGGTCGGCGCTGCCTGGTGCCACGCTGCCCGCGTCAAGGCTGACCGGCGTCACCCGCACGGCCAGGCGGTCATCGCCTACCGGCAGGGCAATCTCCAGCGGAGCTTCGACGGCGGTGAGCTGGCCCAGGCCGGATTCACTGTTGTTGCTGCGTACCGATAGGCCCTGGGTAATGGTGGCGCTGCGGCTTTGCTGGATAGCGGCCAGGGCACGCTCGGCATCGCTCAGGCCGGCGCGGGCATCGGTCCTGACCCGCACGGGTGCAGCGGCGAAGGGATTGTCCGCCTGAGCTTGACTGGCCGGCGGTGGCGCGTACGGCGTTGCGCTGGGCTTGGCCGCTGCGGTGGGGTGCGCCTCGGTGGTGAGCGGGGCCGGCAGGGTCGAATCCAGCGGTCGTCGCCGGCTGACGGCGTCGCCCACCGGCGGCGGCAGAGGGGCATCGGCGCGAGCCAGGTCGCTGCGCGAGCGACCGCCAGGGGCGAAGGGATTGGCCGGTGTGGCGCTGGCGGCCAGGGCGCGGTCGCGTTGTTCGGCGGCAACCACCTGGGTCAGCAAGTCGGCGGCCTTGCCGTCGCGACCCATCCGGGCATAGAGATTGGCGGCGCGGGTCAGCACCCGGGCATCGTCCGGGGCCAGGTTCACCGCCCGTTCGGTGGCGCGTTCGGCGAGGGCGTGATCCTGGGCCGCGATGGCGGCTTCGGCGGCGCCCAGTTGCAGTTGCACGTCATCGGGCCAGAGCTTGAGCAGCGGGCGATAGAGCTCGAGTGCCTTGCCGGCATTACCATGGGCCAGGTACAGCCGCGCCAGGGCGCCGTTAAGTTGCGGGTCCTGCGGCCGTTGAGCCAGGGCCGGGGCGAGCACGTCGTAGGCCGCCTCCAGCTGCTTGCGTTCGCGCAGGGCATCGGCCTGGCGGATGCGGTAGCGGCGCGACAAGCCGTCGTAGCCTTCGCGTTGTGCGGACGTCAGCCGGGCGTCACCCAGTTCGTTCAGCAGCCCGTAGGCCGCGCGGTCATCACCGTGTTGTAGCAAGATCCCCGCGTATTGCAGGCGCAGGTCGACATCGCTCGCCGGGGCGGCGGCGACCAGGGGGCGGAGCACGTCGAGGGCGTGGTCGCTGTCGTCCAGTTCGGCGTAGCCGCCGGCCAGGGCGCGCAGCAACGCAGGTTGGTCGGAAGCCTGGGCTTCCAGCGCCTGCAGGCGGGTGCGCGCGGCCTCGCGTTGGCCGCGTTTGGCCAGGGCCAGGGCTTCGACCAGCTGCCCCTCGACGGCCAGACGCCGGGCCAGAGCCTGGATTTCGGGCGTCTGGCGCTCGCTGGGAATCCGCGCCAACAGAGCCTGGGCGCGACCGTTGTCGCCTTGCTCGTTGGCGAACAGAGCGTTGACGAAGAGGACGTCGGCCTGCGTCGGGTGGCGTTGCAGCAGGTTGTCCAGCCGGCCCTGGCCCTGCTTGGCCTGGCCCCGGGCGGCGTCGAGACGCGCCAGGTCGAGCGTGGTCCAGGGGTCTTCCGGTGCGTCACGCAGGGCTTCCTGCAACGCGACCTGGGCGCCGGTCAGATCGCCGCGAGCTCGCAGCAGCTCGGCGCGCTCACGGGCGACGCCGGCACGGAGCAGGGCCAGGCCGGGCATTGCCGCCTGGTCGCCCTGGGGCAGACTGCCGGCCAGGCGCAGGGCTTCGTCGCCGCGCCCGGTCTGGCCGAGCAGATCGATCAGGCCGCGGCGGGCGCCGAGGTCATTGGCGTTACGCGCGAGCAATTGCCGATAGCCCGCTTCGGCGGCGCTCAGGTTACCGCTGCGGACCTGTAGATCCGCAAGCGCCAGTTGTCCGGCCGGCGCCTTGGGGTCCAGGCGCAGGGCCTGGTCGACCAGGCGGCGCGCGGTGCTCAGATCGCCATTGGTCTGGGCGCTACGGGCCTGGGCCAGCAGTCGCTCGTAGCGCAGTCCATCCAGCGCCTCCTGCCAGGCACGCCCCTTGGGTTGGGCCACCGCCTGGGAGAGCAGCCGCTCGGCATCGTCCAAACGGTGTTGCTGCTGCCGCAGTACTCCCAGACCACCCAGGGCGTCGGGATCCTTCGGCGCCTGCTTGAGCCGGGCTTGGAAAGCCTGTTCGGCAGCGCTCTGGTTGCCCTTGCGCAGGGCGGCCAGACCCTGCCCGACCAGGGGGTCGGCTTGCCAGGCCGTAGCGCCCTTGCCACCTTGAGCGCGGCCCTTGGCCAGTAGCGCGCGGATCTCGCTGTCGTCGGGGTGCGCCTTAAGGAAGGCGTCGAACAATTCGACCTTGGCCGGGGTATCCGGTGCGCCCATCCAGGTCAGCGCCAGGCGCCAGCTCTCGTCGGCGTCGCCGGCGATCTCCTGGCGCCCGGTCAGGGCAGCCAGGCGGCGGATACCCTCCGGCCGGGTGTCATCGCGGCGCACCAGCTGCTTGGCATAGAACAGCGCAAGAATGGAATCGTTGGGATACTCGCGCAGCAGGCGCTGGAAGCCGGCTTGCGCCTCAGGCCAGCCGCCGTCGACGAAGGCCAGGGTGTTGTAGTACTCGCGGGCCAACAGCCCCTGGGGCGGCTGGCCGGCGAACAGCTGGCGATAGAGGGCGACCGCCTTGGGCCGATCACCACCGTCCGCCTGACGACGGGCTTCTTCGCGCAGCTCGGGATTGTCGCCGCTGGCCACGCGAAGATCCTGCTCGAGCAGCAGGGCTTGCACGGGGACGGGCTTGAGCGCCTGCAATTGCACCTGATAGCGTTGCGCTCCGGCGGGACGCTTGGCAGCCAGCTCCAGGCTCCCCAGGCCATACAGGGCCTCGGGACTTTGCGCATCGAGCTCCAGCAGTTTCTGCCACACCTCTCGAGCGCGCTCGGGTTTGTCGCGCTGCTGCCAGAAGCGTCCCTGCTCGATGAGCAGTTGCGCCGGGCTGGGCTCGGTCGCGAGGACGGGAACCTGGAGGAGGGCGGCCAGCAGGCCGAGCGTCAGGGGGACGTGCTTGTGCATGGGGTCTTCCATGAAGGTTGCAGACGGCCATCGGCAGCGAAACGGTAGTGGCCGGCGCCCCAGCCAAGGCCGAAGAGGCCGAGCATCTGATCGTAGTAGTGCAGCGGCTGGTCGGCGCCCAAGCCGGCTTCCGCCCGGCGCTGCTGGGCGTCGGCCAGCCAGGTGTGGCCCTGCTGGCGCAGGAAAGGCACCAGTGCGGCGGAGAAGCCCACTGGGCCCTGGCCCGCAGTGGCGCCGCTACGGACATCGACCTTTTCAGGTGGTACCCCCAGGTCGGCGGTCGCCTGAGTCATGCCCTCCAGGGCGGCGAGCAGCGGCTTGCTCAAGGGATCGGCTGCATCGGTCAGGCCGGCCCAGAGATAGACGCGGATGGCGTCGTAGCTGCCTTGTGTCGGCCCCAGCGGATCGTCCACCACCAGACCGCGTGCGGACGCGGTGCCGCGGTAGCCGGTCCAGTCCGGAGCCAATTGGTGCGGACCGGCGCCCTGTAGCAGTGTCGGCAGCTGGCGCAGCAGCGCGGTCCAGGGGCCTTTGGGCTCTTCCAGCGCGAGGCGTCGGAGCAGAAAAGGCGGCAGGTAGCTGAGGTTCAGCCGCCAGAGATGTTCGGGCAGGACGAAGCCCTTGGGGCCGGGCAGCAGGGTGGGGCCGAGACCCGGCAGCTCCACCACCTCGTCGGCGCGAACGCGGGCGAGCAGGGCGCGGGCGTCGGCTGCATAGTTCGGTCGCTGCCAGAGACGCGCCGCTTCCAGCAGGCTGTAGGCGAACCAGAGATCGGCGTCGCTCGCGGCGTTGGCATCCTGAACCGCCCAGCGCCCATCAGGCCCCTGGCCCCAGAGCCAGGCCGGCAGGTGCTGGCCCAGATCGCCCTGGGCGAGGTTGTTCTTGCTCCACTGCCAGATCCGCTCGAAGGTCGCCGGCTCGTTGGCGACCAGGGCGAAGAACAGTGCATAGGACTGGCCCTCGGAGGTGCTGTGATTGGCCTTGAGGCTGGACTCCAGCACCCGGCCATCGGCCTGGATGGCCGTGGCCGAAAACCGTTGCCACTGGGGCCAGGCGGGGCGCTCGCAAGTCGTGGCCACCGCGCTCTGCGCAAGCAGAGCGGTCACGAGTGCGAGCCAAGCGAAGCGTCCGCGCATGGAGATGCCTCAGCTTTGCAGCCGACGGCGCGCGCGAGCGCGCAGGGCCAGGTAGACGGGGCTGGCCAAGAGACCCACGGCCAGGGCGGTGGCCAACAGCATCAGTAACGGATGATTGGCCAGCAGCCAACGTACGTAGCGCAGCGGGCTCAGGTGACCGACATGATAGGTCTGGTCGGCCACCAGGGCTTCGATCCGCTCGTTCTTGATCACCGCCAGGCTGCCTTGCAGGTCCTGGGTGTAGGTCGCGCTCCGTGCCAGGTCGGCGGCGACCTTCTCCAGGGGTGCAGCCGCGGTGGCCGCGAACAGCACCACACTGCGACCGCTGGCGAGAGGCGATTCGAAACCGGCGACGTAGGCGCTGCTGCCCGTGCCACTGAAGCCCATGGCGGTGCGGGCTTCGCGCAGGTTGTCACGCGGGTCGGGACTCAGCCAGTCGCGCATCCGCAGGGCCAGGTCGGAAAGCTCGAAGCGCCGGCTGTTGCCTTCCAATGCGGCAGGCAGGCTGGCGGCCCATTGTTGCAGGAGGGGCGATCCGCCCGTGGTCAGCACCAGCAGGTCGCGCTGGGCCACGTCACTCACCTGATCTCCGCGGACCACGGCTACGCCGGGTGCTGGGTAGCCGGTAGCTTCGCCGAAGCGACCGAGCAGGGTGAGATAGGCGCTCAGCTCGCCGGTGGAGGGTTGGGCATCGAGCACTACCGCGGTCTCGGATAAGTCCGCCAGACGGGTGAAGGGGAAGCCGCTGTCCTTGAACACGCCGAGGTTGGGCATGGCGATGAAATGATCGTAGCCGCTGAGGTCGAGCGTGGACTCCGGCTCGATGGTGCCTCTCATGTTGTCGATGATGACGTCGCGGCAATCACCCTGCTTGATGTAGTCGTACATGAAGCGGAACTGCAGCGGCGCCTGGGCGGCCACGCCATCCAGCGGGATGCGCACCTGGGTTTCGCGCGGCAGGCTGTCATCTTCGCCCTTGAGCGTGGCGAGCAGGCTGCTATCCAGATGCTCGCGCGACGGTAGGGGTAGCGATTTCAGGAAGCGCTCGTTGATGGCCACAAGCAGCGAGGAGTTGGTCGACACCGGCTGCGGCGTATAGCGGTACTTCAGCGTGAGCGGCGCGCCCTGGTCCTGCCAGAGGAAGAGGTCCGGCGGCAGCCGCAGCGGCACCGTGAGGTTGCCGGGGTTGTAGCCCGAGGCACTGAGATTCTTGAGTTCGGTCAGCTCGCCCAGCTTGACCGGGCGGTCGCTGGGCAGCCAATTCGGCGCGTCGTAGGGCTTGCGGGGGACCAGGTTATCCAGGCGGTCGAGGATCACACGCGGGCCGGATAGCGTCTTGTCGCCCAGCGTCAGGCCCTGGGCGGCGCGCTTGAGCTCGGCGCCATCGCGCCCGGCCAGTACCAACAGCTTGCCGCCCGGATCGCGTGGGTTGGCAAGGACGGCGAGGGTGGGACCGCCCACCTCGGCCAGGCTCAGGCCCAGGCGCTCGGCGGCCGCCGGGCTGTCCAGCAGCACGATGGCGTTGCCCTTTTCCGGAAGGGTATCGGTCGCCGTCGGAAAGCGCGCGCCGCGGTAGCCGGCCAGGGCGCCAAACCAGGCGGCGACGTTGCCCGCAGCCTCCAGTGCAGCATTGCCAGTGCCGGGAATCACGAAGGGCAGGACCAGCATGCGGGCATCGCGCCGGTCGAAGAAGGGACGCGGCAGATTGGCCAGGTCGTTGTCGAGTACGATGCGGGTGACCTGCATCTGCAGTTCGCTGCCATTGCCGATCTTCGCCCAGAGACTCGAATGCAAGGGGTCTTCGCACTGCATGGTGTAGTGACCGACCAGTTGCAGGGTCAGGCGGTTGAAGTCGGTGATCAGACGCGGCGGAATATCGATAGTGGCTTGCTGCGGCTTGCCGGCGCCGTCCTTGGGCACGGGCAGACTGGCGGCTACTTCGTCGTTGACCAGAACGTTGATCTGCGACAGATCCGGCAGCAGTGCCGGGGAGTAGCTGTAGTCCAGGAGCAGACGGGCGCTGGTCACCACCTCGTCGCTGCGAATGCCGAAGCGGACGCTGTCGCTGCCTTCCACACCACGCAGGTTCATCGTGTAGCCCAAGCCCAGTTCCTTGAGGGTATAGCTGTAGCTATCGCCGGCAACGGTCGGCTGAACGACGGCCGGCGGGGCGACCGGTGGCGAGGCTGGAGCTGCCGTCGTCAGCGACGGAGCGACAGCGGCCAGGGCCAGCACCAGCAGCGAAGCGGCCCAGGCAGGACGAGGGAGCAGAGCGATATCGTGACGCACGTCAGCACATCCTTGTTAAGCGGAAGGGGACGTCGGGCGCGGTCGGATCACCCTGCGCCAGACATTGCGATTGAGATCGGTAAGGCCGCGCAGGCCGATCTGACTGACCTCGCGCAGCGAGCCCAGCAGGGAATCCGGACGGTGATTGCCCCAGGCCTCGGCCCAGAGATCGGCGCGGGAAAAGGTCATTCGCACCAGCTCGCGCTGTTCGGTCACGCTGAGTTCGGCGAAGCGGGTCCCTACGGCGCCGGCGCGGCTGAAGGCCACGGTGGCCGGGAAGCGACGGCTGCGACCGTTGCGGCTGAGTTCGACCTCTACCGCGCTGCCCTCGGGCAGATGCAGGCCCGCGGGCAACTTCAGGCCGATGCCGCTCTGGGAAAAGTCCAGGGTGCTGCATTCCAGGCGGCTGCCATCGGCGAGCACGAGTCCGGCCGGCAGCGTGGCGGCCACCCGGGGTTCGGCGCGCACCTGGCGCGTCTCGCTGGCCACGGCCACCGCGGCACTGGCGATCACCAGGTTGTAGAGGGTCCAGACCAGGTTGATGGCGACCGTGGTCACCGCCTCGGGATCGCCTAGGAACAGCCGACCGATACCCACGCCCAGGCCGAGCAGATTGAGCGCCAGCAGCACGATGTAGGGACGCGCCAGCTCCCAGTCGAAGTAGTCGCTGGCGATGATGCCGCCCTTGTCGGTGACGTTGAATTTGCCCAGCCGCGGGTTGATCAGCGCCAGCAGTGTGGGCCTGAGGATGTACCAGGCCAGCACCGTCTCGTAGACCTCGTTCCAGAAGGAGTGGCGGAATTCGCCCTGGATGCGCGAGTTGGTCAGGTTGGAA
>JAAIGG010365594.1_pt1 | contig 10197 bp, 6 predicted proteins | sample 6487391 | NCBI WGS metagenome assembly JAAIGG01 (sample SAMN13974130, study PRJNA590717) | phyllosphere metagenome | biome: asymptomatic weeds; feature: pooled weeds collected from a community garden; material: weeds; isolation source: pooled asymptomatic leaves from various weed species from...
ACAAGCGTAGAAGTAGTTATCCCACACAAAGCAGCGCTCCGGGTAAAGCGACTTGGGGTAGATATGCTCCACCTCGTCGCCCACCGAGTCTTCGCAGTAGCAGCAGCGCCGGGCTCCCGAGCACATGCGGGCCAGGGCTTTCTTCACCTCGTTGAAGGCCGCGTTGGATTTCTGATTGCGGGCCTTGAAGCCATTTTTAGCTTCCGTTGCTTTTTCGGTGAATGATGCCTTTTGGTCAACCGCGGTTTGGTAAGTGGCTAGGGTAGCCAGCGTGGCGGCATCGGGCGCAACGTTATCGGGTAGCTGTATCATTTGCCGGCGGTGGGTAATATCTGCCGCAATTCCAGCATCCTGGCTTCTTCTGCCGCCGTGATTTCTCCCAGCATCGACTTGAGGTTAAGCGCCGCCAATTCTTCCATTTTTGCCGTCGAGTCGGATGAGCGGCTCACTCCTTCGCCAAACGCCTCGGTACCATAGGCATCTAGGATATTGCCGTAAATCAGGCGTTCACGCTCGATGCCGGTTACCTCGCCCGATTTTTCGTTTGAACCGGGCGCGGCTAGGCGGTAGATACTGCCGTTTTCAGCCGCTCTGCATACCAGCGGGCTATGGGTGGTAACGATGAACTGGATGTTAGAGAAGTGTTTTACAAACCACTGCCCAATGCGCGTTTGCCAGGTAGGGTGTAGATGGGCATCGATTTCATCAATAAGGACAACACCTGGGTATTTGATTTGCTTATCCAGCAAGAGACTAGCAGCAACAGCTATGTCTCCATATACTCGCCCTAATTGCCGTATCAACTCGAAGGTTAAGCTCAATACTGAGCGAAAACCGTCACTTAATTGTGCTATAGGCAACTCGCGGCCAAGGATATCAGAAAAAACTATCCCACCCGTGAATATCTTTTCTAATCGAACTCCATTAGGTAAAAAATCAGGTGAATTAACTAAACTTTTTATCCCTTCAAGAATGCGAGCAGCTTCACTTCGCGTAGTGGGATTTTGCAGAGAGTCAATAGATTGTGAATACAATGTTTCCATCCAGCGCAGGCTTTCTGTTAGCGCAACGTCTTCCCCAAATAGGGATAGGTGCGCTCCTGCTTTTGGGGCAAAGTAGTAGGTGCTATCCCAATCTTTGTTGCCACCTGTAAAACGGCGAAACGGCCCAAAACCTGCTGAGAACCACCCCCGAGCGTTACTCCAATTGTGAGAAACAGCCGAGCGCGGCCCAGTTTTACCAATTGCTTGCAATGTAGGAATTTCTTCTTCACTGAAGACTTCGGTATATCCTATAACAATACCTGCGCTAACTGAACTGGTTGTTGAACGACGTTTACCTGAATGACCATCAAGTAAGGCATTTTTGTATAATGTCAGATTTATCTCCGCTTCCGTAGCCCCCTGACGCAGCCAATCAACGGGCGCGATACGAACTGACTTAAATTCGGAAGGTCCAATCAGTCCTAGGGCAATAGCCCGCACGACGGTCGATTTACCCGTGCCATTGTCGCCAATAATAACGTGCCAGCCAGCGGGCTCCGGGAACTTCATCCGAAACCGTTCGATGGACTTTATATTCTTAATATCTACCGCTTCAACGTACATCGGCTGCTTCTTTTGATTGCCACTCGCGCATGGGTAGAAAATACTGCACCCCTTTACTCCTTTGCTCAAAAGTAAGCCTAGCGGCGGGGTTTTGGAGGCGGTGCAGGGTGGGCTGGCTTTTGCAGCTGACTACGATATAGAGCCAGGCTGCGTCGCCGAGCTGGGCGAGGCGGTTGAGCTCGTTTTCGCTCAGCATCACGTCGCCGATGGGGCCGCTGCGGCCTTTTACCTCGATGTAGCGCTTGAGGTGGGCGGGGCTGGTGCTGCGAATGTCGTAGCCCTCGTTGCGGGCCGATACGTCGGTGGGCGTCCAGCCCTGGGCGGTTTCGTAGTCCATCGCCGTTTGCATGGCGATGGCTTCGGCCTCCTCGTCGCGGCTCATGCCGTAGTGGCCCTGGTACTCCACACCGGACAGGGGCACCACCCAGGCGCAGCCCAGCACCTCGGGCAGCTTGGGGGTGAGGCGCTGGCGGTCGTCGAGCAGGCGCAGGCGCTGCTGCTTGCGTGCTATCAAGTCGTTGATGCGCTGCTGCTTGTGCTCCAACTTGTCGTGCACGCGGCTGTCGTGGCCCTGGAATAAGAGCTTGCCTTGCAGCTCTGTGATTTCGCCCGACAGCTCCATCACCAGGTGCGTAAACGCGGTTTCGAGGTAGGCGCGGCGGCGCTCGGCATCGGCCTGCACGCGCTGCTGGGTATCGGCCAACTGGGGCAGGGTGAGGTGCTCGAAGCCCCAGGCCACCACCTCGTCGGCGCGCACCACGGCGGGCGGGGCCACGGTTTTGGCGAAGGCCGTGGGCGGGTGCAAATCCAGGAACTTGGCCGGTGAGGTGTAGGCGAAGGGCTGGCCGGGCAGCTGGCGCACCAGCAGCAGGCGCTCGTCGGCAATGCTGTCGCCCTGGTGGTGCGGGCGCTGGTCGGTCAGCTGCGACTTCACGAAGAAGGCCAGGTACTCCTCAGGGTCGTCGGGCGAGATGAGCACCGTGCCGCGCAGCATATCGGCCCGAAACTGGCGGCGCACTACGCGCACCACGGCATCGAACACGGGGTTGCCGGGGTTGATGTAGTGCACCCGCCCCAAGTCGCCAGCCCCGCGCTGGTACTCCAGAAACACTTGCTTGTCAAAGCAAAACAAGAGCTGCCGCACCACGTCGGCCACCAAGCTGTGCTCTTGGCGCAGCGTGTGGGCCAGCACCTCGGGTAGCTGGGTGAGGCGAAAAATGGCGGGCCGCACCTCGGCGTAAGCGCCTCCAAGCTGGGTGAGCGCCCGTTCGAAAAACAGCCGCACGTAGATGGGCTGCAAGCGCTTTTCGTCGGAGTCCTCCTTGAGCTCGCGGGCGTTGCCGTAGTCCACGGGGCTGTGGGCCAGGCGGGCGCGCTGCTCGCCGATTTTGGCGGCGAAGCGGGCTTGCAGCACCTCGTCGGGCTGGGCCAGCAGGTCGTCGAGGGCGGTGGGGCGGCCGTGCAGCACCGAGTCGAAAATGGCGTCGAGCTTCACGTTTTCGAGCACGTCCTGAATCACGTCGTATACCCGGTCGTCGCCCAGGCTCTGGCGGATGATGTCGAGCTTGCTGAGCAGGCGCTCCAGCACCTGGCCTTCGCGGGTGTTGCTGGCCACCAGGTTGAGCACCAGCACGTCCTGCTGCTGGCCGTAGCGGTGAATGCGGCCCATGCGCTGCTCCAGGCGGTTGGGGTTCCAGGGGATGTCCCAGTTGAGCAGCAGGCGGCAGAATTGCAGGTTGATGCCCTCGCCGGCCGCGTCGGTGGCCAGTAGAATCTGGGTGGCGGGGTGGGCAAAGTCGCGCTGGGCCTGGCGGCGCTCGTCTACCGACTTGCTGCCGTGGATGGTCGCCACGCGGTAGCCGTTGTTGGCCAGGCGCTGGGCCAGGTAGTCGAGCGTGTCCTTGTGCTCGGTAAAGATGACCAGCTTTTCGCCCCCCGATACCCCGTGGCTGGTCAGCAACTCTTGCAGCTTTTCGTACTTGCGCTCGGCCTGCTGGCCGGTGTAGAGCTCGTCGGCCAGGGCGTGCAGCTGGCGCACCTCCTGGGCCTCGTTTTGCAGCTCGGGCAGGCTGCGGGCGGTGGTGAACAGCCGGAACTTGCGCGGGTCGGCCAGGATGCTTTCCAGGGCGGCGCGGTCGTCGTCGCCCAGCTCGTCGTAGTCGTCGAGGCTGTCCACGTCGTAGCCTTCGAGGCGGTGGCGCTGCTGCCAGAGGGCGGGGTTGCGGGCCACCTCGTCCACCACGGCCTGCAGGGCATTGAGGCGCTGGCGCAGGGTGTTGCGGATGGCGTAGATGGAGCTCACCAGCCGCCGCTGCATCACGGTGAGGGCCAGCGATACGTGAACGTTGCGCGACTCGGCGGCCTCTTCGCGGCGCTGGGTGAGGTAGCGCGTCACGGCATCGTAGAGGCGCTTTTCGGGCGGCGTCAGCTCGTAAGCGATGGTTTGGGTGAAGCGGTTTTTGTAGAGCGGCTGGCCCTGCCAGTCCTTCATGTCCTCCTTGAGGCGGCGGATGAAAAACTTGTTGAGCCCGTCGCTTTCCAGCTCGCGCACACGGGTGGCGGCTAGGTCGTCGGTGGCGAAAATGTCCTCGTCGAGCAGTTGCAGCAGCTTCTTAAATGTGTCGGTGCGGCCCCGGTGCGGGGTGGCCGTGAGCAGCAGCAGGTGCTCGCAGTGCTCGGCCAGGCGCTGAGCAGCCTCGTAGCGGCGCGACTTGTACGTCTTGGTGGCGTACTCGTAGGCCGAGAGCTTGTGGGCCTCGTCTACTACCACCAGGTCCCAGTGGGTGTTGGCGGCCACGTTCAGCACGTCTTCGCGCGAGAGGAAATCGATGGACGTCACCACCCGCTGGGCGGTGCTGAAAATGGTGGGGTCGGCCGAAAAAATACTGCGATTGACGAGCGTGAAGGGCAGGTTGAACTTGGCCCCCAGCTCGTCTTCCTGCCACTGCCGGGTGAGGCCGCCGGGCGTCACGATGAGCACGCGCTCCACGAGGCCCCGGTTCATCAGTTCCTTGATGAGCAGGCCGGTCATGATGGTTTTACCGGCTCCGGTGTCATCGGCCAGCAAAAACCGGACTTTGGGCAGCGGCAGCAAAAACTTGTACACCGCCTCTACCTGGTGCGGCAGCGGGTCCACGAGGCTGCAATTGACGGCAAACAGCGGGTCGAACAAGTGCGCCGAGTGAATGCGCTCGGCCTCCGCAAACAAGGCAAAGCGCACGGGGTCGCCGCTAAAATCGAACGCACCTTCCTCCGTGATGACGCGCAGGCGCTCGGCTTCTTCTGCGGTAATGACCTTGGTACTGGCCCGCTGGGTGTTGACGCCCGTGTAGCTCAAGGCTAACCGGCCAGCCAGCGCCTGCACCTTGGTGAGTACTACCGGCTCGGTGGGTAGCAGGTCGGCTACAATCTGGCCTGGTTGAAGCAACATAACGGGAAAAGGAGCGAACTAGAAGCAGACCAAAGGTATCAGCAACTAGCGGTATACTGCGCTACCACCTTTACCTTATCTCGGCGAATTACTTCCGCAAATGCCTTGCACCTGACAAGGCCGCTGACGCTCAACTATATCTTTGTTGGTCAACGGCATAATTAGCTTGCGCAACTGCGTATACTACAATAAGCTCATTCACTGGCAACTAAGCCAATGGCATTGGCAACACCAGCAAATTTTATAACTCATTGCCTAGATTAAGTCAAAATTGAGCTCCCTGCGTCAGCAGCTAGACTCGTTTTTCAGTGCTAAAACTAGAATAAGCCTATACCCGTGGTACCGCTGCTACTAGTTGATTTTAAGACACCTCCTTATTAGGGAGGAGAAAGAAAATCAGCCTCATCACCGGACTAGCATACATAGCTGGAAGAAGGAATAATGGGACGATACAAAAACGTACAAGAAATTCAATGCCTCCGCTATTCACTGATTACCAATTTGTTTCTGGGCCGTTATATTGTCTGTTACTGCTTGCCTGTATGGCAGTAATAGCCGCAGAACGCGCTTACTCCTGGCACCGGTCATCCCATTATCACGAAAAAGTCCGAAAACAAACTCTTGCAAACCTGAGTCAAGCCAATGAGCAATTAGCGGAATTAACGACTGACCACGCTCTTTGGCGGGCACAAGCGACGAGCAGCCAAAATACCTGGGATTTTGTAGCAGTTTACTTGGCAAAAGGAGGGGCTTTACTAGCCCTTACTACTATTCGCAAGCAGCCCGTTCAGACCATCCCCACGGCAGAGCAATCGGGGCCGCACTGGGGCAGTGAAGCCGACATATTCATGCCTATTCCTATTTTCACCATCAAGAAAGATGAAGCGGTCCCAATAGAACGGGTGCCGGTAGTTGTGTTGACCGATAAAGCCACCGATGCAGGCACAAACGCTTTTCACATCGTCGTTTTGCAACCACAGCAGGCCCCAGCGCAGGTGGAAATTCACGCGATAAGAAGACCGGTATTCGAAGCCTGTATTCACGTTACCATTATCAGAGATTTCAGACAGCAAAAACCTACTCAATATCAATTATACATTGTGCCCACTGCGACCATAAGCCAAGGAGCAAACTCCTTGGCAATGGACTGGTTAGTGAAACGGGCTCAGAAGGAAGGAGTAGAAGAAATTTTTGGCTTTCTTACGCATTCCATTGTTGATGAGGCGCACCGGGGGCGCCTGTATAGCTTTTACCTTAAAAAGCATGGCTTCGTACACACTCCCATCGGTATCGAAACCAGGTTATCTAAGCTGTTACCCATTTTCCCTAGCGCGGAATAACGCAATAATAGTCAACGGGTCAACTATCAAAGTCACTTTAAGAGGCTGTATATAAAGTCAAGTCAGCGCTGTACTTACGGGTATGGGTAGAACTAAGTATACAACAGGTTTAACTGACGCGCAGCGGAGCTAGATGCAGGCTGTTTTACCTACCGGGCACAGTAGTCGGCCGCGGCACTGACCTTTACGCGCAGTGTGGGCTGCTAGCTTCTACCAAGCGGCTCGGCTACACCCGGTGCAATCTGCCGCATGACCTGCCACCTTGGAACGTAGTTTGGGCACTGGCGTGACAGCGGCACGCTCGAGCAAGTGCACACGGCCTTGCGCACGTTAGCCCGGCAACCGGCTCCAGGCTGAAAACTTCCTCCCGGCCTATAATCACGGCCTTGCGCACGTTAGCCCGGCAACAGGCTGATAAAGACGCCCAGTCCACGGCCGTTAGCCCCGACAGCCAGCCTGTGCGCACGGCGGATAAAAGGGGGGATGTTGGGGCTATGATGCGAGTAAAAGCAGAACAGGGCGCAAGTACCATTTGCTTGTTGACACTTTGGGCCTGGTATTAGTGGCCCACGTGCAGCCGGCTAGCGAGCAGGACTGCCGTGGGGCAGATGCTGTGCTGACAGAGGTGGGCCAGCACTATGCAACGCTACGCGTGATATGGGCTGATGGTGGCTATAGAGGGCCCCTGGTCGCCAGTGCGGCACTTACTGGCTGTCAAATATGAATTGTAGCTAAACTGACGGGTAGCAAGACATCACCGCCTTATCCAGGCGCTGGGTTGTCGAGCGCACCTTTGCCTGGCTCGGTCGCTACCGCCGGCTCGGCACCCGCGACTTGGAAACCACGCGCCAGCGCAGCTAGGCATGGCTTTTCGTCGTTATGATTCACCTGATGACCATACACCAGCGTGGGAAGTGACATAAAAAAAGGCTAGCTACAAAGCTTGCTCATTGATTCACCATAGCGTTCGCCGTTTTTAGAGACAGACAGCCATGAATATTATTAGGGCTTCGCCTTGGCTGCTTCGCGCCGCTTTTTTTCCCGTAGCAACAGCATACGTACCAAGCCCGAAAGGCTAATGCCATCTTCAGCCGCCATTGCGTGACTAGCCTGAAGTAGCTCTGAATCAAGCTGTAAATTGAGTTGTCGCTTTCCAGTTGTTTCTTGATTTCTGGGCATAAGGCAAAAATACTTCCCGGAGTACTATAAAAACTGTTGCGTAGTACTTGTGCAAAATCTTTGTTACAGTACCTTTGTTGTGTTCAACTAGAATAACTCTGCTTTGGTAAAGCAAAAGAGGCCAGCCGCAGCGAACGACTGACCTCCTATAAAGCACCTGATTACACCAGGTACCAGGGTTGAGTAAGGCCCAACCTCATTTCAAATCTACATGGCAAACCATGTAACTGGGATAAGTACGCTTTTTTGCGTACCCCCACCTTGCCTGGGCGAACTGCGCCAGCAGGTGTTAGCCGCCCTTATCGGCAATCCTCTCTTCACGGCTGCCGAGCAGCTGCGGGCCAACCATTTCGCGCACGAGTGCGAGGATACCGCCCGCCTTATTCGTTGGCAGGCCAACGTGCACGCCGAAATAACCCGCCGCGAATAGGCGGCCGCCCGTCGGCGAGGCCAGCAGGCATTGCGCGCCACCTTAAGCCGGCTGCAGTCCGGTGGGGGAGCCTACCGGCGCCATCTCCCACGCAAGCGCAGGCCCGCTCCTGCCTGGGTGCCCGGCACCCCGCTGCCAGACCAGGTTGACCGTCGCGCCGGCACCTTTGACCGCCGCACGGCCGCCCGTTTCCAGCCAGCTGACTCGCTGACGCTCGCTCACTTGCTTACCCGCCCGCGCCCATGAGTTACCGCCGCGAGTTGAAGCTCCTGCGCCGCGCTCAGAAGCTGGCCAAACGCCAGCAGCGCCAACTGGCCGAGCTAGAGTTGACGGGCCTGACAGCTGTCACGCTCCACACCCACGCCCAGCACGTGACTATCGCGCTCGTCTCCGCCACGGGGGCACCGTTCACGGATACCCTGCGCGAATTACTGCGCGAACGCCGCCAGTCCCTGCAGGCGCAAACGCACGACGTGCTACAAGCTTGGCTGGAAGAAGAACTCCTGCGCAACCAGTCCGCCCCGGCGGCCGGCTCAGCCCTCCCCTAGCAGCTTGCTGCCCTGGCTATTCCCTCCCCCACCTGCCGGCTGCCCGGCAGCCGGCCTCCTCATGTCTTTTCCCAAGCCTTAGTCATTGCCTTTTCATGTTTTCTTTCTTTGCCTCGCCTCTGCCCTATGTTCAGGCTACCCCGGCCCAGCGGGCGCAGTTGCTGCACTACCTGCAGGACCGGCTGCGGCCGCACTTCCCCACCTTGCCCGAGCACTCATTTACCCAGGCCCTGGCTGAGCTCCAGCCCCCGCTGCTGCTCACCTCTACCCGGACCAGCCTGTCCGACCCGGACCTGCTTCAGTTCGCGCAGTATCTGGCCTGGGCCCCCGAGTTGCCGCTGCTCGACCCGCCACTCTTCGGCCCGTGGGCACTCGAATTGGCCCAATACATACTGCACCTCAACGAACTGCTTGCGCGCACCTTGACCGAGCTGGTTGCCCGACCCACCACCGGTAATCTACAGCGCGAATCCTTGTTACGACACGTTAGCCAACCCCACCCATTAGCCGAACGCATCGTGCAGGCCCAGCGCTGGGACCTGCCCAGCAGCCCCCGCCTACCACTAGTTGGCTCCGGTGCCGACCTGGTGCCTGGTAGCCCAGCCAGCGGACGCTGGGCACCGTTGCCCACTCCTAGAACCGGCTAGCCGGCTGGTACCTATTTGCCAGCTGTATGTTTGTTAGCTGCCTACTTCCCAGTCCCGTGCCTAACTCCGTTACCGACCACCCCGAGTCCAGCCCCGACCGCGATAGCTTCGGCCGGCACGCGTTCGCCCGGCGGCTGGCCACCCTGCTGCTGCCCGCTCCCCACGCCAGCCTCTGGTGGTCGGCCTCTACGGAAAATGGGGAGAGGGCAAAAGCACAGTCCTGCACTTCGTCGAGCACGAGTTGCGCGCGGTCAAGCCTCCGCCCGTTATTCTGCATTTAAACCCGTGGCGCTTTCCACAAGATGACCAGCTGCTGCTGGATTTTTTCCAGCAGCTGGCTGCTTTGCTAGGCCAGCACCTTAAAAGCAAGGGGGAGAAATTTGCGCAGGCCGTCACTAAATACGCGGCCCCGCTACTGCCGACCTTCAGCCTGGGCGTGGCCTCCACGGACCCGGGTAAGTCTCTGCAAGCTATCGGTGAGGTCGCGCAACCGAGCCTAGAGGAATTGCAGCAGCGGGTTAATCAGTTCATTATCGACGCGAAGCGGCGGGTTATCGTGCTGGTGGACGATGTGGACCGCCTGGAAAAGCAGCAAGTCCAAGCCGTTTTTCGCTTGGTCAAGCTTACCGCCAACTTCAGCAACACGGCCTACCTGCTGGCCTTCGACGAGGAGATGGTCGCCCGCGCCCTTAGGGAAATTTTCTCGGCCAGTCCCGACGCGCAGGCCGATGGACGCAGCTTTCTCGAGAAAATCATCCAGTTTCCCCTGCGCCTGCCCCGCGCCCGGCCCGACGACCTGCTCGCCTTCTGCCTAGCCCGGGTCCGCGAGGTTCTGCTGGAAAACAACCTCCCTCTCGACCCGGCCGCCCCCCAGCTACTTGACCGCCAGCCCCAGGCCGACCGCTTCGCCCAAGCTTTCCGGCAGGGCGTCATGCCCCGCCTGACGACCCCGCGCGTGGCCATTCGCTACGCCAACGCCATCCGCTTCAGCCTGCCCCTGCTGCTCGGGGAAGTAA
>JAAIGG010331062.1_pt1 | contig 10191 bp, 6 predicted proteins | sample 6487391 | NCBI WGS metagenome assembly JAAIGG01 (sample SAMN13974130, study PRJNA590717) | phyllosphere metagenome | biome: asymptomatic weeds; feature: pooled weeds collected from a community garden; material: weeds; isolation source: pooled asymptomatic leaves from various weed species from...
GAGTTTGAGAGCGGCCGCATGGCCAAGGAATACTACGAGCAGTTGTACCGCCAATAACCGCAGATTTAACGGATTAAACGGATTTCGCAGATACGCCCGCCTGCCTCCGGCGGCGGGCTGACTACCTGTCCTATACTTATTTTCAACGGAAAAGCCGCCTTCAGGCGGCTTTTCTCGTACTAGGTAAGTAAGTAAAGTCGGTACCCTCCATGCCGGCAAGGCTAGCGTTGGCTTAGTCAGCCCGCCGCCGAAGGCAGGCGGGCGTATCTGCGAAATCCGTTTAATCCGTTAAATCTGCGGTCCTGTGTGTGGTCGGTATACTGTTATTACGCCCGCGGCGGGGCTAGCCAAGCGCTTTGGGGCGAAGGAAGCCGCTAGCCCGGCGCCCAACTACAATGCCGCGCCCTCGCAGGCGCTGCCCATCATTACCAATGTCGCACCCGGCCAGATTCAGCTCGTGCGCTGGGGCCTGGTACCCGCCTGGAGCCGCGACCCGGCCGGCGGGCCTAAGCCCATCAACGCCCGCGCCGAAACGTTGGGCGAGAAGCCCAGCTTCCGGCAATTGCTGGCGCGCAAGCGCTGCCTGGTGCTGGCCGATTCGTTTTACGAGTGGCAGGCTACCGAACGGGGCAAGATTCCGCACCGCATTTTGCTCAAGAGCGAGGAGCCCTTCGCCTTCGCCGGGCTGTGGGATGAGTGGGTGGACAAGGCTACTGGCGAGCTGCACCCCACGTTCACCATCATCACCACCGAGCCTAATGAGCTGATGGCCCGGCTGCACAATCGGATGCCCGTCATCTTGCCCGGCCCCGAGGCCGAGCGCGCCTGGCTGGCCGACGACCTCGCGCCCGCTGCGCATCAGCAGCTACTAGTGCCCTACGATGCCAGTCTGATGCGGGAATACGCTATCACGACCCGCGTCAACTCGCCGGCGCACAACGACGCCGACGTGTTGGTAGCGGCTTGAGGGCCGCGGGCTAACCGCTAGAGCGCCGGCTTCACTTCAAACGTAAAGCTGGTGCTGCCCGGGCGGCCATCAGCAGCCAGGCCTTGGGTTACGACTACGTAGCGGCCGGTCTGGTCGGAGGTGTAAAAACTGAGATTGCTGGGCTGGCCAGGTTGCAGCCGCAGCTGCGGCTGCCAGTGCAGCAGATTGCGCAGGTCGGCCAGCCGGCTTTGCTGCTGCTGGGCAGTTTCGTAGCGCGGGGCGTAAAACTGACGCTCGCCCTGCGGGCCTTCGTATTCCTCCACCAAGGCGTGCGGATTGATATCGAAGCCACCCAGGTCGCCCCGGTACGTGGTATAACTCACCACCCCGTCGTACATGAGCGGCCCCTCGAAATAGCGGGTCGTAAGCACATCCACCTGCTTGACTTTCAATGGGTCGAAAGTCATTATCTTATTCGTGTCGAATATCGGCAAGCCGTCGAGTAGCACGAGCGGGTCGTGCTTGAAATAGGCCTGGCCGGGGCGGTCGAGCACGATGAAATGAAACCCATTGCGGCGCTTACGTACCAGTACCCCCGACACGTACTCCCGCATTACCTCCTCCATTGTTTTGAAGCGCGTGTAATCGTCGAGCAGGTACCGCTCATCGGGCTTGCCAAAAAAGGAGGCTGAGTCAGCCATCGTCTTGGCGGCAATAGGGGCCGGGCTGGCAAAGTATTGCGCTACCTGCGCCTGCACGTGGCGCTCGGCTAGGGCGGGGGCCAGCGCTGGCGTCAGGGCCAGTGGGGCCCAGCGTAGCGAAGCGTGACGGGTAGAGTAGGGGCTGCGGAATTCCAGGCGGTAGGTGCTGTCGCGGCTGAAATCGGTTTGTAAAACGACCTGCTGGGTACCCATGAACGGCTCGGGCTCAAACTGTACTAGGCCGTTCGCTTGTGTAAGAGCGTAGTAAAAGCGCCCGGTACGGCTGGGTATCGTGAGGTAGGTGCCGATGCCCGCCGGGGCCGGTGCGCCAGCGGCGGTAAGTACCTGGGCCTGAATGACGGGGCCGTACCGCTCGGGGACGTACGGTAGCGAGGGGGGCTGAGCCGCTAATACATCTTGCCAGCGAAAGCGGCTCCACCCTTGCGTGAGCATGAGGTTGTCGGCTGCCACCCGGCCCGCGGCGCTGGAGTCGCGCAAGTAGTAGCCCGGGTCTTCAATCGCGCCCTTGAGGTCGGCGGCGAGCAGCAGCCAACTGGCAACGTCGGCTGGGTTGGCGGTAGACAGGGAGTCTAGCCGGTATACCGCGAGCGAGGCGTTGGCAGTGGCCGGGGCAGCAACTTGCAGCTCTACCTTCTCGCGGGGCAGGTACGTGCGTTTATCGGCCTTGGCGGTAAGGGCCAGCCGATGGCGCACCGGGCTGAAATAGAGCCGCTCGGCCACTGGCTGACGCTGGGCATTGAACACCGTAAAGTGGGAAATGCCATCGGGTAACGCATTCTTGTTAAGTAAAAACGTAGCCCGGCCATCAACGAGCGTTGCCTTGGCGGCCAGGCTCACTCGCTGGCCGGCGTGGCCCAGCACCTGCACGACCTCGGTAGCCAGCGCCGGGCCCGCCGCCTGTACCGTTAGGCGCAGGGTGGCGTCGTTCTCGGATTGCAGGCTGAGGACGTACCCTTGCGGCTGCACGCTGGGTAGCTGAACGGTAAGCCGCTTGCCGGTGGCCAGCTGCACGGTAGCCGTGTAGGCTACGCCCGCCCGGGCGGGCAATAGCGGGAAGCTACCCATGCCGTATTTGAGCGTGCTGAAGGTCGCTACTTGCTTGCCGCTGGCATCGGCCACGGTGCCGGTGGCTGGTACACTACGCCCCTCACTGTCCGTAATCTTGAACCCCACCCGGCTGGCTAGCCCCTGTACCAGCTGACCGCTTTCCGGAAAAAACTGCACGTCGTAGCCCAGGGCTTGCTGGGCGACGCCAGCCCCCGAGGCGCTAAAGGTGTTGAGAATGGTAAGGGGAGCCTGAAAGAAAAACTCGGGTCCAAAGTTTTGCATCCAGCGGGTGTAGGCCCGCACCGTGTAGCGACCCGAGGCCAACTCCGCGGGCAAGTTGAGCACTCCGTGCCCGCTGCCCTGGCGCAGCGTAATGCTGGCCTGCGCCACCGGTTTCTGGCTGGCATCCAACACTTCTACGTAGGCCACGCGGCTCAGGGCCAGCGGGCGGTGCGTGGTGCCATCGGTGGCGTAGATTTTAAGCCAGACAGTTTCGCCCGCCGAGTGGGTGGGCTGGTCGAGGTGCACGAACAGCTTTTCGACTACCGCCTCTCGCTGATAGCGAGCCAGCTTGCCGCTGATGCCCGCCAGCGAATCGGCCTGCTGCGCCTGGGCCGCGAACGGAGCCAGCTGTAGCAACATGCCAGTCAAGGCCGAAGAAAAGAGAATGCATCGACGAGAATAAAGCATGTTAAAAGCCGTAAGAGTAGCAAGGAATCAAGATCTTACAATGAATTACCTCCAAAAGCTAGGCTTAATATTAGTGCCACGTAGCCGGCAGTCCACGCAATCGGTAAAGGCCCCGTAGTACTTGCAAGAGGTCAGCCTGTTGCTCGAACTGTCCCCGACGCTGACCATCGTGAGCTCCGGAGAATTGAAGACTTCGGTCACGCCCGGGGGCAGGCGGGGACTGCGCGGCGGGCAGCGGTCTTCTACCAGCAATTGACAGGCCTCGTAACCAGTTTGAAAAACAGCGTAGACGGATAGCGGTAGCTCCTGGCGGTCGATGAAGATGCGCTGCTCACTAACGGAGTGAATACCCACGTAGCCCAGCACCGGCTCGTCGGGATTACTGAGACAGCGAATATTACCCGTGATCTGAGAAGGCAGCGGGTCGTTGATAGTGCCCAGGCTTTCCGAATTCTTTTTCAATGTTTCCCAATAATCGTATTCTTCCTTGGTCTGGGCGTACTGTTGCACCAGAATGCTGTACCGGAAGCGGATCTTCGCGGAGTTGGCGGGCAAAAAAACGAGCGGAAATTTTTGCACCACATCTTGGCTCAGGCGGGTAGTGTTGGTCTGCGTAATGAGGGTAGAGGGGGCATTGCCCCAGCAGTGGTAGATATCCTCGGACCGTGGCTCAACTAGCTTGGTAACGGGATTATACCGAAAGAGCGATCTGTAGGCTGAGGTAAACTGCCAGGTTTCCTGATACTTCCAGCGGTAGTACGTGGTGTTGCGAGTAGCATCATGGGTATCCACGTAAAGCTGTACGCCGTCGTTTTCGTAATTCCAGTACACCTTGTCGATGGGAGGCGTAGTCTTGACGGGCAGATAATCGGTTTCGTAGCTCTTCCCCGCCGCCGTGGCGATGACGAGCTTGTAAGTCAACGTTGGATTGAGGGTGAGGCTGGCTGAGGTGTAGGTACCGGCCGGGCTCTCCGTAAGCGTAAAGCGCTGCCCGCTTTGCGCCTGAATGGTAACGGTGGCCTTGGCCTCGGTGGTCGGTGCTTTGGTAGCGGTCAGGGCCAGCGAATGTGTGAGCTGAATAGTGGTAACGCCTTGGCTGTTGATAAAGCCGTTGACTACCAAGCTGTCTTGCGTGGCCGCCGGCACCTCGGGCATGTAAGGAGTGACGCAGCCGCCGGTCGCCCCCGCGAGCCCGACCCAGAGCATGGCGGCTCGCGCTTTACTCCACAAAGAAATGGCCATGCTAAAAGCGGAAGTTGTAAGTGATGGAAGGAATAGGCTGCCCAAAAATGGATAGCTGATACCCGTTTACCTGGCCGTTCTGCGACAGGAAATACACGGAATAGGGGTTTTTACGACCTGTCAGGTTGTACACCGCCAGCGTCCACGAGCTGTGCGCCAGCTTCTTTACCTTGTGGTTGCCTTCGAAGTTGACGGCTAAGTCGGCGCGGTAGTAGTCGGGTACGCGGTAGGCATTGCGGTCTGAGTAATAGACTCGTAGCGTATTGTCGATGTAGTACTTGGCCAGCGGCAGCGTGATGGGCCGCCCCGTGCTGTAATTGAAATTGAGCGACACGTTGAAGCGCTTGCTGAAGCGGTAGTTGCCTACCAGCGTCACGTCGTGCGGCTTGTCGTAGTTGCTCGGGTAATAGCGGCCCCCGTTGATGACTTCGGTACCCGTGTTGACGCGGGCCAGCGAGCGCGAATACGTGTAGCTCAGCCAGCCATTGAGTTTACCCGTAGTTTTACGCACCAGAAGCTCGACGCCGTAGGCCCGGCCCTGGGCGTTGACGACCTCCGTTTCGATGTGCGGATTCAAAAACAGGTTGGCCCCGCTCTTATAATCCAGGAAGTCGTGCATCACCTTATAGTAGGCCTCCACCGAGGTCTCAATGGTATTGTGCTTGAGATTACGGTAGTAGCCCACCGATACCTGGTCGCCAACCTGCGGGCGAATATTCGAGTCGCTTAGCTTCCAGCTGTCGATGGGCGATACGGTAGTCGTGTTGGAGAGCTGGTGAATGTACTGGCGCATCCGGTTGTAGCTGGCCTTCACCGACGAATTGTCGGTGAGCATGTACTTGGCCGACAGCCGGCCCTCGGGGCCGTGGTAGGTAGCCAGCACCTGGCCGCTCCCGTAGCGGGTAGTACCCGTGATGGTGTTTTCGGTCTTGGAAGCCCCCGGTAGGTATTCGTTTACCAGGCGCGGTCCCAGAGCATTGAAAAGTGAGTAGCGCAGGCCGGCGTATACCGAGAAGCGCGGCGATACCTCGAAGCGGTCGGCCAGGTAAATAGCGCTTTCCAGGCCTTTTTCTGCTTGCAGCGTATTGGCGATAATGAGGGAGGTATCCCCGGCCGGGGTAAGGCGGCCGGGGGCGATGTCGTAGAGAATAGAGCTACCGCCAAAATCCAGCGTGTGCCGGGTACTGTGGTAATAAGTAAAATCAGCGTTGACGCCTTTCTGCGCCAGTCGGTACGCAAAGTCTGACGCGGTGGTAGGATTACGGGCGCTGGCTAAGCTGTAATCGTACTGGCTGTAGGTACCTGTGAATACCCCGTAGAATTTGCTGCTGAAGGTGTGTTTCCACTTGGCGCTGGCCGCGATACTAGCGTAGCGATACGTAGTATCGCTGGCCAGCCGAAACCGGTCGCGGCTGTAGTAGCCCGTAGCGGAGAGCGAATTGTGCGCGTTGAGGTCGTAGTTGAGCTGCGTACTCACGTCGTAAAAAGAAGCCGAACTCCTGCGGAGGCTAGCATCGGGCACGCGCTGAAGCAGCCAGTCGGAATAAGAGCTGCGCCCCCCAACGATAAAGGAGCCCTTGCCCTTGGCCAGCGGGCCCTCCAGGGTAAGGCGGCTCGTGAGCAGTCCAATGCCCCCGGCGCCCGCAAACTGCTTTTTATTGCCCTCGCGGGTAGTGACGTCGAGTACTGAGGCCAGGCGGCCGCCGTAGCGGGCCGGTACTGAGCTTTTGTACAGCTCCACCGAGTTTAGCATGTCGGGGTTAAAGGCCGAAAAGAAACCGAAGAGGTGCGAAGGATTATAAATGACGGCGTCGTTGAAGAGGACCAGGTTCTGGTCGGTGCCGCCCCCGCGCACGCTCATGCCCGTGTTGCCTTCCCCGATGGACTTCACTCCTGGCAGCATGAGGACCACGCGCAGGATATCGACTTCCCCAAACGCGGTAGGTACGACTTTAATAGTTTTGATATCAAGCCTTTCTACCCCCATGCGCAGGCTGCTGATGTTGCGCGTTTGTTCGCCCTGTACCACTACTTCTTTTAGCGTGGTCGCATCGGCTGGGACCTCGATGTCGAGCCGGCCGTTGGCATAAAGCATGATCTGCCGCTTGGTTAGCTTAATACCCAGGCCCCGGATGTACACGTTGTGCCGTCCCACTGGTAGGGTTAGCGCATAGTGTCCCGCTTGGTCAGTAGTCACGCCAATGGGGGGAACATCGACGTAAACGGCGGCCCCGATTACCGGCTCGCCCGATTTTGCCGCCTGCACGCGGCCGGTCAGCGTAGCCTTTCCACCCGGGGCCAGCTCCTGGCGTGGCCCGATATCGTATACTTTAAACTCAGAGGTACCCGCCAGGGGCGGCTTATCCTGCAAGTTGGGAGCAGATTGGGGTAGGCTGCTGCGCGGTACCGCCCCGGGCAGCGGGGCCTGGAACATATCGGCGGGTAACTCCACCTGGATAGGAGCGCCCGTCGTAACGTACACCCGATTGGCAGCGTCAATGGCAAAGTGTAGTTGGGTAGACCGTAATACCTGCTGCAACACGGCGGCCAGCGGCTGGCTGGTTACCTGCACGTTTACCGTCAGGCTATCCACCGTGCCCGGCTTGAAATAAAAGTGGTAAGGAGTAGTAGCCTCGATTTGGCGAGCAAACTGCTCGAAGCTCAGGCGCCGGAAATCACCACTGATGAGGCTGGCTGGCTGTTGCCCGTAGCCGGCTAGTGGGGCCCCCAACAGTCCGAGCAATACTAGCGGGTAGAAGTAGCGGGTAAGCAGTTTTATCATAGCCGACGGCGGAAAGGAGATAGCGGAGCCTGCTCACGGTAGCAACACCGAAGTGGCTGAGCGCGGAGAATGGTCGCCCGGGGCTACAAGCTATTGTAGTAAGCCACCAGGCGGGTTGCGGATAGCTCGCGCTCCGAAGCGCTGAACTTGAGCCGGTTGCTGCGGGAAAACTTTTGCAGTTCGGCTTTATGATCAGCCAGAATTACGAGCAGACTGCTCAGCTTGGTGACCTCCGTCAGCTTCCCTTCAGTTTGAATAAAAAGGCGGCCAGTCTCTTTGTAGACAAAACTCAAATGCTGCTGGACAATCTCTTCGGCCACCCTTTTGCTACGGCGAGCCAGTAGCCGAGCGCGACCATCCAGCAAGAGCTGATAAAAGCCGGCTGGCGTATCGGGCGACTCTGCGCGCAACGGTACGAAGCGATTCCCACCCAGAATGAAGAAGGCAATGCGCTCGTTTATTAGGCGCAATTTTACGTTGCGCGCCGTGTCGGCCAAGATGAGTTGGTCTAACTTTAGGTCGTAAAGCAGTGGTACCTTCGTGAAATAACGGCCATCGTAATAGACGCTGCCCCGCTGGGCGATATTGGACAAATAAAATTGGTTGCCAATGGTATTGCCCAGCGTATAATCCAGATACTCGGTGCCGCTCAGCAAGCGGGCTGCCGTAGCGCTGGTTGGCGTAAAGGCAACGTAGGGTAACGTAGTAGCCGTAGTATCGGCTGGGACCTGTTGCGCGTGGGTGCAAAGTGGAAGTACCAAAGCTGCACAGCCAAGTATTTTACCTAAAAAAACGCCCATCCGCTAGTTGTATAATCTGTTACTATTCTTGGCTGGTATGTATTGTCAAGTATGCTTGTGGGACGCGCAATGTACCGGGTTTATGCGTTTGTAGATCTGTTCTTTGTTGATAAGCAGTGTATTACAAATTGTAATTGCTGCTGGCTAAGAAGTTGCCATTCGGCTTTCGCGCTATAATGAAAAAGCTTTTCTCTCGCCTGCTCACCCGGTTGGGTCGAAAAAGCCCGCGTAAGCCGGTCACTTTCCGCCTCACTAGTGTGCCGGCCAATACGCCGGCCGGGGCTACCATCTACCTCACCGGCTCGTGCAACGGCTGGACCACCGACGACCCGGCTTACGCCTTCAGCTATGATGTTGCCGCAGGCAGCTACTACCTCACGCTACCGCCCGGCCGGGGCATTCTCGACTATAAGCTGGGCCGGGGCAGCTGGCCCACCATCGAAACCGACGCCGACAACCGGGCCATTCCCAACCGCCGCTACCTCTTCGGCCACGACCCGCGCACGGTGGAGCTGCAAGTGCTCAACTGGGAAGACCAGGGCGGCTACATTCCGCCGCGCCAGCATTCTGCTTCGCCCAACGTGCAGATTATCAGCCCAGCCTTTGCCCTGCCGCAGTTGCGGCGTACGCGCCGCGTGTGGGTGTACCTGCCCCCCGGCTACGCCGAGGGTACGGCCCGCTACCCCGTGCTCTACCTGCAAGATGGCCAAAACGTATTCGACCAATACACTTCCTTCGCCGGGGAGTGGGGTGTCGATGAAACCCTTGATGAGCTGGCTGCCAGCGGCCAGGATCTGGGCGGCTGCCTCGTGGTGGCGGTGGATAATGGAAGCAAGCACCGCCTCGACGAGTATTCGCCCTGGCGCAACCGCCGCACCGGGCGCGGTGGTGAGGGCGAGCAGTACGTTGATTTTCTAGTGCATACGCTCAAGCCCTACATCGACCACCACTACCGCACCCAGCCAGGGCGGGCCACCACCGGCATTGCGGGCTCCAGCATGGGCGGGCTGCTGGCTACCTACGCGGCGCTGCGTTACCCGGCAGTATTTGGGCGGGTGGGCGTATTCTCACCGGCCTACTGGTTTGCTGGCTCGGCGCTGCTGGGCTACGTGGCCCAGCAGGCCCCCCGGCCCGATACCCGCTGGTATTTTGTGTGCGGCACCGAAGAAAGCCCCACAATGGTAAAATCAATGGCCGCCGTGTGCGATGCCCTGCACGCGGCCGGCGTGCCCGCCAGCAACCTGGCTTTTCACCCGCTGCCCGAAGGCCAGCACGCCGAGTGGTTTTGGCGGCGCGAGTTTGGGGCGGCTTACCGCTGGCTCTTTGGAAGGAGTAGTTTGAGCAATGAGAGTAATGAGAGTAGTTTGAGTAGTGGGAGCATTACTGCCACATCTGCTTATTAAGCAGTACTCTTATTACTCCTATTACTCCCATTACTCATTTCCTTAGCGTAGTAGGCGCAAAAATCGGTGAGGGGGCACGCGCTGCACTTGGGCGAGCGCGCCACGCACACGTAGCGCCCGTGCAGAATGAGCCAGTGGTGGGCCTTGGGTACCGCTTCCTGCGGAATGTATTTGATCAGCGCCTTCTCCACCGCCAGGGGCGTGGTAGCAGTTTTGGGCACCAACCCCAGCCGATGCGACACCCGGAAAACGTGCGTATCCACGGCCATCGCGGGCTGATTATAAATCACCGATACGACCACGTTGGCCGTTTTGCGACCCACGCCGGGCAGGCGTTGCAGCTCCTCAATCGTGCTGGGCACTTCGCCGCCAAACTCTGCGGTGAGCAGGCGGCCCAGACCCGCCAGGTGCTTGGCCTTATTATTAGGGTAGGAAACACTGCGAATAAAAGGAAAAATATCCTCAGCCGTGGCCGCGCCCAGCTCGGCGGCGGTTGGAAACTGCGCCAGTAATGCGGGCATTACTTGGTTCACCCGCTTATCGGTGCACTGCGCGCTCAGCACTACGGCCACTATCA
>JAAIGG010430969.1_pt1 | contig 10184 bp, 14 predicted proteins | sample 6487391 | NCBI WGS metagenome assembly JAAIGG01 (sample SAMN13974130, study PRJNA590717) | phyllosphere metagenome | biome: asymptomatic weeds; feature: pooled weeds collected from a community garden; material: weeds; isolation source: pooled asymptomatic leaves from various weed species from...
ATTGTGTTCCACGAAACGTCCCAAGCTTACGAACAGGAGTATCAGCGTGTGAGGGGCGCCCTCGTCTCACGCGGCACGTCATTGAATGCGTGGCTTGAGGCAAATGGTATAGAGCGGCGCCTCGCCTATAGAGCGTTAAAAGGAAAGTCATTCGGAAAGCATGCGGTCGCTTTGCGCGTCCGTATTCTCCGCGAAATTCTTGCTAAGTCTGCTTGAGCATGGCTTGGCTGGGCGTCCCAGAATTGGCCGTGATGGCCAATGTGACACGCCAGAGCGTGTATGAAGCTGTAAAGCGGCGCTCGTGGCGAGGTTGCGCGCTCGTCGTCACGGAGCACAGGGGACGCGGTGGCCGCTCCGGGAGCGTGTTCGAAGTTCGCGTCGATAGCCTCCCCCTCGACCTTCAACAGCGCTGGCGCGAGCTTTCAGGCCCGGTTGAAGCGCCCTTGAAACTCGATGACGCCACGATGGCCGTCTGCCAGTGGCGCTACGCTCTGATCCAGCCCGCATTGGCCGCTCCGAAGCGCTCGGCCGAGCGCGCGCAGATCGTGAGGGACATCGCCGGCCGAGAGCACGTCTCTCCGAAGGGCCGCCGCGAGCGCATCGGCGAGCGCACATTGCAGGAGTGGATCACCCGCTTCGAAGAGCGCGGCGGGTTCGCCGGCTTGGTGCGGCAGAAGCGCAAGGGCCATGGCGAAGCGGCCGTCATCGTCACCCGCAGGTGGGATCGCGCCGTCGCCCTGGACGAGGCCGTCAAGCACCGCATCGGGCACGAGCTGCGCCAATACGTGCGCGGGCTCCGCAAGGCCGACGAGAGCCTGTCCTTCATCACGCCCATGGCGGCGCTCAAGCTCCGCGAGCTGACCCGCGCCGCCGGCTTCGAGGCCGACGACGCGACGCTGACCGCGATCTGCGCCGTCCCCTACAACCTCATCCAGGCCGAACGCGACTTCAAGAAGGTGGACACCTTCAAGAACGACCGCTCGACCTATGAGCACGCCAAGCCGCGCATCCAGCGCAGCCGCGCCGGCCTCGCCCCCAACGATATCTGGGTCGGCGACGTGCACCCGGTCGATATCCTTTACACGCGCGCTGACGGCAGCACGGCGACCCTGCGCGGCATCGCGTGGCTCGACCTCGCTACCAACGGATTTCACGTCAGTTGGGCGGCCTTGGACAAGGGCCAGGGCGGCGTTCGCAACACCCACGTCATCCGCAGTTTCGCGGCGGCCGTCGCCGCCTGGGGCGCGCCGAGGGCGCTCTATCTGGACAACGGCTCCGAGTACAACTGGGCCGAGTTCATCAACGACGCCTTGAAGCTTCTCGATGCGCAGGGTCGGCGGCTCGTCGGCGACCTCGCGCCCTGGGCCGAGCGACGCTCCAACGTCATCAACGCGATGCCGCACAACGCGCCGGCCAAGCCGATTGAGAACATCTTCGGTGTGCTGGAGCGCAAATACTTCTCCGCCATTCCTGGCTACATCGGTGGCGATCGGATGCGCAAGCGGACCCAGAACCACGGTCGCGCGCCCGATCCATTCCCCGGCACCGTCGAACAGCTCATGGCGCTGCTCGATGCGCAGGTGGCGATGTACAACGCCATGCCGCAGAGGGGCCGCGCCCTCGCCGGCATCTCACCGAACGACGCGCTCCGCACCGCCATCGAGGGCGGCTGGCGCGGAACCGCCGTCAACCCCGATGCGCTCCGCGTCGCCTTCTCCACCGAGGAGGTTCGGCAGGTGACGCAAGGATGCGTGCGCCACAAGGGGCTTTGGACCTCGCGGGAACTGCAAGAGTACCAGGGCGATACCGTCACCCTGCTCGTCCCGAAATACGAGGATTGGGCGCGCCTGCCGGTCCGCGACGAAGCCGGCCGCATCTTCACCTACGTCGAGCGGGATACCGCCTTCGGCATCCTCAACCCGGCCGGCGCACGCGAGGCGGACGCCCGCTCGCGGGCTCACGGACGCGGCGTCGTCGCCCTCGACCGAAGCGCGCCGGACATCGACCGGCTGGCCGAGCGGCGGAAGCTCGCATCCCAACTGCCGCCCGCTCCAGCCCTGCCCGCGCCGGCCGCTCACCTGATCGGCTCGGCCGAGGCCGAGGATATCGCGCTCAACGCCGGCTTCTCACCGAACGCCGAGACCGATCGCGTGCGCAAACAGCGCCTCGCCCGCGAGCGCGAGGATGCCGCCGCGACCGCCCGCCGCGAGAAGCGCAGGGCGACCCTCGCCAAGATCCAGGCCAACAGCGCCGCGACCGGAGGTGCCACATGAACGACTTCCTGATGGACCGGAAGCGCCGCTTCATCGCCACATCGATCCACGAACAGGTCCAGGAGGCGGTGCAGTTTTCCGTCGAGCGGAACGCGGTCTCCCTCGTCGTCGGCCGCCCCGGCAACGGCAAGTCCACCTCGATCCGCCACATCGCCGAGGCCGACCCGCGCGCGATCCTGCTCGATTTCAAGCCGCGCTTCCGCACCACGAAGGGAATGCACCGCGCCTTCATGGAGGCTTGCGGCTGGTGGCACGTCCACAAGAACGGGCACGATCTCGAAGTGGCGGCGGAAGCCTGCGCACGCGAGCGGGCAGAGCGCAGCCACTTCCTTCTCGTTGACGAGTATCAGAACTTCGACTTGGAGGCGGTGCGCGCGCTCCTGCGCTTCAACGACGATTACGGCCTGCCGATCATCCTCGTTGGCAACTTCTCCCGTCTTCGGCGAACCAAGACGGACGCTCATACCTTTGAGCAGATCACGAGCCGTATCTGGAAGTCGATCAAGCTCGACAATCCTGTGCGCCAGGACTTCATTGAGATCGGCGTCGAATACAACCTTGAAGGCCAGCCCGCCTACGAGGAGCTTGTGGTTCTCGGCCACAACACCTGCATCCGCGAAGCCGTTCAGGTGCTCGAAACCGCTCGCGCGCTTCGTGGCGAGCGCGGCAGTCTCGGCATCGAGCATCTGCGCGAGGCCGTCAATTTCCTCACCGAAGGCGCGACCAAGAACCTGACGCTCGCCACGCCCGGCCTGCGCACGGTCCGCTGATCCCCGTTTCGTTGCGTACCTGGGGCGGGGGATAGCCCGCCCAACTCCATCCTTCAGGAACAGAAAAATGGGACGTGCCATCCCGGTGGCCGAACGGCCGAGCTATGAGCAATTGGAAGAGGTGATCCGGCGGAAGGACAAGCTATTCAAGCGCTCTTGGAACGAAATGGAGGAGGTGCGAGCCATCCTATGGATGACGAGCAATGCTCATGAGGGCAACGGACCCGAATACAACGCTGAGGAATACGCGGTCACGGCCTGTATCGTCGCCCGCTTCATCAATCGCCGCATCCGCATGCTCGATGACGAAATCGAGTGCCACCATCGCAGCGTCTTGGCCAATGTGCTCGCCGGTCAGCCCGAGGGCGAGATTGAGGAGGGCGACCATGCGTAACGGTGCCATGCCGGCTCTCACCCCTACCGCCGCCCAGCTCGAAGAGATGGTGCGCCTCAAGAACGACATCGCCGACGACGTGCGGGAGAGCGTCCATGAGGCATGGGCTCTGTCCTGGCTCGCGATGCATTCGTTCGACGCATCCCGCTCCGACTATTCCGCCGACAAGCATCAAGAGGCGGCGAATGTCGCTCTCGGCTACGTCGTCTCCCTCTTGGAGAAGGCAAAGGATCGGCACGATGCGGACTTCACGGGCGTGTTCCGTGCCGTGATGGACAAGGCCGGAGCCGCGCCATGATCCGGCCGGCGCAGATCAAGCTCTTGGAGCGCGCCCGCGCGGCCTCGACGCCGAACCCGGATGTCTTCGCGGAGGTGCTGCGCCGCTGTGGCGGCGTGGACACCGTCGAGGCTCTGACGGCGCAGGGCTACGGCCGGCTGATGGACCATTTCACCGTTGTCGGCTTCAAGTGCCGGCAACGGCCGATCCTCTCGGCCGCGACCCGCAAGCTGATCGAGGAAGCCGGGCAGCAACTCGGCCTCACGCCGCATACCTACGCGGCCGATCTGCGCGGCTACGGCGGCGCGGCCGACCTTCGCGACTTCCCCGGTCGAGGGCTGGTGGACCTTCTCAGTCGGTGGGAGATGCGCGGCCTCGATGTCGCTCGCTTCGTCGCCCGCCGCCGTAGCGTCACGCCCGCGCAGGTACGTCTCATCCAGCTCGCCCGGAAATAAACAGGCGTGCCCGACTGGCGATACTACGGGATGTTGCAGGACTTCGGCGGGGTCGTTTCGTCCGGTGACTTGGACGGGCGCGGCTTCGATCTGGCGATGGCCTACTTGGAAGCGCTCGGCTTCGAACGAACCCCCGTGAACCGTGCTGTGCCCGGCTTCGGTCGCAGGCCGGGCTTCGCCTCCCCGGAACAGGTCGAACTGATCCGTGCGCTGTGGCGGCAGTGGAGCAATCTTCCAGCCGAGAGCGATGAAGCCGTTGAGGCTCGCCTGAGTGCTTGGCTTGAGCACTACCACAAGATTTCCTCCCTGCGGTTCCTCACCACAGAGCGGGCTGGAAAGATCATATTCACTTTGCGCGGCATGAGCCGGAGGGTTGTAAGATGATTTCGAGCAACGATTTTCATCCTATGCGCTACCAGCGCAATCGGCCATTCGCACACAATGCATTTCAAGCGTGGGATCGTCTTGTTGGTCGGAAGTGCCACCCCACCCTGGATGCCGTCAATGCTATTCAAGGATTGATCGTTGGAGCCTTCAATACGAAGTCCCCAGCGCAGCGCGCCTCCGCTGTCCGCTCAATAGGCGGCGACTTGACGGGGCTTGTTACCCGAGAGGCAAGTTTTGCATGTCACGTCGCTCGCTATCGCGCTTACGGGCGGAACATCTTTCGTGTCGCGCCATCTCTTGTCGATCTGTTGAAGCGCACAGATTTGCAGGGCGTTAGATTTTCCGATCTTAAATTTCCATATCAATCTTTTTACATTGCTTTTGGCAACGGTTTCGACGGCATCCTACCCGGCCATCCTAACTTCATAGATGGTGCTTACATCACCGCATCTGATGACAGCCTACAAATTGTTATAACCAGCAGGCGTACTGATATAAAAGCTAACTCTAGTAGCTGGCCTTTCGATTGCGACCGCTACTTTTTTCTGGGTTTAGATTTTTCTGATGATCAAGGCCAAACTCTACAAGAAGCCCTTGATCGCTCTGTTGCGGATGGATCAATTCCGTTGGAGCCACGTCCGCTCGATGACGTGTCTTACGACGCTTTAGCTGAAGCCGTTGGCATCGAAGCATCGCGTCTCGTGGATCGACGGCCTCAAACGGCACAGATTGACAGCGCCTTCGCTAGAGGAGGCTACTCTGTAGCATCGCGTGCGCTTGCTCTAATTGCCAACACACTATGCTGGCTCGCGATGAGAGGCAGGGAGGAAAGCGAAGAGCGCCTGATTTGGCCAGACGATGCTCCGAGCGAACTTGTAGATATGCTGTCGTCTCCACGGCCGGCCCTACGTCAGAACAGCCGATCCGAGTTAACCAAACGCGGGTTCTCACAGATTGCCTTGTGTGATCTCGCGGTAAGTCAGCCTCCCCGCAACTCCTCTACTCACCCCAGCGGAATAGGCGTCGCGCCACATTGGCGACGTGGACACTGGCGGCGACAGCCCTGCGGCTCAGATCGAACAGAGATCCGCCTCCAATGGATCAAGCCCACTTTCGTAGGGGACGCTGCCCGCGTCGGCGAAGCCGGCGGGCACATCTACCATATGAATGCGAGTAGCTGACCGGCCTACGCATAGAGCCCTTCAGACTTTGAAACTGCACAAGCCCGTCCGAGAAATCGAGGCGGGCTTTTTCGTGTCGGTACGCGCGTGATCGCCCCACCTACAGACTAAACGATGTCAAAGAGCGCTTGGGGCCGCGTCAATTGGATGCCGCCTTGTCGTTGATACTGCTTTCCTTTTCGGGATAAGTCAACTATAATCCTGCAAATCAGGTCGAGATTTCAGGGTTGTCGAGCGCGGTGCCAGCAGTATTCCGCGAGACTTCAGGTCAACAGGTGCCGTCTCGACTTCCGGGATACGCGCGGCTGGACGCTCGGCTTGCACCCCCGATGCTGGAATGCCCCTGCAATCGCCTCCCGTGCTTCAATTTCACCTTAAAAGAAATCGGGCTCCCCAACTGCCGCCGCGCGGGCGACGGGCTTCCTGGGCCGATTTTCGCGGCGGGGCTTTTCCGCTGCGCCTCGCGTGCGGGTGGGCCTTCGGGCCAGCGCCGGCCTCAGCGGCGCAGCCGGCCGAGCGGCGCGTACCGGAACAGTTCCTCCGGCGCGTCCACCTCGACGTGGAGAAGGTCCGCCAGGACCGCCAGCGCGTCGAAGGCCGAGAGGCTGTCGCACCATGCGTCCATGGCCTCGCGCGGCGGTACGTCGTTGACCCTCGCGCGCACCGCCGCCGCGCGGTGGTGGACCGCCGCCAGGACGGTTCCCAGCGCCTCCGCGAGTGCATCCGCCTCCGGCGGTCCCGGTACGTTGCTCGGAGCCACGGTTGGCCGATCCGGCACTGCCGGCCGGGAGCCGATCCCGGCCGGTGTGTGGTTGAGCGGCTGCGCCGTGCGGATGGCGACCATGCTGCGCCTCCCGCGCGCGAAGCCGTGCCGGCCGAGACAGCCGGCGACGGCAATAGCCGCAAGAGGTAGCTGCGCCGGCCGGGCTCGCCAAGCCGCCGCCGAGTTGACCGGCCGCCGCGCCTCTCTGCCCCGGTCGCGGACGGACCCGCTCCGGGACGGGGCGTGCGCATGAGCGAGGCAATGGACCGCCACCCGCTCAACGCCCTGCGCCTACCGGCCGCGCTACGCCTCGTGGCCGAGGCGGCGGGCCTTGAAGCGGCCGTGAAGCTCGCTTGGGCAAGGGGCGGCGCTCGCGTCTACGTGCCCCTCAAAGTCCCGGCGGATCACTGGCTGCTTTGGGTCGTCGGGAGCAAGGGCGTCGAGGCGCTACAGCGGCGCTACGGTCGCGAGACGATCTCTCTGCCGCACGGCCCTGCCGGCAAGCTGCAAAGGGCATGGGTGGCCGCGAGCCACGCCCTGGACGAAGGGGCCAGCGTTGCCGGGGCCGCCCGCGCCGCCGGCCTCTCCGAACGATCCGTCTACAAACTGCGCAGGCGGCTCCGCTCCGGGCTGAGGCTATGCCCGCCGTTGGCAGGCCGCGACCGTTGCGGTGGGACGGTTGCGGCCGGTGCGCAGGAAGGGAGCTTCAATGGCCGGTGATGAGAAACAGCCGCAACCGCATCCGGGCGACGACGGGCGATATGGAGCCGGAGACGGCCCCGTATCGCTCTGGTCACCGGACGCGCCCCTGCCCGTCTTCGCCGAGCTTGAGGGCCGGAGTGTCGCCCTGGTGGACGGGAACGAGTATCGCGCCTTGATCGCCCTGCGGGACGCGGTAGCGCAGCGAGGTAGCACGAGCGCCGGGCCGGGTGTCGTCGGCGCGGGCGCGCGGGGGGCGCCGCTTCGGGCGACCTTTCCGATGCGGGCGACCGTCCTGGGCGTCGATGTCATCGCGATCCCGGTGGGCGATTACTACCGGCTCGCCAAGCCGCCCGGCCGCGATGCCTCGCGCGAGCGATCCCTTCGCCTCTCACGGCTCGATAAGGACGCCGAGGTGCGCCAGTTCTTCCTGGACCGGATCGGTACGGAGGATGTGGACCATATCCGGCGGGACGCGATCACGCGCTTTGGCGCGGATCGGGTGCCGTCGCGAACAACCATCAATCGCTTCGTCGTCCGAACGCGCACGGACCGCTTGCCGAATGGAGGGCCGGATGGGCGTTGAGACGGATCGCGCCGCACGAGGGCGGCGGAAAGTGCCGCAGGCTGTCGGCCAGGCCGGGCGGCAGACTGCCGTCGAGGCCGGCTTGAAGGGGCCTTCAACGGCCGGTGAAGGGCCTTCGCAGTTCGCGCAAGACGCGCCGACGCTGACGGTGGAGCCGGGACGCGCGCTGCCCGTCTTCGCGATCCGGGAGGGCGTGCCGGTCGCGGTCATCACGGCGGCTGAGTACCGGGAACTGTGCGCCCTCCGCGCCCAACAGGCGCGAGGCGATATCGGCGCGGCCGTGCGAGCCCTCAGGGCTCCACCGCCCGGCCTGTCCACGGTCGAGAAGGACTCCGAGGTGGCCGACTTCCTCCGCGACCTGTTCCGGGGCCGGATGTCGCTGCAAGCGCTCCATGCGGCGTGCGTCGAGCGGTTCGGAGCGGAACGGGCTCCCTCGGTCGGTCGCATTCAGACCTTCCGTTCGCGCTGGCGGGCCTACTGATGAGCGAGACCGAGCCCGTCGAGCCCTTGCACCGGACGGTGGCCGGCGTAGAACTGGTGACGATCCCGCTCAGTCACTACGCCGAGCTGATGGACTGCCAGAGGCGGCTTGCCGAGGTGCCTGCAAGCGCGCCAGCCCCGGCAAGGCGACCGCTGGCCGTCGATACCCGGAGCCGGCTGTTCGATGATTCAGAGGTGGCCTCGTTCCTGATCGAGATCGCCGGGACCATGCGGCTGTCGGACGCTCGCACCGCGTGCGTGGACCGGTTCGGGACAGAGCGCGCCCCGAGCCGGTCCACGATCAGTCGGTTCTGGCAGCAGAACCGGCGGCGCAGATGAGCTTTGCGTCGCGGCTCGAACCGGCCCGATCCGCCGTGATCCGACCCGAAACCAACCGGACCCACCCGCGCAATCCCGCCGATTTTCTACGGTGCCCGCTGGTTATCGATTACACATACAGCGGCGGAGCCGAAGCCCCGCCGCCTTCGATTGATCTCGGGAAGTCCAATCAGGCCGGGATGACGTCGACGATCTCGTAGGTGTCGGGATCGATGATGACGATGTCGTCGCCGACCAGGATGAACTGCAGACCGCGATAGGCCGGCACCAGCGTGAGGATCGCCGGGGGCAGCGGGTGCAGCGCGACCGAGCGCGGGACAGCCGTGCCGACATTGACCGAGAAGTTCACGTTCGACACCGCGCGGACGTTGGTGCGGGTGATCGATTGCCGGAACTCGCTTCGCTGGGATGTGTTCAGGCTTCGCGCCGCGCCGCGGGCCTCGCCGGACGCACCGCGACCGCCGCGCTCCCCGGCCCCGTCGCGACCGCCCCGCTCACCGGCCGCATCCCGGCTGCCGCGACCGTCGCGTTCGTTGGCGCCGTCCCGATTACCGCGGCCGTCGCGCTCGCCCGCTTCGCCCCGCTCGGCCTTGCCGGAATCCCGGCCTCCCCGTTCGCCCGCCGCGTCCCGCCCGCCGGGCTCTCCGGCGCGAGCCGGACCGCCCTCGCGCGTGCCGCCACGGGGGCCGGCTTCGCCCGCTTCGCCGCCACGGCCAGGTGCGCCGCCGGCCGCCCCACCGCCCGCTTCGCCGCCGCGCGTGCCGCCGGCGCCTCCGACATCGCCGGCTCCGCCCCGAGCACCGCCGCCACCGACGCTGCCGCCCGCGCCGCCTGCCCCACCGGCGCCGACTCCGGCACCACCGCCGCCACCCGCTCCACCGGCGGCCCCACCCGCCGCACCGGCGCCACCCCCGGCGCCGCCGCCCGCTCCACCCCCGGCGCCCCCACCGGCGCCTCCGCCTTGCGCGAGAGCCGTCGCGGCGCCAAGCACGAGAATGGCCGCGGTGGCGGTGCTCCGAAAGAACTTCGTCATCGTCCGTCCCTGTTCCCTGCCGGCGTCCAAAGCAGCGCCGAAACCGGGCCCGCAACGGCGGCATCGACAAAACCGTTCCCGAAAGATTGCACGGCGCCTTTCATCGCCGCTCGATTTCGGTTTGACGCTTCCACGGGCGGACGCGATGGCCGCGTCATCGCAGCGATACCGATGATCGGCGACGAAGAACGTCTGCAGATCTATCCCGACAGAGCGGATCTTGGCTGGAGCTTGGTCGAGCTCGACCTGACGCCTTGTCTCAGGGCCAGTCTTGCCTCAGGGCAGTTGCAGCAGCGCCCGCGCCTCGGCCGGCGTGGCCGGGCGGGTGCCGTGCTCGGCGCAGATCCGGGCGGCGAGCCGCACGAGACCGGCATTGCCGTCCGCCAGCCGCTCGCGCAGCGGGTCCGCCAATTGGTCGATCAGGATGACCCCGCCGATCGCGATGGTGAACATCATCAGCCCCGCCGCCTCGTGCAGGAAGCCCTCCGCGGCGTGGACGCCCAGATAATAAGTGATCATGACCAGCACGATGATGCGGATGAAATTG
>JAAIGG010256834.1_pt1 | contig 10140 bp, 10 predicted proteins | sample 6487391 | NCBI WGS metagenome assembly JAAIGG01 (sample SAMN13974130, study PRJNA590717) | phyllosphere metagenome | biome: asymptomatic weeds; feature: pooled weeds collected from a community garden; material: weeds; isolation source: pooled asymptomatic leaves from various weed species from...
CGTGATGAACGAGGGCGAGTTCGCCTCGCGCCTCGGGCTCGCCGGCATCCCGCGCGAGGCGGAGACCGTGATGCTGGAGCGCGACATCCGCCTCGCGCGCCTGACCGGCGCCCGCTACCACGCGGCGATGATTTCCTGTGCCGATTCCGTCGAGATCGTGCGGCGGGCAAAAGAGGCGGGGCTGCCCGTCACCTGCGGCGTCTCGGTCAACAACCTCGTGCTCAACGAGGGCGACATCGGCCACTACCGCACCTTCTGCAAGCTCGCGCCGCCCTTGCGCCGCGAGGACGACCGGCAGGCGGTGATCGCCGCGCTGAACGAGGGCGTGATCGACGTCATCGTCTCCGACCACAACCCGCAGGACGTCGAGACCAAGCGCCTGCCGTTCGCCGAGGCCGCCGACGGGGCGCTCGGCATCGAGACCCTGCTCGGGGCGAGCCTGCGGCTGCTGCACACCGGCGACGTGACGCTGAAGACGCTGCTGAAGGCGCTCGCGGCCAACCCCGCGAACCTGCTCGGCCGCGAGGCCGGGCGGCTCGAAAAGGGCGCGCCCGCCGACCTCGTGCTGATCGACCCCGATCTGCCCTACGTGCTCGACAAGCGGCAGCTCAAATCCCGCTCCAAGAACTCGCCCTTCGACGAGGCGCGGCTCCAGGGCGCCGCGGTGCTGACGCTGGTCGGCGGCCGGATCGTCCACCGCTCCGACCTCTTCGCGGCCGCCGCATGACCACGCTTCTCGCAGCCGGCTGGCCGGTTCTCATCGCCGCCCTCGTGCTGGGCTATGCCTGCGGCGCGATCCCCTTCGGGTTGATCCTCACCAAGTTCGCGGGCCTCGGCGACGTGCGGGCGATCGGCTCGGGCAATATCGGCGCGACCAACGTGCTGCGGACCGGCCGGAAGGGTCTCGCCGCCGCGACACTCCTGTGCGACGCCCTGAAGGGCACGCTGCCGGTGCTCGTCGCCGGCCATTGGGGGGAGGGGCCGGCGCTCGCCGCCGGGCTCGGCGCCTTCCTCGGCCACCTCTTCCCGGTCTGGCTCGGCTTCAAGGGCGGCAAGGGCGTCGCGACCTTCATCGGCGTCCTGCTGGGCTTGAGCCCGCTGAGCCTGCTCGCCTTCGCCGCGATCTGGCTTGGACTGGCCTTTACCCTCAAATACTCCTCGCTGGCCGCGCTGGCGGCGTCCGCCGCCACGCCCGTCGTGCTGTGGGCACTCGGACACGGTCCGGTTGCAGGGCTCTTCCTCGTGCTCGCGGCGCTGCTATGGTGGAAGCACGCACCCAACATCCGCCGGCTCGTTGCCGGCACCGAGGGGCGGATCGGGCAGAAGGGCTGAGACGGCGCCCTCCCGAACGGAGGGAAACGATGCAGCTCACCGACGCGCAGCGCCTCGACTGGCTGCGCCTGATCCGCACCGACGGCGTCGGCCCGCGCACGTTCCGCGGCCTGATCAACCGTTTCGGCAGCGCCGCCGCCGCGCTCGATGCGCTGCCGGACCTGACGAAGCGGGCCGGCAAACGGGCCGCGCCGCCCTCGAAGGCGGAGGCCGAGCGCGAGATCGCGGCGGCGGCCCGCCTCGGCGTGCGGTTCCTCGCCATGGGGGAGGCGGCCTACCCGAAGGCGCTCCACGCCACGGAGACCGCGCCGCCGCTGATCGCGGTGCGCGGCGATCCCGCCATTCTCCTGAAGGCCAGCGTGGCGATGGTCGGGTCGCGCAACGCCTCGACCGCCGGCCTCGCCTTCACGGAGCGCCTCGCCCGGGGCTTCGGTGACGCCGGTCTCGTCGTGGTCTCGGGGCTGGCCCGCGGCATCGACGCCCGGGCCCACAAGGTTTCCTTGAGCGCGGGCACGGTCGCGGTGCTGGCGGGCGGCCAGGACCGGATCTATCCGGAGAACCACGCCGCCCTGGTCGAGGCCATCATCGGCGCGGGCGGGGCCGTGGTCGCCGAGATGCCGATGGGCTGGGTGCCGCGCGGGCGCGACTTCCCCCGGCGCAACCGCATCATCTCCGGCCTCAGCCTCGGCACGGTGGTGGTCGAGGCGGCGCGGCGCTCCGGCTCGCTCATCACCGCCCGCTTCGCGCTGGAACAGGGCCGCGAGGTGTTCGCGGTTCCAGGCTCTCCGCTCGATCCGCGCGCGGAGGGCACCAACGACCTGATCCGGCAGGGCGCGACGCTGGTGGCGGATGTCGAGCACGTTCTCTCCGCCCTCGAACCGCTGATCGGCGGCGAGGCGCCGCCGGCCGAAGGGCTGAACGACCGCGCGGATTTTGCGGGCGCGCCCGATTACTGGGACGAGATCGACCTCGACGGGACCGCGCCCCCGATACCGGCGCCCCTCTTCGAAAGGTTCGAACCGGCCGACACCGCCTTCGAGCCGCCCGAGAACCCCGCGGCCTTGGACGACCGCGCCCGGTTGATCGCAGGACTCAGCACGACGCCGGTCGCGACCGACGAACTCGCCCGCTCCACCGGCCTGTCCGTCCGGATCGTGCAGACGGCGTTGCTCGAACTCGAACTCGATGGCCGGATCGAGCGGCACGGCAGCGGGACGGTCTCCCTGGTCTCGCGGGCCTGATGCGGACAAGTTCTCCCCGCACATGTGAGTCTCTCGCGGGAAGAAGTGCTGTCGCGCCGCGCCGGAACCGGCGGTCTCGTCGCCCGAACCTTTCATCGGACCGGCGCTGTTAAGACTTCATCAAGCGATTTGCATTGCCTGGGCACCGAATCACGATTATCCGGCGGCCAATCGGCATCGTCTCCGGTAGAGTGACCGTGCTGGCAATCCCGCGACGAGCCCGAAGACGGGCCGCGCGGGCGGGGGCTCGGACACGGTGGCGCGACTTTTCCATCTCGCTCGGATGCGGTTCGGCACACGACCGATCCTGCGCGCGACGGGCCTGTTGCTGGCGTTGAGCCTGTCCTCCACCGCCGTACTCGCCTACGCCGACCTGCTGCCCGAAACCTTCGATCTCGGCCTGTTCGACGACGACGCCCAGGCCGGCCTGCCGCACGTCGCCCGGAAGATCGCGCTCGGCGGCCCGCTCGCCATCGTCGCCTTCGGCTCGTCCTCGACGGAAGGCGTCGGCGCGAGCACGCCGTCCGCCGCCTATCCCGCCCGGCTCGAAGCCGGCCTGCGGCGCGCCCTGCCGCGCCTTCGCGAGCAGATCACCGTCACCAATCGCGGCATCGGCGGCGAGGCGGTGGACGAGATGCTCGCCCGCCTCGACCGGGACGTGATCGCGCCGCATCCCGATCTCGTGATCTGGCAGACCGGAAGCAACGACGCCCTGCGCGGCATCTCCCTCGACCACTTTCGCGAGGCGACAGAGGCGGGACTGGAGCGCATCCGCGCGGCGGGCATCGACGTGGTGCTGATGGAGCCGCAATGGTGCCCGACGCTGGAGGCCACGCCCGGCGCCGACCGCTTCCGCGACGCGGTGCGGGCGCTCGGCACCGATCTCGGCGTCACCGTGATCCGCCGCTCCGACCTGATGCGGGACTGGATCGGCCAGGGCCGGCTGACCCGCACGCAGCTCTTCGCCAGCGACGGCCTGCACATGGCCGATGGCGGCTACGCCCTGCTCGCCGAGGCCGCACGGGACACCGTGCTCGACGGGGCCGAGGCGGCGCCGGTGGCGGTGGCCGAGGCGGGAGCGGATTGAGTCTGCGCCCGCTGCCGCTCTCCTCGCCGCCGGGCTGCTGCGGGGCAAGCGCGCCACCACGCACTGGGCGGCGCACGATCTGCTCGCAGTTTTCGCGGAACCCGAAATCCTCGCCGCCGCCCGCGAGCGGCATTCCGCGACGCGACGGGAGAGGGAGGCGATCGTGGCGCGGGTGACTGGGTAGGGGGCGGATACTGGATTCGCGTCATCGCCCCGGTCATTGTCCCGTCACTGCGAGGCGAAGCCGAAGCAGTCCAGGGCGCTGCCCTCTCCGGACACGTCGCGCGCTGGATCGCTTCGGCTCCGCCTCGCGATGACGGGCGGAGTACCGGCCCTTAAGGCTCGCCCGTCTCGTCGGCCTGGGAAAACATCCAGCCCATCACGTCGAGGCAGCTCTGCAGGATGTAGGCGGCGGCGAGCTTGTCGACGAGTTCGCCGCGGCGCGCCCGCGACGCGTCCGCTTCGAGCAGGGTGCGGGTCACGGCAGCGGTGGAGAGACGCTCGTCGAAGAACAGCACCGGCAACGGCAGCAGCGGCTTGAGATTGCGGGCGAAGCTCCGGCTCGATTGCGCCCGCGGGCCTTCGGAACCGTCCATGTTGAGCGGCAGGCCGATCACCAGGCCGCCCACGTCGTGGGTGGCGCAGAGCGAGACGATGCGCCCGGCATCGGGGGTGAACTTCACCCGCCGGATCGTCTCCAGCGGCGAGGCGATCTGCCGGCCGATATCGGACAGGGCGAGACCGATGGTCTTGGTGCCGAGATCGAGCCCGATCAGGCGCGGGGCTCCCTGGGACGCCTCCGCGAAGGCCGCGATCGCCTCCCGGTTCACGAAGCCGCCGCTCCGAGCTGCGCCAGGGCCGCCGCGTCGTCGCCCGCGAAGCGCGCGGGCAGGGGGCCTTCGCCCTCGCCGAGGATGTGCAGGATTTCCAGCCCTTGCAGGCCGCGCACGAAGGCGGCGAGATCGGCGCCGCCGAAATGCACCGTCTCCAGATCGGCGCACAGCACCCAGATGTCGTATTCGGGAAAGCCCGGCGTGACGTCGAAGAACAGGAAGTCGCCCCGCTCGGTCTGGCCGAAGAAGCAGGCCCGCTCCATCAGGTCCGCGTCGGCGTCGCCCTCGATGGTGAAGCGGTGCGGCTCGTCGCTGTCGCCGTCGCGCAGGCCGTCGAGGGCCAATGCCACGCCGTGGGCGATCAGGTGGGACCGGGCGCTCAGATCCGCCGCCTCGACCGGGACCGGCGTGAAAATGCGCACGTGTCCGCCGATCCGCCCAGCGCCGCAGGTGCGGGCGAAGCTGCGGTAGCTCCGGGGGAGGGGGAAGCCCAGCTCGGCCTCGGCGCGGCCCAGATCCGCCTCGCTCGACGCGAGGCCCGGGCGCAGATCCTGAAAGACGCTCGCCCAGGCGTCTGGTGCCCATGCGTCTGGTCCCGTGGCCGTTTCCATGCCGCGTCCTCCCGCTCCGCGCCGCCCGAGCGGCGGGCTTACGCCCGGCCGCGCCGACTTGTCCACCGCGCAGATGAACCATCGGCACGGGTTCGGCCGGGTGCGATGGAGCGGGATGAGCAGACCGGTGTTAAGAGTCTGTTAACGATGCCGGAGCCGCCCCGTGCCCCCCTTGCCGACGCCGTTTCGCTCTGCCGACCGCCGACCGGGCCGTGTGTCGCGGCGGCACGTGATCATGCTGGCCTTGGCCCTGGAGGTGCTGGTCGTCGGCGCGGTCAACGCCGACCGCTACCGCCGCCCCGGCATCACGGTCGACATGCCGGCGACCCGGGGGCATGTCATCGTCTGAGACGAGCGCCGCCGTTGCCCCTGCGGGAAGGCGGATGCTATAGCCCGGCCGATTTTTTGCGGGCGCGACGGTTTCGCGTCCGGGTCAGGCAGGGCGGCATGTCGGTCGACGAGAAGACGGTACGGCGCATCGCGCATCTGGCCCGCATCGCGGTGACTGACGAGGAGGTCGGCCCGCTCCAGGGCGAGCTCAACGCGATCCTCGCCTTCGTCGAGCAGCTCGGCGCGGTCGATGTCGATGGGGTCGAGCCGATGACCTCGGTGACGCCGATGCGGATGAAGAAGCGCGCCGACGTGGTGAACGACGGCGGCCGGGCCCGCGACGTGGTCGCCAACGCCCCCGACACCGAGGACAATTATTTTCTCGTGCCGAAGGTCGTCGAGTAGTCTTTTTTTAGCATCGGCGGTGCGGCTTCTCCGGCCCCTCGCGGCGGCGCGCATGGGCGCTCGCGGGACCGGTCGCGTAGATCTGGAACGGGCATGACGGCACTCAACGAACTCACCCTGGCCGAGGCCCGCGACGGGCTGAAAGCCAAAGATTTCTCCGCTCGCGAGATGGCGCAGGCGCATCTCGACGCGATCGAGCGGGCGGGGGCGCTCAACGCCTACATCGTCACGACTCCCGACCGCGCCCTGAAGATGGCCGAGGTGTCGGACGAGAAGATCGCCAAGGGCGAGGCCCGGCCGCTCGAAGGCCTGCCGCTCGGCATCAAGGACCTGTTCGCGACCCAAGGGGTGCACACCACCGCGGGCTCCAAGATCCTCGAAGGGTTCGAGCCGCATTACGAGTCGAACGTCTCGACCCAGCTCTGGCGCGACGGCGCGGTGATGCTGGGCAAGCTCAACCTCGACGAGTTCGCGATGGGCTCGTCCAACGAGACCAGCGCGTCGGGCCAGACGATCTCGCCCTGGCGCCGTCGGGGTTCGGACGCGCCGCTGGTGCCCGGCGGCTCGTCGGGCGGCTCGGCAGCGGCGGTGGCGGCCCATCTCTGCCTCGGGGCCACCGCCACCGATACCGGCGGCTCGATCCGCCAGCCCGCGGCCTTCACCGGCACGGTCGGCATCAAGCCGACCTACGGGCGCTGCTCGCGCTGGGGCATCATCGCCTACGCCTCCTCGCTCGATCAGGCCGGCCCGATCGCCCGCACGGTGCAGGATTGCGCGATCCTGCTCGGCTCCATGGCCGGGCACGACCCGCGCGACACCACCTCCGTCGACCTTCCCGTGCCGGATTTCGAGGCCGCGATTTCGCGGGGCGTGAAGGGGCTCACCATCGGCATCCCGCGGGAGTACCGGGTCGAGGGCATGCCCGCCGAGATTCAACGGCTCTGGGACCAGGGCGCGGAGTGGCTCAAGGAGGCGGGTGCGACCGTCCGTGAGATCTCGCTGCCGCACACCCAGTACGCGCTGCCTGCCTACTACATCGTGGCTCCGGCCGAGGCCTCCTCGAACCTCGCCCGCTACGACGGCGTGCGCTACGGCCTTCGCGTGCCGGGGCGTGACATCGCCGGGATGTACGAGAACACCCGCGCTGCCGGCTTCGGCCGCGAGGTGAAGCGGCGCATCATGATCGGCACCTACGTGCTCTCGGCGGGCTACTACGACGCCTACTACGTGCGGGCCCAGAAGATCCGCACGTTGATCAAGCGCGACTTCGAGGCGGCCTACGCCTCCGGCGTCGACGCGATCCTGACGCCCGCGACCCCGTCGGCCGCCTTCGGCATCGGCGAGATGGCCTCCGCCGATCCGGTCGAGATGTACCTCAACGACGTGTTCACGGTGACGGTGAACATGGCGGGCCTGCCCGGCATCGCGGTGCCGGCCGGCCTCGACGCGCAGGGGCTGCCGCTCGGCCTCCAGCTCATCGGCCGTCCCTTCGACGAGGAGACGCTGTTCGCCGCAGCCCAGACCATCGAGAACGCGGCCGGGCGGATCAGCCTGCCGAAGGCGTGGTGGGCGTGAACGCGCATCCCGTCGTCCCGGTCTACGCGTTCTCGGTCTGGATCGCCGCCGGGTTCGATCCGGTGCTGATCGCGGTCGCCGTCATCCTCGGCTGGAAGGCGGACCAGTTCGGCAAGGTGTTCATCGCGGCCATCGCCGCGCTCGCCGTGTCGGTGCTGTTCGCGTGGCTCGTCACGCGGATCGGCCTGCCCTGGCCGGCCCCGGTAGCGGCCGACCTGCCGACCTTCTTTCCGGTGCGGACGGTGGCGGCGTTTTTGTGGGCGGCCGGGGGGTATGGGGCGCGGCGGCTCCTCGATCGGCGCTCCTGAAGGCGCGCTCGACATTTTAGAGTTGCATCGGTTGAGCGACTCGGCACTCTTGCGGACCGACACGCGACCCCGGTGCCGTGAAGACGCTTCTCTACACAACCGCTGCCCTCAAGAGTCTGACCAAGCTGCCCAAGCCGGCGCAGGCTGATATCCTCGCCAAGCTGGAACGTTACGCGGCAACCGGCTCCGGTTCGACGAAGGCCCTCGTCGGCAGGCCCGGCGTGCGGTTGCGGATCGGCGATTACCGTGCCGTCTTCATCGAGACGACAGATAGATCTCGGTCTTTGCGATCGGCGATCGACGTGACATCTACACCTGAGAGGGTGCAGCCGCCATGAAGCCGCAGATCATCAGAACGGAAACCGGAGAGGAACTCGTCGTGCTCACGCGACGGGAGTACGACGCCCTTCTCGCGGCCATCGACGACGAAGAGGCCGAGGATCGCGGCACAACGGGGCTCGCGGATGCTTATCTCACCGAGGAGGCGGCAGGCCGGCCAGCCGCGATCCCGCACTGGTTCGTGAAGCTCATGGTCGAACACGGCTCACCGGTCGCGGCTGCCCGCGCGCATCACGGCAGCACGCAAGCCGGGCTCGCGGACGCCACCGGCATTCCGCAGGACGCCATCGCGCGCCTCGAACGGGCGGAGACCGACCCAGACGATCGGCAGCGGCGGTGCATCGCATCCCACACGGGCGTCGAGCCCGACTGGCTCGGCTGACCCGATTGGGGAGCGGACGCTGATTCGACTGCGCCCGCCCCTCCCATCCGCTACTCCGCCGGCACCGAGTGCCCATGATGCCCCGGCGCGGGCGCCGCCTCCGCGTTCTCACCCGCCGCCACTTCCTTGCGCTTGAACAGGCGCATCACCACCACGAAGAACACCGGCACGAAGAACACCGCGAGCACGGTGGCGGTGATCATGCCGCCCATCACGCCGGTGCCGATCGCCTGCTGGCTCTTCGAGGCGGCGCCGGTGGCGATGGCCAGCGGCACCACGCCGAAGATGAAGGCGAGCGAGGTCATCACGATCGGGCGGAAGCGTAAGGTGGCCGCCTCGATCGTCGCCCCGACGATGTTGGTGCCGGGCTTCCACAGATCGCGCGCGAACTCCACGATCAGGATCGCGTTCTTGGCCGAGAGGCCGATGATCGTGATGAGGCCGATCTTGAAGTAGACGTCGTTGGGCAGGCCGCGCAGGTACACCGCCGCCACCGAGCCGATCACGCCGAGCGGGATGACGAGCAGCACCGAGATCGGGATCGCCCAGCTCTCGTAGAGCGCGGCCAGACACAGGAACACGATCAGCACCGACAGCGCCAGCAGCAGCGAGGCCTGGGAGCCCGCCTGCTTCTCCTGCTGCGACTGGCCGGTCCAGACGGAACCGAATCCCTTCGGCATCCGGGTCATCAGCCGCTCCATCTCGGCGATGGCGTCGCCCGAGGTGTAGCCCGCCGCCGGCTCGCCGGTGAAGCGGACCGACTGGTAGCCGTTGAAGCCGACGATCTGGCTCGGACCCATGCTCCACTTCAGGTCGGCGAAGGAGGACATCGGCACCATCGTGCCCTGGCCGCTCTTGACCGCGTAGTTGAGGATGTCGGTCGCCTGCATGCGCTGCAATTGCTCCGCCTGGACGTAGACGCGCTGCATCTTGCCGCGGTTCGGGAAGTCGTTGGTGTAGACCGAACCGAGATTGACTTGGATCGCGTCGTTGATGTCCTCGAATTTCACGCCGAGCGCGGCCGCCTTCTCGCGGTCGATCACGAGTTCCGCCTGGGGCGTGGGCGGCAGGCCCTCGATCTTCACCGCCTTGAGGATCGGGCTCTGCTTGGCCATCGCCAGCAGTTGCGCCTCCGCCGCGGTCAGCGCCGAGTAGCCCTTCTGAGCCCGGTCTTGAAGGCGGAACGAGAAGCCCGCCGCGTTGCCGAGGTTGTCCACCGGCGGCGGCTCCTGCGCATCGACGATGGCGTCGCGGTAGCCGGCCAGCGCCTTGTTGGTGCCGGCTACCAGGGCGGCGGCCGAGTTCGACGCATCGCGCTCCGACCAGGGCTTCAGGGTGACGAAGGCCTGGCTCAGGTTCGGCCCCTGGCCCGAGAACGAGAAGCCGTTGAGCATGGTCACCGTGGCGACGCCCGGCTGGGCCAGCAGGTGCTCCTCGACCTTGCGCACCGCCGTCTGCGTCCGGTTGTAGGAGGCGCCGGGGGGGGTCTGGATGTCGACGGTGAAGAAGCCCTGATCCTCCAGCGGCAGGAAGCCCTCCGGCAGCCTCAGGAAGGCGAAGGCGGTGCCGGCCACGAGGATGAGGTAGATCACCATCACCCGGCCCGACTTCTTGATGCACCACGTCGCGCCGCGGCCGTAGCGGGCGGTCTCGCGATCGACGATCCGGTTGAACCAGCCGAAGAAGCCGCCCTTGGC
>JAAIGG010013811.1_pt1 | contig 10120 bp, 11 predicted proteins | sample 6487391 | NCBI WGS metagenome assembly JAAIGG01 (sample SAMN13974130, study PRJNA590717) | phyllosphere metagenome | biome: asymptomatic weeds; feature: pooled weeds collected from a community garden; material: weeds; isolation source: pooled asymptomatic leaves from various weed species from...
GCCGAGGCGCTCGGCCGAGCGGGGAATGCGGAGGCCGCCGAGGTTCTGATCGCGGCTCTGGGGGATGCCGCGTGGCAGGTCCGCCAAAAAACCCTGCGTAGCCTCGGCCGGCTCAAAGCGCGCCGCGCGGTGCCGACGGTGCTCGCTGCCCTCTCCGACGCGATGGCGTCCCTCCGCAAGGAGGCCGCCGCAGCGCTTGGCGAGATCGCCGACCCGGCGGCACGGGCGGGGCTGGAGGGCATCGCCAACGATCCCGACCCGGACGTGCGCAAGACCGCGCGCTGGGCCCTCGACCGGCTGGCGGCGTAGGGACCGTCACCACATCGTCCGGCGCGCCCGCTCGGCCCAGGCCGCGTCGTAGGCCTCGCCGCCGACGCTCCCAGCACTCAATTCGGCCAGGATCTGGCCGGGCGTCGGCAGGGTCTTGGGATCGACATGGCTCTCCGTCCGCCACAAGCCGGAGCGGATCAGGGCGCGGGCGCACTGGAAGTAGACCTCGCGCACCGCGATCACCATCACGGTCCGCGGCGCCTTGCCCTCCACCGCGAAGGACGCGCACAGGTCTGGGTCGTCGTCGATGGTGGCGAGGCCATTGACGCGCAGCGCTTGGCCGAGGCCGGGGATCAGGAACATCAACCCGACGCGCGGATCCTCGACCACGTTGCGCAGGCTGTCGATCCGGTTGTTGCCGCGCCGGTCAGGCAGCAGGAGCGTGCGGGGATCGGCGATGCGAACGAAGCCCGGCACGTCGCCGCGCGGCGAGCAATCGAGCCCGCCGGGACCGGCGGTGGCGAGCGCCAGGAACGGCGAGGCCTCGATCAGGCGGCGGTAATGCGGCGTGACGTGGTCGGCGACCTTCGTGGTCGATGGCACGGCGATTTCACCGAACGCACCGTAGATGCGCTCCAACTCGGCTACATTCCGGATCGCCGCCATTACCCATCCCCCCGTGACGGAACGGCTTAACCGATGCGGGCACGGCCGCAAATCCGAACGCGGGGCCGGCCTTACCCCTCCGTCAGCACGATCTCCTGCAACCGGCCCGGCTGCACCAGCCGGATATGCGAGGCGTCGATCGCCACGATGCCTTCGCGCTGGAAGCGCTTGAGCATCATCGTCACCCATTGCCGGGTCGAGCCGACCAGCGCCGCGAGTTCGTCGTGGGTGATGCGGCGTCGGATGACGACGGTGCCGTTCTCCGACGTGCCGTAGAGGTCGCCGAGGTTGAGGAGCAGTTGCGCCAGCCGCTCGATGACCGAACGGGTGCCGAGCATCTGCGCCATCGCGGTGTAGCAGCGGCCCTTGGCCTCCAGGGCGGCGATGAGGCAGAGCGCGAAGGCCGGCATCTGGCGGATCAGGGCCCGCAGCGTCGGGCTCGACAGCACGGTGACGCGCACCGGCTCGATCGCCACCCCTGACCATTGGTGGCAGCCGCCGCCATGGATGCTCGGGCCGCCGATGAAGTGGCCGGGCGTCCAGTAGGCGAGTGTCACCTGCCGCCCGGACGGGCCGGAATAGAACACCCGCACGCGGCCCTCCTCGATCAGGAAGATGCCCTCGTGCGGTGCGCCTTGCGTGAACACGCTCTCGCCCGCCGCGAGGTTCACCGAGCGGCCGGCGGCGCGGACGCGGGCGATCTCGGCCGGCGTCAGACCATCGAGGAAGCTCGCGCCGTCGTCGAGCCCCTCGACCGTCTCGCTAAGAAACAGCGCGCTCGCGATCAGCGGCGCCGGGCGGCGGGGTTCGGGAAGCGCGAGCGGGGCCGACGACATGGGGAAAGACCTCGGGACGACGTCCGGTCTGCCGGCCCGCCTCCCGTTTCGATTATCGGCGCGGCGCGCTTGAGAGCAATTCCAAATAGGGGGCTCTCGGCAAGACGATCTTCTCCGGCCAACCATTCTACGAGAAGAGAATTTTCAATTATCAAGAATAGGCGCCGATCCGCAGAGATCTTCGCCCTCTGACGAAATTAATTGCTCGCTCCGGCGCGCTTCTCGGCCGCACATCCGTGGCGTCGCCGTTCTCGCGAGCGGCCGACGAAGAACCGTCCACGGAGCCCCCGGTGCCTCAACGCTTCCCGCTCACCCGCCGCCTCGTCACCCTCCTGCTGGCGGCGACCGCGCTCGCTGCGGCGACACCCGTGTCCGCTCAAGCCGAGACCATCCGGGTCGCCATCGGCACGCAGGACACCACGATCAATTGCGCCACCGGCGGGCTGCTGATCCGCGAGCTGAAGCTTCTGGAAAAATTCCTGCCGCGGGACGGGAAGTATCGGGACGCGACCTACGACATCCAATGGCGCAACTTCACCAGCGGGGCGCCGCTCACCAACGAGATGGTGGCGGGCAAGCTCGATCTCGGGGCGATGGCCGACTTCCCCGGCACGCTCAACGGCTACGCCTTCGCCAAGGCCGGGCGGGGCTCGCTGTTCATCTCGGTGCTCTCGGGCAGTCTGCGCGGCAGCGGTAACGGCATCGTCGTGCCGAGGGAATCGTCCGTACAATCCCTCAGTGACCTGAAGGGCCAGACGATCTCGGTGCCGTTCGCCTCGACGGCGCACGGGCTGCTCTTGAGGGCGGTGAAGGCACAAGGATGGGAGCCGGGCCGCGACGTCACCATCATCACCCAGGCGCCGGAGGTGGCGGGCGCGGCGCTTCTCGCCAACAAGATCGAGGCGCATGCCGACTTCGTGCCCTTCGCCGAGCTGTTCCCCTGGCGCGGCTTCGCCCGCAAGATCTACGACGGGGCGCAGGCCGACGCCCCGACCTTTCATGGCGCGCTCGCGGACGGCGAGTATGCCCAAAAATACCCGGAGATCGTCACCGCCTATCTGCGCGCCGCGATCGAGGCCGACCGGCTGATCGCCGCGGAGCCCGAAAAATACGCCGAGCTGATCGAGCGGGTGACCGGGATCGAGGCGGAGGTCGCCTACCTGTTCCACGGGCCGCTCGGCCTCCAGACCCGCGACGTGACGTGGAAACCCGCCTACCGGCAGGCGGTAAAGACCTCGTTCGAGACGCTGAAGCTCCTGAAGAAGGCTGATTCCGACATCGACCTCGACCGCTTCGTCGACGACCGCTTCATCCGCGCCGCAAGTGCTCAGGCCGGGCTAGACTACGAGGCACGGCTGAAGGACGAGGCCCCGCTGGCACTCAAGGCCAACGACGCCGCCACGGGACAGCCGATCACCGATCCGTCCCGCGTCGCGCAGATCTGGGTGCGCGGCGAGCGCCACGTCCGCCACTACGCTGCGCCCGAGGCCGCTTTCGCGGCGCTCGCCGACCTCGAACGCCAGGGCGGCCAGGCCCGCGCGGTCTACGCGCAGGACCGGGGCACCGGCATCAAGCTGTTCGCCACCCAGGCTTGGTACGTCCGCGACGGACAGGGCGCCTTGAGCGCCTTCCTGCTCAAGGGCGACGCGCAAGGCTACGCCGCGACCCATGGCGGCGAGGTGCTCGACTTCGCCGGTGCCCGCGCCGGCCATCCGAAGCTGTCCGCCCGATGAGTGCCTCGGCGATCGACGCGGCGCCGGCCCTGCGCGCAGCGCGCGGGCCGGCGGCCCGGGCGAGCCGCCCGCGGACGCTGCCGCTCCGGCGCCTCGCGCTGCGCGGCCTCGCCCTGGCGTTCAGCCTCGCCGCGTGGCATCTCGCGGCCACCTCCCGGCTCGATCTCGGCTTCGTCACCTTCCGCAACGTGCCGACACCGACGGCGGCCGCGAAGGCCGCCTGGGCCTTGCTGCACGCGCCCGCGCTGCCGACGCATCTGGCGGCAAGCCTCGCACGGGTGCTGTCGGGCTTCCTCGCCGCGCTCGGCGTCGGCGTCGTCCTGGGACTGGCCATCGGCCGCTCGAAGCGCGCCCACGACCTGCTGCTGCCGCCGCTCGAAGTTCTGCGGCCGATTCCCGCCGTCGCCTGGATCCCGCTTGCGATCCTGATGTTCCCGTCCTCCGAGGTATCGATGGCCTTCATCACCTTCACCGGGGCGCTGTTTCCGATCCTGCTCAACACCGTGCATGGGGTGGAATCGGTCCATCCGCGGCTGGTCGCCGCCGCCCGCAGCCTCGGGGCGGGCGATGTCGCGATCCTGCGCGAAGTGATCCTGCCGGGTGCGGCCCCCAGCATCGTCACGGGCGCGGCGATCGGCATGGGCACGGCGTGGTTCTGCCTGATCACCGCCGAGATGATCTCCGGCCAGTACGGGATCGGTTACTTCACCTGGGAATCCTACACGCTGCAGAACTACGACGACATCGTCGTCGGCATGCTGCTGATCGGGCTGCTCGGGATGGGATCGAGCCTCGTGGTGCGCTGGCTCGGCGCCTGGGCGACGCCGTGGGTCGGCGCGGGAGTCCAACGATGAGCACCGCACGCGCCGAACTCCAAGTGGACGACAGGGCCGATGACGGCCACGTGGCCATCCGCGGCGGCGCGATCCGCCTCGGGCAGGGTGCTTCGGCCTTCGATGTCGTCGAGGGTATCGACCTCGACATTTCGGCTCGCGAGTTCGTCTGCATCCTCGGGCCCTCGGGCTGCGGGAAGTCGACCCTGCTCGGCGCGGTCGCCGGCCATCTCGCCCTGTCGCGTGGTAGCGTCAGCCTCGACGGGCGGGCGGTGACCGGCCCGCATCCGGATCGCGGCATCGTCTTCCAGCAGCACACCCTGTTTCCGTGGCTCAGCGTCCTCGACAACGTCGCCTTCGGCCCGAAGATGAAGGGCGTCGCCCGGGGCGAGCGGCGGGAGTGCGCTCGGTCGCTGCTGGCCCAGGTGGGATTGTCCGACTTCCTGGAGGCTTACCCGGCGGAACTGTCGGGCGGGATGCAGCAGCGGGTGGAGATCGCCCGCGCGCTGATCAACCGGCCCCGCGTCCTGCTGATGGACGAGCCGTTCGGGGCGCTCGATGCGCAGACCCGGCTGACGATGCAGGAACTGCTCCTCGACATCTGGACGCGCCACCGCACCACGGTCCTGTTCGTGACGCACGACATCGACGAGGCGCTGTTCCTGGCCGACCGGCTGATCGTAATGACGCCACGCCCCGGCCGCATCCTCGACGACATCCCCCTCGATTTCGGTCGCCCACGCGAGCGCGGGCTGATCACCGATCCGCGTTTCACCGCGATCAAGCAGCGCTGCCTCACGCTGCTGCGGGGTGCGCCGGGCGGCGTGCCGCTCGCGCGGCTGAGCCCGATCGGCGTATAGATCGCTCCGCTCCTGCGCCGTAAGGATTGTCGCATGCCGGAGGTGCCGCCCGTGGTCGCGCAGGGTTCTTCGACGCCGAGCGTCACCTACTACTTCAGCTTCCTGTCGCTGTGGTCCTATGTCGGCAGCCGCGCCTTCCGCGCGCTTGCCGAGCGCACCGGTGCGGAGATCGTCTACAAGCCGGTCGATCTGCTCGCCGTCTTCGCGGCGGGCGGCGGCAAGCCGGTCAAGGAGCGGCCGCTGCAGCGGCAGGCCTACCGCCTCGTCGAGATGCAGCGCTGGCGCCGCATCCGCGGCATCCCGCTCAATCTTCACCCGAAGTTCTACCCGGCCGATCCCTCGCTGGCCCATCGCGTCCTGCTCGCCGCCCTCGACGAGGGCGCCGACGTCGCGGAGTTCGTCCATGCGGGCCTCAGCGCCGTCTGGGCGGACGAGTTCGACATCGCCGATCCCGCCACGATCGTCCGCCTCGCCGACGCGGCCGGCCTCGATGGCGCGCGGCTGCTCGCCCGCGCCGACGAGCCGTCCTTGCGCGTGCGGGAGGCGGCTTTGACCCGCGAGGCGATCGAGCGGCAGGTGTTCGGGGCGCCGTTCTATGTCTTCCGCGACGAGCCTTTCTGGGGTCAGGACAGGCTCGATGGGCTGGAGGCGGCGATCTTGGGCTCGGAGGCACCGATCCCGCTGCCGGACCTCTCCGGTTCCTGAGCCCGCGTCTCTCCCAGCAGGGCATTGAGGGCGATCGCCGCGATCGCGGTAAGCAGGATCGGGTCCTTGACGATCGGGCCGAACGCGTCCGGCACCGCACGGAAGAATTGCGGCTGCACGATCGGGATCAGGCCGATCCCAAGCGAGGCGGCGATGATCAGCGCGTCGCGGCTGCCGGGGCGGGCGTAGTCGACCTGCGCCAGGATGCGGATGCCGGTCGCCGCGACCATCCCGAACATCACCAGCGCCGCCCCGCCGAGCACCGCCTGCGGGATCGAGGCCGCGAGGAAGGCCACTTTCGGCACGAGCCCGAGCACCAGCATGATCGCGCCGGCCATGGCGCAGACCCAGCGGCTGTGCACGCCGGTGAGCCCGACGAGGCCGACATTCTGCGAGTAGGACAGGTAGGGGAAGGTGTTGAGCAGGCCGCCGATCAGCGTGCCGAGGGCGTCGGCCCGCAGGCCCCGGCGGATTTCCTCCGTGCCGACCGGGCGCCCGGTCATGACGCCGAGCGCCAGGAACATGCCTGTCGCCTCGATGAACACGACGGTCATCACGAGGCACAGGATCAGACAGGGCACGAGGTGGAAGGTCGGGGCGCCGAATTGCAGCGGCCACACCACCCGCAGCCACGGCTCGGCGGCAAGCCCCTCGAAGCTCGTCCAGCCGAGCGCCACGGTGATGACGGTGCCGAACCCGATTCCGAGCAGCACGGCGATGCGACCGAGAAAGCCCGGTCCGAACCGGGCGATCAGCAGGGTCGCGGCGAGCACGAAGGCCGCCACGGCGACCGTGCCGGGCGCACCGAATTCTGGCTTGCCCGCGCCCCCGCCCGCCCAGCCGACGGCGACGCGGGTCAATGCGATGCCGATCATCAGGAGGATCGTGCCGGTCACGACGGGCGGGAAGAAGCGCATCACCCGGCCGATGAAGGGCGTGACGAGGAGCCCGTAGAGGCCGCCGACGATCACCGCGCCGTAGATGCCGGTGAGCCCGACGCCGGGCATCGCGGCGATGGCGAGGAGCGGCTGGATCGCGACCGCCGTGACGCCCATGATCACGGGGAGCCGGATGCCGAAGGGGCCGATGCCCACCGTCTGGATCAGCGTGGCGATGCCGCAGGCGAACAGGTCGGCGTTCACGAGGAATGCGATCTGGTCCTTGGGCAGTTGCAGCGCCCCGCCGACGATGAGCGGCACCGCGATGGCGTTGGCGTACATGACGAGCACGTGCTGGAGGCCCAGCACGAACAGACGCGGCGCGGGCGGGACGGCCTCGACGCTGTCGCGGATCGCAGCGCCGGGAATCGGATCGACCGGCCTCATCCTCTCACCCGCGAAAAAACGTGTTCGGCAAAGCGCGCCATCTCGGCCTCGAACGGCTGGAATTGCAGCATGAACAGCTCGATGCCGGCCGCGTGGAAGGCGCGGATGCACTCGGCGACTTGCGTGTAGCTGCCGACGAGCCCGGCCGCGGTGCCGCCGTTGGTGCCCACATGGTGCGAGGCCGCCGCATCGGTTTTGGCGAACATCACGCTCGCCGCGTCGGTGCGGGCGTGGGTGTCGGCGCGGATGGCCTCGTCGCGGCGGCTCAAATCGAGCAGGCGGGCGAACTCGGCCTGGGCCAGCGTGCCGCTCGCCGCCGCCTGCACGGCGTTCGGCCCGGAATCGTAGAGCGCGACGACCGAACTCAGGCCGCCGGCCGAGAGCCAGCCCTCCCGCTCGGCCACGAACAGCGGCGCGGCGCCGAGCACCGGAATCGCTCCGATCCGCACCGGAACGGCTTGAGCTTGGCCTTGCGCTCGGGCGGCCGCGGAGGCACCGAGAAGCGCGAAGAGAAGAATGGCCCACCGAATGATGCGCGACGACATGATCGTTCTTTTATTTCGAGAGATCGAAGCAAGATCTATATAGATCTAGTTGCATTATGAACAAGTCATGCAGAGACGCAAGATATCTTGCGAAGACGAGGCAATAGCCTCCGCCGACGGACGGGCGAGAACCGGATGAACGGGCGATGCAGGACGAGAGCGAGCGCCGGAAGTTGCTAGGCGCGTACGTGGCGCCGGAAGGGCTCTACGCGGCGATCAAGGCGCGGCCCTTCCTCGGCAGCGTGCAGTGCAGCCACGACCGGCTGGTGGCGGGCAGCTGGCACGAGATCGTGCTGACCTACGGTCGGCGCTTGGCGGCACCGTTGTTGCTCAGACTGCCTCGGCCCGCTCTGTCCGGACCGGGCCCCTACGACGCGGCCCCGGCCTGGGCCCGTCGCGTCACCCTGCTTCGACGAGGTGGATGCATGGCCCTGTCATCGGAGTTTCGCCGCAGGCTGGAAGGCTACGGCCTAACCACGGCCGAGATCCTGTATCACCTGCCCGATCACCCGCACCTGCTCCAAACCTTCGTCTGGCAGCAGCTCGACCTCTTCCGCGCTTTCCCGAGCTGAAGCGGTTCTTGGACTTCTGGCAGGAGCGCCTGGACGGGCCGCTGCACTCGGTGCGGGTCATTCACAGCCGCCTGATCAAGCCGGCCGAGCTGAAGACGGTCTCCGGCGAGTTCCACCTGCACTGAGGCGGCCAGTCCCAGGATCCCAAAGGGATCATCCCTTTGGCGGGGTTTGGGGCGGAGCCCCGAGATGGGCTTCGCCGACCGGGCTCCGCCCCGGACCCGCGATTCAGTGGCGATCCGTGCCGCGCGCCCGGACCGGGAGGCGGACGAGGTGCGGGGCCAGCCACTCATTGCCCAGCATCGCGCCCGCCGCCAACGGCAGCGGGCCGGCCTCGGCGGGCAGTTGAGCGGCGCGCAGGAAGGCGCGGATACGGCCGAGAACGTCTTTCATGCGGCCCTCGCCTCTTTGTCGAGCAGGTCGGCGTAGTGGACGGCTGCCACGTCCGGGTGCGAGCGCAGGCGGCCCTTGAGGTGATTGCGGCCGACCTCGCGGAAGAGCGGGTTGTCCGGGTCGCTCGCCGCCCCCCGCGCCTGCGCGGCGAGGTCCGTCGGCAGCTCGAGGAGCGGCACGGTGGCGTCGTGGCGGGCGCCGAGGAAGAAGGCGACCGAGAGCCGGTCGCGTCCGGCCCGCGGCGTCACCACCCGGTGGATCGTGGCGCGGAGATACCCGTTCGAAGCGAGTTCGAGCAGTTCGCCGACATTGACGACGAAGGCGCGCGGCACCGGGCTCGCCGCGATCCAGCCGCCGGCCTCGTCGGCCACTTCGAGGCCGCCCTCACTGTCCTGCACCAGCAGGGTGAGGAAGCCGCTGTCCTTGTGGGCGCCCACGCCCTGGTCGTCGCCGGTCGCCTCGCGGCCGGGATAACGGATGATCTTGATGTGCTGGTTGGGCGCGCCCGCATAGATCGGCGCGAAGGCGTCGGCCGATTGGCCGAGCGCCAGGGCGAAGGCTTCGAGCACGCGGATGCCGACTTGCGTCACCGCCTCTTGCCACGCCAGCAGCTCGGGCCGCAGTTCCGGCAGCGCTACGGGCCAGAGGTTCGGGCCCTGCAATCGGGTCCAGGCCGGCGTGCCGGGCTCGCGCGGCAGCGCCACACGCTCGGCGCCGATGTCGAACTGCTCGCGCCAATCGGCCCGGCCACGGGTGATCTCGGCGCCGGCCTCGGTGTAGCCGCGGAAATGCGGTGACTTCACCATCGCGACCGCCCGCTTCTCCTCCGCGGGCAGGGCGAAGAAGCGCCGCGCCTGCGTCTGCACGCCTGCGATCTGCGATTCCGGGATGCCGTGGCCGACGAGATAGAAGAAGCCGACTTCGCGGGCCGCCCGGCGCAGCTCTTCGAGGAAGGTTTTTCGCTCCGTCTCGCCCGCATCGAGACGGGCGAGGTCGAGGATCGGAAGGGCGGCCGTCATCTCAGGCCGCCCGCGCCAGGGAGCCGGCGGCGGCGAGCGCCTGATCGAGGTCGGCCAGGATGTCGTCGATGTGCTCCAGCCCGACCGCGAGGCGGACATAGCCGTCGGTGACGCCGGTTGCACGCTGCTCCTCAGGGGTGAGCTGCGAATGCGTGGTCGAGGCCGGATGGATCGCGAGGCTGCGGGCGTCGCCGATATTGGCCACGTGATAGAACAGCCGGAGCGCGTCGATGAAGCGCCGCCCGGCGGCGCGGCCCGCCGCCAGCTCGAACCCGACGAGGCCGCCATAGCCCCCTTTCAGGGTGCGGTCGGCCCGCTCCCGTGTTGCGCCGGTCTGGGCCGAGGGGTGGATCACCCGCGACA
>JAAIGG010278617.1_pt1 | contig 10095 bp, 9 predicted proteins | sample 6487391 | NCBI WGS metagenome assembly JAAIGG01 (sample SAMN13974130, study PRJNA590717) | phyllosphere metagenome | biome: asymptomatic weeds; feature: pooled weeds collected from a community garden; material: weeds; isolation source: pooled asymptomatic leaves from various weed species from...
ATAGACCGCCTGCAAGAAGCCATCGAGCACGCCAAGGGCTCGAAGCGCCTGGAGATACAATTTGTGGAGCCGCACGAGCGGCTGGCCGTCGATATGTTCTCGCGCCGCTTCCAGATTGATCCCCGGGCCTTTATCGACAAAATGAAGGAATTTGAGCTCGATGTATGCGCGCTGATATAGCTGGCTAACGCCCATCTTCATCAACTGCCAGATAGCACTCGGCCTAGCGAAGCCGGGAACTATCTGGCAGTTGATTTTCAGTTGGTTGAATACTATCCGCACGGCTTATATTCGCGGCGAATCAGCTTTCTCCTTTCGGGCTATGCGGCATTTTTCTACCGGGCTACCCGCCAGGACCTCGCCCCCCGCTGGTGTGGCGCCTCTACGGCGGGCGGCGCACCGCGCCCTTTTCGGATTGGGGCTGGGCTCGCTAGCCTTGGCGGCCCAGGCGCAGGATTTGCCGGCGGTAGGCAAGTTGCGCCAGCCGGTACTCGTTAACCTGAAGAGCGGCTTTAATCTGAGTACTTACACTGGCGGCGGCTACATTGGCTGGCAGACAGGCTTGAAGGGTGGCTTCACGGGCGGGCTGTCGGCCACCCGGCGGCTGGCGGCCCGCCACGCCTGGCAAGTCGAGCTACTGTACACGCGTAAAGGGGCGGTTCGCCACGACTACTGGCATACCTATACCCGCTCGCACGCCGCTACCCTGCCCCCGCCCTCCAGCGAAAATAGCTGCCGCGCTGAGCTGCATTACCTAGAGTTACCCGTGCTATTCACCTACGGCCCCGGCAGCGGCAACCGCACGGGCTGGTACGTAGCGGCCGGCCCCCAGCTAGGGCTGGCCCTCGACCGGCAGGAAACTGTAGTCCCGCTTGGCATTCGCAATGCCGCTGACTATCAAGAGATAGTAGGCAAAGGCCCCGAATCCCTGACGCGCTGGAACTGGGGCTACCTGACCGGCCTGGGCTACCAGATTGCCAATGGCAACGCGGGCATCGAACTGCGCTACAGCGGCGACGTCAGCAACGTGTACCGCGATGGCCAGGGCTCGGGAGCTTTTTTCCCCGGCAGCGGCCATCGCTTTCACAACGGTACCATTCAGGTGCTGCTTAATATGGTCCTGAGCGGCGGAGACTGGCGCTGGGGCCACGACGCCTTTCCAGACCCGCCCACAACGCCTGCGGCTGAACCGGCCCGGCGTTCGGAACCAAGCCCCCCCCGGCCGCAGCCTTAGCAACACCTTGGTAGCCGGCTGGCAAACCTTTCGTTTTCTACCTTTGTTGTACATCAACTCCGCTACCTTGCAGCCTCGTCGGCTGTACACGCCGGACGTTTTTTCACTAACATATTCCCTAGCGTCATGGCGCACAAAGCAATTGAAATAACCGACGCCAACTTCGAGGAGATTATCAACTCGGATAAGCCCGTACTCGTGGACTTCTGGGCCGAATGGTGCGGCCCCTGCCGCATGGTAGGCCCGGTAGTAGAAGAGCTAGCCGGCGAATACGAAGGCAAAGTCATCATCGGCAAGGTAGACGTGGACGCTAACCCCCAGACTTCGATGAAGTTCGGTATCCGCAGCATCCCTACGCTGCTGGTTTTCAAAAACGGGCAGATTGTGGACAAGCAAGTAGGCGCCGTGCCCAAGCACGTACTGGCCCAGAAGCTGGACGCTCAAGTACCCGCCTAGTGCCTCGCTGAACTTCCGCCTCCCTTCTTTAAAAGCCCCGCGCTAGCAGTAGCGCGGGGCTTTTGGCGTTTCAAGCAAGCGCTTGTCCTAGAAGGGCGTACCATCTTTTAACCTAAGCTGCAGGTGGTTCGTACAAGCTCAGCTCCGCCGCACCATCTACCTGCTAGGTTACCGGTGCGCGAGCGACCTTCTTTCTCATTTCAGCCCACCCCTCATGAAACGCCTCTTCAGCTTCTTCGCCGCGCTGCTCGTTGCGGGCAGCCTCTCGGCCCAGGCCCAGACCACTCCTACCACGAGCACGATGAGCACCAGCTCGTCGAAAATGACGACCACCAAAACGTCGCAAACTCCCGCTACGACCACTACGACCCGCACCAGCACCTCGACCAACCCGGCGGGCATGAGCAAGTCTTCGACCATGTCGAAGAACCAAGCCACCATGAGCAAGTCGAGCACCATGACCACGCCCTCGGGCATGACCAAGACCTCAACCAGCACCAAGATGAAGGCCGATGGCACGCCCGACATGCGTTATAAGTCGAGCAAGATGACCACTACCCACACTACCGGCCCCATGAAGGCCGACGGTACGCCCGACATGCGCTATAATGTCAACAAAACCAAAACTACCACGACGAGCAAAGTCGGCTTGTAATACCAGCGGCCAGCCAGCGATACAGTCCTTCCCGGCGAGTTCGGGAGGGACTTTTTTTATGAGGTCCTGCTCGCCACCTCATCTTTTCGCCCCCCGCTATGCTACTGGCTATTACGGTTGCGCTTTTTTACACCCTCCTGGGGGTTCTCGGCAGCATATTGGTAGTGCTGCTGCTGGCCAAGTCCTTACTCGGCATCGTCGTCATCGGCGAGTTAGAAGTCGGGATTGTCGCCAAGAAATTTGCCCGCACCAGCCTGCGGGCGGGCCACCTCATCGCCCTCGAAGGTGAAGCCGGTCTGCAAGCCGATACGCTGGCCCCCGGCTGGCACTTCTTTCTGTGGCCCTGGCAGTACGCCGTTACGAAGGAGCCGGTGACGGTGGTGCCGCAGGGCGAAATCGGGTTAGTAGTGGCCAACGGCGGGGCGGTGATTCCGCCTTCGCACATCCTGGGCCGGGTGGTAGCCTGCGACGACTACCAGGATGCCCGCGCCTTCCTCACCCAAGGTGGCGAGAAAGGCCGACAGCTCGGCATTCTCACGGCGGGTACCTATCGTATAAATACGGCGCTCTTTACCGTCATCACCCGGCGCAATGCCGAGAGCCTGGGTATGCACCCCGGCGAGCTGGGCGTGTACCGCGTGGTGCCCGATGCGGTGGGCATCGTCACCACGCTCGACGGGGTGCCCATCGAGCCGGGCGAGATTGCCGGCCCCGTCATCGCCGACCACGACAATTTTCAGGATGCCCAGCGCTTCCTGGCCGCCGGCGGCCGGCGCGGCTTGCAAGAGCAAGTGCTGCTGAGCGGAGCCTGGAACCTGAACCCCTGGTTTTGCCGCGTCGAGCAGGTGCCGATGACGGAGATCCCCATTGGCCATGTGGGCGTGGTTATCTCCTTCGTGGGCCGCCCCGCGCAGGACGTCAGCGGGGCCGACTTCACCCACGGTAACCTCGTGGAAGTCGGCCACAAGGGTATTTGGATAACGCCGCTCTACCCCGGCCGCCAGCCGCTGAACACCCGCATCATGCGCGTCGAACTGGTACCTACTACCAATATCGTCCTCAACTGGGCCAACCGCACTGAAGCCCACGGCTACGACAACTCGCTGAGCAGCATTACAGTGCGCTCGCGCGACGGCTTTTCCTTCAACCTCGACGTGGCCCAGATTATCCATGTGGGAGCGCTCGATGCGCCGCGCGTCATCTCGCGGGTGGGCTCCATGCAAAATCTCGTCGACCACGTGCTGGAGCCGATAGTGGGTAACTATTTCCGCAACAGCTCGCAGGAATACACGGTGCTCGACTACCTCACCAACCGCGCCGAGCGCCAGCACGATGCCGCGGCGTTCATTCGCAACGCGCTCGCAGTCTACAACGTGCAGGCCGTCGATACCCTCATCGGCGACATCGTGCCCCCGCAGCAGCTCATGACCACCCAGACCGACCGCAAGCTGGCCGAGGAGCAGCGCAAAACATACGAAGTGCAGCAGGCCGCCCAGACCCAACGCCAGGCCCTGGTGCGCGAAACCAGCATTGCCGACATTCAAAGCGAACTGGTAAAAAGCGAGCAGGGCGTCAACATCGCCGAGCTCAACGCCAACTCCCAAGTGAAAAAAGTGCGCGGCGAAGCCGAAGCCGCCAAGCTGCGGGCCGGCGGCGAGGCCGAGAGCACCCGCCTCCGCGCCATCGCCGACTCGGAGGCTACCCGCCTGCGCGGCGTGGGCGAGGCCGAAGCCATCCGGGCCATCGGCCAAGCTAAGGCCGAGGCGTACCAAGTGGGCGTAGCCAGCCTGGGTGCCCGTGAGTTTACGGCCTTGCAGCTCATGCAGATTATTGGCGACCGGCAGGTAAAAATCACGCCCGATGTGCAGGCCAACGGTGGTACGGGCGCCGGAGCGGGCGGCCTCGTCGAAGCACTCGTGGGCCTGCTGGTACAAAGCCAGCACGCTGCCCCATTGGCTTCCCAGGCTGCCCCAGCCGCTCCCGAAACGCCAGCGACCTCAGTCAGCTAGCAGCAATTACAGTGGTTTCGGAGTCAGTGGAAAGTAGCGCGGACTTTGTAGTCCGCGTCCACGTACCGTTTAGGTGATTTGGGTGGGGGAGAAACGCGGCCTGCAAAGTCCGCGCTACGGCGCGGGCAGTTCTCTGACCCTGAAACCGCTCTAAAAAGACACTACTTAAACAGTCATTGATCCTGCCCATCCGGTGTCCGCCGGTCGAAGCAGCTCGCTCGCCTCGCTGAACAAGCCGGACGAGGCGAGCGAGCTGCTTCGGCCGGCGGACACCGGATGGGCAGGACAGACGTCGTGATTGAAGCGGTTTTAAGGCGGCGGAACAGCCACATCCTGCCCTAGCCACAACGTTAGTTTGGTGCAGCAGGCTTGCGCAACGCAACTCACTGGCTACGGCTGCGCTACCACCGGCACTTCCTCGAGCTGCACCGGGCGGCTAAACACTTCTTCAAGTGAAATCAAGGTCTCAGTGCGCTCTACGCCTTCTATTTGCTGCACGAGGTCATGCAACACGTTGCGCAGGTGCTGCGTATCGCGGCAGGCCAATCGGGCAAATAAATTGTAGCTACCCGTCGTGAAGTGCACGCTGATAACGGCGGGAATCTCACGCAGCTGCGCAATCACCGCGTCGCAGTAAGAGCTCTTCAACAGATAAATTCCTAAAAAAGCCTGAATGCCAAAGCCGACTTTGGCCAAGTCGAGATCCAGGGTGGCGCGGCGCACCACACCCAACTCCTCCAGCCGCGTCATCCGGCTGTGGATAGTTCCCCCCGAAACGTGCAGTTGCCGAGCTATTTCGGAATAAGCCAGGGTGGCGTCCTGCACCAGCAGGCTAAGGATGCGGCGGTCGGTATCGTCTAATTCGTAGGGGCGGGACATAAGTAGGGAAGGTAGGAGGATAGGCGAAGCTACGCACTCTCACTCAATTTTACTGAAAACAGGAGCTCAAATTGAAGATTGAATAATTTTTCAGCTTTTTTTAAATAAAATTTGCAAGAATAAAAAATTTGGTTGTACCTTTGACACATCAAAACGCAAACGGCGCCGCGATAACAAACCTTGTAGTGTGGTGAAACTGGCAGACACGCCCTCCTATCTCGGGGGTGAAGGCTTCGGAACAAAGCAGTTATTTTTCGGAACAATTGCCTAACCGCTTCGTGGAGGTTCAAGTCCTTCCGCTACAGCTTTTTTGAACGGGGCGCTTTCCACTAAGGAAAGCGCCCCGTTCTCGTTTTAAGGCTTCGGTTGGGCTAGCCATCAACCTCAACTCCCTGCCGCTTGCAACTTTAGCAGCCCGGCCGCAGTGTCCGACGTGAACTTGCCCCGCCGGAATTCGTACTTTTGCCCTTATAAAGGCTGCCCGACCGTCCGCGTCTGAGGGGAGCCGACTACATGGGCTTAAAAATACTGCTTACCCTGTTGCTGGTTTTGGTCAACGGGTTCTTCGTCGCCGCTGAGTTTGCGCTCGTTAAGGTGCGGTCTTCCCAAATTGATTTGCGAGCGCAGGAGGGCAACCGGCTGGCCAAGCTCACGCAGACCATGCTGCACAACTTGGACGCCTATCTCTCAGCTACTCAGCTAGGTATCACGCTAGCCTCACTGGCGCTAGGTTGGATAGGCGAAAGCGTGGTGGCGGAAGTACTGCTGGCCGTCATCCATAAATTCGGGCTGACGCTCTCGCCCGAGAGCGTGCACAGCGTAGCACTGGTATTCTCGTTTGCCACCATCACCATCCTGCACATCGTCATCGGTGAGCAGGCTCCCAAGGTGCTGGCCATTCAGAAATCGGAAGCTACGACGCTCTTCATCGCGGCCCCGCTACGTTTTTTTTACGTTGTCACTTTCCCGGCCATCTGGCTTCTCAACAAGCTGTCCAACATGCTGCTGGGGTTATTCGGCGTGCAGGCCAGCCACGGCACTGAGGTGCACACGGCCGAGGAACTACGCTTCCTCATCGACCAGGGCAAGGAAACGGGTGAGATTCAAGATTCCGAGCACGAGCTGATTGAGAACGTCTTTCAGTTCAACGACCGCATGGTAAAGCAAATCATGGTGCCCCGCACCAAGCTGGCGGCCCTCGACGTTAATGCTTCCGAAGCCAAGCTGCTCGAAATTATTTTCAGCGAGGGCTACTCGCGCATGCCAGTGTACGAGGGCAGCATCGACAATATCGTGGGGGTACTCAACGTCAAGGATTTGTTACCCATCATCCGTAGTGGCGAGCCGCTGGAATTGGCCCGCATCATGCGCCCGGCCTACTTCGTGCCCGAAACAAAGAAGATCAACCGGCTGCTGCGTCAGTTTCAGCGCAAGCACATCGTGATGGCCATCGTGAGCGACGAGTTTGGCGGCGTGTCGGGCATCGTCACTATTGAGGACATTATGGAAGAACTCGTGGGCGAAATTCAAGACGAGTACGACAACGAGGTGCCGGTAGTGGAGAAAATATCGGAGACCGAATACCGCGTCAATACCGCCACGTCCATCCCCGATGCCAATGAGTATCTCCCCTACCCCCTGCCCGAGGGCGACGACTACGAGAGCGTAGGCGGGCTGCTTAACGTGCTTTACGGCAACATCCCGGAGGTTGGCGACGTGGCCGTACTCGACCCCTACGAGTTTCGGGTGCTCAGCCGCACTGGTCGCGTAGTAGAGATGGTGCAGTTGCGGATAATTCGCAACTCGGCACAGGATGAGACTGACCCGCTTACTACTACTTAGCCAGTACAAGCAACACTGGTTGACTTACGGGCGTTTTTTGCTGTCTCGGTAGCTGCCGCCTTTAGGTTGCAGACTACCGGTTGCGATACGAATTAAATCTACTAGCTGCCAGCAATAAGCTCCAATGAGCATACCTAGCCCAAGCACGCCTACGGCTGTCAGGCTGCTGGAAGCCGCGAGAAATCCTATTGTGCCAAGCAGCAGCAGGTAGAGCCCTACCACAATCAACCCTATTGTAAGGGCACCCCGGCCGTAATAGCCTAGGTAGAAATTATGCAGGCCCAAGGGTATGTACGCTACCGACAGTGCTGCCAGTATTATCGCTACCGTGCGTGAACGCTGCCGCAGAGGCGGCTCGGCAACCTCCGCAGCAACTGGTAGCCTCTTTTGGCGGCCAAGGCGTACCGGTTCAGCTGTGGCAGCCGTTGCCCCGTTAACAATCATCAACTGCGGCAGCTTGGTCACGAGATGCCGCCCTGTAAACAATCCATGATGCCGCGAGCGGCTCATACGCTTTGTTCGGGGTAACGCATCGTTAGGAAGCAGGGCGGGTGAGGCAGCGCTCACCTGCCCAACTGTTGCTTGAGGAAGGCGCAGCAGGGCCTCTGATCTGTTTGCCACTGGCAATGAGTAGCTAGCCCGCTGGCAAGCATTCAGCATGCCGTTGATTACCAACAGCGCGACAATACGACCGAGCAGCTTATAGATTCTGGGCATGGCTGAGTGGGATGAGTGAAGTTTTTTTCAAAACTCAACCCAGCTCGTACTGCGCGCAAGACGATTTTGCTTCTTCCCTGACTTTACGAAAGCCCTAATTCTAGCCCAGAAAGATAAACAATTGCTTTATCTTGCCTACGCATGAGGTTTCATCCGTTTTTTATCTGACTTTACGAGTTCTTGATTTTTTAGCTTACTGCGCTTCCGGCAATGCAAACCAGCTGGCATAGCGCTGATAATTTGCCGCTGTACGACGCAGACCAGCAGCCTGCGCCTCGCTCACGGGCTTGATTTTGCGGGCGGGTACGCCGGCGTAGAGGTAGCCGGGTTCGCAGATGGTATTTTCGAGTACCACGGCCCCAGCCGCGATGATGCAGCCGCTGCCGACCACGGCGTGGTCCATCACGATAGCTCCCATACCGATGAGCACGTCATCCTCCACGGTGCAGCCGTGCACCAACGCCCGGTGCCCGATGCTCACGCGCGAGCCAATCGTCAGCGCCGCTTGCTCGAAAGTGCAGTGCAGCACCGCTCCATCCTGGATATTGGTCTCGTCACCAATACGGATGCTATTGACATCGCCCCGAATAACCGCCGTAAACCACACCGTGCAGCCACGACCTAGTACCACGTCCCCCACTACCGTAGCGTTGTCAGCCAGAAAGCAGTCGGGGCCGATGGTAGGCATTATTCCGTGAACGGGTAATAAAAGGGTGGGCATAGCGAAGAAGCGTAAGTACTTTCAAATGTAACGCCGAGCGCTATTTTCGACTCATGTCAACTCCATCCTCGTCCGCACCACCCCTTTTTACTGAGTGCCAGCCACTGCTCCGGCATTGGTGGGGCCTGGCACTGTTGGCACCAGCCATCACGCTAGGGGCTGCGCTCAGCGTGGGCACTCGGCACAGCATCTTGGCAATGGTAGGGATGCTGGTACTAACTAGCGGCTTCTCGCTCGGGCTATTTGGCTTTCTCAAGCTGCATACCCAATTAGCCGCCGACGGGGTGCGCGTGCGCTTCGCACCCCTGCAAAGCGAGTGGCGATTTACGCCTTGGGCGCAGGTACGGCAGGCCTACGTTCGCACGTATGCCCCCCTGCGCGAGTATGGCGGCTGGGGTATCCGCACGTTTATGGGCGAGAACGAGGCGTACAATGCTTGGGGTAACCAAGGCCTGCAGCTCGTTTTGGCCAACGGCGAGCGGCTACTCATCGGCACGCAGCACCCCGCCGCTATTCAACAAGCTTTAAGTACCCTACGCATTCGAGGCTTGCAACCCGAGGATGCCGTTTAAGCGCTCAGCAGGCGCTTCCAGGTTCCTTTTTCCCAGTTATATTTCAGGGTACTGGGTAACGCCTGCCAGAAATACTTACTGGTTTCAACCGCGAAGCTGGGCTGCATGTAGCAGTTGATGGTGCAGCCCTCACACTGGGGCAGACGGCCTTCGAGGGCTGCCAGCCGCTGGGTAGCCGGTGCATTGTACACGTCAAACAATTGGCCGTTGATGGGAAACTTTTGCTCGCCGAGGTGGTAGCAAGGCAACACCAACTCGTTGTTAGGTGAAATGACGAGCGTAGTGCTGGCCGCCCGGCACACGGGGGCGACCACGTGGTTGCCCCCGTCGCGGCGTAGCGCGATAAAACCCTCGTTGAGATATACTCCCTTACGCTTACCGAAGGCCGATAGAAAATCTAACTCGGCCTCCGTCAACTGCTCACCGGTTTCTACGTCGCCGTAGTCGAAGGCGGGATTGAGAATAAGCATTAAGCCGTTAGGCTGCGTAATATCGCGGTACACGGCCTCTAGGTCGGCCAGGTTGTGGCGGAAAACTGTGAACAGAATATCAGGTCGCTCACCCAGCTCTTTAGCCACCCGAATGCTCTCTAGAACGAAGTCGTAGCAGGCCACGCCGCGCCCCCGGTCATGGGTGGCCCGGTCGATACTGTCGAGCGAAAAGTGGAGCATGTCCACCAAGCCACGCAGCTTTTCAGCATTTTTGGGGTAGAGCAGGCCGTTGGTTGTCACGGTCGTGATAAAACCCAGTTGGCGGGCCAGCGCCAAAAAATCGGGCAGTTGCCGGTGCAGCAGCGGCTCGCCACCGGTAAAGTCAATTACCTTCACGCCCAACCGCTTTAGATCGTGCAGATTAGCCTCCACATCAGCCAACGTAATGTAGGGCGAAGGCTTTTCCCAGATGTCACAAAACGCACATTTCGCGTTGCAGCGATACGTGACGTAGTAATTACAGAGAACCGGATGGCGGACAAGGCGCATAGCGTAAAGATAACCCAAGAATGTAGGGTA
>JAAIGG010469032.1_pt1 | contig 10092 bp, 16 predicted proteins | sample 6487391 | NCBI WGS metagenome assembly JAAIGG01 (sample SAMN13974130, study PRJNA590717) | phyllosphere metagenome | biome: asymptomatic weeds; feature: pooled weeds collected from a community garden; material: weeds; isolation source: pooled asymptomatic leaves from various weed species from...
CCCCGCTTCCAGAGATAACTCGACGAGGGCAGCCAAGCAGACGCGTCGCTCCCCTCTCCCGCCTGCTCCGCAGGCACCCTCCCCCGCAGAGGGGGGAGGGTTACGCTGCGCGTGCGTGTGAAAAATCAGTTCGCTGCGATCTTGCTGACGTCGTATTCCCACTTGCCGGTCTTCTTGAAGTTGTCGACGCGCTTCTTGTTGCGCTCCTCCATCTGCTTGATGGAATCGGCCTGCTTGCTCAGCTCCTTGGGGTCGTGCTTCGGGTCGTACTTCGAGCCGGCGATCTTGTCCGGGAAGCCGGGCTTGGGCTCCCAGCAATTGCCCGGGGCCTTGCACTTGGTGCCGTCATAGGCGGCGGCCGGGACGGCGAAGCCGGCGGCGGCGATGACGGACACGGCGGCGATGAGCACGGTCTTCATGGTTTCCTCCGTTTTTGGTTGTGTCGGTCGCGAGCGGTTGCCCCGCCCGCTCGATCGCGCCGGGTGCGATCCGGCTCCGAACCCCGAAAGGATCACTCCTCCAGCGGCTTGCACTGGCCCTGGGCGTCCTTCGGGATGACTTCGCCCTGCTTGTAGGGCGTGTAAGCTTTCTTCTGCTCGTCGCTGAGCCACAGCGCGTCCTGCTTCGGCCCGGTATAGAGGTGGCGAATCCAGGCGATGGTCTGCAGCATCTCGTCGGGCGTCAGGTTCTCGTTGTGCGGGCCCATCATGCCGTTGGCGCCGCCGAAGATCGTCGCGAACAGGCCGACATCGGTCGTGTTGGACGGGTAGGTCCAGTAATTGTCGTTGAGGCCCGGCCCCAGCTTGCCCTCGGCGAGATGGCCGTGGCAGCCCGAGCACGAGGTCGCGAACAAACTCTCACCGTTTCGCAGGCACGACTTGTCGTCGATGTAGAGGTTTTCGCCGGTCTCGAGAAACTTCTTCACGGCGGGCGTGTCGCGGCCGCCCTCCTTGCCCTGGCTGATGTCCAGGTTCTCGCCCGTCACGGTGTTGCGGAATACGACGCCCGATTGCGGGGCCGATTGCGGCTGGGCGACCGCGGGAAGACTGGCCGCGCCAAGGACGAGGAGGCTGGCGAGGGCGGTTCCGATCGTTGTTGTTCGCGTCATCGGGCTGTTCGTCGCTTCCTGAGATTCTTGTGTTTTCTTTCGGAGAGGTTCCGGCCCCCGGGGGCCGGCGACCGAGAAAAGATCAGTTCGAAACGGGGAGGACGGGGACGCCCTCTTCCTTCAGGATCGCCTCGATGCGGGGCTTGGCCTTGGCGAGGGCCGCGTCGAGCTCGGTCTTCAGCGCGGTGTCGGCGCGGCGCACGCCCATCGCTTGGTCGAAGCTCTGGGGCATCTTCCGGCCGTCGCTGCGGGTGGTGTCGTCGGGCACGCGGGTCACGCGCAGTTTGGTCGAGGAATCGCGCACGTAGCGGGCGACGTCCGGTCCGAACGCCACCGCCACGTCGGCCTTGCCGGCGGCGACCTCGGAGACCATCCGGCCCGGATCGATCTGCGTGTACTGATTGCGCGGCGCGCGGAAGTTCACCAGCGAGTAGAGGTAGGCCATGTCCTCCTCGTAGCGGCCGATGTCCTTGAGCATCGCCTCGCCGGGGGTGCCGAAGCCGACCACCATGTGGTCGATCTCCTTCAGTCGCGGATCGCTCCAGGACTTGATGTCGAGGTCCCGGTCGGCGCGGGTGATGAAGACGTAGCCCGAGCGGTAATACGGCTTGGTGGTCAGCACGCGCTCGTCGTCGGCGTCGAGCCCAACCACCACGTCGCAGTTGTTCTTCTCCAGGCCGTCGCGCACGAGGTAGATCGCGGGCTTGCCGATCCAGACGAACTGGGCCTTGCGGTTCATCGCCTCGGCGACCGCGGTGGCAATCCGGTTCTCCAGCCCCGAGCCGTCCTTCATCGAGAGCGGAGGCTGCTCGGCGGCGCAGATGCGCAAGCTTCCGGCATCGGTTTTGGCCGGCGGCGGGGCCGCCTTCTCCTGCGCCAGGGCGGGGCCGGCGAGACCGAGGAGGGCGGCCAGGGCGACCGTGTGGGCGGTCGCGCGGCGGCGTCCGTTCGCGAGCGGCATCGATTGTTTCCTCTGGAATTCTTTTTGGGGTCGTCGCTTGAGGCAACGGTTCCGGTGCCGGCTTATGCTGCCGGTATCCGGACGAAGGACCCGTCCTTCCGCGGGCGGCGGACGAGGCAGGGAACGGCGCGGCGCCGAGGGGGGAGCGAGCGCCGCGCCGTACTGCTTTCCCCCTCTCCCGGAGGAGAGAGGGAGATTTCGATCGCTGGCCTTACTTGGCGGCCGACTTCCACTCGCCGACGTTGGGATCGTCGTAGGGACCCTTGCCGTCGAGGGAGAACACGATCACGCCGCCGCCCATCTGGGTGTAGTTGGCGAGCTTCTTGAAGGCGCCCACCGCGCCGAGGCCGGCGGTCGGGTCGGCGAGATCGAACACGAGGCCGACACCCGGCCATCCGCCGACGCCGTAGTAGATGGCGACGTACTGGTTGCCCTTATGGGAGTAGGTCATCGGGTAGCCGATGGCGCCGGACGGCATCTTGAACTTCCAGAGAAGATCACCCGTGTCGGAGTCGCGCGCCTTCAGGTAGCCGTCGAGCGTGCCGTAGAAGACGAGGTCGCCCGCGGTGGCCATGGTGCCGCCCCAAACCGCGAAGCGCTCCATCTTCTCCCACTTATAGTCGCCGGTGATCGCGTTGTACGCCTTGATCTGGCCGAGACCTTCGTAGTTCTGACGGTCGCCCTTCGGGCCCGGATACATGTTCAGCGTCGCACCGACGAAGAACTGACCCGCACGGTAGGGAAGCATGAAGGGCTCCCAATCCATGCAGATGTGGTTGATGCCCATGAAGAACAGTTCACGCTTCGGATCGTACGAGTCGTGACCCTGGTTGTGGTAGCCCATTGCCGAGGGGCAGATGTCCTTGGCGAGGTGGTCCATCCGGGTGCCGTATTCCGGATCGCGCACCGGCTGGCCGGTCTTGAGATCGACCGACTTGAACACGTTGACCGTGTCGTCGAGCTTGTTGGCCGAGACCAGCGAGCCGTCGGTGCGGTCCAGCGTGTAGACGATGCCGTTGCGGTCCGGGTGGGTCAGCAGCTTCCGGGCCTTGCCGTCCTTGTCCTTCTGCTCGGAGAGCATCATGACGTTGACGCCGGCGTAGTCCCACTCGTCGTGCGGGGTCTTCTGGTAGCCGAACTTGGCCTCGCCGGTGTCGGCGTCGCGGCCGAAGATCGTCATGGTCCACTTGTTGTCGCCCGGACGCATGGTCTCGTTCCACGGGGCCGGGTTGCCGGTACCGAAGTAGATCAGGTTGGTGCCCGGATCGTAGGCATACCAGCCCCAGTTGGTGCCGCCGCCGATCTTCCAGGCGTCGCCCTCCCAAGTCGCCGTGCCGAGGCCCTTCTGGCCGTAATGAGCGTTCCGGATGTTGAAGTCGTCGGCGAGCAGCAGGTCCTTGTCCGGGCCCGTCGCGTAGGCGCGCCACACCTGGGCGCCGGTCTTGACGTCGTAGGCGGTGAGGTAGCCGCGCACGCCGAGTTCGGCGCCGGACGAACCGATGATCACCTTGTCCTTCACCACGTAGGGGGCGATCGTGAGCGTTGAGCCGACCTTGATGTCGGAGTTCTCGACCTTCCACACCGTCTCGCCGGTCTCAGCGTTGAGCGCCGCGACGTTGCCGTCGAGCTGGGTCTTGAGGATCAGCGCCGGGGTCTTGCCGTCGCCGGGCCAGTAGGCGAGGCCGCGGTTGACGAGGTCGCAGCAGGCGACCGCGCGGGCGGCCGGATTCTGCTTCGGCTTGTCCTGCCACAGGATGTGGCCCGGATCGTCGAGGCCGAGGGCGAAGGTGTTGTTCGGGAACGAGGTGTGGATGTACATCTTGCCGTCGACGACGAGCGGCGCGCCCTCGTGGCCGTTCAGCAGGCCGGTGGAGAAGGTCCAGGCCGGACGAAGCTGCTTTACATTGGACTTGTTGATCTGCTTCAGTTCGCTGTAGTTGTTCGAATCGTAGTTCTTTCCGGGCATCACCCAGTTTTCGTCGTTCTTCGACATCTCGACGAGCTTGTCGTTGGCGAACGCCCCGCTCGACAGGGCCACCGGCGCGAGCGCCAGCATCGCCAGTGCCGAGACCGATGTCACGTATTTGCTCATCCTGCGTCTCCTCGCTCAACCGCCACGCCTTTCGGCCTCGCGGCACCACTCGGTTTGTCACGTCCGAGGTTCAAGGCTCGCCTCCAAGTCCGTCACAGTTCCGTGGCGTATCTCTAAGCATTTTCTTAGAGCAGTGCGGCCTTATGAAAGACTTATTAGCTTCCTTTCGCCTATAATTTCTAGAGCTTTATTTGAGAGAATGTCTTCAGGCGGTCGGACATTTATGGGCAGGAGCATAAGGCAAACTTAAAGGGACCGTCCGGCAGATGCAGTGCACACTTGACCGACTTATCCCAGCGCGCCACCACTTCGCCTCGACGGGCCCTCGTCGAAGCGGCCCGAGCGGGAGCCGGGGGAGACGGTTTGTCCATGCGAGGAGGCGGTTCGGCCCTTCTGCGGTCCCTGTGCCGGCGTCGCGCGGCGGTCCTCCCACTGGCTGGGTTAGCGGCTGGGCTCGCCCTATTCGGGGCGCGGGCGGCCGATCCCATCGATGTGGATCGGACCGGCGCGCTCTACCCGCGTGACGGGCGCCGCGATCTCACCGCCGAGGACCGCCAGCGCTTCCCCGGCGCGGGCGTGCTGTGGTGCCGTCGCCCCGATGGGGTACCGCGCAAGGCGGCGGCTGCGTGGCTGATCGGCGCGCCGACGTTGGTGATGCTCAATGCTCACAACTTCCGCAACCGCCAACTTGAGACGACGCGCCTCGTGGCGGATTGCTACTTTCAGATCGGCGGGCGCAACTACGACTTCATCGCTGACAGCCTGCAACTCGGCGTGGCACGAGACGCCGAGCGGCTCCACATCACCGACGATTGGGCACTGCTGCGCCTCGCGCACGCCGCCGATGCGCCGGCCCAGCCCCTGCCCGAGGCGCCGCCGGACCTGACGACTGGTGATCTGACGCTACCGATCACCATGGTCTCGCCGGGCGGCCACGGCAACTACTCCGGCGACAGCAGCCTGGAGACCTGCACGATTCGCCGGGTCGATCCGCCGACTGAAGGCGGCACCCGGCGCGCGCGCCATGATTGCAACGACGGCTATGGCGGCTCGGGCTCCGGCCTGTTCGACGAAGCGGGCCAAATGGTGGGGATGCAGAGCGCCTCGCTCTCGATGAACTCACGCCATGCCTTCGACATCGAGTTCCATTACGGTTCGGCCCTGCTGATCGACGGGGCCTTGCTCGACACCCTGCGCAAAGCCGTGAATCCCAAATTTTGCCCTAGCGCGGAATGTCCAAACTAACTCGGACGCGGCGAGATGAGGGCATCCAGGAAGCCGAGACCGGCGAAGATGGGCAGCGTCACGCTGGGGTCTGAACCGGCTCAACGTGTTGCGGGATCGCTATTTTTGTGAATCAGAGCCTCTGTTTTCAGCATGGAGGCGGCCATGGCGGACCTGTTCCGGCTCTCGAACGCGCAGTGGGCGGTGATCGAACCGCACATGCCCAAGAACCAGCCCGGCCCTGAGCGTGAAGATGACCGGCGGATCATCTCCGGCATCCTGCACGTGCTCACTTCTGGCTGCCGCTGGCGGGATTGCCCGTCCGAGTACGGGCCGCGCACCACCGTCTACAACCGCTTCAACAGGTGGTCGCGGCGCGGCTTCTGGCGGGCGATGCTGGCCGACCTCGCCAAGGCCGGATGGTTGGGCGAGGCCGCCGCCATCGATAGCACCGACGTCAAGGTGCATCGCTCGGCCCAAGGCGGAAAAGGGGGGCGAAGGCGCAAGGCATCGGCCCCTCGCGCAGTGGCCAGACCCCCAAGATCCACGCCCTCGTCGATGTGCTCGGCCGGCCCGGCGTTCTCCTGCTGACGGCCGGCAACGCCAGCGACGTCAGGACCGCCCCGGATGTGCTAGCCGAGGCCCCCGGCCGCCTCCGTCGCCTGATCGCCGACAAAGGTTACGACGCCTATTGCTTGCGCGCTGATCTGCAGAAGAGCGGCGTCACGCCGATCATCCCCGGCAAGCGCGGCCTTAAGCGCAAGATCCGGCACGACAAACGTCGCTACCGCGAACGCTGGCGGGTCGAGGCCACCTTCTGCCGCCTCAAGGATTTCCGTCGCATCGCCACCCGCGACGACAAGCGCGCCCGCAACTACGCCTCAGCCGTGGCTCTCGCAGCTGTCATCGCCTTCTGGGGCTGATCGAGTCCAGACCCTAGTGTAGAGTCTGCAGCAGTCGTATGACTCGACCACCGGCCAGAGGCCACGGTTATGCGGGCTGGGCTGCCTGAAATTTCAGCGCACGAGAAAAACGCCTGCGATGATCGTGCCACTTTGACCGAACAATTCGCCCGCCTTCCGGCAACTGCCAGGCACATCCTTCTGATACGCAGCTAGATAGGACCGTGCCTCCAGCAGCAGGGCATCGCGGTCCAACTCGGCGGGATCAGTGCCCATTGCCTGGATCGCGCCCTTAAACCGATCTTGGTCGGTCCGCAGCTTGTCACAATTGAGATTCACGAAGCCCACGAGACCCGCCAACTTGGCAGCGTTACGCTTTGGCGCCGGGATATTCGGAGCGTCTTGAACCTGGACGTTTTCGCTTTGAGCGACTTGGCCGTGCGCGGTCGCCGCGCCTAGGGCAATCACCGCGGCCGTCCAGAGAAGGGCGGTGGGCCGCATGGTCGTGGTCTCACGATCGAGCATTGGCCTTACTTCTCCGCGCAGTTTCGGATGAATAGCGTCCTGGCACGCTCCATCGCGGTGTAATCCACGACGCTCGTCGCATTGCGCAGTTCGGGGCCTTCGGGCAGCCGCCCAAGGAAGCCCGTGCCGGGCTCGAACACGAACGGACGGGCGGCCGGTATAGGTCTTGGTGCGGTTCCGAACCTCCACGGCGCCACAGAGTGCGCCATCGCGTCCCTCGCGGAGCGCCGTTACCTTCGCGTCGGTGCTGCGCAAGGTCTCAGCGATTTGAATAAGGAGGATGCGGATGATCTCTGGCCCGACCCTCGCCTCGGTGCCGTCCGTGACGCTCTGACTCCGGACTTCGGCGGCTGTCACCGTGACGATGACGCCCACGACGCAGACTACGCGCACTTGCGACCTATTCTGGTGCCGAAGCGACGCAGAGCCGGACCGCTGCGTCGAGTTCCAGGTCGCGGGGATCACCGATGTTCACCGTCTCTTCCAGGCAGCGGACAAAGTAGTCGCGGTCGAGCCTCGGCGAAAGCGACGAGAGCGATTTAGCAAGCCGGGTGGCGAGATCGATCCGCTCCTCGGAGGTCGCGCGGCGGTAGGTGCTGAGCTTGTCGGTCACCGACAGTCGTGCTTCGGCTGCCCCCGCCAGAGTACTAGCGATCCCGGAAGCCAAAAAAAGTGTTCCGGCCCACCGTCTCCACAGTCGGATTAAAGAATTTCTTGCGCGAAGTAGCGGCATCGACGTTCCGTTATCGGCTTTGGGGATGGGAAACTCAATCAATGTCCCTGAGTTGCTTCCGGGGTGTCAAGGGCAATCGGTCAGCCAAAATCACCTGCTCAATCCGTACACGATTGCCCAAAGCCTCTGCCGACCATTCGGTATCGCGGTGGAGTTCTGGCATCAAATATGTCAACAAGCCGGCTCTCATTGGCCTGCCCCCTGAAAGGCAGCCCTTTCAAGGTTGGTATTTTTCACTATCTCTCTGTGGTGTCGAAGGAATCACAAGGTAGGGGATCAGTCTGGTCCGCGCTTCTGGAGCGCTTCGAACAACAGGCGCCGGTGAGCGTGATGGCACGCACGGCACTGGAGCAGGCCCTGCCCGCGGACTGGATCGATGCGTGTTCGAGACCCATCGTCAGTCGCAGTACACGCAAGAGCTGCTGTTCTCGACCGTCGTCGAGCTGATGATGCTCGTAGCGGTCGGGCTGCGCCCCTCCCTGCACGCGGCGGCCCGGCAAGCGGGCGATCTGCTGGTCGCGCTGGCCGCCCTCTACGACAAGGTCAGGCCGCACGGAGCCGCTCGGTGCTGCGGGCGCTGGTGCGCGGCAGCACCGAGCGGCTCGCCCCCGTGCTGAGCGCCATCGGGACGACTCCACCGAGCCTGCCGGGCTTCGCGCTGCGGGTGCTGGACGGCAACCACTTGCCAGCCAGCCAGAAGCGCCTGAAGGCCCTGCGGGGGCACCGGGGCGCGGCGCTGCCGGGGTAGGCGCTGGTGGTCGACGACCCCGACAGCGGCCTCGCCACCGACCGAGTAGCTGGCGAGGATGCCGACGCGAGCGAGCGCAGCCTAACCCCGGCCGTTCTGGGCAGCGCTGGACCGGGGCAGGTTTGGGGGGCCGACCGGCACTTCTGCACCCGCCCGCTGCTGGACGCGGTCGAGGCGGCGGACGTTTTTATGGGACGGAAGAAGCACACGGCTGAAGAGATCGTCGCCAAGCTGTGTCAGGTCGATGTCCTGGTCTCGCAAGGCCGTCAGGTGGCTGCCTGCTGAAGGCGCGGTGCTGCCCGAACGATCCGGTGCGCAAAGTCCCGCGCTCGGTCACGAGGGCGCGCGAGACATGGCCCGCGACATCGCGCGATCTGAGGAAGGCAAAACCTCACGCCGTGAGCGGAAGAAGGTCGAGATGCTGTTTGCCCACCTCAAGCGCATCCTGAAGCTGGATCGCCTCCGGTTGCGCGGCCCAAACGGAGCGAGAGACGAGTTCCTCTTCGCCGCAGCCGCTCAGAACCTGAGGAAGATGGCCAAGATCATCCCGTTCCCGCAGCCGAGCCCGGCTTGATCGGGAAGGAGGCCTCAGGGCCGAGGAGAAGAGACCGCCCCTGTCCGTCGCCGATCTCGGCCGCCACCGAGTTTTTCAATGAAATCGGTCAGTAGCTCACTCCCCCCTTCTGCTTCCAATGAGCTTCGGAGCCGTTGCTGGGGTCACAGGAGCATGTTCAACCGCGTTCAGCGATGAGGGAACATATTCCCGAGCTCTCAGAATGGTGCCGGTTACCTTCAGGGCTCTGCACAGAGCGCTTCAGCCTCCCGCCTGTGCGTGACGCCATCGTATCCTGGGCAGCCGGTGAGCGCGCCGTCGCGGATCTCACGCACCACGAACAGCAGCAGCAAAGCAGCCAGCAGCATCAACACGGCCCAGGCAGCGAGGTCCGACAAGCGCTCGCCCGGCAGAAGCAAATCGGCTGTGCGACGCAGCCGCTGCCAGAACCGGCGAGAGTGCGAGGATGAGCGGCGGCTCTTGGACATGAGCTGGGATCTGAAGGTTGGAGGGGTACGACAGGGATCAGCCGAGCCAGCCACCGACCATCAGGACGAACAGGTAAGTGACCAAGACGAGGGCGACGCAAACGGCGAAGCTTTCAGGGGTCGGCTCTCGCCTCATCGCGGCGCCGGTCGCTCCAACGGAGGCTCGTCGAAACCGACCTCAGCTGCGGCCCCGGAGCGGCCATCCCACCACAGCGTCCTGCGATGTCGGTGGCCTGCGTTGGACATCACCTTCCATCTCGCGGTGATATCCAACGCAGGAAAGCAGCTGGGCATGAGAGGAGACCGCACTAGCAGGTGCGTTGGATATCTTATCGCGTGGAATACCGCATGCTCACCAACGTCTTAGCGCTGCGTTGGATATCACGCGCGGCTCGGCGAGCGCGGCTGGCCCAGCGACCAGAGAAAGTCGCCGGAAGTATCGAATCGCGTGCGATGGCACACATGGATCTTTACGCAGCCTCGTACCGGCGCTACACAAGCATCAAAGCGTCGAACAGAATTGCCAATTCTGTCATCCCTTGATCCATAACGTCTTTTTAGCTTGCAGAGGCCTAGCAGGCTGCGGTACAAGCGCGGCTGTTGCATCCCGCCACAGAGCGCGCCAGGCGCCTCCAAGGGCAGCGCCGAACAAAATTGGCAATTCTGGTCACACAAGCACCGGCTCGATCAGGTGCAGGGGCGCGCCGCCATGACCCGCACATCAGCTCCTTCCGGCTCGTCAGGCCGTCCGTCCCGGG
>JAAIGG010426288.1_pt1 | contig 10036 bp, 7 predicted proteins | sample 6487391 | NCBI WGS metagenome assembly JAAIGG01 (sample SAMN13974130, study PRJNA590717) | phyllosphere metagenome | biome: asymptomatic weeds; feature: pooled weeds collected from a community garden; material: weeds; isolation source: pooled asymptomatic leaves from various weed species from...
GGCTGATAGGTGGCATCAAGGGCAAAGGGCCGGCCGTGCGCCGGGCCGGTGAGCGTGAACTCAACAGTAGTAGGCATGGGGCTAAGGTAGGCAGTGCGGCCCGGCCGCCGTATTATTGCGCCCGCATGGCAAACCCGCTCGACCGAATACAAGCTCCAATCGCTGCCGAGATGGCGGAGTTTGAAGTGAAATTTCGGCAGTCGATGCAGACCCGGGTGCTGCTGCTCGATAAAATCATGGGTTACATCGTGCGCCGTAAAGGCAAGCAGGTGCGCCCCATGTTCGTATTCCTCACCGCCCGCGCCAGCGCCGCCAACCCCGCCGGCCCGCTGCCCGAGGCCGTTTTTCGCGGCGCAGCCCTCATCGAATTATTGCACACGGCTACCCTCGTGCACGACGACGTAGTGGACGAGAGCAATTATCGCCGCGGCTTCTTTTCCATCAACGCATTGTGGAAAAACAAGATCGCCGTGCTGGTGGGCGACTACCTGCTAAGCCGGGGCCTGTTGCTGTCGCTCGAAAACGATGATTTTGAGCTGCTCAAAATCGTGAGCAACGCCGTGAAGGAACTCAGCGAGGGCGAACTGCTGCAAATCGAGAAAGCCCGCCGCCTCGACATCACGGAGGATGTGTACTTCGACATCATTCGTCAGAAAACGGCCTCGCTCATCGCCTCGTGCACGGCCGTGGGTGCGGCGGCGGCCGGGGCCGACAAAGCCACCATCGAAAAAGCCCGGCTCTTCGGCGAGAAGGTGGGCATGGCGTTCCAGATCAAGGACGACCTATTCGACTACGGTACGGCCGAAATCGGCAAGCCCGTCGGCATCGATATCAAGGAAAAAAAGATGACGCTGCCGCTCATCTACGCCTTACAGCACGCTAGCTGGCTCGACAAGCGCCGCGTCATCTTCAACGTGAAAAACAACGCTGGTCACCGCGACCGCGTGCAGCAGGTAATTGACTTTGTGAAGCAGTCGGGCGGCCTCGACTACGCCGTGAAAACAATGGAGCGCTACCGCGACGAGGCGCTGGCCATCCTGCGCGAGTTTCCGGAATCAGAAGCCAGAAATTCGCTCGAAACGCTGATCAACTACACGATAGAGCGGGAGAAGTAGCGTAAGCTTTAGTTTGCGGCGAGCGCAGCGAGCAGGGGCGTAAGCGAACGCCCCTTACGCCCCTGCTCGCTGCGCTCGCCGCAAACTAAAGCTTACGTACATCAATGGGTAGCCAGCACTAGCATGGGGTCGGGACACAGGGCAGCCCAGTGGGTGCGCTCGCTGGGGGCGGCTACGCCCGGGAAGTCGCCTTGGCGGCCCTGCATATCGGCAATTAGCTGGAAGTGCAGGTGCGGCGGCCAGTCACCATTTTCGGGGTGCGGACCGACGTGGGCGAATACTTGCCCGGCGGCCAGCGCCTGCCCGGCTCTCAGGCCCGGGAGGTCGGTGCGGGTGAGGTGGCCGTAGAGGCTAAAGAAGGCAATACCTTCCGGCTCGTGCTGCAAGATGATAGTGGGGCCGTAGTCGCCGAAATTCGCATTGTCGGCCAGGCTGTGGACCGTGGCGGGCAGCGGGGCAGCGACGGGCGTACCGGCGGGCACCCACACGTCTACGCCCAAGTGTAGCGAGCGCGGCTCGGCTTCATTGTCGAAGTGGGGGCTGCGGCGGTAGATAACGCGGTTTTCGAGGTAGCCGCCGATGCCGACGGTGGCTTGTTGGGCGTTCAGCATTTCGGCCACTACGGCGTCGAATAAGCGTGTGTCGCGCAGGAGTTCGGGCTGGGCCAGCAGCGGGTTGGCGGCCGTAAAATTGAGTTGGGCAACGCGGGTAGCGCCGAGCGGGTAGGTGGGCAGTACGGGGGCGAAGCCAGCCCGGTGGCGGGCGAGTAGGGTGGCGAGGTCAGTCATCGGAAAACGAAGCTAGGGCCGAGGTGGTAAACGGTGGGGTGGGGGAAAAGCATATCGCTGAAACTTCCCCCGCCGCCGCTGCCGTAAATTTGTTTCTTCCTTACCTAGCTGATTCTTTATGTCGTCGTACTTGACGCTCACCGTTGTTGCCCTCACCCAGGAAACGCCCGACGCCGTTACCATTCACCTTCAGCGGCCCGACGGCCAAGCCGTGCCCAGTAAGCCCGGGCAGTTTTTGACGCTGCTCGTGCCCTGCAACCCGGCGGGCGGCCGGCCCGAGCGCCGCGCCTATTCCCTCAGCAGCACGCCCGGCGAAGCCCCGCGCCTGTCGGTGACGGTGAAGCGCGTAGTGGGCGGTTTGGTAAGCAACTATCTGCTGGACAACGTGAAGGTAGGCCAGCAATACGAAGTGCTGCCGCCCCTGGGCAACTTCACCGTGCAGCCCAGTCCCAAGGCTGCCCGTTCGCTGGTGCTTATCGGGGCCGGCTCGGGTATCACGCCCCTCATGAGCATGCTCAAGGCCGTGCTGGCCGAGGAGCCGCAGAGTCACGTGCTGCTGATCTACGGCAACCGTAACGAGGAAACGGTGATCTTCAAGCAGCAACTCGCTGAGCTCGAAGCCAACAGCCGGGGGCGCTTGCAGATAGAGCACGTGTATAGCCAGCCGCTGCACGCCGCTGGCCCGCACCAGCACACCGGTCGCCTCAACCGCACTACTATTCTGCGCATTCTGGAGCAGCGCCATCAGTTTCCGGCCCCGCAGGCCGAGTATTACATCTGCGGTCCCGAGGGCCTGATGGCCGAGGCCCAGGCAGCGCTCGAATTGCTCAACGTGCCCGGCGGCCGCGTGCACCGCGAAAGCTTCCTGGCGGCGGCCGATGCGGCCGAGGCCGGTGACGCTCACGGCGATGCCCTGGCCGGCGACAACGACGGCCCCGTAACCGAGCGCACCGTGACCGTGCAGTACGAAGGCAGCGACTACGTGTTCGTGGTACCCGCCAAAACTACTATTCTCGACGCTGCCCTCGACCAGGATATCGATCTGCCATACTCGTGCCAGGCAGGCGTGTGCACGGCCTGCCGGGGTAAGTGCCTCAGCGGCAAGGTACACCTCGACGAGCGCGAGGGCCTTTCCGATGCCGAACTGGCCAAGGGGTACATCCTAACCTGCGTAGCCCATCCGCTGACAGCCGATGTGGTAATTGAAATTGGTTGATAACTAATGGCTAGCGAGGAGGCGTGGCGGAGTTTAGGTACAGAATGCGGAAACTATTCGGACAGCTACGAATTATTTACGTAACTTGTACACTATGGTGATTTCTGAGCTTGCTACCCCGGCCTCTTCGCTGGCCACCGATACTTCCCGCCCTCCTCGCCACTACCTGCCCGAGGATTTTCAGGTGACCGACTGGGCCGCGCTGGAACCCTTTTTTCAGGAGCTTCAACACCGCGACATTACCGATGCCGCCGGGCTGGAGCGCTGGCTGCTCGACCGCTCCGAACTGGAGTCGGTGCTGAGCGAGGACTTGGCCTGGCGCTACATCCGCATGACCTGCGATACCCAGGATCAGAGCCGCGCTGAGGCGTTTCAGTTTTTTGTGCAGGAAGTCGAGCCGCTCACCGCGCCCTACGACCACGCTCTCAACGAGAAGCTGCTGGCTAGCCCGTACTTGCCCGAGCTCGACCAGGCGCGCTACGGCGTGTTCCTGCGCTCGGTACGCCGGGCCTCGGAGATTTATCGGGAAGAAAATATCCCGCTCAAAACTGAAATCTCGACCAAGCAGCAACAGTACGCCGCCACGGTGGGAGCCATGACGGTAACCCTCGACGGCGAGGAGCTGACCCTGCCCCGGGCCGCCGACCGGCTCAAAAGCTTGAGCCGGCCGGTGCGTGAGCAGGCCTGGCGCGCTATTCAGGCCCGCCGGCTGCAAGACAGCCAGCCGCTCGACCAGCTCTTTACGGAGCTGGTGCAGCTGCGCCACCAAGTGGCGCTAAACGCTGGCTTCGCCAATTTCCGCGATTACATGTTTGCCGCCCTCGGGCGCTTCGACTACACGGCCGAGGACTGCTTTAATTTTCACTCGGCCATCGGGGCCACGGTGGTACCGCTCATCAACGAGTTTGACGAAGCTCGCCGCCAGGCGCTGAAGCTGCCCGCCCTGCGGCCCTGGGACCTCGACGTGGACCCCAGCGGCCAGCCGCCGCTGCACCCGTTCCAGACCGGTGACGAGCTGCTCGATAAGACCATTACTGTCTTTCAGCGCCTTGACCCCTTCTTGGGCGATTGCCTGCGCACCATGCGCCAGATGGGCCACCTCGACCTCGAAAGCCGAAAGGGTAAAGCGCCCGGCGGCTATAATTACCCGCTCGACGAAACCGGGGTGCCGTTCATTTTTATGAACGCCACGTCTTCGTTGCGCGATGTAGTAACCATGCTGCACGAGGGCGGCCACGCCGTGCACTCCTTCCTCACGCGCCGCTTGCCGCTCTCGGCCGATAAGCACCCACCATCCGAGGTGGCCGAGCTGGCCAGCATGAGTATGGAGCTGATGAGCATGGACCACTGGGACGTATTTTTCGATGATCCAGCCGAGCTGCGTCGCGCTAAAAAAACGCACCTCGAAAGCGTACTCGAAACCTTTCCCTGGGTAGCGACCATCGATAAGTTTCAGCACTGGATATACGAAAACCCGAACCATACCGAAACGCAACGCCACCAGCGCTGGATCGAGATTTTTCAGGATTTCAACCAGCGCACCGTGAGCTGGAGTGGGCTGGAGCAGTTCCGGCCGTACTTATGGCAGAAGCAGTTACACCTCTACGAGGTGCCGTTTTACTACATTGAGTACGCGATGGCCCAGCTCGGTGCCATTGCCGTGTGGCGCAATTTCCGGCAGGATCCGGCCGCCGCGCTGGCGGGCTACCAGCGGGCGCTGTCGCTGGGTTATACCGTGCCCATCGGCGAGGTCTACGCGGCGGCGGGCATTCGCTTCGACTTCAGTACCGACTATCTGCGGCAGTTGGCCGACTTCGTGCGGGCTGAGATGGCCGCGCTGTAGTTTCCTGGCTCACCACCAAGCCCGTACGAGAAGCCCGGTTGACCACCGGGCTTTTTCGTACCCATCCGCCTGGCGAGGCGCGGTACTTTTGCGGGCACTATGCTGACCGTTCCCGTTATTAACTCCTCTCGCCACCCACTTCCTGCCTACCAAACTGCCCACGCGGCGGGCCTCGACCTGCGCGCCGACTTGGCCGCTGGCCCCGTCACGCTCGGGCCGTTGGAAAGAATGCTCGTGCCCACTGGCCTCAGCATTGCGCTGCCCGTGGGCTACGAGGCCCAGGTGCGTCCCCGCAGCGGGCTGGCCCTTAAGCACGGCATTGGCATCGTCAATAGCCCCGGTACCATTGATGCCGATTACCGGGGTGAAATCCGGGTGCTGCTCGTCAATCTTTCCAACGAGCCGTTTACCGTACACGACGGTGAGCGCATTGCCCAGCTAGTGGTAGCCCGCCACGAAACTATCGAGTGGCAGCCCGCCGAGGCGCTGACCGAAACGGCCCGCGGGGCCGGCGGCTATGGCAGCACCGGTAAATAAATTTATTTCTGGCTTAAAAAAACGTCAGGTCAGGCCCGCCGGAATGTCTTCACTACGAAGACGTTCCGGTGGGCCTGACCTGACGCTTTGAATGGCCGAGGAGAGGCGGGCTGCTAGTGGGCGGGGGCCGTGCCAGCGGCGCGCTGACGCGCAATGATTTGCAGGTTACCGCCAGCGGCGTTCAGTTTCTGGCTAAGCTCGCGGGCTTTGTCGCCCACGCCGCCGAAGCTGTGCAGGGGCAGCACAGCCTTCGAGGTGAGGTCGGCCAGCTTCTGGAGCGAAGCGCCCATGGCACCTACGTCGTTGCGCTGAATGTGACCGTTGAGCGCATCCAGTTCCTGGGCCACGAGAAGGGCGGCGGGCTCGTTGCTGCTGCTCAGGGCTTGGTACCAGTTGCCAACCTGCTGCTGGCCCACGCTGGTATCTTGGACAAAGCCGGCATTGATAGCCGCGTACAGCACCTGGATGCTGTTTTCGAGTTCAGAAAATAAGTTCATACCGCAAAAGTAAGGGCCTACCTCCCTAACGCAGAAGCCTCGCGGGCAGTTATTAGGGGGTGAGGTCGGCAGGGTAGGAGGGTAGGAGTTGAGGTGATTGCTGGCAGTATGCGGTGTGGAGTATTTTCTTGCCCTAATTCGTCATGTTGAGCTTACGAAGCATCTTGTCATGTTGGCGCGGCGCTCTCAAGCGTTAGTAGCTGCCTCGCAGGTTCGGCATGGCCGGTGGTACCGGTAGTACTGAGTAGGTATCTAGCGAGTAATTTCCCTCCCACCCCCATACCCTCCCACCCCCATACCCTAACCAATGAACCTCATCACCCTAGCCGATATCACGCAAGCGCAGCAGCGGTTGCAAGGCCTGGCGCGGCGTACGCCGCTGCTGCCGCTGGCCCTGCCCGAGCTGGGTACCGAGCACGTGTACCTAAAGCCCGAAAGCCTGCAACCCATTGGCTCCTTCAAAATTAGGGGGGCTGGCAACCGCATTCTGGCGCTCGGTGAGGCCGAGCGGGCGCGGGGTGTGCTGGCCTACAGCAGTGGCAACCACGCCCAGGGGGTAGCCTACGCGGCCCGGCAGCTGAGTTTGCGCGCCACTATCATCATGCCTACCAACGCCCCGCGGGTGAAGATTGAAGCTACCCGCGCCCTCGGGGCCGAGGTACTACTCTACGACCCCGCTCTCGAAAAGCGCGAAGCTGTGGCGGCCCGCTTGTTGGCCGGGGCCGCCGAGCCGCCCGTGCTGGTGCCGCCCTTCGACGACCCTTACGTGATAGCTGGCCAGGCCACCGTAGGTCTGGAAATCTTCGAGGAGCTGCCCAGCGTGGAGCTGGTACTGGCCCCGGTGGGCGGTGGCGGCCTGCTGGGTGGCGTGGCGGCGGCCCTCAAGCTGCTGAAGCCGAGCGTTAAAGTAATCGGCGTAGAGCCCGAGCTGGCCGCCGACGCCCAGGCCTCTTTCCGTGCCGGGCGGGTGGTGGAGTGGCCCGCCGCCGACACCAATCGCACCCTGGCCGATGGCGTGCGTACCCTGGCCGTGAGCGAGTTGACCTTCGCCCACCTGCGGCAGTACGCCGACGACATCGTGACCGTGAGCGAGGCCGAGCTGCGCGCCGCCGCCCGCCGCCTGCTGCTCGAAGCCCGCCTGGTTGTGGAGCCTACGGCCGCCTTGCCGCTGGCGGCACTGCTGCGGCACCGCGACAGTCTCCCTCCCAGCCAGCACACCGCACTGGTGCTCACGGGGGGCAATGCCGACCCCGCCATCCTCGCCGAACTGCTGCGGAGTTAAAAAATTACGTCGGCTATGGCAGGGTCGCCGCTGGCTCGCATCTTTGCGGCACTGCGAAAGCTAGGGGCGCCAGCCAACCGTAGCGGCCCAAAAGCAGTAAGGCTTTAGTAATTCTGAAAACACCTATCCACCCAACTTCGCAGATGAAAATTATCGTCCCGATGGCCGGCATGGGCAAGCGGATGCGTCCGCATACGCTCACTGTTCCCAAACCCCTGATTCCCATCGCTGGCAAACCCATTGTGCAGCGCCTCGTCGAGGATATCGCCCGCGTGTGCGGCGAGCCCGTGGAGGAAGTTGCCTTCATTATCGGGCGCTTCGGGGCCACTGTAGAAAAAAGCCTCGTGGCCATTGCCGAATCAGTAGGAGCCAAGGGCAGCATTTATTATCAGGATGAGCCGCTGGGCACGGCCCACGCCATCTTGTGCGCCAAGGAGTCGCTGAGCGGCAACGTGGTAGTAGCTTTCGCCGATACGCTGTTCAAGGCGGACTTTACCCTCGACAGCTCGGTGCCCGGTACTATCTGGGTGCAGAAAGTGGAAGACCCCCGCCCCTTCGGCGTAGTGAAGCTCAACGAAGAAGGCCAGATTACGGAGTTCGTGGAAAAGCCGCAGGAATTTGTGTCCGACCTCGCCATCATCGGTATTTATTACTTCCAGGATGGGGAGTACCTGCGCGATGAGCTGCAATACCTGCTCGACAACGACATCAAGGACAAAGGCGAGTACCAGCTCACCAACGCTCTTGAGAATATGAAAAATAAGGGTACCGTATTCGTGCCCGGCCAGGTGACGGAGTGGCTCGACTGCGGCAACAAGGACGCCACCGTGTTTACCAACCAGCGCTACCTCGAATACCTCAAGGAGCGCGGCGAGAAGCTCGTGGCCGACTCGGCCAAAATCACCAACTCGGTGCTCATCGAGCCGGTGTACATCGGCGAAGGCGCAGTAATTACCAACTCGGTAGTCGGCCCGCACGTATCGCTGAGCGGCGGGGCCAGCATCGAGGATTCGCGCGTGTCGAACTCCATCGTGCAGAGCGCCGCCACCGTGCGCCACGCCAACGTGACCAACTCCATGATTGGCAACAGCGCCAGCCTCACCGGCCGACCCAACGACCTGAGCGTGGGCGATTTTAATGCCCTGCAAGTGTGATATTTTAAGCGCCTGCTATGTTACCGAGCGGCGTGGTCCCCAAGGGGGCCGCGCCGCTCGTGGTTTGGTCCCCGTACATTCGCTGAACAGGTTTCTGGTTTTACTTTTTTATGCGTAGTCGTTCGTTTGCCGTTGGTGCCGTAGTGCTGAGTTTATGGGCCGGAATGGGCTGGGGGCAGAGTCTGGGCACGGCCCCCGACTCTGAGCCCGGGCGCCCGCCCGCCAAGCTGAGCCGCAAGGAGCGCAAAGAGCTGGCGGCCCGCCTTGCCAGCGAGGCCCGGCAGGCGGCGGCGCGCCCGCCGCTTTCCAGCAAGGAGCGGGAGATGAGCGAGGCGCTGTATACCGATGGCGTGAAGTACGTCATTCTCGAAGACTACCCCAAGGCCTTGGAGCGGCTCCTCAAGGCCTACACCCTGATGCCCGACAATGCGGCCGTTAACTACAAGCTGGCCGAGGCGAATTTATTGAGCGGCAACTTGCGCGATGCCACCGGCTTTGCCGAGGCGGCCGTGAAGCTCGATTCCAAAAACCCCTACTATTACCTGCTGCTGGCCCAGACCCAGGCCAGCCAGAAGCAGTACGAGGCCGCCACCAACACCTACGCCAGCCTGGTGCGCGAGGTGCCCAATTCGGGGAGCTACCTGTTTCAGCTTGCCGACCTTTACCTGGCGCAGAACAAGCTGCCCGAGGCGCTGGCAACGCTCGAAAAAGCCCAGGCGCAATTCGGCAGCCTCGACGAGATTTCCTTTAAAAAGCAGCAGATCTACCTGCGGCAAAATAACCTGCCGCTGGCCCTGAAGGAAGGCGAGGCCCTCATCGCCGCCAACCCCACGGAGGCGCGCTACGTGCTGGCCCAGGCCGAAATGTACGCCGCCAACAACCGCCTGCCCGACGCTGCCCGGGTGGCCCAGCAGGCCCTGCGTATCGACCCCACCAACCCCCAGGCCCACCTGATTCTGGCCGACGTGTACCGCCAGCAAAATCAGCCCGCCGAGGTGGAAAAGCATTTGCGGCTGGCCTTCGATACCCCGGCGCTCGACATCGACCAGGCGGTGCGCATCCTCGTCAACTACCTCAAGCAGCTGCCCGATCCTAAAATCGCCCCGCTGGCCCTCGACCTGTCGGCTGCCGCCGTGCGCAACCACCCCCGCGAGGCCAAGGCCTACAGCGTAGCCGGCGACGTGCAGATGCAGAGCGGCCGCAAAAAAGAGGCTCGCAATACCTACCTGCAAGCCCTGCGCTACGATAAGTCGAAGTATCAATTGTGGCAGCAGGTGGTACTGCTCGATGCCGAGCTAAACCAGACTGATTCGCTGCTCGTGCACAGCGACGCGGCTTTGGAGCTATTTCCCAACCAGGCCCCGCTGTGGTTTTACAACGGGGTGGGGCACTTGCTTAAAAAGCAGCCCCAGCGCGCCGTGCAGGCCCTGGAACACGGCCGCCGCCTCACCGCCGGCAACCCCGAGCAGCAAAGCCAATTCGACTCGCAGCTCGGCGACGCCTACCAGGAATTGAAGGAATACGCCAAGTCGGCAGCGGCCTACGACGCCGCCCTGACCGTGGACCCCAACAACTACGGTGTGCTCAACAACTACAGCTACTAC
>JAAIGG010335201.1_pt1 | contig 10035 bp, 9 predicted proteins | sample 6487391 | NCBI WGS metagenome assembly JAAIGG01 (sample SAMN13974130, study PRJNA590717) | phyllosphere metagenome | biome: asymptomatic weeds; feature: pooled weeds collected from a community garden; material: weeds; isolation source: pooled asymptomatic leaves from various weed species from...
AGCTCGCCCAACACGCCCGGCTTGCGCAGCCTGCAATTCGGCGATGCATCACGGATGGATCCCGGGTTCCGCTTCGCGGCCCCGGGATGACGGGAGACGGCACCAAAGCGATCAACCAGAAACGGTATGGATCGGCTCGATACGTCGGACGCGGGCCTTACGCCACCGTCAGCCCGACATCGACATTGCCGCGGGTCGCGTTGGAATACGGGCAGATCTGATGGGCCGCCTCGACGAGGCGCTCGGCCTCGGCGCGGTCGAGCCCCGGCAGGCTGACCTTGAGATCGGCGGTGATGCCGAAGCCGCCCTCGGACCGCGGGCCGATGCCGACGGTCGCGGTCACGCTGGTCTCGGCCGGCACCTTCAGCTTGAGCTGGCCGCCGGCCACCTTCAGGGCGCCGATGAAGCAGGCGGAGTAGCCCGCCGCGAACAGCTGCTCGGGGTTGGCGCCGGGACCGCCCGCGCCGCCGAGTTCCTTCGGGGTCGAGAGCTGGACCTGGAAGCTGCCGTCCTCGGTGCGGGCGGCGCCGTCGCGGCCGCCGGTGGCGGAGGCGGTGGTGCGGTACTTCACGTCGACGGTCATGGGTCTGTCCTCGTGGTCGGTGTCGGGTGAGCCGATCCGTTCGGCTTGGAACCGGGATACCCGACAACTAGATTGCGCGCAATTCGAATTTTCCGTCCGCCCCCCGGTGAGCGCATGGCAGGCCGTCGGAAACCGGCCGGGCCGAGAGCGGCTTAACCGTCCCGCCCCGTCTCCGGCATCGCGGCGACGGCGGCGAGGCTGATGCCGGCAGCCAGCCCGAGATAGAGCCCGACCGAGCCGATCCCGCCCCATCCGACCAGCCACTGCGCCGCGATCGGCGCACCGGAGGCACCGACGATGCCGGCGAGGTTGTAGGTGACGGAGGCCCCGGTGTAGCGCACGCGGGTCGGGAACAGCTCGGGCAGCAGCGCCCCCATCGGGCCGAAGATCCAGCCCATGGCAAACAGCGCAAGGCAGAGGAAGCCGAGCACCAGGGCCGGCTCGCCGCTGCCGAGCATCGGCCCGAGGGCGGCGCCGAGCGCGCCGGTGACGACGAGGCCGGACAGCATCACCGGCCGGCGCCCGAACCGGTCGGCGGCCCAGCCCGAGAGCGGGATGGCGAGTGCCATGAACAGGATCGCCACGCACTCGAACAGCAGGAAGGTTTTTCGCGCGTAGCCGAGCGTGCCGGTGCCGTAGCTGAGCGCGAACACGGTCGAGAGATAGAAGACGGCGTAGGCCGCCACCATCGCCAAGGTGCCGAGCAGCGTCGCCTTGAGATGCGCGGAAACGATCGTGGCGAGCGGCACCCGCTCCGGCGGCGCCTGTTCGAGGGCGGCTCGGAAGGCCGGCGTCTCGGTGAGCTTGAGGCGCACGTAGAGGCCGACCCCGACCAGGGCGGCGGAGGCGAGGAAGGGCAGACGCCAGCCCCAGGCCTCGAAATCGGCCGGGCTCAGTGCCACGCTGAGCCCGAGGAACAGAAGATTGGCGGCGATGAAGCCGATCGGCGCGCCGAGCTGCGGGAAGATGCCGTAGAGGGCGCGCCGCCCCGGCGGGGCGTTCTCGACCGCGAGGAGCGCGGCCCCGCCCCACTCGCCGCCGAAGCCGACGCCCTGGCCAAACCGCAGCCCGCAGAGCAGGGCCGGCGCCCACCAGCCGATGCTGGCATAGCTCGGCAAACAGCCGATCAGCACGGTGGACAGCCCCATGATCATCAGCGAGGCGACCAGCGTCGCCTTGCGTCCGATCCGGTCGCCGAAATGCCCGAAGGCCGCCGCGCCGACCGGCCGGGCGAGGAAGGCGATGGCGAAGGTGGCAAACGCCTGCAGCGTCTGCACGCCGGGTTCGCCGGTGGGAAAGAAGATCGGCCCGATCACCAGCGCGGCGGCGGTGGCGTAGATGTAGAAATCGTAGAACTCGATCGCGGTGCCGACGAAGCTCGCAACGAGGATGCGGCGGGCGGACGGGGGCGTCATGCGGCTCCGGGCTCCCACTGCCAGAACACCGTGCCGGTGAATGCGAAGACCGGTTCGCCGCGCTGGTTGCGCGCGGTGTTATGATGGGTGGCGATGCCCCAGCCGGGCCGCGAGGCGGAGGCGCGCCGGTCGGTCAGCGTGCTGGCATAGTGGATCGTGTCGCCGGCATAGACCGGCCGCAGCCATTTCAGGTCGGTGAAGCCCGGAGAGGGGCCGAGTTGCGGCACCGGGCCGGAGCGGGCGGTCAGCGCGATGTCGCGCGCGAAGGTCGCGTTGAGCCGCCTCATCCAGACGGCGGCGGTGTGCCAGCCCGAGGCGCAGAGCGCCCCGAAATGCGTCGCGCGGGCGGCCTCGGGATCGAGGTGGAAGACCTGGGGATCGTAGGCCCGCGCGAAGGCGATGATCGCCTCCGCATCGAAGCGGTGGGCCCCGAGTTCGCGGGTGGCGCCGATCTCGGCCCTCGCGAGATAGGGCAGCGGCACCGCGTCGTCGGATTCGGGGACGGGGTCTGTCGCCGTCGAGAGTTCGACGGCGCGGGGTGCAGGCACGGCGCCCGCCCGGGCGAACAGGACCGCGAAATCCTGCGTCATCACCGCGTCGCCGCGGGTGTTGGTCAGGGTCATGGCGAGCCGGGCCATGCCCCGATCGGGCTTCGATGTGGACGGGCGGACCTCCTCGACGCGGATCGCCGCGCTCAAGGCATCGTCCGGCCGCACCGGCTTCAGCCAGCGCAGGGCGGCGATGCCGGGCGAACCCATCGACGTCGCGCGCCCGACGAACCCTTCCGCGAGCAACCGCATGCCGAGGGCGGCCGTCTGCCAGCCGGACCCGATCAGGGTGCCGACGAAGCTGTGCCGTGCTGCCGCCTCGTCGAGGTGGAACGGCTGCGGATCGTACACACGGGCGAAGGCGACGAGGTCGTCGCGGGTCACGGTGATCGGCCCAGCGGCGAAGACTTGGCCGGGCGCGAGATCGTCGAGGGTGAGCAGGGCCATGGATCGCCGCGTCGCAAGGAGAAGCGGGCCCGTCGCTACAGCATCGGGCGGCCGAGCGCATCCGCGGCCGATTAAGGTTAGGACGCATTGCGGCGTGTGGCCCTCACCGCGGGGGAGCGGGATCGGCTACACTCGAACGACAGCGCGACCCCGGCACGCCAGGGCGACGGCGCGGGAAGAATCCTCAATCGGACACCTTCATGCTCGATCGGAAGGCACGGGAGATCCAGCTCGACGTCATCCGGGGCGTGGCGATCCTGCTCGCCATGGGCTGGCATCTCAACGGCGACACCATGGCGTACGCCGCCAGCGACGCGTGGCTGCTGCCGGGCCGCGTGATCGGCTGGGCCGGCGTCGATCTGTTCTTCGTCCTCAGCGGCTTCCTGGTCGGCGGCCTCGTGGTGCGCGAGGTGAGCGCGACGAAGGGGTTCGATTACCGGCGCTTTCTCATCCGCCGCGCCTTCCGGCTCTGGCCGGTCCTCTACATCTATCTCGCGGTGCAACTCGCGCTGACCGACCGGCCCTGGACGAGCATCGTTCCCCAGGTGCTGCTGCACGTCCAGAACTACTTCGAGACGCCGCTGCACCATCTCTGGTCGCTCGCCGTCGAGGAGCAGTTCTACCTGCTGATCGGGCTGTCCCTGCCCTTCCTCGCGCGCCTGCGCCTGAGCGCGACCCATGTCCTGGCCGGGCTCGTCGCCATCATCCTCGTGACGTGGCTGGTGCGGCCGCTGGCGGCCGTGGCCGGAGTCGATCCGACCGCGATCCAGATCCAGACCCAGTACCGGCTCGACGGTCTCGCCCTGGGCGTCGCCCTCGCGCTCCTGTCCCAGCGCTTTCCCGGGATCTACGCGCGGCTCGCCAAGGCCCGCCTCCTGAACGTCATCGCAGCGATGGCCGCCTTCGCCGCCCTGTTCTGGCTGACCGACGACCTGTGGCGTGCCAGCCTCGGCTACACGCTCGCGGCGATCGGCTCGGGCTTCGCGATCCTGGCCTTCCACGGCAGCCGGCACCGCTTCTTCGCCTCGCCGATTGCGCGGGGGCTGGCAATCATCGGCCTGTATTCCTACCCGATGTATGTCTGGCACAACGGCATCGGCAACCGGATCACGCCGCGGCTCGCCGAGATCGCCGGGATCACCAGCCCCGACCTCATCGTGATCGCCAAATACGCGCTCTCGATCCTGCTGGCGATCGCGGTCGGGCTCGCCATCGAGCAGCCGTTCATGCGGCTGCGGGACCGGTTTTTCGCGCGGCCGGGCCCGCAGCCGGTGCCGACGACCCCATCCGCCTCGACCGACCTCCCGAATTCCCTGTCGGCGTGAGGCGCCTCACTTCATCAGCGCGAAGGCCTGGATGCCGGCGGGCGTCAGGATCACCACGAACAGGACGGGGAGGAAGAACAGGATCATCGGCACGGTGAGCTTGGGGGGCAGCGCGGCGGCCTTCTTCTCGGCCTCCGTCATGCGGTGGTCCCGGCTCTCCTGCGCCAGAACGCGCAGCGCCTGGCCCAGCGGCGTGCCGTAGCGCTCGGCCTGCATCAGCGCCGTGGTGAGCGACTTGACGATTTCGAGCCCCGTGCGCCGGGCGAGATTCTCATAGGCCACCCGACGCTCGGGCAGGAAGGACAGTTCGGCCGTCAGGAGCGCGAGTTCCTCGGCGAGCACGACCGATTGGCTGGCGATCTCGACGCTGACCCGGCGAAAGGCGTTCTCGATCGACATGCCCGACTCGACGCAGATCAGGCAGAGGTCGAGCGTGTCGGGCCAGGCCCGGCGGATCTCGGCCTGCCGCTTCGAGGTCAGGTTCGACAGGTAGACTTCCGGCAGCTTGAGGCCGATGAAGCCCGCAAACAGCGTGATGCCGAGCCGCACGATCACGGGTTGATCGAGCACTTCCAGCACGAACAGGTAGAACAGCGCGCCCGCAGACAGGACGATCGGCATCACGAGGCGGAAGAACAGGAAGGCGGTCTCCGCTCCGGCGCCGCGATGCCCCGCCATGCTCAGCTTGATCTTGGCGGTTTCCGTGCCGAGCCAGCGGCTCAGCTTGAACTGCTCGACGACCCGCTTCATGTAGGCCTTCGGCTCGGTCCGCAGCGCGACCCGGCTGTTGAGGCGCTCCCGCTCACGCTGACGGATCTGCTCACGCTCGTCGCCGATGAGCTTCATCCGCTTGCCGAGTTGATCGCCCTCAAGGAGGGGCTGCACCAGGGTGAAGACCGTGGCCGCGGCGGCCACGCCCGTCAGCACCGTCGCGACGGTGCGCGGGGCAAGCGCGACATTGACGAGATCATCCAGCATCCGCGTGCCTCACCCCAACCCTCCGCTCACCGAGCGTGCCTCGTCTCGCCACGATCGCGCGGCAGCCCGAACCGACTTGGAGATCCGCTTCGGTCGAGCGCAGCCCGGAGCATCGTCCCGACATGCTAGATGTCGAACCTGATCATCTTCCTCATGACGAGGATGCCGACGGTCATCCAAGCCCCGGATACGACGAGAGCGATCTTTCCGATCGCCGTCGTCCAGAGCAACGACGTATAGTCCGGGCTGGCGATGTAGGTCGTGACCCCGACGAAGACCGGCAGAATCCCGATGATGGCCGCCGAGGCCTTGGCCTCCATGCTCATGGCCTGGATCTTGCCGATCATCTTCTTGCGCTCGCGCAGCACCCGCGACAGATTCCCGAGCGCCTCGGAGAGGTTGCCGCCGGACTTCTGCTGAATGCCGATGACGACGGCGAAGAAGTTCACCTCGGTGACGGGCACGCGCTCGTACATGCGCAGGATCGCCTCCGACAGGGGGATGCCGAGCGTCTCGGCCTCGATCGCAACCCGGAACTCGCTGCGCAGGGGCTCCTTCGCCTCGCGGGCAATCATGCGCAGGCAGTCGCCCAGCGGAATGCCGGAGCGCAGGCCGCGCACCACCACATCCATCGCGTTGGGCAGTTCCTCGACGAAGGCCGCGATGCGCCGATTCTGCAATCGCTTGAGCATCCACGAGGGCGCGCCGAGGCCGCCGACGAACAGCGCAAGCACGGCGACCAGCGGACTGCCCGTGATCATGAGGACGCCGAGTGCGAAAACCACGGCGATCACCGCGGACACGACGTAGTATTTCCGGCGCGTCCAATCGAGGCCGGCTCGGGCGAAGCGCAGTTCGAGCGTGACTTTGGTCTTGTCCCGCTTCGCCTCCAACTCCTTGAGGCTCTTGGCGACCTGCTCACGGCGATTGGCGGCGACCCCGCGCTCCGCGAGGACGGCGCGCGACTGACCGAGCGCCTTGCGGCGCTGGTCGGCACGCTTCTCGCCCGACAGGTAGGGCATCAGGAAGACGTAGGCGACCGCCCCCGCGGCCACCGCCACGAGGCCCGCCGCCAGCGGCGCGTTGATCGCGCTCACGGCGCGTCCTCCGTCTTGGCCGCGGCGGCATCCAGGGCGGCGGCGAGCGCCCGCTCCTCGCCGTAGTAGCGGGCCCGCTCCCAGAAGCGCGGGCGCCCGATCCCGGTCGAGCGGTGCCGGCCGATCAGGCGCCCGTTGGCGTCCTCGCCGAGCACGTCGTAGAGGAGCAGATCCTGGGTGATGATGACCTCGCCCTCCATCCCCATCACCTCGGTGATGTGGGTGATACGCCGCGAGCCGTCGCGCATGCGCATGGCCTGGACGATGATGTCGACCGAGCCGGTGATCATCTCGCGCAGGGTGCGCGAGGGCAGCGCGAAGCCGCCCATGGTGATCATCGATTCGATACGCGCCAGGCACTCGCGCGGGGAGTTGGCGTGCAGCGTGCCCATCGAGCCGTCGTGGCCGGTGTTCATCGCCTGCAGCAGGTCGAACGCTTCCGGTCCGCGCACCTCGCCGACGATGATCCGCTCGGGCCGCATGCGCAGGCAGTTCTTGACGAGGTCGCGCATGGTGACCTGTCCCTGGCCCTCCAGGTTGGCCGGCCGGGTCTCGAGACGCACCACGTGCGGCTGCTGGAGCTGGAGTTCGGCCGCGTCCTCGCAGGTGATGACGCGCTCGTCCTGCTCGATGAAGGCGGTGAGGCAGTTGAGCAGGGTCGTCTTGCCCGAGCCGGTACCGCCCGAGATCACCACGTTGCAGCGGACCTTGCCGATGATCTGCAGGATCTTGGCGCCCTCGGGCGAGATCGCTCCGAAGCGCACGAGCTGGTCGAGGGTGAGCTTGTCCTTCTTGAACTTACGAATGGTCAGCGCCGGCCCGTCGATGGCCAGCGGCGGTGCGATCACGTTGACGCGGGAGCCGTCGGGCAGGCGCGCGTCGCAGATCGGCGAGGCCTCGTCCACGCGTCGTCCGACCTGGCTGACGATCCGCTGGCAGATGTTCATCAACTGCTGATTGTCGCGGAAGCGGACCGAGGTGAGCTGGATCTTGCCGCCGACTTCGATGAAGGTCCGGTCGGCGCCGTTCACCATCACATCGGCGATGTCGTCGCGGGCGAGCAGCGGTTCGAGCGGTCCGTAGCCGAGCACGTCGTTGCAGATGTCGTCGAGCAGTTCCTCCTGCTCGGCGATCGACAGCACGATGTTCTTGAGGCCGATGATTTCCGAGACGATGTCGCGGATTTCCTCCCGCGCCGCCTCGCCCTCGAGCCGGGCGAGCTGGGCGAGGTCGATGGCCTCGATCAGCGCGCCGAAGATCATGCTCTTGGTGCGGAAGTAGTCCTCCGACTTGGGCTGGGCCGGAGCGGGCGCCGGGCGGCTCGGGGTCAGTTCGGGCCGCGGGCGCACGGCCTCCTGCTGCAGAACCGGCGGTGCGGCCGCAGGCGCCGCCGTGGTCGCGGGCGCGGCCGGGACGGGGGCCTGTGCGGCGTTGGAGCGTCGACCGAACATGGCGCCGCGCCTCAGCAGTCTCGAGGGAGGGAAGCGGGGCGCATCGTCAGGACGCCTTCTTGCGGGTCAGCCGGGCGAGCAGGGGCTCGAGGATATTGGCCCGCGCGCGGCGCATCTCGGCCCGGCCGGTCACGGCGGTGGCCAGTTCGGAGAAGATCTCCGCGGGCTTCGAGCCGGCCTGCACTTCCGCGATCATCTGACCGTTGTTGGCCGCGGTGCCGAACAGGGCCGGATCGTAGGGGATGACCGCCTGAAGCGGCACGTCGAGCGCCTTGGCGAACTCGGCGGCGGCGATTTCCGGGCGCTTGGGCACGCCGACGCCGTTGAGCACCACCCGCGCCCTCACATCGTTGGCGCGCTGCTGCTGGAGCAGGGCCAGCAGGTTCTTGACGTTGCGCAGGCAGGCCAGATCGGGTGCGGCGACGATCAGGATCTCGTCGGCGCCCACCAGCACGCGGCGGGTCCAGGCCGACCATTGATGCGGCACGTCCATGACGATGCAGGGCACCGCCGCCCGCAGCAGATCGGTGAGGGCGTCGAAGGCGGGCTCGGTCAGGTCGACGGTGCGATCCAGGGTGGCCGGTGCCGAGAGCAGGCTGAGGTTGTCCGCGCATTTCGACAGGAGGCGGTCGAGCAGGTTGGCGTCGAGCCGGTCGGGCACGAACACCGCCTCGGCGATGCCCTGGGGCGGATCCTGGTTGAAGTTGAGGCTCGCCGTGCCGAAGGCGACGTCGAGATCGGCGATCACCGTGGCGGTGCCCTGCTCGCGGGCGACCGTCCAGGCGAGATTGTGGGCGAGGGTCGAGCTGCCGACGCCGCCCCTGGCCCCGTAGACGGCGATGGTGCGCCCCACCGGCTTGGCACCCGGCGCGGTGAACAGGTCGGAGACGGCCTTGATCATGTCCACCGGTACGACCGGGGCCATCAGGTACTCGCTCACGCCCCGCTGGAGGAACTGGCGGTAGAGCAGCACGTCGTTGACGTGGCCGATCACGAGCACCTTGGTGCCCTCGTCGCAGACCTCGGCCAGTTGGTCGAGGCATTCGAGCGGCCGCGACTTCAGGCCCATGAACTCGATCAGGATCACGTTGGGGGTCGGCGCGTGCCGGAACGCCTCGACGGCGGCCGCGCCTCCGCCCATCTGCACCTTCACATGCGCCTTCCGCATCCGGCGATCCGTGGCGATGCCTTCGATCATCGCGGCGGCCTCGGGCGTCTCGCAGAAGGCCTGGAGCGTGATCCGCGGCACCGGGGCGATGGTCCGCTCTGAAGCCTCTTGGGTATCGAGCATGGGGTGCGTTCCGGTCCGGGCAATCGTGAGGGCAGCGGTGAGGGGGGCTTTGGCCGCGAAGGCCGGAGCCTTCGCGCCGGGAGCGGTTGCTCGGGCGTACTAGTTGCCCTTCACGTCACTGCCGACATTCGTCTTTCCATCCTGCCGCCATTGCGTTGACGGATCCTTGCCCTCGCGCAGTTCGCCGATGTCCTGGGTCCGGCGAATCGAGTCGATGCGGCCCTCGGGCCGGCCGCGCACGAGGTCGATCGGGTCGGCCACCTGCGCCGCGAGATTGGCCTGCGTGGCGCAACCCAGGTTCCATGCCGGCTCGTTCGACCAGTCGGCCCGCACGTCGCTGACCCCGAGGTCGCGCGGCCACAGCCCGCACTTGTCGGCGACCTTCGCCTGCATGCGCTGGAAGCTCAGCCGCAACGGCGAGGCCAGGCCGGGATTGACGATCGGGTAACTCCCGAGACGAAGGCCGCCGGGCGGCAGACCGATCTCGCCCGCCATCCGCCGGATCGCGGCACCCGTGCGCTCGACGGGTCCGGCGAGCGCGGGCGACACGCCGCGGGGCAGTTCCACGAGAAGGAGACCGCGGCCGTAGCGACGGTACTCGACGAGGAAGGCCTCGATGTCGGCGCGCTGGCGCGGGTCGATATGGCCGATGCCCGTGGGAAACACGTCGAGGGTGCGATCGGCATCCGCGAGCACGATCGGGTGCCGGGTGCGCACGTCGATCGGGTAGGTCGAACCGGTGGTGGCGACACGATCGGCCCGGCAAGCGCCGAGCAGCCCGGCCGCCAGGGCGATGGCGAGCACCGAGCGGAGACGCGGGAGGAGGATTCGGGAGGAGACGGGCATCGGTCTTCGATCCTGCGGAGGGCGTCGTCAGTCGGCGATGAAGCCGACGCGGCC
>JAAIGG010047064.1_pt1 | contig 10019 bp, 8 predicted proteins | sample 6487391 | NCBI WGS metagenome assembly JAAIGG01 (sample SAMN13974130, study PRJNA590717) | phyllosphere metagenome | biome: asymptomatic weeds; feature: pooled weeds collected from a community garden; material: weeds; isolation source: pooled asymptomatic leaves from various weed species from...
ACCTCCATGACATCGAACGCCTGATCTGCACGGATTAGCGTGTCTGCGAAACGAGAATCGTTTACGCCTTCCGCATCGCGCAGCGGCTGAAACAGATCGACGGCAAGACCGAGCGTGTTTAGCTGCCGGCGAATATCCAACAGGTCGGCGCCCTCGTCCAGGTCGCCGGCAAAGATTTCGACGGCGTCGAAACCGGCCGCCGCGATCGCTTCCAGTTTCTCGGACAGCGTGCCGTGCAACGAAACCGTGGCTATCGATCGTCTCATCACTTCGCTGCTCCCGTGCATGCGAGATACGTCGTCACAGCTACGTCTATCCACGACATCGCCAGCGTGCGGTAACGTGGGACCGCAATAGCTTGTTCGATCCTCACGAATTCAGGAGTGAGCCGAACCGACGCGTCATCGGCAAATCCTGCTTCCAAGGTGGCTTGGACACCGGCTAGGGCATCAAAGCCATCGGCAAGGAAAGCAGAATGTGCCGACTGTGGGTTGTCGTGCATGACCAGTGTTGCCGCTTTTACCCGGCGCTCCAAATAAAGCTGATAGGCAGCGCCGCGGGTTGAGGCGATGCGCGCGCCAGGCTTGTCGATATCGGTCAAACTTCCCGCGCGCGATGCTGCGCGTACTGCGAAGCATGCGCTGGTACTATGATAGGGGGGCGAAAAGTGAAACCGTTGAGCCCGCGCGGGGTCGATAGCCAGAGAGGCGATGTCCCAGCCCTCACCGTGCGTTGCGGCCTCGACGAGACGACCGGCCGATGTATGGCGTTGAAATTCGAGCGGAAGACCGGCCTGGCTCGCGACGAAGCGGGCGAGATCGATGGCAGGGCCGGCGAGTTCACCCTCCGGGCCGATGCGGACCATGGCGGTGTTGGCGAGGTTGATGGCGGCGCGCAATATGCCCGACGGTGCGAGGTCTGCTATGACCGATGACGACGGTGTCACGCCCTGAAACGCTGCGCCAAGGCGTCCGCGCCGCGTGCCAGCAGCCCGACATCTACACCGACTGCGGTGAAACGGGTGCCAAGCGAAATGCACCGTTCGGCAAAGGTCAGATCGCCGGTCAGGATGCCTGCGGGCTTGCCGCATGCGACGATCCTTCGGATGGCGTCTTCCACCGCGTTGACGACGTTCGGGTGGCTCAGCTCGCCGATATGGCCGAGGCTGGCCGCCAAGTCGCCGGGGCCAATGAAGACGCCGTCCACTCCGTCCGTCGAAGCAATCGCTTCCAACGCGTCGAGCCCGGCCTGCGTCTCGACCTGCACCAGCAGTGCGATCTCGTCGTCGGCGCGATCCGCATAAGCCTTGTAGCGGCCGAATTGCGTTGCCCGGGTCAAGGCCGACACGCCGCGGATGCCGCGTGGGGGATAGCGGACTGCCGCAACCGCAGCGGCCGCCTCCTGCGCAGACTGGACATAAGGAACGAGGATTGACTGCGCACCGACGTCGAGCAGCCGCTTGATGAGCACGGGATCGTTGGCCGCCGGCCGAACCACAGGGGCGACGTCTGGAAAGCCCGACAGCGCCTGGAGCTGCGCCATCACGCTCAGGACGTCACCCGGAGAATGCTCGGTGTCGAGCAACAGCCAATCGAACCCGCCCCCAGCCACCGCTTCCGCCGCGAATGCGGTCGACAACGTGCACCATAGGCCGATCTGCTGGTCTTTGGCGGCCAGGGCGCGCTTGAATCGGTTAAGCGGCAATTCGCTCACGAGAACGACACCCCGATAGCCCCCAAAGGACCATAGTCGGCTTGGATCACATCCCCCGCTGCGATGTCGACCGGGCGGGTAAAAGACCCGCCAAGCACGATCTGCCCCTTCTTCAATCCCGCCCCGACGTCAGAAAGCTTGTTGACGAGCCAGGCGATACCGGCGGCGGGATGTCCCATGATGGCCGCCGACACTCCGGATTCCTCGATGATCCCGTTCTTGCTAAGGGTTGCGCCCACCCATCGCACGTCGACGTCAAAGGGGCGGACGGGTCTCCCGCCCACGACGATTGCACCAAAGGCCGCGTTATCTGCGATCGTATCGACGATCGCGCGCGGGACTTCGGTGCGATAGTCGATGATCTCCAACGCCGGCACCACGACTTCGGTCGCGCGCATCACGTCATAGATGCGTTTGCCCGGCCCCTCCAGATCGCTGCCCATGACGAAGGCTAGCTCGACCTCAAGCCGTGGCTTCAGAAAGCTCGATGCTCTTATATTTGCACCGTCATTGTACAACGCATCGTCTAGAATGCGGCCGTAATCGGGCTCGGTCATCTTCGAGGCCATCTGCATCGCTCGGCTGGTGAGACCGATCTTGTGGCCCGCGACCCGCGCACCGTGCGCGATCCGCGCATCGGCCCAGAGCGCCTGTACCTTATAGCTGTCCTCGATCGTCATGTCCGGGAACAGTCGAGAGAGTTGCTTGGTCGGCACCTTATAGATTTCGGCTTGGAGGATGGCGTCCGCAGCTTGGCGGAGTTGATCTTCGGAGAGCACGGTGAGCGTCCCTTACTTTATGGGTGGCCGGGGAAGAACGGCAGCGCCGTCTTCCATGACGTAGGTATAGGTGAGCGAGTACCAGGGCATGATACATCGCGGATCTGACGGATGCGGCGTGTCGTGGCGAACGAAGTCGCCGGTCAGCGCGCGGGTGACGCCGAACTGGACGTCACTGTCGATATGCGGATCGCTCGGGTCATAGACCTGGCTGATCAACACCTTGAAACCCGGCTTGAAGATCAGCGCGTGCAAGTGCGCCGGGCGGTAAGGATGCCTCTCCTGGGCGCTTAGCAAGCGCCCGACGACGCCATCTGTCGGGATGGGATAGCCGACCATGCGTACGGTGCTGAACCAGAAGCGGCCATCGGAATCGGTCGTCAGCTTTCCCCGTAGATTCATATCCACCTGGTCCGGGTCCTGGTTCTCGTACAGGCCAACCGGGGACGCGTGCCAGACGTCGACCTCGGCCCCCGCGATCGGCCGGCCCTGTTGATCAACAACGCAGCCATCGACGAACAGCGTCTCACCGGGCGTATCCGACCGGACGATCGTGCCGCCATTCTCCACCCGCGGCGAGTTCAAGCGCCAGAATGGTCCCAAAAGCGATTGCGACGTTTCCGTCTGCCCGCCATCGCCATTGTTTAGCAGGCAGACAAGGCTCGACACCCCGAGGGAACCGGCCATCAGCACCATTTCGTTGTGGGTGTCGCTCGTCAGTTTTCCCATCTCGTTGAGGATGGACGTGGCTTCGCGAAACTCGGCCTCCGTCAGGCGCACATCACGGACGAAGCCGTGAAGGTGTTTGATGAGGGAGGCCATGATTTCACGCAGGCGTGGGCTTTGCGTGCGATCCATGACTCCAAGTACCGCCTCGGTTAGTTCCTGGTCATTACTGATCCGCATGACGGCCGCCTCATTCCACTTGCATTGTCAGGAAATGCTCGAGCATCCGTTCGGCATCGGGTGTGAAGCCGGTAAATATCTCGATCGCACGCGCGGCTTGGAAGGTGACCATCCTTCCTCCGTCAAGCGTCCGGCAGCCAAGCGCCCTTGCGGTTGCGAGTAATTCCGTCTGAAGCGGGAAGTAGACGATCTCAGCAACCCAAAGGTCCGGCCGCAGCAAGGCTGCCGGCAGCGGCAATCCGGGATAGGCCACCATGCCCGTCGGGGTGGCATGGATCAATCCGGTCACCTGGGACATGGCATCCACGAGGTCTGCGCTGGCGGCAATTGTCGCCCGCGGGAAATATTCGGTCAGGTTGCGGGCGAGAGCCTCCGCCCGTGTGTGATCCGCGTCGACCAGCGTCAGATGCGTCGTGCCAAGCGACAGGATCGCATGTGCGGTCGCTGCCCCCGCGCCACCGGCGCCAAGCTGCACCACATGGGAAAGGTCGGCGTCCGGCAGCCCGCGACGAACCCCCTCGGCGAAACCGTACCAGTCCGTGTTGAAGCCATGAGTGCGGCCATCGCGGATGAGGACGGTGTTGACCGCTCCGATCGCTGCCGCCGCATCGTCTATCTCGTCAAGCAACGGCATGATTGCCTGCTTGCAAGGATGCGTGACGTTCATGCCGTCGAAACCGAGATCGATCATCCAGCGCAGGATCGTCGGCAGGTCGCGATGACCCACGGCGAGCCTGTCGATGTCGATCAAACGATACGCATAGGGTATGGCCATGGCTTGGGTTTCCCGGTGGTGCAGCGCCGGGGATCGAGATGCTCCGATCCCCGTACCAACCAGGCCGATGAGGTGGCTAGGACGCATGCTTGATTCTCTTCTCGATGTTCATCAGAAACGAGCCTTCACGCCGACGTAAAACGAGCGTCCAAGAATATCGTACGTCCCCGGGAGCGTCAGACCCAGCTGGCCCTGAACGACCGGAGGCTGACGGTTGGTGAAGTTGGTGAGGCCCATCCGGAGCTCGAACCGGTCGTTGACCTCGACACGCCCCGTGAGATCGAACAGATCATAGGCCGGCACACCCGGGGCCACCACGGAGCTGATTACGGACGACACGTCACGCATGGCGTTCAGATGCCGCCACCGGAAGCCAAGGCCAAAGGCGCCGACGTCCAGATTGGCCGTTGTCAGCCAGCGCCAACGGGGTAGCGGCAGGCTGTTGGTATAGTCGATCGTGCCGCGAAATTCCTGGAACTGCGTGTTCGGAAGGCTCTGGACCTGATAGCTTCCGAGATAGCTGAATACGGAATTCAACGACAGGCGCGCATCGTTCAGAACCCCGATGTCATCCAGGCGCAATTGATAGTCGACCTGGATATCAAGGCCGCTCGTCTTCAGACCGCCAAGGTTCAGGTAGGGCAACGCGATATTGGCAATCTGCCCACTCCCATCTCGCGAGATAAGTCTGCAGAAGCTGTTAGCGGGGGAGTAGTCGGCGTTGCTGCCATCAAGATTATAGCAGCGCGCAAGCGCCGTGTTCCCCGCAACCGTCGAAATGACGTCGCTGATGCGTATGTTGTAATAGTCGACCGATAGCGACAGCCCTGAAACCCAGGGTGACGAAAAGGAAGGACGTAGAACACCGCCCATCGTATAGGTAGTGGCCGTTTCAGGCCGTAGATCGATGTTGCCCGCATTTACGGCCGGGGCGGCAACCGTAAGTAGGTTGTAGGTATCAACCACCGAAACAGGCACACCGGTGGCAATGCAAAGATTGCGGATGTTGGTCGCGCTCGAGCCGGTCCGCGCCGCGCTGCGCGCATCGCAGGGGTCGCCCCCGATGGGCGGATTGCCGACCTGAACCTGCGTTCCGGTCGGCGACGAGAACAACTCGCCGACATTTGGCGCGCGGTTAGCGCGCTGATATCCGCCTCGAAGCAATACCCCGTTCACCGGCGACCATTCGATCTCGCCCTTGAACGAGGTGATCCCGCCGGTGACATTATAGCGCGAGTAGCGGACACCGCCTGTGACATTCAGTCGCTGAACAAAGGGTGTGTCCCTTATCAAGGGTACGAAAAGCTCGCCCGCCACCTCGTACACGCTGGTCCGTCCGTAAGTCGGTGCGGCCGCGTTGAAAGCGAAGACATCGTTATTTACCAACGCCGCATCGGGTGCATAGCGATAGGTGTTGTCGCGCCAATCTGCGGATAGCGACAGTTTGGCATCTCCCGCCGGCAGCTTCACAACCGTACCTTGTACGGCGCCCTCGATCGTATTCTGTGCGATTCGTTCTGGCAGCGGCAGATCACGCGAGATGTGATCGATACACGCCTGCGACGTCGACAGGGCGTTAGCCAGTCCGAACGGATTATAACCTCCGGCGCAGAGGGATCGTCCGCCGTCGGCCGCTCCCAGCAACTGGTTGACGCGGCTAGCTATGACTGCGGACGTGATCCGGTTGTTGATGGTGTTGCGGTCGCGCGATCCGTACAGGTCGTACGTCCAGTCGCCGATCCCGGTATCTCCCCGAATGCCCAGGATGATCTGGCTGGTTTCATACGTCGCATTGTAGGACCGGACGGGCACCTCGACGAACCGCTTGTTGATCTGGAAGGGTGCGGTCGGGTTTGGCCGGGAGTTGAGGATCGTGCGCAGGCTAGCCGGAATGAAGGGGTTGCTCGCCGAAACGGTCGCCGGGATGAACTGGGACAGCGAGTAGCCGATGCTCGACTGCGTTTGGGTATGTGCGTACAGGCCCTGTACGTAGATTATCGCAGCCGGCGAGATTTCGAAGCTGAATTTGCCGAAGGCGGCGTATCGCTCAAGCGGACGCTCGACGTCCTGATCCGCAATCGACACTTGACGGAGCGAACCTCCGAAGGTCGTGTAGTTTCCATCGTTCAGCGGTCCGGCATAATTGAAGGCTCCCGTCTGACTGAACAACGTGCCGTTATTATTGAAGCCCAAGGCATTACCGTTGCGAACGGTGCCAGCCGCGACATTGGCGAACTGAGCGTTGACGGCCGCCTGACTTGGCAGATTCGTCGCTGAAGGTTGAAACGTCGCGGGACCAATGAAGCCGGACAAGAACCCCAGATTATAGAACGGCAATTCTCGCGCCCGAACGCCTTCGCGCTTCGTATAGCTGCCCGTGAACACGCCGGTCAGCTTGTCGCCGAATCCGCTCAGGCCGCCGGCGACCGAGGCGTCGGCCGTCAAGCGCTGGCCTTCGAAGTTGTTTCCGAGCTGACCGGTCAACTCGAGACCATCGAACTTGGTGCGGGTACGAAAATTGACGACACCGGCGATTGCATCCGATCCGTACACGGCGGAGGCGCCGCCCGTAATAGTCTCGACACTGCCGACGATCGACTGAGGAATGATGTTGACGTCAGTGACATTGAACGCACTGGCTGGCGGCAAGCGGCGCCCGTCCAGCAGGACCAGGGTGCGACGGTCTCCCAGACCGCGTAGATTGAGCGTAGCCCTGCCAGCCGATGCCGCTGCGGTGGCGCCCCCACCACCGGAGTTCGAACCAGGCACGAACTGCGGCAGTTGATTTAGGGAACTCTCCACCGCCACCGCGCCGGTTGCCGTAAGGGCCTCGCTGTTCGTCGTCACGACGGGACTTGCGGAAACGTAATCCTTGCGCTGAATCCGGGAGCCGGTGACGACGATGTCTTCCACCCCGGCTACGCTGGACGGGTCTGTCGCCTCGACGATTGCTGTTGGCTCTACTAGGGCTGGCGTGGGCGCCGTTTGACCATGAGCAGCCGACGACGCCGCTGCCCCAAGCGCAATTATAGAAACTCCCGATTTCAACATCTAAATCCTCCCTCTGATTGCCGAACTACGCCGGCTAATCCTAGCTATCAGCACTCAAGCTGTATTCGCTTCACATCTCCAAGTATGAAGATGTATGAGAAAGCACCCATCAGTGCGACGCTCCCGATAAAGGCCAGGGCGTAAAAGAAGCTACCTGTAATGGCCACGATTCCCCCAATCACTATGGGTGTAACTATGCCAGCAAGATTTGCGGCGAGGTTAAATATTCCTCCAGTCACCCCCAGCATGCCTTCCGGCGCAATATCGGAAACCAAGGTCCAACCAAGTGCTGCCATGCCTTGCGCAAAGAACGCGACGCTAAGGATCGCGATTACGGCCCCGTTACTGCTGACGAAGTTGGCCGACATGATCGTAGAGGCGAGCAGAAGCCCGAGAATAATGGGGAGCTTTCGAGCGACGTTCGCTGAGTGTCCGCGACGGAGCATTGCGTCTGACCACCAGCCGCCACACAGCACGCCGACCGACGCGGTGATAAACGGCAGTATGGCGACGAAGCCGATCTTGAGCCAATCCATGTGCCGCTCAACCGCAAGATAGGTCGGAAACCATGTCAGAAAGAACACCAGTGTGGAGTTTCCGGCAAACTGACCGAGGCAAATTCCCCACATCTGACGCCGCTTTAAGAGCTGCTTGGCTTGTGCCCAGTTAATCTGTTGGGCGCAGGGCTTCCCGAACAGGCCTTCACCCGCAGCAATATAATCAAGCTCAGCCTTATTAGCACGGCTAGCGCTCGGCTCACGATACTTGATTAGCCAAATGAAGGAAAAGATAACGCCGACGACGCCTGCGACCACGAACAGGGACCGCCATCCGAAGGCGCCAAGCAGCGCAAACAACAGCGGACTCAAGAATGCCAAGCCGATATACTCGCCGACGGTGTACACGCCGGTTGCAAACGCCCTTTCATGCCGCGGAAACCACGTCGCCACCACTCTGCTGTTCGCCGGAAAGCACGGACTTTCGGCAACGCCGAGCGCCAACCGCAGTCCCATTAGCCCTGCCACGCCGCTGATCAGAGCCTGCAGCAACGTGAAGATCGACCAGAATAAGACCGACAGAAAATAGGTCAGTCGTGTCCCGACCCTGTCGAGGAAAATTCCGCCTGGAATCTGAGACGCCGCGTAGGTCCAAGAGAAACTCGAGAAGATCAGGCCCATCAGGCCGGCGTCAATGCTGAGTTCCGCCGTTAACGAGGGCGCCGCTATCCCGAGAATTGTCCGATCGAGATAGTTGATCAAGGTTCCAGTGGCGATCAGGGCAAGCGCCCCATAGCGCGCACGCGTCCGCGGCGCCGAAACGGCAGAAGGGCCTAGCGGCTCCTCGGGCGCATCAACGATGGTCGGTATTCGCCCGTACGAATTGCCCATCTATCCCCTCCGTGGACGTGGCCTCCATGTGCCATCGTATATGTACGAACCGGTTAGTACCCGAAGAGATCTGTGTCAATGCGGTCTTTGGCGGTGAGGGGGGCTCTTGCGCCACCGACAGCTGACAAGGATTTGGCTGATTGTGATAGGAGCGGCTTTGACTATAAACGCTGGATCTTCTGGCGCGAAAAGGATGCAATGAGTACCCACGACGCAATTCCGGGTCGATCGTCCGAGCGTACGCGACTCGATATCCTAAATATCGCGATCGCCGAGTTTGCAGATAAGGGATATAGCGGTGCCAGGATCGATGAGATCGCGGCGCGAACCAATACTAGCAAGCGCATGATCTATTATTATTTTGGGAGCAAGAATGGGCTGTATCGAGCTGCGCTCGAAGCGGCCTATTCGGACATTCGAACGACCGAAAGTATTGCCGACGTCGGCACTCTTCCGCCGGTAGATGCCCTTCGGAGGTTAACCGAAGTAACATTCGATTACCATGTGACACACCCAGAGTTCGTCAGACTTGTCATGAACGAAAATATGCAACGTGGAGCAGCGATAGGTGACTTTGAAAGCATTCGGACGAGAAGCGCTTCGGTAATTACTGTCATAAAAAATATACTGGAGCGCGGATGTGATGCAAAAGTGTTTAGATCAGACATTGATCCTCTCGACCTACACATGTCAATGAGCGCTCTATCATTCTATAATGTTTCAAACCTATATACTTTCGAGACCATTTTTAACTTCGACCTCCATTCCGAAGAAGGCCTCGCAACAAGGCGAGTCAATGTCGTGCGTATGATACTAGAATATTGCTTAATAGACAAAACGCGGTAGAAACACTTGACTTTTGGTGTTATGTCTTGTGTGCCGTTTCTTCGATGTTGGTCGAATAAGGCTATTTTAAAAGGTCAATCATGCACGCGCCATAGGCATGATGGCTGTGATGATAACCAATAGATTGATCGTATGCTGCGCGGGCACACTAAACGGAGGAGCTTAAGATTGTATCCAAAGCTGTGCCGAGCCTATGGGATCGTGCATCGCGATGAGAGATTATGGCCACGACACGTCTATGAATTTAGCGCCCTCAAGAAGTGTAGGAGGGAAGAATCGCGGAGCTGCTAGGATACGTCATTTTTACTACTGAACTACTGCTATCTTGCTCTGCAATCGGCTATCCTCGCCTAGGTGTTCAGTCCCGGCATTTGGTGGATCGGGTCGACCATGGAACCGGCCTGGCTCTGACGTCCAGATCTTGGCGATGTATTCGAGGGTGTGAGGCCGCTGAGCGTCTTGAGCCGGCGGGCGAAGTTGTAGGCGGCCATGAAGTCAGCGAGGTGCGTCCGAAGCTGTTCGTGGGTTTCGTAGTGGAAGCGTTTGACAGTCGCTTCCTTG
>JAAIGG010230622.1_pt1 | contig 10014 bp, 14 predicted proteins | sample 6487391 | NCBI WGS metagenome assembly JAAIGG01 (sample SAMN13974130, study PRJNA590717) | phyllosphere metagenome | biome: asymptomatic weeds; feature: pooled weeds collected from a community garden; material: weeds; isolation source: pooled asymptomatic leaves from various weed species from...
AGCATTTTATAATGACCTGAAGAAGCTGTGCAAGATGGGGTATGTGTATGCTAAAGAGTGAGTCTTGAATGTTGTACATGCTGCTGGTGCCGCCAGTCCCGCCTGCGCCAAGCACGCGCACGCGCAACTTGCTAACGCCTGGCGGAACCTGAAAGGTGCCGTTGGCGTAGAACACTTGGAACTTGCCCTGCCCGAAGACGCCGAGTGATCCAGCCATGACGGAGCGGCCGAGCACATCCGCTGGGATAACACCTGTCGTCGACGAGCTACTGGATACCGTTAGATTCCGCCCCATTAGACCGGCTCCTCAAAGCCACGCGCTTGCACGGCGACGCCCAGGGCGCTAGCCCGAGCGATCAGCGTTTCCGCAGGCGACAGTACGATGCCGGTCCTCTCAAGCACACCGTTTGCAGGCACCGATACGTCGTATTCCAGATAGTCCGGGAGAGTTGCGGCAGCACCGCTAGTGGCGGCCAATCGCACATTGATGGCACTGCTAGTGGTGTTGCAGAAGTTGACGGTGGTCGTTGTGACGGTGCCGGCTGGCGCCGTGTACAGGACGGTGTCCGTGTTGGCGGCAAGGGATGCCTTGCCAAGTATTCCAGAGGCCATGGGTACTCCTTACATTCCGCTGGCTGCGAAGAAGCGTCGAGCGCGCCGGGCGCGTTCGACGTTGCTGACAAACGCTGTGGTAGCTACTACGTCCGAGTTTTCCTTGGTCGCGGGCGTCGCCGCCTTGATGCTTTTTAGAAAGGTCTTGATCCCATCAATGGTCTGGCCGCCTGCGCTGCCGATGACCTCGATCCAGCTTGCCCAAGTACCTGCCACACGCACCCGCCAGGCCAGGCGAGCACCGTCAGCGGTCTGGCCCCCGGCGATCTGCAACGCCCCGGCGGCCGTGTAGGGGACATGCACGAGCAGAACCGCCGCCGAGTTCGCGTAGACCGTGGGCATGTTGTCGGTCTTGGTGCCGGTGGAGCGGTACAGCCCACCCCGCGTGACTGCGTTGAAGTCAGCCACCACGCTGCCCAGCTCGACGCCTACGCCATAGGCACCAAACAGGCCCAGGATGGCCTCCAATACCTGATCGTCGTCATCATCCTTGGGCGTGATACCGGACGCGGCTAACAGGGCCATCAGCTCGCGCTGGATGGTATTCAGCCACTCGGCAGTAATCAGCGTGGCCGGCTTGCCGCCCTGGGCGGTGCCCTCGGTGAACTCGGCATTGGCATCGGCTGTAGGGGTTGAGCGCGCAATCGTCTGCATCAGGTGGCTCCGTAGGCGAAAACGACGGTGGCATGGGCTGGAGCCACGGCGCGCAGCCGGCACTCCAGAACGGGATCGGCATTGGCCGCACGGACGTTGATGCGATAGGCCGTGGTCCACTCGGGACCGTTGACGGCGTCGCCGGCACGGGCGAAGCCCGCGCGGGCGGGATGGAATTCGGTGATGGTCACGACGTAGCCAAGGCTGGCCGCCAGCTGGATGAAATAGGCACGGGACTGGGCGCCCAGGGCGAGCAGCTTGGCCAGGACGCCGGAGATGCGCTGGGCAGGGGTTTGAACGGCACCCACCGCGCAGGCCGAACAGCTGTCGGGTAGTCCCAGCACCCGCTCCCAATCTTCTAGGGCAGTGCCGGTGGCGGGCCATAGCGCTTGATAGACACGGTCGCCATTGGCCTGGCCAGCGTCCAGGGCGTTGGCATCAGCGGCCAGCAACGCCGAGACCGTCGCAGCCAGTGGGTTGTAGGAGGTGGGCGGCAGTAACAGGCGCAGTTGATCAAGCATGGTGGTCATGCCATGACCTCCAGCGTAACGGTGCCCGGCCTGATCCAGCCAATGAGCAAAGCGTCATCCGAGGCCGCGACGTTGGCCGCAGGCGTCACCAGCAGGCGATCCGCAACGCCTGCGATGTTGCCCAGCAGGGTCTCGATTCGCCACCGCTTGAGGGCTTCGTTGGGCGAGAGACTGGCCAGTGCCTCGGTGTAGGCGGTAGCGGTCGCCGCTTGCACATTGGCCAGGGTGAAGCCGGCCAGCAGCTCGACCTTGGCCCGCATGTCCACGGTCCGAACCACGGGGGCATAGACGAAGACCTCGGCGCCGGCCGGGCGACGGTCCTCGATCCAGGCGGCACACGTCGCGATCACGGCGGCAGATGGCAAGCCATCGGTGGCGGTAATGCAGACGTCAATCGTGGCCACGCCTCTGCGCTTGGGCAGCACGATGGCGTTGGCGACACCTGGCACTTCCAGCGCCCAGCGGCGGTAGTCGGCAGCGGAGCCGCCCGCAGGCGGATTGCGCATCAGCTCCAGCAGCCGGGCCAGGACCGCCTCGGGCTTTTCCAGGTCAGTGCCACCCGCCATGGCGGTGGATAGCGTAACGGTCGCATCCATGCCCGTGGGTGGGCTGACCAGGGTGCAAGGCCCAGATAGCCCATTGGCTGCCGCACCAGCGGTCGCCGCTGCTACGGCCACGGTCACGCTGCCGCCGCTACCAATGGTTGCCGAGGCGGTGGTGGTCAGCAGTATGCCAGTGGCCTTGTGCTTGAGGCTTGCGCCGGTCAACAGCGCGGCGCCGGCCGTACCGGTCAGGGTGGCAACGCCTCTGGCCACCACAGCGGCCTTCTGCACGACGCCACGCTGGCTGGCATGATGCAGCAGCTCGGCCTCGTCGGCAGTGTCGGGGAAGACCTGGCGGAAGATCCAGGACTGGTGCTGGTAGAGACCTTCGATGGCAGCAGCCACGGCGGCCGACCGGATGAAGTTGTCCGAGTCGCTGCCGATGGCCGCGTCAGGCAGCTGGCTGCGAATGTCGCGCAGAATGCCGTCGCGGATCTCGACGAAGCTGGGCGGCGTGAAAGGCATCAGAGCACCCGCACGTTATGAGGGAAGGTTTCGCGGCGGCCGTCGGCCTGGACGACTTCCACCAGCAAGCGCACCCAACCGGTGCCCGGCTGGTCGTAGGTGATGGCGATGCTGGTGGCGCGGCCGTCATTGAGCAGCGGCTGGAGCGCGTCTTGGGCGTACTGCTGGGCCAAGCGGCCAATGCGCGCCAGGTCTTTGGCCCTAGCCAGTTCGTGCAGGCGGGAACCCAAGTCCGGGTCAGCCCAATAGCTGCCCAGCGGGGTCATGAGGCGGAGATAAACGGCGTTGCCCAGCGTATCGATACGCTGGCCCGTCAAGTCGCCATAGGTGGGGTTTATGCCTGCGTCCATAGCAGGCATGGTGGCTAAGACGGGCAAGAAAGTGAGTTTCTTGCCCGTACAACACGGGTACTACTCTACAGCGCAGGCGTGGCCTAAAGCAGTTACAGCAAGCTTTCGCATGTCGTAGCCGTAGGGGTCACGAGGATTAGTGGCCACCGATAAGAGGAACTCTCGGGAAATGGGGCCGCCAGCTGCTCCAAGAGCTTCAAATGCAAGCCTTTGAAGTGTCACATCGCTATCGTCGCTAGCTATGTCAATTAGGGCTCGTACGGCTTCTTCGCGATCTACTGCCATCACACATCCTCACTGCTTAGGCGACGGCGGCGGACTGCTACCGTGCACATGACCATTGTAGAGGTCCCGGTCTGCCTGCATAGAGCGCGTATGGTCTTGTACCTCGCCAGCGGCCTTGAAGTCGCCAGTGGTCTCCATGAGCGGGGTCTCAAAGCTCACCTTCGTGCTCGCTTTGACCACCAGCGTCTCGGTGACGACCTCGATCACGCGGCCGCACTTGAGGTGGACGTGATCGCCTTCGTCGCTGTAGAGCGCCACCTCGCCGTCCACCACCTTGAGCCGGTAACGAGCATCCTCGACGGCGATTACCACGGCATGGCTGCTGTTTCCGCCGATGGGCAGGCAGATGTACTCCGCCCCGGCCAGCGGCGCCGAGGTGAAGCCGTACTGTTGCATCAGCTCGCCGCTGACGGCCTCACCGGCCAAGCCTTCCATCTCCACGCCGATCAGCGCACCGTGGCTGTTACGGGCGGCGACGGCCCGGAAGGCTTGGCGGATCTGCTGACCCGCGCGGCGGGCTTGTTCCCGCATTTGCTTGGCTAGGCTGCGCATCAGGCTTTCCTCAGTTGCTCGATAAAGGCCGCATCGGGATTGGCCTTGCCCTTGTGCTTCTTCAGCTTGTTGCCGTCGAGCACCCACATCTTGTCCTCTCGCAGGCGCAGCTCAGTGAAAGAGCCTTGCGAGCGGGTCAGCCGCAGGGTGCGAGCCATGAGGAAATAGGTGGCGTTGAGGCCGTGCGGCTCACTGCGCACGATCACCCGCTGACCTGGCGTCCACACCTGGCCATTGCCCGCCCGGTGCCCCATGACCTTGGCGCGGATCTCGAAGCCCTCCAGGCGACTATCCGCCAGCAACTTGCGCGCACGGAGCGTGGCCATGTCCTGGCTTTCGCTGCTGCTGTCGATGATGACCTTGGGCCGGAAGATCCCGCGTTTGGCCAGGGTGTCGTCTTGGATGACGGCCTTCTGGTGCGTCTTCTGCACGTTGTAGTCTTCGTCGACGTACTGACCGTGTTGGCCAAGAACGGTGATCTGGCTAAAGCGGTTGGCGATGGACCGCCGCACCGACAGCTGTTCGACGTTGTTCCCCTGGCCATCGGTGCGCAAGATCAGGGTGCCCACCGGGTCGGCGGTATAGTCCGGGCCACCTACCACCAAGCGCCCGTCGGGCTCGAACCAGGGCCACAGGCCATTGGCTTCAGCCACCTGCAGCAGGGCCTCCCAGGCGCTCTGGCCAGGCTCAATCTGCACTCGCTTGCGCGTCTTGGCGTTGTCTGTGCGGATCTCCACCTGAGTGATGCCTAGCGGTTTGACGACTTGGTCGATGACCTCGGCCAGGCTCGCCTCGCGCATTGAGACGAAGGGGCAAGAGCAGTCCACCAGAGGCGCTGCGCCGTCGCGACCGGTGATGCGGATAGCGATGTCCTGGCGCGAGACGTCGTGCTCGAACTCGTCGACCTGGCCGGTCAGCACCCGGTCACGGCCCAGGGTCAGGGTGCAAGGCGCGCCCTCCACCAGCACCGAGGGCAAGGCCGCTGTGTCGCGGGTGAACAGCTCCAGCTCGAAGGCATCGGCCGGGGTCAGCAGGTCAGACTCGACCGACCAGCCGGACCAGTGCGCGTGGGTCACGCCGCCAATAGCCAGGCGGATGGATTCACTCAGCATAGCCACGAAGCACCTCGCCGGTTGCGATGTTATGGGGGCTGCGCAGGCCTGGATTGAGGCGCAGCAGCTCGGGGGCGCGGGCATGGTCGCCATACCAACGGAAGGCCAGCAGGCGCAGGGACGCGGGGCTGGTCACGGTGCGCGCAATGAGGGGCGGTCGCTGCAAGATGACGCCGCGCGCTGTCTCCAGCACCAGGGCAGCCAGCTCGCGTAGCGCCTCGATCACAGGCAGCGCGGTCTCGACCGGATAGAACTGGCGATGCAACAGGATGGCCGATTCAATCAGCGAGCGCGGTAAGTTGACCAGCGCCTCTATCTCGTCCGGGCTCAAGGTCGGCGTGCTGGCCTCGGCCTCCAGGACTACGGCAGCCGCCTCGGCATGGTTGATGGCCAGCTCTGTGACGATCAGCACGACCAGGGCCAAACCGACCGCTGTGACCGGGTCAGCAGGCATCCGGCCAGCGCCCAGCGCTACCGGAGTGCCCGATCCATCAATGAGGACTGAAAGCATAAGGGCCTGATCCGCAGCTGACAGCTCCACGCCCTGGCGGGCGCTGGTGAGGATGGGCGCCGCGATCTGCGCCGCCGCCGGGGCCAGGGTCTCAGCACCGGGCAAGGTAGATGGCACGCCTTCCAGCGCGAGCAAGCCCTGCGAACTGCTGGGCGTGTGGCTGGCAATGGCACCGCGCAACTCGGTGGGCGTCCGGGCCAGGTCCACCAGCGGATCAAAGGCCGACAGCGGATTGCGCGCCATGGCCGCAACGCCCGAGGTGACACCGAGGATTTGGGTGCGCAGCTGTTGCAGGCGCAGGCCGATACCCGGCAGGCCCAGGGCGTTCTCGACCAGGCCCACCCAGCCGCCGCCGATCCAGGTCTGGATCTGGCTCACCAGGGAGTCGACCTTGGCCAGCATGTTGAAGAGCTTGCGCTGCCAGGTCAGGACGTCCTCGACGCTGGAGCCCTGGCGGTAGATCGGCACGAAGGTGCGGTCGAAGAAGGGCGCGTCCGGCAGTTGCTCCACGAACTGCACCGACACCTCGGCATAGTCCGGCCGCTCGGCCGAGTGCTTGACCTCGAAGCTATGCACCAGCGCCTTGACGCTGCCATAGACCGGATGGACCAGCTCGCCACCGCTCAGCACGTCGAGCGCCGCCAAGAGCCGTTGCAGGTTGAACTCGTAGTTCTCGCCGAACACGACCAAACGCATGGCGAAGATGCGCGCCGCACGTCCCAGGTCCTCGCTAGTATCACCATTGACGTACGGCGTGCCGTGCTGGGCGATAAAGCGCTGGGCTTGCAGGTTATCGTCGATCACATCAATGGGGACGCCCCGGAACGAGCCGTCTAGCAGGGTTTCGGACCAGCTCATTGGCCGCGCCTCATCTGAATATCAGTACGCCGCTCGACCTCGGCCATGATGGCGTCGTGGTCGGTGCGGATCTCGATCACCAGCGGCTTGGAGAGCAGGCCTTGCAGGCGCGCCTCGGCCTGGCCGGTGCCCATCGGTTGCAGGGGTGCCAGGCCCGTCGCGGTCAAGCGCTGGGCTGTAGTCGCAGCCCACTGGTTCGACAGACCGCCGCTTGGCATCTCGCCAGACTGGCCGGCCACCTGGGCGGCGACATCGCTACGGAAGCGTGCAGAGTTGGTGGACTGGAGCAGGGCCATGCCCTGGGCGGGACGCTCCAAGGCGCTGCTGGCCACGCGGCGTGCCCAATCATTGGCGACCACGGCGTCAGTGCCCGCAGCGGTCAGGCCGGTCTGTTCCTGGGCGAGGCGCTGGGCATTCTCAGACACCCACGCATCACTGGCCTCGGGATTGGTCTGCGCCAAGTTCATGCGATTGCGGTAAAACGCGGCGTAGTAACTTCGCTGGCCAGCATCGAGCAACTTGGAGTTTTCAGCAGCGCGCAGACGACCTTCGTCAGTGTTTTCAGTGGAGCCGCTAATTTGCGTTGAGACGACGCCCGTCGCCGCAATGCCTATTGGGATAAAGGGAATACCGTTACTCCCTTTCGGCGTGGCATTAACATCGGGTAGTGCGGCCGGTACGCTAAGGGGTGCGGGCCAATTGGTAACAAACACGGACGATACGCCCGTGGCTTCTTCCAGAACTTTGCCGACTGCGATGTTCTTTAGCGTTTCAGGTCCGCCTAAGAACTTGTTGAGCAGCGCACCGCCGCCCGCCTTCAAGCCACGGCCCGCGTAATAGCCACCGATGCCCGTAGCGATACCAGCGCCTAGCATCTGCTCACCGGACAGCTTCATGTCATCGAGCAGGTAACTGCCAAAGTCCGCGAAAGACTGGTTGAGAGGCTTGGACATCCGGTCGATGGCCTCGCCCAAGGTGGCCTTCATTCTGCCGGCCACGCCGGTTGCGCTGTTCACGTTGTCGGCCAGGTCCGAGTCGAAAACGGGCTTAGCATTTTCGATGTCGCCCGTGCTCTTGGCGAAGTTCTCTAGCCGATCACCCGTCAAAAATGCCTTAATGCCTTTCTGAGTGTCTTGGTCCATCTTGCCGAACACGACATCAATAAACTTGGCGCGGGCTTTATCATTCTTCAACGTTTTATATTTGCGTTGAAGATCAAGGAACACATCTTGCGCATTACGGGTGCTCTTGTCCTTGTTATAGAACTGCACCCCGGTTTTATCGGTGACGTTCTTTTGATACGTGCCATTGTTGAACATGCGCAAAGTTGATTGCGCCAAGGTGCCGAGGCGATCCGGCTCCAGCTCGATGAGCGACAGGGTTTCAACGAACGACAGCGACTGGGCCATGCTCATGCCGGCCGACTTCGCGTCCTGGCCGACCTTGGGGAAGATGCTCGACAGGTTCTCAAGCTCGGCGTTACCGAGGCGGCCGGCAACGATCATCTTTTGCAGGATGTCGACCGCCGCGTTCGGCTTGGACAGGTCGATATCGAAGGCACTGGAGCCCGTCACCAGCGCCTTGGCCAGGATGCCGGAGTCCGCCCCGGTCACGGCGGTCGCCTGGGCGATGGCACCCGCGCTCGCTTTGGCCTTGTCGTAGGACAGGCCGCTGGCAATGAGGGTATCGAACCCGGTCTGTACCTGCTCACGCTCGATGCCGTAGGTCTTGGCCAGGCGCCATTGCTCGCCACGCCATTCCTCGCGCTGCTGCACGGACATCCCGGCCGTCTGCTGGGTGCGGATCAACTGGCGATCCAGCTTAGCACTGCCGGTCAGGCCCGACACGACGCCGACACCAACGCCCAGGCCGGCAAGCTGCCCTTGCGCAGTGCCAGCCAGCCCACGGATGCGGCGAAATTCGTCAGCCACACCCGCCGCCAGGCGGCGCAGGGTACGCAGTTGAGTGCCACCCGTTTGAGCCATCTTGCGCAGACTCACCTCGGCCTTGTCCACCGATTGCTTAAGCGGGTCAGCGCCTTCCTTGGCGGCCTTGGCCAGCTCATTGCGCGTCTCGCGTGCCGCCTGCCGCCCGACCTGGCCCAGCTCCTTTAGCTCGGCGGTGGTGCCGATGACACCCTGGCGCCATATGCCCTGGCCCTGGGCCGTATCACGCATGGCCTGGCGGATGATCTTGAAGCTGGCCGCGCCCTCGCGCCCGGTCTGGGTGATGGCATCGCCTGCCGACTTGGCACCGTCGGCAAGAGCCTTGGCGCCATCCTTGCCCACCTGGCGCATGTCACGGTTGATGGCCTGGATCTCGCGGCGGCTGTTGCCGGACTGGGCCTGGATGCGCAGGGCGACGCGCAGGTCGTTGCTCATGGGGACACCTTTTAGATAGAAGAAAGGCCCGTTTCCGGGCCTTGGGTCAGTGCAGGGTGGGACCGGCCGGGACGAACTGTCCGGGCTTGAGCAATTCGAGCCCAAGCTCAGCCAGCTCCTCACCCTTGTAGCGCGAGCCGTCTTTGCCCTCGTTGTGATAGCGGACCGGGACGGCATCCTTGAGCAGCGCGACCAGGGCAAGGCCTTTGTCTACCGGCAGCACCCAATCGGTGTAGCCATAGCGGACCTTGCACAGCTGGGGCGCCTTCACTGGACCGCCGCCGCTACGTACCTTGGCAGCGGGCTTAGGCGACGGCATGGGCAACCTCCCGCGCGCTCGCCTGGCGCTCGGCTTGTTCCCACACCAGCAGATTGCGGCCACCGGCCACGACCTGGACGCGGAAGGCGCCAGGCTCGGTCGGATGAAAGCCCAGCCGATTGGCGGTGGCCACCAGGTCGGCTTGGAATGCGGCCATGGGCTCGGGCGACTGGGGCGACACCAGGGCGGCGGTGCGGTGGTACTTGAGGGCGCTATCCAGCGCCTCGACGGTGGCGAGGTCCAGCGGGATCTCGTGGCGCTTGGTCATGGCTTCTTTCCCTTGGCGACGCGGCGACGGGTGCCGCGCTTGCTCTTGCCGGTCAGCAGATCGAGACGGGTGTCGATCTCCGGCCGGGTCATCTGGCGGATCTCGTCTAGTCGGTAGCCGTGGCGGACGAGGACGTGCTCGATGCGTCGCCAGTCGACGCAGCCGCGCTCGGCGGCGCCAGCTTTTTTTCCAGCTCTTCGTCCTTGAGCGCCAGGTGCGCCAGGTCAACCTCGGCCAGCTCATCGAGCAGCAGCTCGGTGGTGAGCTGATCGGCCGGGATGTCGCCCAGGCTCAGCAGTTGACGCCGGTAGGTCGCCAGGGTGATCGCCTGGAGCGGACCATTCGGATAGTCCTGCTGGGCGAACACCATGTCGCCCGCCACCGGCACACGTAGGGTAAAGGTCTTGTGACGCTTGCCCGCGTAGTAGACGCCGACGGGCAGCTCACCCGAGACGGTCAGCCCATCCCAACGCTTATCGTTCTGGCTCATGGCGTTACTCGGTGTAGTAGTTGAG
>JAAIGG010267628.1_pt1 | contig 9974 bp, 7 predicted proteins | sample 6487391 | NCBI WGS metagenome assembly JAAIGG01 (sample SAMN13974130, study PRJNA590717) | phyllosphere metagenome | biome: asymptomatic weeds; feature: pooled weeds collected from a community garden; material: weeds; isolation source: pooled asymptomatic leaves from various weed species from...
CGTGCTGTTTGGCTACGTCATGACCGGGCTGGCCAACTACAAAGAGTTCAAGGACAGCGCCGCGCCGGTGGCCATCGCCATCGAAAAAACGCCCTACGCCTGGCTGAGCGGGGCCATTATTCTGGCCATTCTCATCGGCTACACCTCGGTGATTCTGGTCGATCTGCTGGGGCAGTCGCGGGTATTTTTCTCAATGTCGAAAGACGGCCTGCTACCGCCCGCCTTTTCTAAAATCCACCCCAAGTTTCGGACCCCCGTGCAGTCCAACTTGCTGCTGGGGGCCTTCATCGCCCTGTTCGCGGGCTTCGTGCCCATCAACGTGGTGGGCGAAATGGTGAGCATCGGTACGCTGCTGGCCTTCGTGATGGTGTGCCTGGGCGTCATCATCATGCGCCGTACCAACCCCGACGCGCCGCGCAGCTTCCGCACGCCCTGGGTCCCGCTGGTGCCCATCCTGGGTATTATTACCTGCGTGGTCATGATGGCCAGCCTGCCTTGGGAAACCTGGGTGCGCCTGGCCCTGTGGCTGGCTATTGGGCTGGCGATCTACTACGGCTACGGGCAGAAGCATAGCAAGTTGCGGCAGCAGGTAGCGAGAGGCGAGGACTAAATTTAAAGCGGGTTTTAGGCGTGGGCGCCTCACCCCCCGAAAACAGTGGGTCGACTGACAAAGACGCTACCCGCGCGGCCCGGTTATGAGGTGCAGGCCTAATGGCCGGTGCCAACCGCGGGCTCAGCTACACGCTGCAAGTCCAGGTCCTGAAAATCGTAGCTGAAATCGGTAGCCGGCGAAATCGGCTTCATCTTCAGACTCGCGGCGCGGCCCTGGTCGTCGAGGGTAAAAGTGGCGAAGGCGTCGGCGTTAAAGCTGCGGTCCTTCCAGCGCACTACGCAGGTGGTACCGCGGTAGGGCAGCACCTGCCCCAGGAGGCGCGGCGCCCGCACCGCCCGTAGCCAGAGTTGCGGCCCCTGCTGGTACACGTTCACGTCGCCCAGCCAGGCATCGTGGTAGCGCCCCACGTATGCGCTGTAGCTGGCCTTTTTTGGCGCGGCTTTCTGGGCCAGTGCCACTTGCTTCCAGGCGTCGTCGGTGGCCTTGTCCGCTTCGGTAGTCATAGCCTGCTTGTAGCCGAGCATTTCCTGCACCCGGTCCTGGTCCGTTATGCCCAGGTAGTGGTCCAGAATCGCGCTCGTCACGGCTTGGAACGCCAGGCCGTCCTCCTGGTTCGTGAGGACGATGATGCCCAGGCGTTGCTCGGGCACCAGCGTCACCTTGGTCACCATGCCAATCTGCCCGCCGGTGTGCGACACCTGCTTGTACCCCCGCACATCGGATAGGTCCCAGCCCAGCCCGTAGGCCGCGAAGTGAGTATTGTAGGCCGTCGGCCCGGGGCGTAGGCGCTTGAGCGTCTGCGGTGACCATAGCTCCCACTGCGTGCCGGGCTTCAGCAACGGGGCGGGCGCATCCGGACCGCCCAGCAGCATCAGGGCCCATTTGCACAGATCGTTCACGCTGCTGTACATGCCGCCGCAGGGCGCGTCGAAGGTGCTCCGGCTGCGTTGAATGACCTGCACCTTCCCCGCCACCGGGCCGTGGGCGTCGATGACGTTTGTCGGGTCGGGCAGGCGCGAGAAATCGGTGGCGGTGCGGCTCATGCCCAAGGGCCGGAGCAGACGGGCCGTCACAAAATCGGCCCAGGGCTGGCCCGCAATGCGCGTCACCACCTCGCCGGCCACGATGTAGAGGTTGTTGTCGTAGTCGTACTTGCTGCGAAACGACGACACCGGCTTGAAATAGCGCAGGTTGTGAATCACGTCCTTCACCGTGAAATTGCTGGAGTCGGGAAACATCATCAGGTCGCCCGCGCCCAGGCCCAGGCCGCTGCGGTGGCACAGCAGGTCGCGCACCGTGAACTCGGCCGTAACGTAAGGGTCGTACATCTTGAACTCGGGGATGTAGTCGGTCACCTTATCGTCCCAGCGCAGCTTACCCTCGTCGACCAGCAGCCCCAGCGCGGCCGTGGTAAAAGCCTTGGTGTTGGAGGCAATGCCTACCAACGTATTGGCGTCCATTGGTGCCTTGGTATTCAGCGAGCGTACGCCGTACCCCTTACTCAGCACTACTTTGCCGTCCTTCACCACCGCCACCGAAATACCCGGTACGTTGAAGCCCTTGAGGGTGCGGGCCACCACGGCATCCACGGCGGCCACGTCGAGCGGGGCGGTTACGGGCGGAGCCAGCTGAGCGCGCCCGGCAACGGGCGCTACGGCCAGCGCAAGGCCGAGACCCAGCGCCGAAGTGAAGCGGCTAATAGAAGCGGAAAAGAAACTCATTCGGTAGGAAATTTCTGTAAAATACAGGAAGTATTCGCTAAGCTGGTCAAGTGAATTTTATTCGCCCATTTAGCCGCGTTCGCCACCGGCGCCTTATAGGATACCCTCGCCCGTTGCGCCTAACCGAGTAAGGTGGGGGCCTGCAAAGCACAGGCAACAGGCTGTTTTTATAAGGTATTTAGAAAGTTTACTTAGGAAACACATCCTGTCATGCTGAGCTTGCCGAAGCATCTCGTGTGGTGCACTAATTCCCTGGTTGGATGAAGCGAGCGAGATGCTTCGGCAAGCTCAGCATGACAGACGTAGTGAAAAGGAAACTTTACTAAACAGCTTCATTTTAAAAAGACACCTGCCCCTCATCGACAAATGCTCCGCGTCCACCTATGGCAAGCTTTACGATTCAAAAAGTTTTCTCCGCTGGCAATGGCGCAGAATTATATCTGTACTACCGAGGGCGTCTTATCTATAAAGCCTGGTACGTGGCGGGCCAAAAGCAATACGGCCGGCTATTTCACGAAGGAGAAGGCATTGCCAGCAATGCCGAAGCACTTACTTCCGCAGTCCTACCTTCTTCGCCAGGGCCGACACTTCCGGCACCCAGCCCGTCAGGAGCAAGCCCAGCCCGTACAGCGCCGTGAGGACGCCGCCGCGCAGCAGCAGCGTCAGCCAGTTGTTGGCCGGCGTGGGGATGGCCCAGGCCACCAGCCCCGCGCCGCCGGCCAGCGCCAGGATGTAGAATACCCGCCGGTCGAATGGCTGCCAGCCGAAGCTGCGCCACACAAACCAGGTGCGCAGGAGGTTGATACTCACGAGGGCGAGCGCATTGGAGAGCGCCGCGCCAGTGAGGCCCAGCCAGGGGATAAGCAGGGCGTTGAGCCCGATGATAAGCGCCGAGAGCCCCACATTAAATAACAAGTCGTAGCGGTAGCGTGGCGAGGTTACCACAATAATCCCGTTGACGCCCGTGATGCCGTCGGTGAGGCGGCCGGCCAGCAGTAGCAGCACCGCCACGGTGCCCGCCGCGTACTCGGGCCGGTGAATGAGCGAATAAATAAACGGTAGATTGAGCCCGATGCCCAGCGCCAGGTACACGCCCAGCGCGGTATTGAGGCGCGTGGTGCGGCGGTAAAAATCGAGCATCTTATCGGTCGCGCCTTCCTTCCAATATTCGGCGATGAGCGGGTAGGCCGTTTTGTAGAGTGCCCGAAACGGCACGGCCAGCGCCGTGCTGATATTGAGCGCGATGGTGTAAATCCCCGCGTCGGCAAAACTGCGCGAGCCGAGCATAAGCGAGTCGATGGTGAGCAGCAGCGTACCCGAGATATTGCCCAGCAGCGCGAAGCTGCCGAACCGGATCAGTTCGCCCACCGGCCGCACGGCCAGCACTGCCCGGGTGGGCCGCAGGTGCAATTCGCCAATGATGCCCAGGTAGCCCAGCAGCAGCAGGGCAATGGCCGCGTAGCTTCCCAGGTAAGCCAGCACGAAACCATCGAACGAGAGGTAGCCCGCGCCGTAGAGCGCCGCCGCCCCCACGATGAGCAGACGCTGTAAAATATCAGTCAGGAAGGAAGAAAACGCGCTGTGGAATAAAGATTTGGTGTAAGCCTCCAGCAGGTTATACAACAGAATGCACAGCGCCAGTGCCAGCATTACGCCGTAGTGCGGTCCCAGCAGCGCCGCGTCGTTGGCATACCAGCGCAGCACCAGCGGGCGACCCAGCCAGAGCCCCGCCGCCACTACCACGAACAGCGCCAGCGGCAGCCCCAGCAGCAGCGGTAAAAAGCCCGAGTGCCCGGTCTCCCGATTACGGAAGTAGGGAAAATACCGGAGCGTAGTATTGGTAAAGCCCAGCGCCGATACCAGTGCGCCCATCGTGGCCAGCGATACCAGCACCGAGGTGAGGCCCAGTTGCGCCGGGGCCAGCAGCCGCGGCAGCACCAGCGTGGTATTGACGAAGCCAATGCCCAGCCCGACGTAGGAAATAAGCGTGTTGCGCAGCCCTTGCCGCTGAACGATACCCAACTTTTTAATTATGAATTAGAAATTATGAATTATGAATTGGGGCGGTGGGCTCGGCGGTGTATTCCTGCCATATTTCGCGGCCGGTGAGAAAGGCTGCGCCTTGCTGCTGTAAGTGGCGCATAATTTCGTGGAATTGCTGCGGGCCGGTTTGCGAGTTATCGGGGTCGAAATTCTCATTGTGCCACAGCACGGAGGCGACGCCGCCGAAGCGTTTTATTTCGGCAAAAACCGGGGTGAGCGCGGGGAGAATGTCTTCTGGGGCCAGCTGCAAATAATTGGGGTGGTGCAGGGTGGCATCCATTACATTGAGCGGAATTTCGAGAAAATCAGCGGCGCGCCCGCTCGTAAAATCGAACGGATAAAACGGTAAGCAATAGGAATTGCGAAAGCCGAAGTGCTCGGCGAAGCCTAGCGTAGCGTCGTAGCCAAAGCAATGGGAAGCGTCGATAACAGCTGGCGTGCGGCGCGGCTCCCAATTCAGGTAGTGAAAGCGCAGGCCATTTCCCTCGTACTGCAAGTCGTTTTCCATTTCCATTTCCAAGCTCAAGGCATTGAACGCAGTACCAATGCTGCCGTGCAGACTTATTTCGTAGCCCTGAGTTTTAAGAAGGCGTAGTCGAGGTAGAAGGGCAGAAAGATAATAGTCGGCATTAGGGGTGCCGTTAGCCGATTTGCCCTTGGCTCCCAGCATGAAAAAAGTGGATGTTGCCCCGTATTGTGCGACGGCGGCGGCAACAGCTTCCAGATTATTCCAGGCATCAGGTTGGGTGATGTGCTGCCGGAATAATCTACTGAATAAACCTATTTTATGCTCTCGTAAAGCAGCCTTTGCCGGTGCTTTCCAGGCACTGTATAAATTATCGACATCGTGCGAAATAAAGGCGACAAAATCGTTTTTTTGAGTGCCCCAGTGGCGCGGGAGTAGCGGCTGGCCGCTTACATATTCCACCGCCGTTTTCAGCACGTCGAAATAATAATTAACTACAGGCAGCGTCACAAAGCCGTACCGCTTTTGCACGCTCGCCGCGTAGGGAAAGCGCCCGTGCCGGTCGCGCTCGATAGAAAAATACTCTTGCCAGCCGCTCAGTAAATAAAACGCCGCCGAAATAATATCGGCCGAAATAAGCACCCGGTTTTCTTGAAAAAATAGCAGGGGTATTGAAAGCGCATTATCGAAGAAAAATGGTACCGGCCGGCCCAGCCAATCGCGCCAGGTGGGCGCAGCTGGGTAGGGCTTATTCTCCGCGAAAAAAGAGCCACTGGCCTCCGCTATTTCTACCTGCGGCTGCGTGTCCGCGTAGCCGATATCCACGCCCAGATTGCCGGGATAAGCCAGCCGGAAATGCTTCAGCACGTAACTCAGGCGTACCTCGGCCGACAGGGTAACGGGCGCGGCGGGGGGGAGAGAAGCAACTGCCATAATACCCTCAAAGCTACGCCCCGGCTACCGGGCTGGCCAGCCACTCGGCCAGTTGGCGCAGGGCCAGCGCCTGGCTGTGACCCTCGTCGGGCGTGCCCAGGGTGGCGTTGTAGTAGGCGGCGCGGCGGTAGAGGTCGGCGGGCTTGTGCTGGGCCAGGCGGCGCAGGGCGGCGGTCAGCTCGGCGGGCGAGTGCGCCCACTCGCTGAGACCGCGGGCGGCGTAGCCGTAGTAATCGGCCAGGGTGGGCGAGGGCGAAAAGCGATAGTACACGCTGGCCACGTTGAGCAACGTGGCTTCGAGGTGGGTACTGGTATCGGCCGCCACGAGCGCATCGTGCGCCTGCAAAAACTGGAAGACGTTTTCCTGCCGCGGGTCGCTCCACTGCAAGGCGGGCAGCGCTTGGCGCAGGGCTGCGAAGTAGCGCCGGTCGCCGGGATGGGGGCGCAGGGTGAAGGTTAGCTCGGGCAACTCCCGCAGCAGGTAAGCCAGCGTGTCGGCCAGGGCGGGCAGCTCGTCGAGCAGGTTGCAGGCCACGGCTACCCGGCGCACCTGCGGCGCGGTGTTGCGCTGGGCCAGGAAGGCATCGGCCTTGGGCATGCCCACCAGCGCCACGCGGCCGCGCACGGGGCCGCACTGCCGGTATTTGTCCAGTGCGTCCTGGCCTTCGAGTAGGCTGAGGTCGAAGCCCAGGGGCGGGAAGTTGGTGCTCACGCTGGCGTGCTGCACGTAGGCCGTGGGTACGCCCTCGGCCCGGCAGGCCAGCAGCAGGGCGCGGGCGTCGTCGTTGTGGTCGTTGGCAAATACTACGGCCCGTGGGCGGTAGTGGCGTAGCGCCCGCCGGTACACCTCGTAGTAGCCGATAGCGTAGAAAATTAAATCGAAAAAGCGCAGCGCCCGGCCACCAACCAGCCGGTGCAGGCCCCGCAACGCCGCCGGGTACTGCCAGTAGTACAGAATCTTACGCCGCAACGAAAGCCGGTTGACCAACTGGCCATAGCGCCCGATATTCTTACCCTGCCCCGCCACCAGCACCGCGTCGGCGCGGCCTTCCCTGATAAAGCTGAGCGCGTCGTAATTATTGGCGCTCACCACGTAGAGCCACACCGCGCCGCGCAGCTGCTCGGGGTTTTTGATGGGCTGAAACAGGTGTCCCACCAGCCTCAGCCCGGCGTAGGCGGCTACTCGTACCAAGCGCCGGAGCGGGTTGGCGGGGGAGATACCAGCTAGAATGGAAGCTGGAAAATTAACGAAATGGCTTGTGAAACGAACGTAGAGAATGTCTCGCAGCCGAACGGTACGGGAAGAGAAGCGAAACATACCTTTGAGTAGAAGTGACTTTATAGATAGCACTAGGTGCTAATCTAGTTTAGCCAATGTGTCGCACGAGCATAAATGCCTCTGCAAATGTGTGGCCAGTAACCACTCCCCAGCGTTGAGCTAGCAGTCGTAAAGCCTCTGGCGAGCGTGGGTGAGGGTAAGTGCGCCGTTCAAACTCATATGCTTCCATCCCGGCAATTTTGGCGGTTATGTCTTCCTCAGCTACAGTTAAGAAAAAATTGGGTAGGAAGGGCTGTGGGTAATTGGCCGCCTGCCATTCGGTGGATGAGGGAGTTTCGCAGGCGAGGATAGTACGCTCAGGCTCACCGGGGAGCGGCCGACAAGCCGTAATAACGGCCTCAAAAGTGCGGCGGTGGTCAATATTCGTATCACCGCCGTGGTGAGTAAAAATGAGATTTGGTTGGAATGACTCTTTTTCCAGTTCTACAACCTTGATAATATCTAATAGATCAACCGAGTCGAAGCGATTGTCGGCAAAGTCGTAGATTCCTGTAGAAGTATAGCCAATGGCCGCCGTTGCCCGAGCAATATTACCCCGATGGGTAGCCAAATCAGCTGCCCAACGCTCAGGCTCGCGAGTAGCGGAGCGCGAGGTAAGACCTTCGCCTAATATTACGGCTCTTGCTTGGCAGCCATGTCGATGAACTAGCCGATGAATGCTTGCTCCAAGGCCCAGTAGCTCATCATCGGGGTGTGCTACTACGACGAGTACGCGTTGGTTTTCAATGTTAAAACAACTCATTGGCTGGATAGAGCAAATTGCGGTACTCCTCTGGCAGAATAGAAGAGAAAGGCTTGCCAGTATAAAATTTTATACCTCTTCTGCGCAAATAATCACGGAAGTCTTCTTCAGTAGGCGTGAAATAACCAGAAGTTTGCATAGTGGTCAAATCGAACCTTACCTCATTGCACTGAATGACTTGATTATTCTCATCATAGTTGAGTTCAGCGTGCAGGTCCTTATAGATGGCCAGCTCGGCATATTCATGCAGTATTTGGCGTACTAAGCGATGATTGCGTCCGGTATCTAAGGTAGGATAAACATTCTCTTTTAATATTTTTACCGGAATCCCACCTGCTAGGCATCCATCAGGCAAATCCTTATTGATAAGAGAATTAGTGCCGATTACGACGTTGTTGCCAATACGTCGGTTGGGGAGCACGGTAGTACGGGCCGGTAGCCATACATGGTGCCCAATGCTGACAGGTCCAAAGTCAGCCGGGAAACCATCTAGAATTGGTAGGAAAGAACCGTGCGTCCAAACTGCTACATCCTCCCCGATTCCTACGTATTCACCAATGTCAATGCGATGATTAGTATTGAGCGTAATACGAGCGCAAATCATAGAGTACGAGCCTACCGTGAGGTGCGCGTCAGGACTGAATTTACCCCCGTGCCCTACTGTGACGTGCGAGTCCCAGAACACGTATTCGCCTAGCTTAATGGTGCGTGCCGTGAGCGTATTATGGCTGCCTATGGTAGTAAGAGCACCGATTTCAAGGCGCTGGCCCACTAAAAAGGAGTTGTGTGCGCCGATAGTAACATCATCGCCAATAATGCATTCGGTGGCCCGGATAGTTGTGTTGGGTCCTACCTGTACATTATGCCCAAGTTTTAAGTGCTCGGCAATGATGTAGCTGCCATTTTCAAAGCGGTGAATCTGCATTCAATACGAGTAAGTAGTTTTAAAAGAAGACAACCTATTACAGCATTGCCCAGTTGAGAGCCATACCTTTTCGCAGGGCCTGACGCGCTGGGCGACCTACTATCTGCGGTAAAAAGTGCGGTGGCAGGCCATATCCTGGGCGAATAACTCGAATATTTTCCGTAGTAAAAAGCTCACCCTCAGCAATGTCTTCCACGACGTAAATTGAGCGCCGAAAGCCTAGTGATTTTTGTTCGGCTTGGGTAGGACCGTAATAAACAGTACCGAGTGCCTGCTGCGCCTGCCGACACTCCTGGACTAGACGTGCCATTTCGATAGGCTCCATTGAGAAGGAAGCGTCCGGGCCACCATCTGCCCGATTCAATGTAAGATGCTTCTCAATAACTGTAGCCCCCAGTACCGTAGCGGCAACCCCTACGCCAGTACCCATTGTATGATCGGAGAGCCCTACTTGGCAATTGAATAATTCGCGTAGGTGAGGAATAGTGCGCAAGTTTGTATTAGCAGGTTCCGCAGGGTAGGTGCTGGTACACTTAAGCAATACGATCTGCTCGTTGCCTTCTGAGCGCATAATATTCACCACGCGCTCCAAGTCAGCCAGGCTAGCCATCCCAGTTGAAATGATAACGGGCTTACCTGTTTGGGCTGCTCGCTTAATGAGCGCGGGCCAATTATTCTCGAAAGAAGCGATTTTATAAGCTGGACAGCCCACGCTTTCTAAAAAGTCGATAGCCTCGATGCCGAATGGCGAACTAAAGCCGACCATGCCGCGCTCCTGAGCCCGAGCAAAAATAGCGGCATGCCACTCAAAAGGGGTAAAATTGGTAGTGTACAGTTCATAAAGTGACTGGTCTTCCCAGTCTTGGTTAGCACCCTTCACCACAAAATCGGGCTCACGGCTATTGAGCGTGAGCATATCAGGGGTGCTAGTTTGAATTTTAAGACCTTGGCAGCCAGCGTCCGCAGCAGCATCTACAATAGTAAGTGCACGCTCAAGCGACTGCCCATGGTTACCTGACATTTCCGCAATAATAAAGGGTGGGTGTACGATGCCGATGCGGTGTGTACCTAATAAAATATCTTGCATAACAATAAGTTAGGAAGGAAACGGGAAGCAGAGTTGAAAAATCTCGTACGCTTCATCCTGCAAAGTAACGGCTGCTTGCCGCACAAATCGTAACTCCTCGAAGAC
>JAAIGG010174141.1_pt1 | contig 9973 bp, 7 predicted proteins | sample 6487391 | NCBI WGS metagenome assembly JAAIGG01 (sample SAMN13974130, study PRJNA590717) | phyllosphere metagenome | biome: asymptomatic weeds; feature: pooled weeds collected from a community garden; material: weeds; isolation source: pooled asymptomatic leaves from various weed species from...
CAACGTGCTGCTCATCTGCCAGCGCTCGGAGGAGCAGCGGGTGAAGGAGTTTGTGGCCGACGTGAAAAGCAAAAAGGGGACGGGGTACAATTAGCTCCATCTACTAATGCACAAGCGAAAGGGCCTCCCATGATTAGTGGGAGGCCCTTTCGCTTGTGCCCTGATCGGGCTGGCAGAGTTGATGCCTAGATCCAGTACTATTGCAGCTTGCTCAGAATTAGATCGAGCTTGCTATCCATGCTGAGCTGGCCTTGTTTCAGCGTAGCGACGTCGGTTTTCAGCGTGGCGACGTCGGTTTTCAGCGTAGCGACATCGGTTTTCAGCGTAGCGACATCGCTTTTGATAATAATGTGCTCACGCAGTAAAAAGGCGATGTTGTCGCTTTGCTGAGCAGCAAGGTTAGTCAGCTGGCTAACGGCGTTGGTCAGTTGCTTGAATTGGGCCGTGTGGCGGTCCAGAATGGTCATTGCTTCGGAAAGCAATGGCTCAAGTTGGTCGAGGCGCTGGTCAGCAGTCATGCAAGAAGTAACGGAATTACGAAATGGATACATGCAAAGCTACGTTAAGTCCTGGTAAGATACTGGTAACCAGTGAAATTTAATTGCGGCCTTTCGCTACTTCAAAAAGCATGATGCCAGCGGCCACGCCCACGTTGAGGCTTTGAATCTGGCCGCTCATAGGGATGCGCAGGCGCTGGTCGCAAAGACGCAGCAGGTCGGGCGAGATACCGTCTTCCTCCGAGCCCATGATGACGGCGATGGGGCCGCTGAGGCTGGTGGGCGAGCTTTGGCCGAGGTCAGCGTCGGCCTTTTCGGTGCAGGCCACGATGGTGAGGCCGCTGTCTTTAAGGAAGGTAATGGCCTGGCGCAGGTCGGGCTCGCGGCACACGGGCAGGATGTTGAGTGCGCCGGCCGAGGTTTTTACGGCATCGCCGTTGATTTGGGCCGCACCGCTGCTGGGCACTACCAGGGCCTGCACGCCCAGGCACTCGGCGGTGCGGGCGATGGCGCCGAAGTTGCGCACATCGGTGACGCGGTCGAGCACGAGTACGAAGGGCACCTTGCCTTCCTCAAACAGGCCAGCCAGCAGCGTATCGAGCGGGGCGAAATCGATGGGTGACACGAAAGCCACCGCGCCCTGGTGGTTTTTGCGGGTCAGGTTTTCGAGCTTCTCGATGGGTACGTACGACACCGGCACGTTGGCTTGGCGGGCCAGGTCGGAGATGTCCTGGGTCATCGAGTTTTTGGTGCCGCGCAGCAGGAAAATCTTATCCAGCGTGCGGCCCGCGTGCAGCGCCTCCAGGATAGGGCGCAGGCCAAACAGCATGTCGATGCTGCGGTCGGCGGCCGGGCGGGTGTGGTGTTCCTTGTAGAAGGGTGCCCCGCCGCTGCGGTTGCCGGCGGGGCGGTTGGGCGTGACCTGCCGGCCGCGCTCGTCGTAAAACGGGCGCTGGGCGCGGGGGCGGCCAGCCCCGTCGGCACCGCCGGAGCGGCGGTCGGCGGGGCGGCGCTCGTCGCGGCCCTCGCCGCTGCTGGGGCGGCGCTCATTGTTGGCAGAACCCTCGCGGAAGCGGCGGGGTACGTAGTCGTCACTGAGCCCGTCGTTTAGCGGGCGGTCGTCGTTCTTCTCCATTGTTCAACGGCGGCATACCAAAGCATCTCGTACTCGGGTCGGCGCACCAGTTCGTAGTTGTCAGGTGCTAAGGTACTAGGGCGCGGGCGGAAGGTAAACGCTACCGCCTCACCCTGGCGGCCGGCCTGGTCGTAGTGCCAGCGCTCCTCGCCGCTGGCTAGGCGGCGTACACCCTGGGGCGGGCCGAGCACTACGTAGAGCAGGCCGCGGTCGGTGAGCCAGCCGGCCTTGTGGCCGGTAAATACTTCGTTGGCAGTGGTTACGCGCTCGTAGTAGCGGCGAATCATCTCCCGGCCGCGGGTTTGGTCGCCGCCCGCCGCATCGAGCCAGAAGCGGTCAAGCGCCCGCTTGGGATCGGGGGCCTTGAGCATGGCCTGGCGCTCGGCGGCGGTAGTGAGATACAGCAGGGGCTCGATAAGCTCGGGAGCGGTGCGCTGGCCCGGAAAGCTGGCGGGTACTACCAGTAGCGGCACAGTGCGCACGGGCTCACCGCCCGCGCCGCCAACCTTGAGCGCGTACAGCCCCTGGCCGGGCAGGTGCAACAAGTTGCCCGCCATAACGGGTGCGGCCGACGAGTCGCGCACGGCCAGCGTGCGCGGGGCCGCTGGCTGGCTCCGCGGATCGGTAAACGGCGGCAGGGCCGGCGTGCCAGTGGGGTAGCGCCGCCAGCGCACCGGCTGGGTCAGGCCAAACGTGGCCACGGCCACGCCCGTGCCCGCCGACAGGTAGGGGCGGGCCAGCACGAGGCCAGTTGAGTCGAGTAAGACGAATGGGCGAGCCAGCAATTCCGGCGTGAGGCGTAGCCAGGCCGTGGTAGCGGGGTCTTGGTCGGTGGGGGGCGCGGAACTGGCGGTGCCGGGCTTTTCGAGACTCACTTGCAGCACGGCGTCGGGGGGCAGCTGCGTCGCGGCTACGGCGGCCGTGAGCACCTGCACGGGGGCGGCCGGGTCGGAGCCGGGGTAGGGGCGGGCGACGCGCACCACTTGCCACAACGGCTGCTTGGCTTCGAAGGAAGCCCAGCCGGTGAGGCGTAGGCGGCGTACGGCGGAACCCGGAGCCGCCGCAGGTTGGTTTATAAAAATGCGCAGGCTGTCGCCCTCGCGGCGGGTGACGGGTTGCAGGCGATCGGGTACCGGGCGGTAAAGGCCAGCAAAGTCGGGCGTGGGCAGTAAGTGCGGGGCCGCTGCCAGGCCGACCAGCCCCGCCAGGCCGAGGGCTAGCCCCCATTTAGCTCCCAGCCCCTCGTAAATTGCCGCTCTTTTCCGATAACTCATGGTCTTCACGCTTTCACTGCTGCTGATTTTCTTACTTGTACGGTACGTGCTGCCCCTGGTACTGCGCGCAGTACTCGGCAGCTTCGTGCGGCAGCAAATGCACAAGGCCCAGCAGGGTGGGTTTTATCCGCCGTCGGGAGCTGGCCCCGCGGCTGACTACCGGGAGCAGGGCCAGCCGGAAGCTACCAAGCCCGGGCAAGTGCGCGTGGATTACATACCGCCGACCAACTCCCCGACGGGCGACCGCCGTCGCGAATTTCGGGGTGGCGAGTATGTGGACTATGAAGAAGTCTGAACCACGAATTCCGCCGGATTTTTCGGATTGGTCGGATTTTGTAGACGGGATCACGGATTCCGCCGGATTTTTCGGATTGGTCGGATTTTGTAGACGGGACCACGGATTCCGCTGGATTTTTTGGATTGGTCGGATTTTGTAGATGCAGCCTTTGTGCTTGCTGCGCCCGATCTTAAAATGGGCTAGCGGGAGTGGTTTTTTAGGAAGCGTTTGAATTTTAGGCTGGGCTCGCCAAAATTGATGAGGAGGCCGACTTCCAGGCGGTAGGCTTCTAGGTAGTTGATGATTTGGGCGTAGTGGGTGGGGGTGAGTTCGTGGAGAGCTTTTAGCTCTACCAGTACTTTTTCCTGAATCAGGAAATCCACGCGGCGGCTGCCGACTTCTATGCCTTTATAAAAAATAGGCATCTCAATCTCGCGCCCAAACGCGACGCCCGCTTGCTCTAATTCGATGGCTAGGCTGCGCTGATAAATCGCCTCCTGAAAGCCCGCGCCAAGCAGGCTGTGTACCCGCATCGCACACCCGATAACGGTTTCGGTCAGCTTATTAAACCGAGTTTCGAGCAGCATATAGCAAAAGGAAATAAAAAGAGGAGAAAGCCACCCAACGCAAAAGGTATTGATGGACTATTATGCAATGAATCGAATAAAAAACGTCTACAAAATCCGACCAATCCGAAAAATCCGGCGGAATCCGTGGTCTAGAAACCCAGCCCCACGCGTACGCCTGTGCCCACGCGCTGCCCACTTTGCAGGCCGGTGTAAAAGTCAGCCCGCAACACTTTGAAGATGTGCTCGACGCCCGCACCCAACTCCACATAGTGGCCAACCTGGGCGGTGTGCAGGTAGTTGAGCGAGACCACCTCCTGCCATTTCAGGCTGCGCAGCAAGGGCAGGCGATTAAAGAAGAAGCCGTTGAAGTGGTGGTTGAAATGCCCTTCGAAATAGCTGGCGCGGGTGCTGTATTGGTAATAATCAAGTAGTTGAAACTGCGTGAAGTCGGCGGCCAGCAGTGCGCGGTTGCCCGAAAAGTGGCGGTAGTCGGCGAAGGTCATGCCCTCTTGCTTGCCCACGAAGCCGCCCACGATACCTTGCACCGTGGAAGTACCCAGCAGCCCGAATTGCTTGGAATAGCGTACCGAGCCTTGCAGCAGCAGGTAGCGGACGTCGGCCCCCAGCAGGTGCGGCACTGCCATGCGCGCCTGCGCGCCGAAAGTCGGCCATTTAGAGCCCATATTATACTTGCCGTCGGGCCGGGTAATGTAACGCTGACCTGGGCGGTAGCTCAGGTTGAGGTTCAGCCCGACGATCTTGCTGCGGCCGAAGGCGGTAGCGTCGTAGGGGGCTTCTTCGGCCATTGGCCGGTTGGGCGTGAAGGTCCGGCCCGGTACATCGTGCCAGAGGTAGTCGGCGGTGTTGAAGAGCTCCACCCGCTCGAAGTAGCTGGCCGCGCCGCGCACGGTGAGGCCGTTGACGGGCTCCCACAAGTAGCTCAGCTCGGCGCCGTCGCGGCGGTAAAGCTTGGCGTAGTTGCGGTTGGCCAGCAGCGAGTACACCGAGTTGATGAAGGGCGTGAGCTGCGAGTTGCGGTCGAAGTTCTCGACGGTGCGGCCCGCAATGAGGCCAATCTGGCGCATTTTCTGCGGGTCGAGCTGCCAGTTGAGCGTCAGGCTGGGTTGTAATTGTTTGTTGCTGAAGCCATAGCGTAAAGTAGGCGTGAGAGTGAGAAACCGGCGGTCGTCGGTGCGCTGTCGGTAAGTGGCTTCGGCATTGATGGCGTAGCCTTCCACCGTGTTGTAAAGCACCTCGTTGAAGATGGGTGCCACGCTGAAGGAGCGCTTGGCAAACGTATTGTTGTATGTATAGCCCGTGAGCAACAGGTTGCTGGCACTAAACTCGTTGCGTTTGCGGTCGAGTGAGTCTTGGTAAGGGCGTGAATTGCGTAGCGCCTCGGTGCTGTCCTTTTTGTGATAATCTACTTTCTCCTCCTCGGTGAGGGGAATGGGGCGGACCTGGCTCCAGTACGAGGTATCGCGCTCATTCACGCCTTTTTCAACCAGCATCACCTCGCCCCGCTTCATTTGCGAGAGGGGGTCGTTGTGCAGCGAGTCGCGCCGCGCCTGCTTTACCTGGCGGCGCACCTGGCGGTTGAGTCCCACTAGGTTGGGCTTCTCACGCTTAATCTGGCGGGTCAGCTCCTTGGTCGTGACGGGCGCGATGATGGGCGGCCCGGCGGGCGGGCTGCCAGCCACCGACGGCGCGGGTTTCACCTCGGGCGGGGCTGGGTAAGTGGGTACTACGCGGTTGTAGTCGGAAAATATAGCCGTGACGAAGCCGGAACCTTTGAAGCCGAAGGCCGAAAAATTTACCGTCAGCTTTTGCGACTGCACTACCCAGGCGTGGGGGGCGCCCGGGGCGGGGGCAAATAGCTGCTCCAGGTGCAGGTCGTCGACGTAGTCGAGCTGGGCGTCTTTGGTCAGGCGCAGGTCGACGGAGTGCAGCCGCCACGAGCCCTCAACTACGTAGATGAAGCCCGAGAAAACGGGGTCGGCCCGGCGGCGCGGCGTAACGCGGATTTTGTGCACCAGCTCACCGTTTTGCTGGCTGCTGCCTACCAGCTCATATTGATAAAATGCTAACGCGTTGGCCGCGATGGGCGACACGAAGCCGCGCTCCGAGAAGCCCGATTTTACCAGGTTGTTGTAGAAGCTCAGCCCGCGCCCGGCCCCGGCCCGGTTGAAGCTGATGCCACGCGAGTCGCCGCTGACGCGGCTGGAGAGCATGCGCTCCTTCACCACATCGGGCTGGGTAAAGGAAAGCTCCGACAGGCTCTCGGAGAGATAAAAAATGCCGGGCTTGATATCCGGTCCCACCTTGACGAGGCCGAAAATCTTGCCCGGCGTTTCGTTGAAGCGGCCTAGAATCTTGATGTAGGCGCGGGCACGGAAAGACGCTACCTCGCGCTGGTGGTAGGCCCGCCATTGCTGGGCGTGCTGGATGATGGCGTAGGCCGGGTCACGGTCGGAGCCGCGCACCGTTACTTCCGCCAAGCTGAACGACTCGGGGGCCAGCGCCACGTTGAGCGTGAGGGTGGAGTCGCCGGCCGGCACGCGCACGGTTTCGGTGCGGGGGCGGTAACCGACGTATTGAAAGACAAGCTGGTAATTGCCCGCGTCAAGCCGCAGCTGGTACTGTCCCTGCTCATTAGAACCCGTGCTGATGGCCGAGCCGCGCACCGCCACGTTGGCAAAGGGTAGGCCCGCCCCGTCGGGGCCGCTGACCTTCCCCCGGATGGTGCCGGCCTGGGCCACAAGCGGTAACAACGCCCACAGCAGGGCCAGCCGAAACAACGTAGAGAAACGCATCAAATTCAAGAAAAACAGCCCTGGCGCACGGCCCGGCGCAAGTTAGGCGCAGCCCGGGCATATAGCCGTAACTAAAGAACAGCTTGGCGGGCTTACTTTTTGTGAGATGCAAAACGGTCGGCGAGCGTTGGCTTGGCTAGTTGAAACAAGTACCTAATTTGAGACAATAGTCGTCAAGAGTTGGGATGTTATTTATTCTCTTAATTGGCAAGAGGGAAAGCTGGTTGTATTACACCTGTTGCTGTCCGCTTTCTATCCGTCGCCGGGAAGCGAGGCTAGCGTTATAATAGACCCTCTCCTTTGCCTTTTAGCATGAGTCTGTAGTTAGAATTGTCCGGCAACATCAGCGAAATTCGGGACGCTTTCGACACGCTATTCAAACGGGGTAAGCCGGCCAGCGTAGCTAATTTGCAGGCATTGGTGGCCACGGTGGAGGCGAAAAGTCAGCCCACCATGAACTTGCCCGCTGCCGAGATAGCCAAGCGCCTAGTGCCGCCCTTGTTGCACTCGCTGCCCACCCCAGACACCTTGGTGCAGGCTGGTTAGCAGGCCGCAGCGAGGATTGAGGCGACGATTACGGCGGGTACTCAGCAGAGTACCGAACAGATTACATCCAGCGTGCAGGAGAGTGTGCGGCAACTCATGGCTGAAAACGAGCAATTGCGCCAGTATAACGCCTGGGTAAGTCAGGAAGGGATATCTTATCTGCGGTAGGTGCAGCAGTATCACCAGAAGTTTCTTAGGGGCGGCACCCTACTTTTCGAAGTATGTAGCCCCGGTTACCCCTATCCAAGCGGTAGAATAGTTCATTGGAAGTAGTAACAGGTGCATACTGTACTTGTAAGAATTAATTATTATATTTATTGCAAATAACAATTAGGAAGCACTCAGCATGCAAATTCATGTTTTACAATAATTATCCCAGGTAGAATAGATGTTTGCGCATGATTAGTCCTTGGTTGGAGCTTGTAATCCATTGCTGCTCAAAATATCGAATAATTTCTAATTAATTCGAATCATCGTGGTAATGCCATGTAAACAGGAAATAAATAAAATCGAACAGGTTTACAGATTAAATTTCCTAAGATGTAAAAACTAATCTGATAGTTTTGTTATTTCCATACCAGTCATCTATAATAGGAAGTGAATCAAGAATGCATGGAGGAGGCGAGATCGCTTTAAAAGCACATATAGTATTCCATCCTTTCGGAATTTCCTGTGCTAAAAAATTATATTGTTGTGTAACTGCAATGAGTTCAAAAGTGTCTGTATTAATATTATTTTTTGATTCAAAATAAAATATTGTTCCGATAGGAATGTCATATTCTTGTCTCATAGCAAATACAGTATAATAATTAAATTCATTATTTAGTATGGAAAATAATGAAGAAAAATCAGCCAAAGCGTTTTGGCTCAATTTGCCAGATATTTCTATTGAGGGCATGTTGACTCTATTGTGGTTTGGCGATTTTTTGAGCAGCTTTAGTAAACGTTCTAATTTGAGACTCTGATAATCTTGGGGTATTTTTTAATAATGAGGTTGATTGTTCAATGCCATTAACAGTACTAGGTAATTTAACCCCCATTTTTCCAAGAATACCTCTCGCTTGATCTGCAGTGATGGTAACGCTTGCCCGTTCAGAAAATTCAGTAGGAGTCAATTCCACACCTACTTCTGCTTCGAGTGCTGCGCGGGTGTTACCAGCACCAATAACAACACCTTGTAGATCTTGTGGTAGCGCAACCTTTAGAACAGCAGTCCCATAATTTTTAGATTCTAATGCAAATATGGTTGCAACAACTGGGTCTGTAGAGGCAGGGGTGACGCCTACCCTTTGTAACATACGGCTTCCAGGATAGCCCTCAGTGGTTCCTCTAAACAAAGGAGAACCTTTAGGAATATCGGATAATATTAGGTTGGTAGCGCTAATTAGCGCAAAGCCAATGCCAAACTGTGTATATGCAGTCCTTGACTGATTAGCATAATAAGCTGCCGCTTCAGGATTGCCTTCATTACGAGCCTTTAAAGATTGCTCACCATTACTAATAGCATCTGCAAAAGTATAAGCTAAGTATGTTTTAGTTAGCCAGCCTTTGAAAACAATTGCGTCAAGAAGTGCAGTAGCACCAGCAATACCTATTTGCCCTTTTTGGCGATAAGTTTCTTTTAATTCTGATTCAGATACGGTGCCCTTGAGATAGCCCTGTTCGGCTAATTTAAGGTGAATATTAAGCCCTTCTTCTAGCCCATCTATGTCTACGAATTGTATTGGCTTGTTTCCAGCGAATTGATAGGGCGTATACCATGCGTATTTGGCAGTAAGCGGGTCAACTGTTAAAAACCTGCTGATTGTTGTGCCAGCGAGGGTATCACTAGCTAATACTTGATTCTGCTTATCAAATAAATAATATTTTTGCTTTGCTGGGTCTAATCCTATTGCTACTACTAAAGCTGTCGTATCCGGATTAGGTACAACAAGCATCATTCGTTGCTGGCGCTCCTGTGGCGTGCGTAAGACCTTACCCTCGTAGCCAAAACGGGCATAGGGTGAATCACCCTGTGCAAAAGCCGTCAGAGTAGCGAATAGAACAGTGAAAAAGGCAAAGAGTTTTTTCATAAGAAAATTGGCTAGTTATTTGGCAGGGCGCTTTTGCATCGAGCTGACCCACTGCGCATAAGTCTGCGCGGACAGAGTATTGGCCCCTAGGGTACGCAGCTTAGTTTGGTACACCACATATTGTCGGTGCAGCGCATCCATCTCGACTCGCTTAGCTTTTTTGCTCGCCAGTAGCCGTTGCGCTTTATGAGCTAGGTAATTGGCTTTAATCATGTAGGCGACCACATTGGGTCGAAAGTAAGTTAACGATAAGTCGGTGCAGCGCTCTGTAAAGGCGTCGAGGTGCCCAAACTTGTGCTCGTAACCTATGGCTAGTTGCGTGAGCAGAAAGGCTAGCGCTTCTTGCTCGGAGAGAGCTTTGAAGTAAGCCCCGCTCTTGATAGCTTCGGTGCTGATGCCTAGCTCGGTCATCAGCAAGCCATCGGAAGGCAACTGGCCACTCGTCAGCTCAACATTGGCCCACTTGCCTTCCTCGTCCAAATGGCGAATCCAGGCGTGGCTTGGTCCTAGCGTCAGCCGGGCTTCTACGCCCAACTGCTGGGCCAGGCACTTGTAGAGCAAGGGCAGCGAAAGGCAGTTGCCCGTGTGGTCCTGGAGGGCCCGCGTGACGAAGGTATAGGCAAATGAGGTGGTCTAGCTACGCCGGACAGAGTTGGGACGTTGTTTGAAGGTGGGTTTCGAAGTGGTTGGGTGAGTGGTAACCGAGGGCCGAGTGGCGTCGTTCGGCGTTGTAGTAGGCGATGTGATGGCTGATTTCGAGCTTGGCTTCGGCCAGGCCGGGGAAGGAGCC
>JAAIGG010213672.1_pt1 | contig 9966 bp, 9 predicted proteins | sample 6487391 | NCBI WGS metagenome assembly JAAIGG01 (sample SAMN13974130, study PRJNA590717) | phyllosphere metagenome | biome: asymptomatic weeds; feature: pooled weeds collected from a community garden; material: weeds; isolation source: pooled asymptomatic leaves from various weed species from...
CCAGTCAGGTCCAGGGCGATCACTTAAAAGCGATGGCCCGGCTCTTTTGCCGGCTTCAAACACGGGCGCCCGTCTCCGCGGAAGGATTTGGGTTTCTCGGGCTTTCGCTTCGCTCTGTGTTTTCACGACCGTTGCCCTGCACCCCGCGCAGCACCTGCGCGCGATCAAGCCGCGGCCACGACGCGCTCGCCCCGCGCCCGGTAGGACAGCGCCTCGGCCAGATGCAGCCGCCGCACCTGCGCCTCGCCGTCGAGGTCGGCCAGCGTCCGGGCAACCCGCAGGGTGCGGTGGAAACCGCGGGCGGACAGCCGCATGGTCTCGGCGGCGTGGCGGATCAGCGCCGCCCCCTCGGCGTCTGGGGCCGCGGCGGCTTCGATCACGGTGGCCGGACAGGTGGCGTTGGTCGTCGCCGCGGGCAGGCCGAGGGCCGAATAGCGCGCCGTTTGAAGCACGCGGGCGGCGGCGACCCGCGCGGCGGCCTCCGCCGAACCCTCCGCGGGCGGCGGCAGGATCAGGTCGGCGGCGGTGACGGCGGCAACCTCGACCCGCAGGTCGATCCGGTCGAGCAGCGGGCCGGAGACCCGCGCGCCGTACTGCGCCACGCAGCGCTCGTTCGGCCCGCGGCGGCAGGCATAGCCCGGCTCCAGCGCCATGCCGCAGCGGCACGGGTTCATCGCCGCGACAAGCTGGAAGCGGGCCGGGTAGGTGGTCCGATGGTTGGCCCGGGCGATCATGATCTCGCCCGTCTCCATCGGCTGGCGCAGGGAATCGAGCACCTGGGGCGTGAATTCGGGCAGCTCGTCGAGGAACAGCACGCCGCCATGGGCGAGCGAGGCCTCGCCCGGCCGGGCGTTGATGCCGCTGTCACTTCCACCCAATGCCGCGACTCGAACCTAGCAAAAACAAAGCTTTAGCCGGGTTTCCATCCCCAAACCCCAAGACTCTACACCCATAAATTCCGCGACTGAATCGCGTTTTCCAAGAGATTCCGCGACCGGATTTCGCCGCCCCGTGAGGCCGCGCCGGGACCGCCGATTTTTCGCGATCCCACCTCCCTTTCCATGCTCTCTCCGTTTCGGGACACTCCCGCGCATGCCACGTCCGTCCCCGAAATCCTCGGCGCGAACCGATTCGCCCGTGCCGCCAGCACCCCACGTGACGCCCGTCGCCTCCGCGCCCACAGGCGCGCCGGCGCGCACCATCGGCATGGGCCACCGCTCGGTCCGCGGCACGGTCCAGGTGAAGGGCGCGTCAATTGCCCATGAGAGTACGCTCGAACGCGACCTCCTGACGATCCTGGACTTCCTGCCCTCGGCCCAGCGCGTACGCGGGCAACCCATCACGATCACCTTTCGGGATCCGATTACCCTCAAGCTCCGCCGGTACACACCGGACGTGGCGGTCGATTTCGTGGGGCCGACGGCCGCTCAACCATCGACCGCCACGGCGACGCCGATGATCTACGAGGTGAAGTACCGCGCGGACCTGTTCGCGCAGTGGCCGCGCCTGAAGCCGGCGTTCCTGGCGGCGCGCGCCCATGCGCGCGAGCAGGGGGCGACGTTCAAGATTCTGACCGAGACCGAGATCCGCACGCCGCTTCTCGCCAACGTGACGTTCTTGCGCCCGTACCTTCGGCGCGCGGAGCACGACGGTTTCGAGGAGACGTTGATCGCGACGCTGATGGCCTACGAGGAGGCCACGCCCGAGATCGTCCTGCTTGCGAGTTTCTCCGACGAGCACACCCGCCTGCAGGCCCTCCCGCACCTGTGGCGCTTACTTGCGCAGGGGCGGATCGAGGCTGATCTCACCCTAGACCTGACGATGAAGACCCCGATCTGGGTCGCCGAGGACGAGGCCACGACATGGAGCGATCCGCATTCATACGCCTTGCGCCCTCTTGTGAGGTCCGCTGCGGAGAGGCGACGTATCGCATCACCCATGAGATCGATCTCGACAGCGTCCTAGGCGAGAACGTCGCGACGGGGGAGCGCAAGCGGCTCAAGGTCGCCGACATCGAGGCGGTGCAGCCGGATGCCGGCGGGCCGGCCGAGAAGCAGCGCCGGGCGAGCGACATCTCGGACAAGGCGTGGTCGGTCGCCGAGCAGCGCTGGGCGATCATCAAGCCGCTGGTGGACCGCGGCATCATCCCGCGCGCCGAGGTTGAGGCCGTCGCGGCCCAGGCGAAGGTCGATCCGAGCACGATCTACCGGTGGCTCTCGGATTACAGCCACTCGGGGCATCTCTCGAGCCTGGCTCCGACGACGGCAGGCCGCCCGCCGGGCCGGACGTCGCTGTCGCCGGAAGTCGAGGCGGTGATCGCTGGCGCGATCGAGGACGCGTTTCTGACCCGGCAGAAGCTGAAGCCCTCCGACATCATCGAGAAGGTCGAAGCGGCATGCCGCCAGGCGAAGCTGCCGGTGCCGGGTAAGAACACGGTGCGGGCGCGGATCGCGGCGCTGCATCCGCAACTGGTCCTGCGCCGCCGCGGCGAGCGGGCGAAGGCGGACAACCTCGGCAAGCCGGTCCGAGGGCATTTTCCGGGCGCGGACAAGCCGTTGGCGGTCGTCCAGATCGATCACACGCAGCTCGACGTCATCGTGGTCGAGGAGACGACGCGGCTGCCGATGGGTCGGCCGTGGCTGACGCTCGCGATCGACGTGTATTCGCGCATGGTGACGGGCTACCACCTATCGATGGAGCGACCGAACGCCAACGCGGTCGGCCTGTGCCTGTCGATGAGCATGCTGCCCAAAGGGCCGGTGCTGGAGGCGCTGGGCGTGCCCGGCGAGTGGCCGGTCTACGGGCGCTTGGCGAAGGTGATGGCGGACAATGCCAAGGAGTTTCGCGGCAAGCTGCTCGCACGGGCGTGCCGGGACTGGGGCATCGACCTCGATTTCCGGCCGGTGAAGACCCCGCACTATGGCGGTCACATCGAACGCCTGATGGGGACGACCGCCAACGAGGTGCGCAAGCTCGACGGCGCGACGTTCTCGAACACGCGGCAGCGCGAGGGCTATAATTCCGAGGGCATGGCCAGCATGACCCTCGGCGAGGTCGAGCGGTACCTCGTCGACTTTCTCACCACGACCTATCACATGCGCCTGCACAGCGAGATCGAGATGACGCCGCGGCGCAGGTGGCAGGTCGGTCTGCTGGGCGACGGGGTCCAACCCGGGGCAGGGTTGCCTGAAAAGATCGCCGACGCGGAGAAGCTCCGGCTCGACTTCACGCCGTGCCTTGAGCGCACGATCCAGCGCTACGGCGTCGAGATGGACAAGATCGGCTACCAGGACGAGGTCCTGTATCGCTGGGCCGGCGCGACCGATCCGGACGATCCGAAGCGGCCGCGACAGTTCGAGTTCCGCCGGGATCCCCGCGACGTCAGCCGGATCTGGTTCTGGGACCCTGAGATCCAGCGATACTTCGCGATCCCCTATCGCGATCTCAGCCACCCTTCGGTCAGCCTGTGGCAGATCAAGGCAGCGAAGGCGGAACTCAAACGCCAGGGCGTTCTCGACGTCGATGAGGACCAGCTGTTCAAGGCCATCGCTCGCCGGGAGGGTTATGCCGAGGAAGCGCGAGCCAAGACCAAGGCGGCGCGCCGTGAGTTCCACCGTGCTTCGCAGGTGAAGCCTGTCCCGGCGGCAGCGCCGGTGCAGGAACGTCAGCCGAGCACGCCGAGCCCACGCGAGGACGACGGGCTCTTCGATACGCCGCCGATCATCTACGGCGACATCGAGCCGGCCGAGTTCCAGCGCTGACGCAGGGTGCAACAGACCATGATCGAGTGTCTGTCGTACCCCGCGCCCAAGAGCCTATTGGTCGTTCTGCGCCGTCGCTGCTGACAATTCTGCGCGGCCGCTTGGATGCCGGCGAGGCGCGATCCTGGCCACTCGGCACCTCTGTCCCCGTTCTCCCCACTCTCCACAGGGCTGAGGACAACGGGCCCAAGCCCGTTGAACACCGTCTCAGATTAGAACAAAACAGGAACTCGATCTGCGAGGCCGCCGATGTCCGAGCGCTATCCCCACCTCCAGCCGGATGTCCGGCTCCTCGTGGACCGCTCGCGCCAAGAGCGGATCGAGTTCGTCCAGTCCGATCAGTGGATCGGCTACCCGGCGGCAACGGCGGCTATGGATCGGCTGGAGAGCATCCTCCACCACGCCCGGGCCCGGCGGATGGAAAACTGCCTGCTGATCGGGGACAGCAACAACGGCAAGAGCACCATCCTGGAGACGTTCGCTGCGCGTCACGGCGATCCGGTGCGCCTGCGAGAACCCAATGGGCTGACCGGGCATCGGCCGCTGTCCGTCGTCCTCATCGAGATGCCGAAGGAGGCCAACGAGGCCCTGTTCTGGGAAGCGATCCTGGAACGCATGCGCTGCGCGCCGCCCCGGCGGAGCGAGAACCTGATGCGATACACCTGCGCAATCCTCGATCAGCTCGAGGTGCGCATGCTGATGATCGATGAGTTGCACAACATCACGCGCCTGCCCCCGCGCGCCCAGCGCGACCGGCTGCTCCTGCTCAAGAGCCTGAGCAATCGCCTGCGTCTGCCCATCGTCGCGGCGGGAACACGCGACGCCGAGGCCGCGCTCAAGACCGACGAGCAGACCGCCAACCGGTTCGAGCCGTTCGTGTTGCCGCGCTGGCGATTGAACCAGGAATTTCGCTCGTTCGTGGCGAGTTACGAGCGGCTTTTGCCGATGCCCGAGGCTTCGAACCTCGCCGATAAAGAGCCGCTGACGGCCCTGTTCAATGTGTCCGAAGGCACTGTCGGCCGGGTCGTACGGGTTATCCAGCGAGCGACTGAGGCCGCGATCGAGGCCGGCAAGCCTCGGGTCGATCTCGCGCTTATCGAGGCTGCGTCGCGGTTGCCGTATGGCGGGGAACGGCGTCGCGCAGCCGGCTGAGGGTGCCATGCTCTGGCCCCTGCCCTCAGCCCCCTACGACGACGAGATCCTGAGCTCGTACCTTGCGCGCGCCGCGTTCCGGCACCGCCTGCCGCCAACCGTGTTCGCTGCCCAATGGTGGCCGGACCAAACGGTCTGGAACCGCGATCTCGACCGCGGCGAGGAAACCGCTTGGCTCACCGACGTCGCCGCTCACGCCGGGGTCAGCCTCAAACAGGTCCAGGCGATGACCTTGGAGGCCTCGCGCCGCCGGTTCGGCCGTGGATCGGGCGATACGCCGTTGATCCTGTCCGCCGGGATCTACCATCGCACACGGGTTCGGCACGCCGTCCAGATCTGTCCGCGGTGCCTCGGAGACGGTGAGCCGTACCTGCGCCGCGCTTGGCGCTACAGCTTCGTGCTCGCCTGCCCGACCTGCACGACGCCCCTCCGCGATGCCTGCCCCCATTGCGGGGCCGCCATCGTGCCCCATCGCAGCTACCGCTGGCGACTGGACGCCTGCCACGCATGCGGGCTCGATCTCGCGCATCGCGATCCGCATCCCGCGGTGGTCCCGCCGGCCGTGCTCGACTTGCAGGCCTGCCTGCTCGCGGTGCTCGCGAACGACCCGGGTACGACGGTCGGGCCTTGGCAGGGGGATGCTGCTTTTCGGGGCGTGCGCAGCCTCATCACCGTGGCACGCAATCCCAATGTGCTGCCCCTCCTGCGCCGCGCCCTCGGGCTCGATGCCGCGACGATCCCGGTGACCCGGTTCGAGCGGATGCGGGCCGGCGATCGCGCCGTCATCCTCGATACCGTCGGTCACTGGCTCAGTGACTGGCCGAACCGCTTCTTCGTCGCGGCCGGCAGCGCCGGGCTCACCCAGCGCAGCTTCCAAAAAGTCGCCCAGCCCGGCGACCTCGCGCTCCAGATCCTGCGCCTACCCGAAGGGTTTGCTCGCGATCGAACCTTCGTTCCCGTCCTCCAGGACCGCGCCCTCAAGCGCCTGCGCCGCCAGGACCGCGCCGGATACCGGCGCGTGCGGGCCGCCCGCCTGCTCGCCGCCACGGGTCAACGTCGATGAGGGCGACCTGCCGAATCTGTCGCCGCCATCGCCCCGTGATGGCCAACGACCGGATCTGCTTCCCCTGCTCAGTGGGGATCACCCACGCCTGCCCGATCTGCCAAGCCGTCATACCCGGAAGCGGCCACGCCCCCTGCTACCCCTGCAGCCAGCGACGCCGTTCCGAGCGCCAGATCGCCGAGGAAGCCGCCACGATCCCGATCCGGTGGATGTCCGGGATGTTCATCGCCTTCTGCGAGAGTGGCCGCATCCCACTCGACAACGGCCTCGCCGCCGAGCGCATTGCCCGGACGGCAGACGCATGCCGCCGGATCGCAATCACGGCTCCAAACCCCGAGCGTCTCACCACCGACGCGCTCCACGCCGCAATCGGCGCAGACGGTACGCGGCGCGTCGCACCCCTGATCGCCTTCATGAGCGATGTCGGTGTGCTCGACTGGGACCGAGCCCGGCTCCAGGTCCTGATCGAGAACGATCGGGTCGACGCGATCCTGACCGCCCATCGGGACAGCCCGCACGCCCCCTTGCTGCGCCGGTACCGCGACAGCCTTGGTGCCCGCAACCGGAAGCCGATCACCCAGCGGACCTCGCTCACCGCGGCCCTCACGCTGCTCGCCGAACTCGGCGACGCCCCAATCGCCGACCTGAGCCAGCGCCACCTCGCACGTGCGCTGCGCAAAAGCCCCGGGCACCGGGCCGCGCTCCAGGGCTTTCTCAGCTTCGTCGCTGCCCAGGGCGGGCCGGCCCTGACCTCGCCCAAGCCGCGCCCTCTCAGTCCGGTCGCCCAGGAGAAGCGGCTGCGCGCCGAGATCAAAGCTTGGCGAAAGCGCCTTGCGAAGCCGCGCAGCTCCGGGGAGGCACGGGCCATGGTCATCATGCTCCTGGCCCGGATTTATGCCCTGCCGATCACCCGCGTCCTCACGCTTCGGCGCGATGAGATCGTGGTCACCCGCAACAGCGTCACGCTGTGGCCGGCGGCCGAGGCGATCGTCCTCGAAGAACCGTTCGCCAGCACGTTCCTGCGCTGGGCCAGATGGACATCGGGCTGGAGCAGTCAGCCCGGCCCCTGGGCGTTCCCCGGCCGGCACGGGCACCAACCCCTGTCCGAGGCCGCCGTCGCCTATCATCTCGCCGACAAGGCCAAGGATCCACCGAGAGGACCATAATGGGTGCCGCCAAGAACGACCCGACGACGATCACGACCTTCGGCCGCGGACGGTTCTCGCCCGAGCAGATCCTCACCTGGGAGGCCGACCGCTGCGCCGCCTTCGCCGTCGTCATGAAACGCCTCCATGACTGGCCGGGTGACGCCCCCTTCGTCGAGGGCGTGCGTGCTTGATTTGTTCGTGTCAGGGTTTATCCCCATCGACCCGTGACAGGGCAAGGAGCGGCTGACACAGACGGGAGCGGCTTCTATTGCCACGCGGTCGAGCGAGGCTTTAAAAGCTCGACCGCATCAGCTGTTGTTGGTGAGGGCGCAGATGGCACAGACCAGCAGCATCGAGTGGACCGATGCGACTTGGAACCCGGTCACGGGATGCACCAAGATCACGCCCGGATGCGACAACTGCTATGCGGCCCGTTTCGCCGAGCGGTGGCGCGGGATCCCGGGGCACGCTTTTGAGACCGGTTTCGATCTCGCCCTACGCCCGGAACGGCTGGCCCAACCGCTGAGTTGGCGGCGTCCGAAAATGATTTTCGTGAATTCCATGAGCGACTTGTTTCACAAGGACGTTCCACGATCATTCATCGACACGGTGTTTGACACCATGGAAGCGGCTCATTGGCATACCTTCCAAGTCCTCACCAAGCGCAGTTCCTTGATGCGGGACTATCTGAGATCCCGTTACGCATCCCGGTCCCCAGATCACATTTGGCTCGGCGTCTCGGTCGAAGATGATAAGGCCAAGGCGCGTATCCGCCACCTTCGAGAAGCGCCGGCGGGCGTGCGGTTTCTATCGATCGAGCCGCTGATCGGCCCAGTCGGGCCGATGGAACTCGATGGCATCCACTGGGTCATCGCTGGCGGAGAGAGCGGACCGCGGGCGAGGCCCATGGATATCGAGTGGGCACGCGACGTACGCGACCAGTGCCAAGCGCAGGGCGTGCCGTTCTTTTTCAAGCAATGGGGAGGCTTTCGACCCAAGAGCGGGGGGCGGGATCTCGACGGACGGGAGTGGAGCCAATGGCCTACCCAAGCCCGCGAGAGCATCCTTGCCGGACGGGCCGCCTGAGGCTCGCTACTGACGGCTGGGGGATCCAAGGCGTTGCCGCACCCCCGGTCTCGGAATAGTCTCGCTGCGGTCCGCACGGGCTCAATCAATGGCCAAGAAACAGAAGTACGAGTGGCAGGTCGGAAGTACGCCGCCGCCTCTCGAGGAGCACAGCGCGGCCAAACACGCCGTCTTCCGTAGCTACTTGCAGCGCTACATCGAGATCCTGACGTCCGACCCCCGGCACGACGGGCTTGCCCTCACCTTGGTCGACGGCTTCGCCGGCGGCGGCGCTTATAGCTATCACGGTCAGGTACGGCCTGGATCTCCGATCATCCTGTTGGACGAGATTGCCAGCGCGGGGGCCGAGTTCGCTGCCAAACGGACGAAACCGTTCCTCTTCCGGCCCGAGTTCATCTTCGTGGAGCAGCAGCGAGGAAATCTCGAACACCTGCGCGACGTCATCGCGCGGTCGCCCCACGCGCCGAACCTCGGCATCAACATTCACCTCATCAACGACGCCTTCGAAGACGCATTGCCCGGTGTGATCGACAACGTGCAGAAACACGGCGGTGGCCACCGAGCACTGTTTTTTCTCGATCAGTACGGCTACGGCGACGTGTCGCTACAGGCAATCCGAACAATCCTCAACAGCCTCAAGAACCCCGAAGTCATCCTGACTTTCAACGTAGACTTCATCATCGCGTTTCTAAGCGAAGACGAGAGCTTTCTTCGCGCGGTGATGCCTGCGGAACTCGGCATCGATCATATCCGGGAGATGTTGGCGCTGCGCGACAACGGCGGCCGGGAAGCGCGCTGGCTCATCCAGAACTTCCTCTATCGCCATCTCCAGGAGCGCACCGGCGCACCGTATTACACCTGCTTTTTCATCAAGTCGCCGAAGAGCCACCGATCGTACTGGCTCGTGCATATTTCGAAGCACCCGCGGGCGCGGGATGAGATGGCCAACCGCCATTGGGCGCTGACAAATCACTTCATCCACCACGGTCGCGCCGGCACCCAGATGCTGGGGTTCGACCCCGGAAAGCCTATCAATCAGATCCCGCTCGACTTTCTATTCGACGATGACGCGAGCGCGCGGTCAAAGTCCGCGCTGATGGCCGAACTGCCGCACCGCATCTTTGACGCCCGCCGGGTCGCCACCGGCGGCGTCACGGTCGGAGACCTATTCACTGAAATTTGCAACACGACGCCTGCCACGGTCGCACGCGTGTCCGATGCCCTCGTCGGGCTGCGAGCGGAGGGTGAAGTGCAAATCTACACCGCCGACGGGAAAGAGCGGCCCCGGACCCAGAACTGCGCTTGGGGCGATGTCATCCTCCCAGCCGTGCAACGGTCGATGTTCAGCCGGTTCACGTGACGGAGTGATCCCTTCGTCCCTCCGAATCGCCTCTGACGTGAGCCTGTGTGCGAGGCGGCAATCGCCTGACCATCTCAGAAACGGTCATCGCCGAGCGAAACCGGTCCCGGCATGTCATGAGCCGCCGCTTGAGATTACCAGCGGATCCGGCTGACCGCGTGAGAACACCCAACCGCATCGTGCAACCGACTTGGTGATCCGGTCTCGCGGCTTTCGAGCCAGCCGTGCGCGAAACGCCGCTTCCAGTCTGTCCGCCGTTGCACCTGCGCCGAGCGTCTCGGCCCACCGTAGGTCGTCGTAGTGCCCGGGCTTGAGCGGACGGACTGTGCTGCCGGGCCCGCAATAGCCGTGCAGTGCGAAGGCCCGGTACCGCAGGATGTGGAGCGCGTGCCAGTC
>JAAIGG010094919.1_pt1 | contig 9952 bp, 8 predicted proteins | sample 6487391 | NCBI WGS metagenome assembly JAAIGG01 (sample SAMN13974130, study PRJNA590717) | phyllosphere metagenome | biome: asymptomatic weeds; feature: pooled weeds collected from a community garden; material: weeds; isolation source: pooled asymptomatic leaves from various weed species from...
CCCAGTATCGAAAGGGCTGGAGTGGGCTCCCACACGAGGTCCGCCTCGATCCCACGAGCCCGTTGCTCGCCGCTTTGCACCGAGTACCCCAACAAGGCAAAGGCAGGATCCGGATCGGGGGTCGAGACATTACGGCGAGTTTGCTCGAACACGGCCAGGGTTCCGGAAAGACCGATATCCTTGAAATCGAGTTTCAAGCCGGTTTCGTAATTACGCGACAACTCTGGTTTGGGCGCCTCTCGCCCCGTGAAATTGAAGGCACCACGAAAGCCCGTGGAGTAAGCGACGTACGCGGCCACACTCTCAGTAAGGTCATAGGTGAGCCCGACCCGCGGCGTCACGCGATGATATTGGGTATCAATGCCCTGCTCCTGCTGTTCCAACTGCAACTGGGTAAAGCGCAGGGATCCAAGCACATGTAGGCGCCCGTAGGTAGCCTGGTCTTGCACGTAGAGCGCTGAAGTCTGATAGCGGTTGGTTTGACTGACGATGACGTCTGGCGTCGCTCCGTAGTCCAAACTGTAGTCGGGATTTGCCAGGTCGAGATTTCCAACAAACTCGGCGTTAGAGACCGCAGAGTAGAAACGCGTCCGATCATAGCTGACGCCAGTCAGCAGCTCATGCTCGCCGCCTAGCGCCTCAATACGGGTCGCGATGTTGGCATCCAGGGTGTTCTCCCGGATGTTTCCCGGAAAATAGAGCTTGAAGATTGGATAGACTGTGGGAGTGGCCGCTTCGGGGCCCGCAGTAGCCGGGAATATGAAGCTGCCATAGTCCCGAATCTTCGCTTCGTAATGACGAGCCGTCACGGTGACCCGTGTGTTGTCATTGAGTGCGTGCTTAAGTTCGGCAGTGGATACCCGATTCTCAATAGTTGTATCGGGTTGTCCGTGCGTAGCCCCAGGGTTTGCGTAGCGGTCGACTTTACCGCTCAGTGCCTCTGCCGCAGGTAACCCAGAAAACTCCGCCTGATTGCGATCCTCATAATGCCCGCGCAACAGCAACTCGGTCTGGGGAGTGAGCTGAAATACAATGCTCGGCTGAATGGACCATTGGTGTCCATTCACGTGATCGATCCAGCTGTCATTTTCCTGGTAATCCGCGGTCAGACGTGCGGCTACCTTGTCACCAAGCGGAGTGTTGATATCCAAGGATGGATTCACGGTGCCGAAGCTACCGGTACGCATGGTCAGCAGCGCACTCTGCTCTGCGTCAGGGCGCTTGGATACGACATTGATCAGCCCTCCCAGCGGAGCCCCTATGCCACCGCCGTAAAGTGCCGACGTCGGACCTTTGAGTACCTCTACGCGTTCGACCCCAATCAGCGTGGTCGGATCAATGCTTGCCGCTGTACCACCAAAGGCGGGTAGCCCGTCATAGTAGATCTCTGCCGGAAAGCCTCGGACGATCGGCTGTGCGAACAAGGTTTCCTCAGCCTTGGTAGCCCTGACGCCCGAGACATTGGCCAGGGCATCACCCAACGTTCGATTGCCTTGCTCTTCAATCAGGTCACGCGTGATCACCTGTATCGACTGTGGTACTTCGACCAAAGGAGTTTCGGTCTTGGTCGCGTAGATGGCTGTTGTCGCACTATAACGCTCAGGCGGTGCGACTACCGTCATCGGATCCAGCATCCAGGTCGCACGCTTCGTCTCGGGTGAGCCTGAACTGCTATCGCCCGCATCGGGCGTGGTACTAGCAGCCTGGGCAAAGGCCGTCGCGCAGGTTGCAAGAATTAATGGACCGGTACAAAGCGCAGCCGTGAGCGGTGCGAGGTTGAAAAAACGTGTCATATAGAATCGTCCCATGAAATTGTCATGAGGCAGCCGTTCGCACTGCGGCGAAGAGCCACCATCAAAAGCGCTCATCCTCTGTGGAGAATCCGCGCCGCTGAGGCGCAATCATGCGGACAGGGTGGGAGGGGCTCGCGAACCAACGGTTAGCCAGAGGCGTCGATAATGACCTCGACGCTTGGACGGTTCGGATTGCTGCAGGCATACGAACCTTGCAAGCACCGGCAATAGCACCGCACTGAGCGCCGCGGGACTATGCCCAAGAAAGTTGCAATAGCCGCATAGCTCGCCCTTTCCATGAGAGTGGTGAGCTGTGCGGTGTTGTGGGTCATGGCTGGCGCAGTGTCCAACCTCAGGCTCAGGTCCAGCGGAAACCACGTTAGCCCGCCACTGCGCCACCAGCGGACCTACGTTGATTAGCGCCATCGACAGCAGTGCTAGCATCGCCCAGTAGCGCAGTGCAGTGGCACCTCGCCTCGTCATCGATGACACGATCTGAACCCTTGGGCTGTGAGCGACGCCTTAACCGGCGTCGCTGCGGTGCTAGCAAAGCGAGAACGCTCGGCAGACGCATAGCGTCCGCCGAGCGTAATGTGCAGACGGCTGGGGAAAGCCTTTAATGCGTAACTGGCCAACCTCGAGCGCACCGTTATCAGTGCCCCTGATGCGAGTGCTCAGAGTTTCCGGCTCCGATGGCATCTAGGGGCATTACAGGCGCCTGTACCTCGACCGCGTGTTCCTGTCCGCCGCCGTCCTTGACGATCAGGGTGATTGGAACCGTATCGCCTGCACTGAGGGTTCGGTTCAGCCCCATCAGCATGATGTGATAGCCATGAGGATCGAGCGCAACGGGCTGTTTGGCCGGCAGATTAATCGCCTTGACCTGCTGCATCCGCATGACGTCATCCTTCATGAGCGTCTCGTGAATTTGTACGTCTTTCGCGACTTCAGAGTCAGCCTGCAGCAGCTGCGAGTCTTGGTCCGCGGTCAGCACCATAAAGGCCCCGGTTGCCGCTTGCCCCGGCACTGCAGCCCTCACCCATGCGTCTTCCACTTTCACGTCAGCCCAAGCAACACTGGTCCAGAGTTGACTTATCAGCAAAACAGCAAGCGGATAACGAACTGCAGTAGACATCAGCAAATCTCCATGAGCGTCAAAAGATCTTCGGTACATTCTTGGGCAGTCAACCTGTGCGCTAAGCTCAGCCGAAAATTGCCGCGCGAGTCCGCTACATAAGAGGTGCTGGAATGTGAAATGGTATAAGAATCGCCTTCCGGAATTTTCTCGTAGAAGACCTTGAAGGCTTTAGCAGTCGCAGCGATTTCTTCTGGCGTACCTGTAAGCGCCTCGAAGCTAGGATCGAAGGTCTTTACATACTTCTCTAAAACTTGAGGGGTATCACGCTCAGGGTCGAGAGTGATAAAGACTACCTGCAGTCGATCCCCTACCGTTCCCATCAACCGTTTGATCTGGACCGCTCTGGCCAAGGTCGTGGGACACACTGCCGGGCATTGGGTGAAACCGAAAAATATCATCGGCATCATCCACCAATAGTCAGACATCTTCCTGACCGTACCCTGGGTGGTTTTAAGATTTAGCTGGTTTCCGATCCATTCGGGACTTAGGTTCTTGCCGTATTTGAAGTCAAGAAAATAGCCCTTGTCACAGCCTGCCAAGGAGCCCAACGTCAATAAGCCACTTCCTGCCAGAAGTTGACGTCTAGTCAGATTCATCACTCATCATCCTTCGCACCGTCACGGCTCTATACAGAAATCTTGACGATCATTTCGGTTACACGGCGGCCACACCTTTTCGAGTAGGTCCGCTGACGCCAAATAAGGTGGCAAACCAATAGATAAGCCGAGGACAACGCGAGGCCATGTCACGTGACAAGGCACCGCGAATTTCGCTCGCTTCAGATAACGTTGTCTTCGATGCGATGAACAGCACCGAGCGGACTTATGTTCTGATCAGTTTGCTAGTAGTGAACGAGACTAGGGCTCAAGGTGCCCGGGGCTGAAGCGCAGGCCGCAAAACCAAGAAAGGCAATGCAGGGGGAGAATTCGGCGGCAACAGGCGACGCCGACGGTGACGCAAACGCCAGCTAAGCCAGGCTAGAACGAGGATCGCAGAAAGTAGTGAGCCTGCGAAGACACAACCATCAAACCCGACGCTCATATGCGCCTTGTTGGAGCGCTGCTGATCGGCTTTGGTGGCAGCCTGGTGATGATGATGCTCCATCATCTCGCTTGCACCGGAGAATGACTGCTTGGCCGGCTCCGGTTGTACATGCATCATCAGTCCGTGGCCCAGGCTGCAGCTCAGGCCAGCGAGCAGCACTGCTAGCGCGACTGTCCAGGCGACGGCAGCGAGATGAGGACGGATTCCGGTCATACCGCCAAGATAACAGCTGGCACGCGACTCGCCTACTCGAAACGATCTCGACACCACCTACCTCGTCCAGCTCCGTCCCTGTTCTGACGCTCACGTAAACTCTCTCAAACGGCGCGCTGCAACGTTTGAATGCCTTCCCTAAAGCGTCTCGTCTTCCAACTTAGCGCTCAGAGTTGGCACTAAAGGTTGCAGCGCCAGTTATCAGGCCGGATGGTGCAGGCGCACATTGAACAGCGGACCGCGGCTGACGCGCGAGAACGTCCTGGCGAGGTACAACACGCCAAGGTCTATCAACGGCTCTACCAGCACGACGCTCATGTAAGCCAGACCAAAGCTGCCTACGGAGGCAAGGTTGTCAGTGGAAAAACCGTGACCGTAGAGCGCCCAGAAGGCTACCCAGGCGACGATCCCTCCCTGGTAGGTGGTCGACAGCATGAGGGCCTGCGTGTAGCGAGTATCCACGTCAGGGGTCTTTTCAGGAATGATCCTTTTGGCCACGATGCTGATGGCCCACAGCGGAACCAGAAGTGTGGTTACGTTCATACCGTATTGCGGAAGATCGAAGGGGGCGAAGAACACCCCCTGGATCAGCAGCCCCAATGCCAAACCGACCGCTGTGGCTCCCGCGCCGAATAGCAGCAGCAAGGTAGACCCTAGGATCAGATGGACTTCCGAAACACCCACGGCATGGTGAGGCAGCAGTTCAAAGAAACAGAACACCAGGACGGTGGTCATGATGCTGCGAAGAATCAAAGGGGTGAGGCCGCCATTGTCCCGAGCGCTCTGACGCGCCATAGCAGCCGCTAGACCAAGTGCAGCCGCCGCGGTGGCGTAACTAAGGTAGATCTTGGCGCCTTCGACGACGCCGGGTTCGATATGCATGTTGAGGCTCCTGCTCCGCGCCCACCGCGCGGCAAATTGAAGGATGATCACTGTTCGATGGCAGGTCTCCTGACTCGCAGCTTGATACGCCAACCTCCTTCCCAGCCATGAGGCCAGTGGCATCAGGGTGACGTTCGCTGCCTGCAGTTGCGGGGGCAGTCAGGGCATGAGCAATAATCGCTGAACCCCGTTCCCTATTATCTGCCGTTAAGCAGAATCATCGAGAGGGGACGGTAGTCGCCTCTGCAAGAAAAAGCAAAATATTACTGACGACCTCAGGTCAGCGCGGCATAACAGTACGCACCTGAAAGATAGGAAGCGCATGACAAATCATGCCCTGTTCGACGCGAAAGAAAATCATAAACAGCCGTGTTTTTTATTATGAAAACTTTAGAAAGAACTCACTTGTTAGCATTTCGGCCTTTTAACTCGATGACTAACTAAGTACCGATCAACCCTACCAGAGTCATATCGAAAAATACCGCTTTACCAGTTTCAGATCCTTGGCTAACTGCACGCGCATGACAGTCAATAACTTCTTGGCCGTATCCGAAAGCGGCTTCCCAGGACGGAACAGCAGGAGACTCCGCGTCCTGATATCAAGTTCAAAAGGCCTGACTACCAATCCGCGGTCAATAAAGTCCACTGCGGCAAGAGGATTTATAAAGGCGATGCCGATGCCTCGCGAAACCATACTGCAGATTGTGTGCGCATAGGCCGTCTCAACGCGGACGTTGAGCGAAACGCTTTCTAGATCGAGCGCGACTTCCAGGCGACGTCTGCTACTGTCCTCTGGATTGAGCGCGATAAAGTCGTAACCGCCTAGGTCCTTGGCGCAAATAGAAGATTTGCTACTTAGCGGATGTCCCTTCGGCAAGGCGATCACGCCGGGCTCATTGATGAATTCGGAATGCTCGAGTCCAACGACGGGCATCTCATCCGCCATCACCCCGAAATCGCATAGCCCGGCTGATACCTCCTGATGTACCTCTCGCGAGCTTTGCACACGCAAGGAAACGCGAATATCTCGTTGCGCCAGATCAAATTCGGCCAGCGCCCGGGGCATGAAGGTATTGCCGACCGCGGGATGGACCGCAATGGCCAACCTTCCCGTACCGAATTGCTTCAGGCTCTTGATGCGGTGCTCGATAGCATCCATGCCCACGAACAGCTTATCCACGTCCACCATCAAGGCGTGGGCTTCCTCGGTGGCGATCAGGCGACCACCTGTTCGGTGAAAGAGCTGAATTCCCGCGCTGGTTTCCAACTTGCGAATAGCCTGGCTGACGGCAGGTTGGCTGACGCCCAGCACCCGTGCCGCCTTGCTAGTGCTCCCGGCATTCATGACCACCCGGAAAACCTCAATTTCGCGAACTCCCATTTGCACCCTACGTATAAGCTTGGCTTATGGAGTTAATAATCCTAAAGCTAGCCGCGCGAACCTGTCTATCCAACAATGCGATCCATGACAGGCTCTCCATCAAGGCACCAAGAAATGAAAATCACGGACTTCGCCGGCAATCCCTTTGCAAGCCTATCCCCTTCGGTATGGCGCGGTTCTACGGTGGTCTTTGACAGCTTCGAAGACTTCGTCAGTCGCAAAAGCCGTCAGCCGGATGGCTACAGCTATGGCATCACCGGTACGCCGACCGCGCGTCAGCTCGAAAACAAGATCGCGCAACTGGAAGGAGCGAAGCATTGCGTGGTTATGCCATCGGGCGCGTCGGCCCTGATCACCACCGTGCTCGCCTTCGTTCGTGGCGGCGATCACCTGCTGATCTCCGAATCCTGCTACGGCTCGCTAAAGACCTTTGCTAAATCGTGGCTACAAAACATGGCGGTCGAGGTGGAGTTCTATCCGCCTACGATAGATGCAGGCATCGAGGCACTGATTCGGCCCAACACACGGATGATCTGCCTGGAAGCGCCTGGCACCGTCACCATGGAGATGCAGGACATAGGTGTCATCACGGCCATCGCGAAGCGCCGCAACATCTTGACCATGATGGATAACACCTGGGCCAGCCCACTGTTCTTCAAGGCAATTGAACATGGGGTGGATTTCGTCATCCAGGCGGCCACCAAATACTTCGGAGGCCACTCCGACCTGCTGATGGGCAGCGTCAGCCTCAACGACCAAGAGCACTACAGCGTGCTTCGGGAAACCCAGAGCATCTTCGGACAGGCCACCAGTCCCGAGGACTGTTTCCTGGTCGAGCGAGGCCTGCAGACCTACGAATTACGCCTTCGGGAGCAAAGCCGCAAGGCGCTCAACATTGCACGTTGGTTGGAGGCACAACCTCTAGTCAATCGGGTGATGTTTCCAGCCTTGGAAAGTGATCCCGGACACCGGATCTGGCAAGACCAGTTTCAGGGCTGCGGCTCTCTGCTGTCGGTAGTGCTGCAAGCGCCCGAACGAGAGGCGATCTTCGGCGCCTTTTTCAACAGCCTCGAACACTTCCCGATCGGCGCAAGCTGGGGCGGCACTCACAGCCTGATCGCCTACTACCCCGCCGCGCTGCAGACAGCGCGACGCTATTCGCCTACCGATCAATCTGTCGTTCGAATCTCTGTGGGCCTGGAGGACGAAGGGCTGTTGATTCAGGACCTGAGTACTGCCCTGAACGCGTACGGCGCTGCGCTCTGACTCTAACCGGCAGGTCCCACGCGAGATGGGACGCCGTCTTCCTTTGTTCTGCCGTTAATCCAGCGTGCCCGCCCGGTGGGGCGCACATCAACCTGAGGATGGATAACAATGAAAATCAAGGGCATTCGTAGCGCTATTGCACTGGTAACCGCTTTGGGTCTGGCCACTACAGCAATGGCACAAGACACGCTGCAGAACCTGCGGGAGCGCGGAGAGATCCGTATCGCCAACACCCAATCGAGTCCACCGTGGAGCTTTCTGGGTAACGACAATCAACCTGCGGGTTACGACGTCGCCGTGGCCAAGGAGGTGGCAAAACGTATCGGCGTAGCAAAGGTCGTCTTCATCGCCGACAGCTTCAAGAACTTCGTGGAAGGTTTGAAAGCTGACAAATACGACCTGGTGATGAATGACCTCACGCCTACCCCTGAGCGAGAGAAACAGGTGAATTTCGCCAGCGCTTACGGTGTGGAAGAGTTTTTTATCTTCGTCCGCAATGACAATACCGCAGTCAACAGCATTGACGACATGCCAGGAAAGTCCATCGGTGTGACGTCCGGAACTAGTAACGAATTTTGGGCCCGCAAGCATATGCCGCGCTCGGAGGTCCGCACTTACGAAAACGGTGGGCTGCTGTTCAACGACTTGGGCATCGGCCGCGTAGACGCTGTGCTGTCCTCACTGTTCGGCGGCGAGAAGTATCGGAAGGTACAGAATCTACCCATCAAGGCTGTCGGCAAGCCTCTGACCTATCAGCTGTCGGCACCCGCCATGGCAAAAGGAAATGATCAGCTGCGGGAGGCTGTAAGCAAGGCGATTGACTCGATGATCGCTGATGGGACCGTGGATAGCTTGGCGAAGAAGTGGATCGGACCGGACTATGCCATGACTGAAGGGATAGCAGCCGCAAAAGCTGAACTGGCAGAGGGCCAATAAGATGTGGGTGCTATTCCTACGCTCCCTGCCGCTCCTGCAGCAGGCGGTGGTAATGACTCTAGGCCTCGGGCTAGGTGCCTTGTTCTTGGCAGTCTGTTGGGGATGGCGATAGCGCTACTGCGCCTCTCCAAACTGCGGATCCTTAGGTCTTTGGCCTTTGCCTACGTTTCAGTGTTCCGGGGTACGCCATTGCTGGTGCAGATCCTGCTCATCTACTTTGGCCTACCACATTACGGCATTGTGCTGAGTCCGATCCCATCTGCCCTTCTCGCTCTGACGTTATTTTCTGCGGCCTACCTCAGCGAGATTTTTCGCGCCGGTATTAGCTCAGTCGACAGTGGGCAGTGGGAAGCCGCGGAGTCGATGAGCATGGGGTATTGGACGTGCTTGCGACGCATCATACTGCCTCAGGCATTCCGTATCGCGTTACCCCCAATGGGTAGCAGGCTGATCGCGCTTATCAAGGACACCTCTTTGGCATCGACGATTACCGTCATGGAGATGACTCGAGTGGCAGAGCAGGTTGGTGCGGCCACCTTTAGATACATGGAAATGTTCTTGATGATCGGCGCAATCTACTGGGTCATCAATCAAGTGCTCACCATTCTGCAAACCTGGCTGGAAGGCCGTTGGACGAGGCATATGCGATGAACACACCGCAGGTTCGTATTCAAGGTCTGAGCAAGGCCTTTGGTGAACTGACCGTACTGTCCGACATAAACCTGGAAGTAAACGGCGGAGAAGTGGTGGTCATCCTAGGACCTTCCGGATCTGGCAAGACAACCCTGCTTCGATCCATGAATTTCCTGGAACAGCCCGACAGTGGCCTATTGGAGATCTGCGGCCATCAGGTCGCCATTCCTGCCAATGGGCAGCTGGATCGGTCAGGCCGCAAGCAGGTTTCGTTGCTGAGGCAAAAGACCGCGATGGTCTTCCAGGCCTTCAACCTGTTCCCGCACATGACCGCCCTGCAGAACGTAATCGAAGGCCTGATCAGCGTAAAGAAGATGCCGAAGCCGCAAGCCATTGAGCACGGCAGACAGCTCCTTGCACGGGTTGGATTGGCCGAAAAGGCTGATGCGTATCCCGCCAAACTTTCCGGAGGTCAGAAACAGCGGGTCGCTATTGCGCGCGGTCTCGCGATGGATCCAGAAGTCATTTTTTTTGATGAGCCGACGTCAGCACTGGATCCGGAACTGCGCGACGAGGTCCTCACCGTGATGCGGGAGCTTGCCGACACAGGTATTACAATGCTCGTCGTGACCCATGAGCTGCGGTTTGCTCGCGAAGCTGCCGACC
>JAAIGG010141921.1_pt1 | contig 9949 bp, 8 predicted proteins | sample 6487391 | NCBI WGS metagenome assembly JAAIGG01 (sample SAMN13974130, study PRJNA590717) | phyllosphere metagenome | biome: asymptomatic weeds; feature: pooled weeds collected from a community garden; material: weeds; isolation source: pooled asymptomatic leaves from various weed species from...
GTGAACAATGCCGCCATCAACGACATGTTCGAGAACCCGGCGCTGGCCGCCGACCTCAGCAAGTTCGAGAATTTTCCGCTGGCTACTTTTGCCAAAGTGCTGGAAGTGAACGTGACCGGCATTTTCCTGGCCGCCCAGGTATTCGGGACGCCGATGGCCGAGCAGGGGAGTGGCTCCATTATCAACGTGGCCAGCACCTACGGCATCGTGGGGCCTGATCAGAGCATCTACCGCAACGAGGCCGGCGAGCAAACTTTTTACAAGTCGCCATCTTACCCCATGACCAAGGGCGCGGTGGTCAACTTCACCCGCTACCTGGCTGCCTACTGGGGCAACAAGGGCGTGCGCGTGAATACGCTCTCGCCTGGTGGCGTCGAAAACAGCCAGGATGCCTTTTTCGTGAAGCAGTACAGCGCCAAAACGCCGCTGGGCCGCATGGCCGCCCCGACCGATTACCAAGGCGCGGTGGTGTTTCTCGCCTCCGACGCCTCGGCTTACATGACGGGGGCCAACCTGGTGGTAGATGGCGGCTGGACAGCCATTTAGCCCAACGTATAAATTAGATAACCTGCGCTGCCGCCAATTTTGTAGTAAATTCGGAGAAGTTTTCACTGAAATCATTTATGAAGCACGCCGACCTCGTTGCTAAAGCCCGCCGTATCAAGCTTGTACTCACCGATTGCGACGGTGTGCTCACCGACGGCGGCGTGTACTACGGCGAAGCCGGCGAGGTGCTCAAGCGCTTCAACATCCGCGACGGTATGGGCGTGGAGCGCCTGCGGGCCGTGGGCGTCGAAACCGGTATCGTGACGGGCGAGCGCTCGCCCTCGGTGCAGAAACGCGCCGAAAAGCTGAAAATCACCGAGCTGCACCTGGGCATTAAGGACAAGGCCCCGCTGCTGGGGGAGATTCTGGCCCGCACCGGCCTCACGGCCGAGCAAGTTGCTTTTATCGGCGACGACACCAACGACGTGGCTATTCTGGGGCTGGTGGGGCTGGCTGCCTGCCCCGGCGACGCCACTGTTTTTGCCCGTGAGGCGGCCGACTATCGCTGCCAGGCCTTTGGCGGCCAGGGTGCCTTTCGCGAGCTGGCCGAGCTGATTATCAGCTGCCAGGGCGGCGCCCCGCTGCCCGACCGCGGCTCGGAATAGTTTTATAATGTGGGAAAGGCGAGAATGCGAGAATGTGAAAATACTTAGTAGCTACATGGCTACCGAGCTACGAGTAGCGGAAAATAAAAACCTGCTTACTGCGTCACCTTCTTCAAGCCGCCAGTTGTGCGGTAGTTGCTCGCTCTGTCACCCACGCATTTGTCACATCTTTCACATTTCCCACATTAACCAGAAGATGTCCGTAGTTCAAATCAAGAAGAACCGCGCTATTGGCCCCGGCCAGCCGTGCTACATCATTGCCGAAATCGGCATCAACCACAACGGCTCGCTCGACCTAGCCAAGCAGCTCATCGACGCGGCCGTGACGGCCGGTGCCGATGCGGTGAAATTCCAGAAGCGCACCCCCGAGCTGTGCGTACCCAAGGACCAGTGGGAAAAGATGCGCGATACCCCCTGGGGCCGCATGAGCTACATCGACTACAAGCGTAAAACCGAGTTTGGCCAAGCTGAATACACGGTTATCGACGACTACTGCAAGGCCAAGGGCATCGATTGGTTTGCCTCGTGCTGGGATGAGCCGTCGGTCGATTTCATGGAGCAATTCAAACCCGTGCTCTACAAAATGGCCAGCGCTTCGCTCACCGATAAGCCCCTGCTCGACCGCGTGCGCGCCACCGGCCGCCCGCTCATGCTGAGCACCGGCATGAGCACCCAGCAGGAAATCACCGACGCCGTGGCCTACGTGGGCCTCGACAACCTGATGATTGCCCACTCGACCTCGGCCTACCCCTGCCCCCCGCAGGAGCTGAATCTGCGCATGATTCAAACCCTGCAAGCGCAGTTTCCCGGTACGCCCATCGGCTACTCGGGCCACGAAACCGGCCTGAGCACCACCGTAACGGCCGTGGCCCTGGGCGCGACGTTCGTGGAGCGCCACTTCACCCTCGACCGCGCCATGTGGGGCTCCGACCACGCCGCCAGCGTGGAGCCGGGTGGCCTGGCTAAGCTCGTGCGCGACATCCGCGACACCGAAGCCGGCCTCGGCGACGGCGTAAAAGTGGTGTACGAGAGCGAGAAAGAGCCCCTGCGCCGCCTGCGCCGCGAGGTGACGGCCGCGTAAGCAGGCCGTAAAAAAGTTTTCTTACGTCTGTCATGCTGAGCTTGCGAAGCATCTTCTCACGGTTGGGCGACGCCGCGCTAACCTGACAAGATGCTTCGCAAGCTCAGCATGACAGACGTAATTTTTAGTGCAGTTGTGGGTTGCGGTAGTAGCAAGCTGGCTGCGTTGCGCGTTTAGGCCAGCCGTATTTTTAGCGGCGGCTAAAAAGCGAGCCTTGCCAAGCGGCGATGAACATTCGCCGGCGCTGGGCAGTTAGGGGCAGAGTTATCACATTATCGCATTCGTTATGCTAGAGCCGATAAGCGAGTTTTATCACAGCCTCAACGCGGTAGGGCGTACCACCATGATAACGACGCCCATCCTGCTGCTGGCGGTGGCGGTGCTGCTGATCTTGGAGCGTAAGTTTCCTTACCGCAAGGGGCTGCCGTTCTTTCGCGAGGGCTTGTTCGTGGACTTGTTCTGGTACACGCTGGTGCAGAGCTACTTCCTGCAAATCCTGATTTTTGGGTTCATCATCGCGCCGCTGGCGGCTCATTTTGGGGCGCGGTTTCACGTGGTGAGCAGCTGGCCGGTGGTGGCGCAGGTGGCGTTTTTCGTTGTCACCCACGATTTTTACATCTACTGGTTTCACCGCTTCCAGCACAGCAGCGCGTTTTTCTGGCGCACCCACGAGGCGCACCACTCGGGCAAGCAGGTGGATTGGCTGGCCGGCTCGCGCTCGCACGCCGTGGAGATTATCATCAACCAGACCATCGAGTTTGCGCCCATTATTTTGCTAGGGGCCAATCCGATAGTGGTGCCCATCAAGGCGCTCATCGACGCCGTGTGGGGTATGTACATCCACGCCAACATCGACGTGAAATCGGGCAAGCTGCAATACTTCATCAACGGCCCCGAGATGCACCTCTGGCACCACGCCGACCACGAGGAAGTGTACTACGCCAATTTTTCGACCAAATTCGCGGTCTGGGACTGGCTCTTCGGCACCGCCTTTTTGCCCCGGAACCGCAAGCCCGAGCGCTGGGGCCTGCCCTACGCCTTCCCCAAAGACTACTTCTCGCAGCACGCCTTTTCGGTGGTGCGCTTCGATGAAGCGGCGTTGGCCGAGAAGTCGGCCGTGTTCCGCGCCTACCACGGCGTGCGCTGGCGCGTGCTGAGCTGGCTCGGCGAGCGCGTGCCCGCCGCCAAGGTGTTGCAAGGCTGGGAAGTACCCGAAGACGTGCACGAAACCGTACCCGCCCCGCGTCCCGGCGGTAACCCCGTCGACAACGCATCAGCTCCGCCTGCCGTTGCTACCGAATCTCCCCGCCCCGTTGCCACTCCCGCATCTTGACACTCAGCTTTAATCCTGCCTGGCTCTACCTGCTGCTTGCTTCCGTGATGGAAGTGTGTTGGAACTACAGTCTCAAATACACGAGCGTAGCTAAGTTAAAGGCCATCGACTGGCCGCATTTTTTCTCTTCGTCGGCCGGTATTACGACGCTGGCCCCGGCCATTGGCTACGTGGGGTTTGGGGTGGCCAACGTGTTCTTCTTTTCCAAGGCGCTCAACGTTATTCCGGCCTCTACCGCGTTTGCCATCTGGATGGGCGTGGCCCTGGTCGGCATTAAGCTCGTGGATACGCTGGTGCTGAAGGAGGCTTTTCAGTGGGTGCACGTCTTTTACATCGGCTGCATTCTGGTGGGCATTATCGGGCTGAAGCGCACGAGTTAGGCGGCGATTTTTGCAAATTTAAACAGAGCCGGTAGCGGTATATTTGCCTGGCCAGTACCGGCTAGCCTTATGACGAGAGAAGTAGCCAATGCTTTTGGCAAGGTCTTCCTGACGATGACCTACGAGCCGCAGAACAACCTGACGTTCAACGTGTGGCAAGGCTACCTCACGCTCGAAAGCATCATGAACGGCTCGAACGTAGGCATCGACTTCCTTGCTCAAACCCGCTGCCCCTACCTGCTCAACGACAACACCCACGTGAGCGGCCCCTGGGACCACGCGGTGGCCTGGATAGCCCAGGACTGGACGCCCCGGGCCATCGCGCTGGGCCTGCGCTACTTCGCCCACGTAGTGAGCCCGGCCTCGTTTGCCGCTCTGTCGGCCGAGGCATTGGTGTCGAGCGTGGGCGACAGGTTTGAGATGCGCATTTTCGATAATCTCGACGCCGCGCGCCAGTGGCTGCGCGCTTGCCAGTAGGCCGGCCGCTAGCGCCCGGCGGAGCCGACGAACCGGCCCCGAAAAAAGCGGCGGTTAACGGCCCCGACCGTTGCGCAGACGGTCGGGCGCGCCCGTAACTTGCTCTATGCAAAAAACACTCGCGGGGCTGGTTCTGGTCCTGCTCACCGGTGGCGCGGCTGCCGCCCAAAGCCTGCCCATCCTCAGCCAAAACCCACCCCACCTGCGCTGGCAGGAAGTGCGCAGCCCGCACTTCCGGGTGCTGTACCCGGCGGGGCTCGATACGGCGGCCCAGCGCACGGCCCGTCGGCTGGAGGCCGTGCACGGCCCCGAGGGGGCCACGCTGGGCGTGCAGGCCAAGCCCATCGCGGTGGTGATGCAAAACCAAACCACGGTGAGCAACGGCTTCGTGACGTTTTTGCCGCGCCACGCCGAGTTCTTCACTACCCCCGAGCAAGGGCAGAGCTTGGGCACCGTGGACTGGCTCGACGGGCTGGTGGTGCACGAGTTTCGGCACGTTAATCAGTTTGATAAGGCGCGGCAGGGATTTGGCCGGGTGCTGGTGCCGCTGCTGGGCGAGGGTGGGCTGGGGGTGAGCGCGGTGGGCGTGCCGCAGTGGTTTTTCGAGGGCGACGCGGTCGGGACCGAGACGGCTTTCACCCGCAACGGGCGCGGACGCATCCCGTATTTCGGCCTGGGCCTGCGGGCCAATTTGCTCGATGGCCGCCTCTACAACTACCAGAAGGCCGTGAGCGGCTCGCTGCGCGACTACGTGCCTGACTGGTACGTGCTGGGTTATTACCTCACTTCCTACGCCAAGACGCACTACGGGGCCGACGTGTGGAGCCGGGTCTTGAGCGAGTACTATCGCTTTCCCTTCTACCCGTTCTCGTTTTCCAACGGCCTGCGCCGCACCACCGGCCTGCGGGTCGAAGACCTCTACGCCCGTACCATGCGCGAGCTCGACTCGACCTGGCGGGCCGAGCAGGCGGCCCGGCCCGCGCCCACGCCGGTACGCGAGCTGGCGGGCCAGGTCGTGACGCCGGTGTTTACCCAGTACCAATATCCGCAGTACGTCACCGACAGCACGGTGCTGGCCCTGAAAAGCGGCCTCGGCGACATCGCGCAGCTGGTGCTGCTGGGGCGCCGCGGGCGCGAAAAGCGGGTGTTTACCCTAGGCCAGCAGAATATTCCCGAACTGCTGTCGGTCGGGGGCGGCAAGGCCGTGTGGCCGGAGTTTCGCCAAAATCCGCGCTGGGGCCAGCGGGTGTATTCTGAGCTGAAGGTGCTGGACCTGCACACCGGCCGGCTCACGCGTCTGGGGCGGGGCCAGCGCTACTCGGCCGCCGCGCTTTCGGCCGACGGCACGCGCATCGTGGCGGCGCGTACCGATGAGGCGTACCACCACGCGCTCGTGGTGCTGGATGCGGCTACCGGCGCCATTATCCGCACCCTGCCCAATCCGCGCAATGACCTCTACCAACAGCCGCGCTTTACGCCTAATAGCCAGCATATTGTAGTGGTTACTCTGAGTGCGGCCGGCAAGACCTTGCAGCTCATCGAGCCGACGACCGGGGAGGCCGCTAACATCCTGCCCGTAGCCAACGTCAACCTGGCCAATCCGCAGCCGTGGGGGGACTACGTGTTATATAATTCGCCGCAGTCGGGAGTTGATAACCTCTACGCCGTCAACACCCGCACGCACCAGACTTACCAAGTTACCAACCGGCCCACCGGGGCCTACCACGCCGCCGTAGCCCCCGACGGCCGCCGCCTGGCCCTGCACGACTACCGCGCCACCGGTGCCCGGGTGGTCGAAATGCCCCTAGCCCCGGCGAGCTGGACGGCCCTGCCCAGCGCCGCGCCACCCGACGCCCCCGCGCCCTACGTGGCCGCGCTGGCGGCTGGCGAGCCCGCCGCGGCCCGCATTACGGCGCTGCTGGCCTCGCCCGATTCCAGCGGGCCGCGCTATGGCGTGCGGCGCTACCGGCCGCTGGCCCACGCCTTCCGGGTATTCAGCTACGGCGTGGTGCAGAGCCCCAGCGGTAATGCGGTGAGCGTGGGCGTGCGCTCGCAGGACTTTCTGAGTACGACCCAGCTTTTCGCGGGCCTCACCTACGACCAGACCGAGCGCACCCTGGCCGCGACCGGGGCACTCAGCTACCAGGGCCGCTACCCGGTGCTCGACGTGGAGGCTACCTACGGCGGGCGCGACGCGGCCCGCTACGTAGACCGCGCCCTGCCGCTCGATAGCCTGCGCCGCGACCAGTGGCAGTACGCCCGGTTGCTGGCCGGCGTGCGCGTGCCGCTCGTACTCACGCGCTCCAGGTACTTGCAGGCGCTCACGGTGGGCGCGTACTACCTGCACGAGCGCGTATTCAACTACGACTTACCCGTGCGCAACCGCTCCGAGGTAGGTCCCACCGCCCCCCTGCACGCCGTGCAAACCTCGCTGGCCTACGCCAGCCAGCTCAAGCAAAGCGCCCGCGACGTAGCCCCGCGCGGCGGCGCTACGCTGCTGGTTACTTACCGTACCACGCCGTTTGATACCCGCTTGCAGGCCAGCCAGGTGGGCGTGCAGGCGGCGGTGTACGCGCCGGGGCTGGCCCGGCACCACGCGCTGCGCCTGCGCGGGGGCTTTCAATATCAGCAGCAAAATCAGTACAATTTTTCGGCGGCCATCTCCTTCCCCCGGGCCGAGACGAGCTACCTCAGTCTGGACCGGCTGGCCGTGGGCAGCGCCGATTATTACCTGCCGCTGGCCTTCGTGCATTGGTCGGTGGGGCGGGTGCTCTACGTGCAGCGCCTACGCGCCACGGTCTTTGCCGACGTGGCGCAGGGGAGCAGCCTAGTGAGCGTGCGGACCACTACGGGCGCGGTGGTACCCGCGCGCGCCGTTGTCGATTATCAAAACTACGGGGTTGACTTGATGGCGCTGTTCAACGTCTTTCACCTGCGCACGCCCATCGAGGCGGGCGTGCGGGTGGCTTACCGCAATAATTTACAGGGCTGGGTAGTGCAGCCGCTGGCCCTCAACGTGCGGCTGTAAATAACGGCCCGCCGCCTACGCTCATGCCAGGAGTAGGTAGGAGCGTAGGCGGCGGGCCTAAGTGAATCACTACCTAGCGCCGCGTAGTAGCCCGCACCAATTGCAGCAGCTTGCCCCGCTGGCTGGCGTCGATGTCGGGGGCAAACACGGGCTTGCGAAAGTTGTCGAGCAGGAAAGAAAAATCGGTGCCATTGCCCTGGGCTACGCCGTGGCAACCCTGGCAGCCGCCGACCGATAGCCGCTGACCTTTGTAGAGCGTATTGGGCTTGTGGTCGTGGGGCGTACCGATGCCCGAGCCGTGGAAATCGGCCAGCGTTCGGTCTGACTCAACCACGTAATTGGCCAGGAAGAAGTTGAGCGCTGTCGAGTCGTTGGTAGGCGTACCCTGCACGCCCACCAAGCGGTAATTGAGCCAAGCTGATTTGGGGTTGAGGCCGCGCAGCTTGCGGTGCGCAGCGGCAGTAGCCTGGTTGGCCACCGCGCTGATGGGATGCAAGCGTGCGTACGGTGCCTGGAGCGGCCCGCTGGGGTAACCATTGCCATTGAGCAGCTGATAGCCCATTTGCTGCTTTTCTACGCCTACGTGTTCCCAGGTGGCGAAAACGAAGTCCGGATAATTCACCGTTTTGTGAATGATGTGCAGGCCAATAAGCGCAAAGCGCCCATTGGCGTAGCCCGCTACCGTATCGCTGGTGGTAGCGCCATTGGGAAGACGCTTGGTGGTGATTACGGGCTTGTAGTAAAGCACCGTGCGCGTTACAAACTGGCTGGCATCATCCTGCGGGGTGAGTTGCCGCCAGGCCGATTTTACTTCGATTGCGCCGGTGCGCCCCCCGGGGGCTGCTTCGCCGCAGGGCAGGCATAGCACGCCGGGCGGGCAGGCGCAGGTGGTGGTACCGTTGCGGAAGTAGGCGTTGTAGGTGGCGATATTCTGCTTGGTGCGGGCAGTAGCCTTCGCCAGCGAATCGGGGGTGTTGAAGCGGTTGCTGCCGGCAATGTAGTTGTATTCTTCGGCGTTTACCTTGGCCTGGTACAGTACCATCGGCTTGCCGCTGGTCACTCGCCCGTACAAGTTGCACGAGCCAATCTCATTGTTTTCGTCAAGGTTGTCAAACAAATTGAAGCTGGCGGCCGGGCCCGGGGCGGGTCCAATTTGTTTGCCGTAGCTGTAGGAAGGCCGGCTGTTGAAGGGCTTCATCGGGCCGTAGTACGGGCGCAGCTCGGTGCGGTGCGCGTAAGTTTCCCAGACCACCAGCGAATCGGCCGGATTTTTAAAGCTCCAGGTTAAGTCGGGCGTATCACGCTTCAGATTTTGCGACGTATAGGCCGCTTTCCAGTTGAGGGCAAAGAACTCGGCCCAGGCAAATTCGGCGAGCTGCTTGGGGCTGGCACCGGCCGACAAGTCGCGGGGAGGGAGCGGAGCAATCGTGATGCTGTACGCCGTATCGGCGGGAGCGAGTACCGGGGCGTGCCGCGCAATGAGCGCCGTAGGGGTATAGTAGCTGCCCAGCAGCAGCGCGGCAGCGGGCAGTAAGGCGTAAGTTTTTTTCATAGTGCGCAGGAAAAAGGTGGACGGTGAGTGCCCGTTCGTCACGCAGGTAAGGCTGATTACTTCCTTGGCTTACCAAACCCATCAGGGAGGCGAAGAATAGCGGCTCGGGGCTTACTGCCGCAAAGCAAGAGGCTATGCTAGCGTATTTTATGCGTAAAAACACCCCATTGATAAAAAGGGGTACTTTTACCTGGTAGCCGCTCGGGTGCTCCATAAAAAAAGCCCGCTACGGGGAGTAGCGGGCTTTGTGCGGGAGTGAATTACTACTCGGCGGCAGGGCTTGGCTTGGTGAAACGGATGAGGTAGGCGGTTTCCTCATCCACATCGGCGCGGGCCAGGCTGGATTCTCGGATGAGCAGGGCGCTGGCGTAGAGTAGAATAATGGCCCCGATCACGCTCAGGGCGGCGATAATCCAGGCCCGGGAGATGTTGGTCAGTTCGAAGATGCCGATGCTCAGGATGCTGCCGATGAAGATGCTCAGCGTGAGGTGCAGGCAGTTCATGGCGTGCTGGAGCAGCCGCGCCCGCCGAATGGCAAACAGCAGCTGCTGCGAGAGGTGGGCGTGCTCGGCCGGATCGGCGGGAGTAGGGGTGAGCGACTGCTGCTGATTCTGACGCAGCTGCTGCGCCACCTCGCGCTGCCGGTCGAGGCTGCGGGCCAGCCGCTGCGAGGTAGTGAGAATGAGCGAGCCGCACGCCGACACCAAAATAGCCGGCGTGAACATCGCCGAGAGGATGGACAGCGTGCCCGAAAGATTGGCCATGCAAGTTCAGGCGTCAGACTAACGGCTTTTCTTGCAGCTCCTTCTCCTTCAGCGGGGCCTTGGGCTTGCCGATAATGTAGCGCATCCCCTTATCCTGGGTGATGTAGTTCCAGGCCCAGGCCACGAATACCGAGAGGCGGTTGCGGAAGCTCACCAGTGCCATGATGTGCACGAAGCTCCAAC
>JAAIGG010450873.1_pt1 | contig 9911 bp, 9 predicted proteins | sample 6487391 | NCBI WGS metagenome assembly JAAIGG01 (sample SAMN13974130, study PRJNA590717) | phyllosphere metagenome | biome: asymptomatic weeds; feature: pooled weeds collected from a community garden; material: weeds; isolation source: pooled asymptomatic leaves from various weed species from...
CCGAAGCCCAGGAAGGGCAGCAGCTCGAATGTCGGGTCGGCCAGCTTCTCGGCCGGGACCTTGAGGGTCTGGGTCAGGAAGTCGTCGCCGAGCGTCCAGCGGTTGAAGACGAACTTGATGTCGAAGGCCGACTTCAGGCCCTTCTCCACCGCGGCGATCTTCTCGTCGGTGAAGCCCTTGGCCCGCAGCGTCGTCGGGTTGATGCCCGGCGCCTGACCCATCGAGCCGTGGCCGACCGCGTAGGCCTCGATCTCGGCGATCTCGGATTCGCGGTAACCGAGCGCCCGCAGGGCGTCCGGAGCGGCCTGGTTGATGATCTTGAAGTAGCCGCCGCCGGCGAGCTTCTTGAACTTCACCAGGGCGAAGTCGGGCTCGATGCCGGTGGTGTCGCAATCCATCACGAGGCCGATCGTGCCGGTCGGCGCGATCACGGTGGCCTGCGCGTTGCGGTAGCCGTGCGCCTCGCCGAGGCTCAGCGCCCGGTCCCAGGCCGCGCGGGCATGGGCGCCGATATCGGCTTGCGGGATGTTGGCGTGGTCGAGCGGCACGGGGGCGACGTTGAGGCCCTCGTAGCCGGCGGCCTCGCCATGGGCCGCGCGGCGGTGGTTGCGGATCACCCGCAGCATGTGACCGGAATTGTCGGGATAGGCCTCGAAGGTGCCGAGTTCGGCCGCCATCTCGGCGGAGGTGGCATAGGCCACGCCCGTCATGATCGCGGTGAGCGCACCGGCGAGCGCCCGGCCCTGATCCGAGTCGTAGGGCAGGCCCATGGTCATCAGCAGGCCGCCGATATTGGCGTAGCCGAGGCCGAGCGTGCGGTACTTGTAGGAGAGCTCGGCGATTTCCTTGGACGGGAACTGCGCCATCATCACCGAGATTTCGAGCACCACCGTCCAGAGCCGGTTGAGGTGCTCGAACGCCTCCACGTCGAAGTGCTTCGATTGCCGGTCGTACATCGTCAGCAGGTTGGCGCTGGCGAGATTGCAGGCCGTGTCGTCGAGGAACATGTACTCCGAGCACGGGTTCGAGGCCCGGATCCGCCCGCCCTCCGGGCAGGTGTGCCAGTCGTTCATCGTCGTGTTGAAGTGCAGGCCCGGATCGGCGGAGGCCCAGGCCGCCTCGCCGATCTTCTCCCACAACTCGCGCGCCTTCACGGTCTTGGTGACCTTGCCGGTGGTGCGCGAGGTCAGGCTCCAATCCTCATCGATCTCGACAGCGCGCAAGAACTGGTCGGTCAGCGAGACCGAATTGTTGGAGTTCTGGCCGGCGACCGTGAGGTAGGCCTCGGAATCCCAGTCGGTGTCGTAGACGGGGAAGTCGATCTTGGTGAAGCCCTGGCGGGCGAACTGCACCACGCGCTTGATGTAGGCGTCGGGCACCAGTGCCTTGCGGGCGGCCTTGATCTCGCGCTTGAGCGCCGGGTTGCGCTCGGCATCGAAGCAGGCATCGCCCTCGGCCTCGCACTGAACGCAGGCCTTCATCACCGCGCCCAGGTGCTTCGAGACGACCTTGGAGCCGGTCACCAGCGCGGCGACCTTCTGCTCCTCCTTCACCTTCCAGTCGATGAAGGCTTCGACGTCGGGATGGTCGATGTCGATGATCACCATCTTGGCCGCGCGGCGGGTGGTGCCGCCCGACTTGATCGCGCCCGCCGCGCGGTCGCCAATCTTGAGGAAGGACATCAGGCCCGACGACTTGCCGCCGCCGCCGAGTTTCTCGTTTTCCCCGCGCAGCATCGAGAAGTTCGAGCCGGTGCCGGAGCCGTACTTGAACAGGCGGGCTTCCCGCACCCACAGGTCCATGATGCCGCCCTCGTTGACGAGGTCGTCCTGCACCGACTGGATGAAGCAGGCATGCGGCTGCGGGTGCTCGTAGGCGGTGGCCGACTTCGTCAGTTCGCCGGTCTTCGGATCGCAGTAGAAGTGGCCCTGGCTCGGGCCGTCGATGCCGTAGGCCCAGTGCAGGCCGGTGTTGAACCATTGCGGCGAGTTCGGCGCCACCATCTGGCGGGCGAGCATGAAGCGCAACTCGTCCATGAAGGCCGAGGCGTCTTCTTCCGACGAGAAGTAGCCGCCCTTCCAGCCCCAGTAGGTCCAGCAGCCGGCCAAGCGGTCGAACACCTGGGTGGCCGAGATCTCGGAGACGAAGCGCTCCTCCTCGGGCAGGGCGGCGAGCGCGGCCTCGTCCGGCACGCCGCGCCAGAGGAAGGAGGGAACGCTGTTCTCCTCGACCCGCTTCAGGCGCGCGGGCACGCCGGCCTTGCGGAAATACTTCTGAGCCAGAACGTCGGCGGCGACCTGGCTCCAGCTCTCGGGCACCGAGATGCCAGCGAGCCGGAACACGACCGAGCCGTCGGGGTTGCGGATCTCGCTCACCGCCTCGCGGAAGGCGATGGACGCATAGGGAGATTGGCCTGCCGTGGTGTAGCGCCGCTCGAACCGCATGAATCTCTCCCTCGGAGCCAAGCGGCTCCGTGCCGCGGCGCGGGCCGCGGTTCGTGGATGAAAAGCCGGAACTTGCCCCGGCCGGTTCGTCTCCCCCGCATCCCGTGGGGGTATCCGTCATGCGGAAACGGGGTTTCCAGAAAAACCCCGCCGAGCCGTCCGAAGCGATGCCTGGACCTTACGTCCGGGTGGCCATCTGCGTCAATAACTAGTGCCGGCTACCCGTGTTCCGCGCTAGATGTAGTGTTTGTCTCCATAAATCTGTGGATATCCGGACCACGCCGCTAAGTGGCCTTCCGGCCTGATCGAATCCCCTCCGAATTTTTTTCGATTCACAGGGATCCCCCTACGTCCGGCCCGGACCGGAGGGGTTCGGCGTGGTTAACGGCTGCACGCGGAGCCGGGGCGTGCCGAAAATGCGACAGCGCCGCGGGGCGCTGGACTCGCGCGCGTGCACTGACCATAACGGCCCGGCGACGCGCCCGCGGGACCCGTCGCCCGCCGGAGGAACCATGGCCCTCAAGGACACGCTGCTGCGCATCTTCACGTGGTGGAACGGGCAGACCATGTCGCTCGCGCTCTACACCGCGCGCAGCGGCACGTTCGTCGGCTCGGACGAACTCGGCAACAAGTACTACAAGGCGCAAGGGCCGCTGATCGACCGCTCGGTCGGTTCGGAGCGGCGCTGGGTGGTCTATAACGGCTACGCCGACGCCTCGCGCGTGCCGCCGGGCTGGCGGGCGTGGCTGTGCCACAACGGCGACGTCGCACCGAGCGAGGAGGATTATCAGCCTCGCGAATGGCAGAAGGCCCACGAGGAGAACCTCACCGGCACGGCCGCCGCCTACCGGCCCAAGGGCTCGCAGCTCTCCTGGGGCGCACGCCCCGCCGCCACCGGCGATTACGTGCCGTGGACGCCGGGTGAATCGACGAACCCGTGATCGCGCGCTCTCGCGTCGAGGCTGAACGGATCGGCGCGTCAGGCCTTGTCCCTCCATCGAAGGATGAAGGGGCAAAAGACCCATGCGAGCGACGACTTTGGCCCTCCTGCTGTGCCTCGGCACGAGCGCCGCGGGGGCTCAGGAGGCCGATGCGCAGGCACAGGCCGAGCTGACCCCGGTCCTGAAATCCGAGACCCTCGTCTTCAACGGCATCACCCGGTCCAGGGACGGGCGGCTGTTCTCGCCGTTCCAGCGCCAGCAGAAGGACAAGGGGATCGAACTCGGCGAGTGGGTCGACGGCAAGCCCGTGCCCTATCCGGATGCCGCCTGGAACGGCTGGAAGACCGGGGACGACGCGTCCAAGGCCTTCGTCGGCGCCAACGCGATCCGCATCGGGCCGGACGGCGATCTCTGGGTGGTGGACAAGGGCGCGGCCGAACTCGGCGGCGCGCCGCTGCCCGGCGGGCCGAAGCTGGTGCAGATCGATCTCGCGACCAACACGGTCCGCAAGGTCTTCCCGCTGGAGAAGGCCACGACGGACAAGAGCTTCATCGACGATTTCCGATTCAACGGCCGCAAGGTCTACCTGACCGATGCCGGCCAGCCCGGGATCATCGTGCTCGACCTCGACGGAGGCGCGCTGCGGCGCGTGCTCGACGGCCACCCCTCGACCGTGTCGCAGCGCCCGCTCACCGGCGAGAACAAGGTGCTGCGCGATGCCGGGGACCGGCCGATCGCGATCCACGCCGACCAGCTCGAAGTCTCGCCGGACGGAAAGTGGTTCTACTTCCAGGCTTGCACCGGCCCGCTCTACCGCATCGAGACGAAATGGCTCGATGATGAGGGGGTCAGCGACGCCGAGCGGGCCAAGCATGTAAAACTGTTCGCCGCCACCGTCGCGACCGGCGGCACCGCGATCGATGCGGACGGCAACATCTACGCCTCCGACACCGACGCCTTACGCATCCTGAAGTTTGCGCCCGACGGGACGCAGAGCACCCTGGTGCAGGACCCGCGGCTGGTCTGGGGCGACGCGATGTGGATCGACGAGGAGGGCGGCCTGTGGATTCCCGCCGCGCAGATGAACCGCAGCAAGGCGATGAACGGCGGCACGTCGAAGATCGCGTTCCCGACCACGATCTACCGCATGTCGATCGGCGCCAAGCCGGTGCGGAACTGAAGGGCTCACGGTCCGGCCGCCCTTTTTCCACCACCCTTCCGGTGTTGGAACGGCCGGACCGTTTCCCGGCCGCGGCGGCCGGAACCAGACTCAAGAGGGCGCCTTGAGCCGCTTCCCCGCACTGTTCCTGCGCCGGACCGCGCTCGGCACACTCGCGCTGGCGCTGTCCGCGCTGCCGGCCTCGGCCGACAAGATCAAGAACCCGACCGCGGTGTTCTCCGGCCTCGACAAGATCACCGGCCGGATCGTGACCTTCGAGGTCGCCATCGACGAGACGGTGCAGTTCGGCGCCCTGCAGATGACGCCGCGGGTCTGCTACTCGCGCCCGCCGACCGAGACGCCGAAGACCACGGCCTTCCTCGAGGTCGACGAGGTGACGCTCGACAGCAAGTACCGGCGCATCTTCACGGGCTGGATGTTTGCGGCGAGCCCCGGCCTGCACGCCATCGAGCACCCGATCTACGACGTGTGGCTGACCGATTGTAAGGGCGGCACCGACGTGATCGCCGAGGCGCGTGAGCAGGAGGACGTGCCTGCGCTGGCGTCCCGCCAGGAGAAGCCGAAGAAGAAGGGCGCGGACCCGACCAAGACCGCGCAGCAGGTCAACCAGAGCGGCCAAGTGGACGTCGAGGGACCGCGCGGCGTGCCGGTGCAACCCAAGCAGAAGCCGTCCCGGAAATTCTTCCCGAACAACGAGGGCCCGGCGCCGGCCCCGCCGCCCCCGCGCGAGCCGCAATCGATCTTCGACGCGATTTTTCGCTAGAGCATCGGCCCGAAAGGTGGAAACCGGCTTTCGGAAAAAGCCGATGCGGCACGATGCTCTAGCCCTTCTTACGACGCCAGCCGCTGCCGCGACGTCATGAACGGCCCCTGCGGCTGGCGCGCGGCGGCGAACGAGGCGAGTCCGACCGGGTTCGGCATGCCGACATAGATCGCCTCCATCCCGCCGGAGAGGCGGTAGGCCTCGTGCCAGAAGCCGTTGCCAGCCGGATCGCGGCCGAAATCCTGCCACCACGTCTTGTGCGGCTCCGAGCGGGTGAAGGCCTCCAGGCTGTCCAGATCCCGCCAGTACTGCCGCATGCCGACATGGTTCAGGCCGTAGACGAGGTTCTCGTGCGCGAGCAGCCCGTCCGGCATCACCCGCTGGATCCGAGCCAGTCCGCGCCCGATCCCGAGAAGTGTCGCCAAGCCGCGCAGCCGGCCGACGCGGAAGCCGAGATAGACCACGACGAGGCCGGGATAGGCCGAGAGATCGACCGAATCCCGCCGCGCGCGAGACGTGGCCGGTGCTTGCTTGTCCGTCGCCCGCATGGCATCGACCCCATGTTTACGGCGTAATCATAGCTGGGCCGCTTACAGTGTCAACATCGAAGCCGCCATCGGAATCGTCCAGGGGCGGCTATCATCACGGTGATCTGCGCGAGGCTCTGATCACGGCTGGATTGTCGATCCTGGCGGAGGGCGGCGCGCCGTCCGCCCTGGGGCTGCGCGAGGCGGCACGGCGCGCCGGTGTCTCGGCCATGGCGCCCTACCGGCATTTCCCCGACAAGGAGGCTCTGCTGGCGGCCGTGGCGACTGTGGGCTTCGAGCGCCTGCGCACGGCGCTCGAAGCCGCCGACCGTGGCAAGGCCGGGACCCTACGCGAGGCGCTGTACGCTCAGGGCGCGGCCTATGTCGCCTTCGCCTGCGCCCAGCCGGGGCTGTTCCGCCTGATGTTCGGCGCGGGTTCCGGCGGCTCACGGCCGGATGCTCTGTGCGAAGCTTCGGCCGCGGCCTACGCGGTGCTGTCCGAGCGCGTCGCCACCTTGGTGCCGGCGGCGTCCGCGGCGGAGGAAGCCCTGCGCTGCTGGGCGCTGGTTCACGGCATCGCGTCGCTCGTCATCGACGGCCTGATCGGCGAGGCCGTCCGCTCCGACCCGCAAGCCGCCGCTGCGCTCGCCGATCGCCTGCTGAGGCTCGAACCGATCCCCGGATAGCCCAAGACCGGGATTCCAAAGGGATCATCCCTTTGGCGGGGCGCCGGGGTGGAACCCCGGCATTTTTCCAGGGCTCCGCCCTGGACCCGCGAAAGGACTCGTCCTTTCGAAACCTCGACTCAAGCTTCAGTCACGCCGATCCCCAGGGCGGCGAGGGCTTCGCTGCCGCGCAGCGTCCGGTCCGGTGGGCCCCATTCGGCCCGCTCGGCGATCGCGGCGGCGAGGTGGCGCTTGTAGATGTGGCGGGGCATTTCCTCGACGCCGAACTGGCTCAGGTGGTCGGTCAGGAACTGCGTGTCGGCCAGCTGGTAGCCGCCCCGGCGCAGCCGGGCGACGAGGTGGACGAGCGCGACCTTCGAGGCGTCGCGCACTTCATGAAACATGCTCTCGCCGAAGAAGGCCGCCCCAAGCGAGACGCCGTAGAGCCCGCCCGCCAGACGCCCCCCGTGATAGACCTCGATCGTGTGGCAATGCCCGAGATCGAACAGGGCGCCGTAGAGATCGCGGATGCGGCTGTTGATCCAGGTGCGGTCGGTGTCCCGGCGCGGGGCGGCACAGCCCTCGATCACCGCATCGAAATCACGGTCGCTGACGACCTCGAACAGATCCGAGCGTACGGTTCGGGCGAGCCGCTTGGGCACGTGGAAGCGGTCGAGGGGCAGCACGCCGCGGGCCCGGGGCTCGACCCAGTAGATCGTCGGATCGTCCGCATCCTCGGCCATCGGGAAGATCCCCGCGGCATAGGCCTTCAGCAGGATATCGGGTGTGATGTCCACGGGATGCCTGTCGTGCATCGAACCGTTGTCGCTCCGCCAGTCCGGGAACGCCAGCCCCATCGCGCGGCGGGCGGGCTTCGGCCCGCCGTTCAGCGCCTCTGATCCGCCTCGGACAGGCCCTCGCGCTCCAGGAAGCCTTCGAGCCAGTGGATGTCGTACTGGCCGTTCAGCACGTCGGCGTTGCGCACCAGCGTGCGGAACAGCGGCAGCGTGGTGTCGATGCCGTCGACCACGAACTCGTCGAGCGCGCGGCGCAGGCGCATCAGGCATTCGTTGCGGGTGCGCCCGTGCACGATCAGCTTGCCGATGAGCGAGTCGTAGTGCGGCGGGATGCGGTAGCCCTGGAAGGCCGCCGAATCGACCCGCACGCCGAGGCCGCCCGGCGGGTGGAAGTAGGTGATCAGCCCCGGCGACGGCCGGAAGGTCGCCGGGTGCTCGGCGTTGATCCGGCACTCGATGGCGTGGCCCTCGACCTTGATGTCCGCCTGCCCGACCGACAGACCGCCGCCCGCGGCCACCCGGATCTGCTCGTTCACCAGATCGATCCCGGTGATCATCTCCGTGACGGGGTGCTCCACTTGGATGCGGGTGTTCATCTCGATGAAGTAGAACCGTCCGTCCTCGTAGAGGAACTCGATGGTGCCGGCGCCGAGATAGCCGAGTTCGCGCATGGCGTTGGCGCAGATGCCGCCGATCTCGGCACGCATCGCCTCGTCGAGCGCGGGGGAGCCGCCCTCTTCCCACACCTTCTGGTGCCGACGCTGGAGCGAGCAGTCGCGCTCGGCCAGATGCACGGCGCCGCCGCGGCCGTCGCCGAGGATCTGCACCTCGATGTGGCGCGGCTTGGTCAGGTACTTTTCGAGATAGACCGCGTCGTCGCCGAAGGCGGCCTTGGCTTCGGTGCGGGCCATGGTGAGGGCCTGCTCCAGTTCGTCTTCCGACCGGGCGACCTTCATGCCGCGGCCACCGCCGCCGGAGGCCGCCTTGACGAGCACGGGATAGCCGATCTCGGCCGCCACGCGCTTGGCCTCGTCGGGGTCGGTGACGCCGCCCTCGGAGCCCGGCACGCAGGGGATGCCGAGGCGCTGGGCGGTGCGCTTGGCCTCGATCTTGTCGCCCATCACCCGGATATGCTCGGCCTTGGGGCCGATGAAGCCGATATTGTGGTGGGCAAGCACCTCGGCGAAGCGGGCATTCTCCGACAGGAAGCCGTAGCCGGGATGGACCGCATCCGCCCCGGTGATCTCGCAGGCCGCGATGATCGAGGGGATGTTGAGGTAGCTGTCGCGGGCGGCGGGCGGGCCGATGCAGACGCTTTCGTCGGCAAGCCGCACATGCATGGCGTCGGCATCGGCCGTCGAGTGGACCGCCACGGTGGCGATCCCGAGCTCCTTCGCAGCCCGCAGGATGCGCAGCGCGATCTCGCCTCGGTTGGCGATCAGAATCTTGTCGAACATCGCGGGGGCGCTACTCGAGCACGAGGAGGGCTTCGCCGAACTCGACCGGCATCCCGTCCTCGATGAAGATCGCGGTCACGGTGCCGGCGCGGGGGGCGACGATCTCGTTGAAGGTCTTCATCGCCTCGACCAGCAGCAGCTTGTCGCCGGCCTGGACCTTGGTGCCGATCTCGATGAAGGGCTTGGCCTCCGGCGAGGGGCGCAGGTAGGCGGTGCCGACCATGGGGGAGGGGACGGCGCCGGGATGGCCCGCACCGGATTTGGCCGGCGCCGGCGCCAGGGCGGCGGGGGCCGCCGCGACGGGCGCGGCAACGGAAGGCGCGACCTGAACCGCGACCGCCTCGATCTTGCGGACGACGCGGATGCGCAAGTCACCCTTCTCGACCTCGATCTCGCTCAGGTCGGTCTCGGCGACCATCCGGGCGAGTTCGCGCACGAGTTCGGGATCGAAGGGTTCGTTCTTGGCCATCGGCTCTTGGTTCACGTCAGGAGGCGGACGGGAGCTGTCCGCGCAGGAGATGGGCGAGGGCATCGAGCCCGACAACGTAACTATGGGGGCCGAAGCCCGCGATCACGCCGGCACAGACCGGTGCGATCCGCGAGACGTGCCGGAAATCCTCGCGGGCGTGGACGTTCGAGAGGTGGATCTCCACCGCCGTCACCCCCGTGCCCTTGATCGCGTCGCGAAGCGCGATCGAGCTGTGCGTGTAGGCGGCGGCGTTGATGAGCACTCCGGCTCCGGCGGCGCCCGCCTCCTGCACGAACGTCACGAGTTCGCCCTCGTGATTCGTCTGACGGAAGGTCAGGGCGATATCGAGGCGGCCCGCGTGCGCGCGCAGGGTCCGCTCGATGTCGGCCAGCGTCGCAGGCCCGTAGATGCCCGGCTCGCGCTGGCCCAGAAGGTTGAGGTTCGGCCCGTTGAGGCAGTGAATCGCGATCATGCCGTCCGGCTATCGTCGGCCGGAGGCTTCGCGAACCGCCCGGCAGGAGGGGCGGTCTTAGACGAGTGCGTCGGTGTGCGACAAGGGCAGTTGCCGGCCGGTGGCCCGGCCACGCTTTCAATAGGTCCAGCGCTGGGCCTTGTTGACGAGGAAATCGCGGAACGCCTGGACGCGGGCGACCGAGCGCATCTCCTCG
>JAAIGG010164456.1_pt1 | contig 9870 bp, 4 predicted proteins | sample 6487391 | NCBI WGS metagenome assembly JAAIGG01 (sample SAMN13974130, study PRJNA590717) | phyllosphere metagenome | biome: asymptomatic weeds; feature: pooled weeds collected from a community garden; material: weeds; isolation source: pooled asymptomatic leaves from various weed species from...
CAAGCAGCAAGCCATCATGGCCAGCTATTAGATGACAGTCAGTCCCTTCAGATAAACATTTTATTTCTTGGTAGGAAAGGTTTACCGTATTTTTATCCTGCTCATGCCACTCTACACGTAATAATTAAAAGCTATTAAATTCCGTTTTCCATTAGTTTGTTCCTAACAGATGGGTTATAGTCATTTCGATAATTGGACCAAAGAATCGGGATATTAAGGATATTTTTCAATAAATTATGAGCCATCTTACCCACTTAAGAACCTTTATTGAAGCTTATAGAACTGGCTCACTCTCGCGGGCTGCAGAAAACTTAGGGATAACCCAACCCGCCGCGACTAATCATATTCAATCCCTAGAAACCTTAGTGGGTAAACCGCTGTTTATTCGAGCGTCGAGAGGCGTCAAAGGAACTGTGGCGGCTGATGAACTCGCGCGTTCAATCTCTCATTTAATGGATGGCCTCGAACTTAAGATCTCCTCTTTACGCACTACTCACTCTTCAGGCGGAGTGATTTATTTAGCCGCACCGCAGGATTTTATTTGCTCAACCCTTGAGCAAACGATAGAGCCATTAATGGCGATCGGGTATCAGATCAGAATTCAGACTGGTAATAAACAGAAAATCTATGAATTACTGGCAAGCAATAGTGTTGATTTAGCCATCACCACGTCGATACCCGATGAAAAACGCTATGGATTTGCCCACTTAGTCACTGAAAGATTACTGCTCGTCTATTCGCCATTGCTGGCAGCAGCGATTGGTACAGCACCATCCAGTGATAGCCTTAAAAAAGTTCCCCTTATTGCCTATGATGAAGATCTTCCTCTAGTACGTACGCTTTGGAGTGAAAGATATCAGCATAGTCCTGACATGCAAGCTGCCCTTACGGTACCGGATATCAGGATTATAAAAAAACTAGTGATGAAGGGACATGGTTGGTCGGTATTAAGTGATATTCATGTTAACCATGAAATTGTGAGTGGAGCGCTGATTACGCCAACCAAAATTGAAAATGCACCAATGAATAGTCTCTATTTAGTGTGGAATAGACAGATGGTTAGTAATAATCGAATAGCCAAAGTGAAAGAGCTTATTCTCAAAAATTTTCCTCGGCACATCTAGATAAAATGGCAAATCAGTCACTAATGGATGATGGGGTAAATGTGCCATCCTTGAGTGGCTCTGTTTGAGCATAACGGGCGACTGCATAGACTAGCGTTTGAAATTTCATCTACCGCCTTTGACTAAGAAAATTCTCAAGGGTCTATTTTACTTTTTTATTTAAGCAGGAAAATAGCGAAAAGAGTTAAAGAAGGATTTATTTTATATTCGTTAAAGGCGACTATTTTCAAATTATATTATTATTGTATTTAAACAGTTATAGAAATAGAGAATAAGATAGTAAAAGAAAATATCCTTTACCTCAGTTAATCATTCGCGCTGTATTCTAACTCTGGTATGGGGGATGCAGATCATTAGGTAAATACAACCAATGAATACCCATAATTCATCGAGCGCAATCTGTTGCTAATTTACTGATATTGTTGGGTTTTTAATTTTATTTTGCGTTCTTTTTGCGGACGCTGAATAGGATAAGTAACTATTTCCCTTACATTATAGCGCCTTGGGATAACGTTAGAACATTTTGTTCCTTTAAATAACTTAAAAATCTAAAAAATAATAATCGTCAGCTATCAATTAAATTAATAACCGTTAACGGAAAAATTAATAACAATATTTTATAAAATCAATATAATAAATTTCTTACTATAAGAAAATCGAACAAATTTTTCTGCTATGGAAATGAGGTTTAAGCAATGAGCAATGATAAACTGTCAGATAATGAGAGGCTTAAGAGAGAAAGTCAGCTGTTAAGAGGAACCATTGAGAATGACCTTAAAGACGGCTTAACCGGTGGTTTTACCGGAGATAACTTTCAGCTGATCCGCTTCCATGGCATGTATCAACAAGATGATCGTGATATTCGCCAAGAGCGGATCGCACAGAAGTTAGAGCCTCTCCACACGGCAATGCTTCGAGCGCGCTTACCTGGTGGCATCATTACGCCATCACAATGGTTAGCAATCGATGAATTTGCGACGTCTCATACCTTGTATGGCAGTATTCGGATTACTAATCGGCAAACGATTCAGTTACATGGAATCGTTAAAAAGAATATTAAGCCTATCCATAAGTTACTGAATAAGTTGGGGTTAGATTCCCGTGCCACCGCCGGTGATGTTAACCGAAACGTGCTGTGTACGCCTAATCCTGTCGAATCTTCTTTACATAGTGAAGCCTACGAATGGGCTAAAAAAATCTCTGAACACCTATTACCCCGTACTAATGCTTATGCTGAGGTCTGGCTGGATAAAGAAAAAATTGCCCTCGACGGTTCAGAAAACGAACCTATCCTCGGCAATACCTATCTACCACGAAAATTTAAGACGGCAGTGGTTATTCCTCCGCAAAACGATGTGGATCTGCATGCCAATGATCTTAACTTCGTTGCGGTAGAAAAAGAAGGCAAACTCGCAGGCTTTAACGTCCTCGTTGGCGGCGGCTTGGCAATGACGCAGGGTGATACCACGACTTATCCAAGATTAGCTTCAGAGTTTGGCTTTATTCAACTTGATGATACGCTAAAGATTGCTGAAGCAATCGTCTCTGTACAACGTGATTGGGGTAATCGTTCCAATCGTCGTAATGCTAAGACCAAATACACGTTAGAACGTGTGGGTGTCGAGGCCTTTAAAAATGAAGTTGAGTCGAGAGCAGGTGTATCTTTCCTCGATATTGTCCCTTATAAGTTTACTGGCCGAGGCGATCGTATCGGTTGGGTGAAGGGTGTCGATCAACATTGGCACCTTACTTTATTCATTCCAAGTGGACGACTGCTTGATAAGCCGGGTTATCCTTACAAAACTGGCGTAGCCAGAATCGCTGAGGTTCATAAAGGTGATTTTAGATTAACGGCAAACCAGAATTTAATTATTGCTGGGATTAAAAGTGAAGATAAGGCTCACATTGAAGAATTGGCTTATGCACACGGTTTGATCGACGAAAAAGTGACTGAGCAGGCGAAAAACTCGATGGCCTGTGTCTCTTTCCCAACCTGTCCTTTAGCGATGGCTGAGGCAGAACGTGTGCTACCTGATTTTATTTCAAGCCTTGATCAGTCATTGGCAAAACATGAGTTATCTGATGACTCAATTGTTTTTCGTATCACTGGCTGTCCGAACGGATGTGGGCGTGCGATGTTAGCAGAGATGGGAATTATTGGCCGTGCGCCGGATCGTTACAGTCTTTATATTGGTGGTAATAAAGAAGGCACTCGAATCCCGAGATTGTACCGCGATAACATTCCAAGTGCTGAGGTTAAGTCCGAAATGGATCAGTTAATCGGTTTATGGTCAAGCCATAAACAGCAACAAGAAGGCTTCGGGAATTTTGTCATTCGTCACGGTATCGTCAAACCTGTTGTCGATTCTGCTAAGGATTTCCACCAATAAACACGCCATCAATAAAGCCTGCATCGCAGGCTTTATTATTAAGATTCGTAAAACTTAGGCATACATGTTGGGTCAAAGTTAACCAGCCACACCAACCTCGTAGCTAGCTTCACCATCTTCAATAAATTTCTATAATTTTCGGCTATCAGCCCCATTATTCTGTAAGGTGAGTGGCCGATTATCGGCGGGTGGCTCACCAAAATCAGGCAGGTTATCTTCATTCCAGCGAAATGTTTTGATGCGGGTATGGCGATTGGGATCATAGAGCGGATCGCCTTCGATTTCTGTGTAGTTGCGCGCATGATAGACCAATATATCTTCACCCTGTTCATTATGAGTAAAACAATTGTGGCCAGGACCAAATTGGCTATTTTTTCTTTGCGTTGTGAATACAGGTAAGGGTGATTTATGCCAGTTTGTTGGCTCCAATAGGTCACTATCGCTATTTGCCCAGAGCAGACCTAGACAATAATTTTCGTCAGTGGCACTGGCTGAATAAGTAATAATAATCTTATCGCCATGGGTGATAACTGCGGGACCTTCGTTGACCGCAAAGCCGACCGTTTCCCATGCCAGTTCAGGCTTACTGAGCATGATTGGTGTTGATTGTAATGTCCAAGGGTTGGCTAACTGCGCAAGATAGAGATTGGAATTTCCTGCAATAGCAGGGTCTTTCTGTGCCCAAAGATAGTAACTTTTTCCTTGATGAACAAAGTGAGTGGCATCGAGAGAGAAGCTATCTATAAGGGTCTGAATTTGGCCTTTTTCATCCCAAGTCCCGCTAAGTGGGTCTGCATCCTCACAGACTAATGCAAACATTCGATGTTGAAACAGTCCTGCTACAATTTCTTGCGAAGGGGCAGCAGCGAAGTAAATAACCCATTTTTTTTCAATATAGTGTAATTCCGGAGCCCAGATAAGCGCGCTCATCGGCCCCTGTTTAGGCTTGCGCCAAATAATGGTTGCTGGGGCATCAGCGAGTCCAATCAGTGTTGAAGCCTGACGGATCTCTAAGCGATCGTATTCAGGTACTGAAGCGATAAAGTAATAGTTACTGTCTGTATGCTGATAAATATAAGGATCAGCACGTTGTTCAATCAATGGGTTTGGATAATCACTCATGCTTAAAGTCCTTATTGATTTGTGTGGGATTGTTAGGAGTGATATCTGCCGATCCACTCAGCTCTCGGTAGTGGTGGCGACGAATATCGAGTTCGGCTTGGACTTGACGCATCATGGCACGATCAACTTTTAATAAACGTACCACACAGGCGGTAATCAAATAGCCAATCGCTGGAATAATAGTAAATAGAGTGATAATTCCCTTTATTGCCTGTTCACTTTGTTGCTCAGCCCCAGCAGCGTAGCCGTAAGCGGAAAGAAGAAAACCTACCATCGCACCTGCTACCGCTAAGCCACATTTAATAAAAAAGATATTACCAGAGAAACTGATACCCGTTATTCGCCGGCCTGTTTTCCATTCACCATAGTCATCGACATCGGCCATTAATGACCAGTGTAGGGGGGAGGGGAGTTGATGCATGATATTTAGAATAAAGTAGGCAAATAAGATCACAGTGGTTGCATGGGGATCGAGAAAATAGAAACCAAATGAGAAAATCGTGAGAATGATATTTGCCCAGAAGAATACTTTAAGTTTACAGTATTTATCTGTCAGCGGTTTCGCCAAAGCACTGCCTATCATCATCCCAATGACCCCAAGGCTGATAAATAGACTCGCAAAAGAGGATGATTTCTCCATCACCCAAGTGACATAATACATAGTCGCTGCCATACGAATAAAGCCAGGGCAGACATTACAAAACGTCAGCAGCAAGATACGTACCCACTGATCGTTCTTCCACACATCTTTCAGATCTGCTCGCAATGCTTGTTTTGAAGGTATTGCCGGTTGGATACGTTCTTTAACGTAGCTAAAGCAGAATATAAACATCAATAAAGCAATAACCGCCATCACTCCCATCGCCATTTGATACCCGCGAGCTTTATCGTCGCCGCCAAAAAAATTAGCCATCGGTAACAAGGTTGAAGAGAGAATGAGGGTTGCAATACCAACCATAAAAAAACGATAGGATTGGCAGGCGACACGCTCCTGTGGGTCTGCGGTTATCACTCCACCGAGTGAACAATAGGGGATATTAATGGCGGTATAGGTGACTGACATCAAAAAATAGGTCACGAAAGCATAGATAACTTTGTTACTGTAATTCCACTCAGGCGTGGTAAACATCAAGACACTAAATAATACGTAGGGCAGTGAAACCCAGAGTAGATAGGGGCGGAACCTACCCCAGCGGCTTGTTGTACGATCAGCAATCGCCCCCATTATCGGATCGGTAACGGCATCAACAATACGCACCGAAAGTAATAGTAAGCCAACCAGAGCAGGAGTAAGCCCAAAAATATCGGTATAAAAATAGTTGAGAAAGAGCATGATTGCCCCACCAATCATATTACAGCCCGCATCTCCCATACCGTAGGCCACTTTCTCTCTAAACGACAAGATTCCTTGTTTCATGGTGACTCTCCTGATGACTGAACAAAACATCGACGTAACAGTACCTTGGTAGCTTTGAGTATCTGCTGAGAAAGATAAGCGTTGTCAGGAATAAAATGCCATGTATATGGAGAATTGAGTTGTGCGCGAGAAAATGTAACGAGCATGGCAAAAATAAAAAAAGGCCCAGCAAGACGACGCCGAATTACAAAAATTTAGCGATGCCCTTATTAGTGATAAATTCCAAGCAGTCGTATTCAAGTAAAAATAAATATTATTCGTTTTGATATAAGTTTGATTGATAGCATTTTACTCTGATACGACTACTCACCCTCAAACACTGGTTCTAGGTGCTATCGGCTATTGAAAGGGAACATTGGCCCTAGCCGCTAATCCTGTTGTTACCGAGCTTTAGACAACACCACTCACTCCTATGGGATGTGAAATTCATATTATTAGTATTAAGTCCGCTGGCAAATAATTGCCGTTAAAACGCTGTTTTTAATCAGTACCGTTAAAAGATATTTTTGGAAATTAAAATTACCGTTAATACACTCAGGTTAATCTTATTTACGAAAAAAATAAGATTTTTTAATGATAACTGCTGTATATTTGCTAATAATCTTTCAATATAAATAGTTAGTCTATTTTTTGATACTCATTATTACCTGTTGGCAGGCGCTCAAGCATGCATAGATTGTTATTTAATGAAGATTAATAGACTCATTCAATATTCATCTGCATCTTTCTAGGATATGACCGTATAAGATGCGACAGTTCAGCAAGGAATATCAGTGTGATTTTATCTCGTTCTGAAGAAAAGGGCTTAGTATTCGATCTAGAGGTCGTTCCATCCGGTAATGACCAACCATTGAAAATTTTCATGGTGGGTGCCCTGAGGATCGATTCTGACGCAGAACTGGAGATAAAAATTACAGACGATGCTTCGCCAGCATTACAGCAACTGGATAAAATGTCTGTGGGTGCTGATTTCTTGTTGGGACATAATATTATTCAACATGATTTACCTATCTTGGGCGAGCAAGCGCCGAACATGGTATTACATTCCCTACCGGTGATTGATACCTTACTGCTTTCTCCCTTAGCATTCCCTCAAAATCCCTATCATCGGTTAGTGAAAGACTATAAGCTGATACGGGATAGCCTTAACTCCCCCCTTTCTGATTGCAAATCAACACTTACGCTCTACCGTGAACAACGCCAAGCATTTTACCAATTGAATGAGACGAATCAGAAAGAGTTACTGTGCTATCAGGCGCTATTGGCTCCCACACTGAAAAGTGATTTAGCCACTTTCTTTACTGCGCTCACAGGACAGTTTCCGGTCTCTCTCTCGGAACTTAAAGTACTGATCCCTCAAATTTTACAAGAAAACGATCCACAACTATCGCGTGATTTAAAGGTTTGCAAGACACGGCTAGAACAATTAATCGAACATGATTTACCACAAGAACAGCTACGCTGGTCAGTAGTCTATGCCTTATCTTGGCTAAGGGTATCGGGAGGGAATTCAGTATTGGCCCCTTGGGTTAGCCATCAATTTCCTTTTACTAAACAATTGATTCAAGAGCTACGTGATATTCCTTGTACACAAAAATCCTGCCAGTATTGTCAGACTACTCATGATCCTCGCTACGAGCTGAAACGTTATTTTGGCTTTGATGACTTTCGTTCTGAAAAACCGGGAGTGAGCTTACAGCATGACATTGTGCTTGCGGGCATGCGGGGACAACACGTACTGGCTATTTTAGCAACAGGCGGAGGAAAATCACTTTGCTATCAACTGCCTGCCCTAAATCGTTTTCATCGAAATGGTAGCCTAACCATCATTATTTCGCCCTTACAGTCCTTGATGAAAGATCAAGTTGATGGATTAATGGAGCGCAATATTCAGTGTGCCGCTACCTTAAATGGTTTGTTAACTATGCCCGAAAGAACTGAAGTCCTTGAAAAAATTCAGATGGGTGATGTTGGAATTTTATTAGTATCTCCTGAACAATTCCGTAACAGGGCTTTTTTAAGAGCTATACGTCAGCGTCAAATCGGGGCCTGGATTTTTGATGAGGCTCACTGTTTGTCTAAATGGGGCAGTGACTTTCGGCCTGATTATCTTTATGTCTCCCGATTCATTCGTGAATATACGGGGGAGCAACCCTTGGCGCAAATAGGATGTTTTACTGCTACGGCTAAACCGGATGTTTTAGAGGATATTAAAAACCACTTCCAAAAAAATTTAGGCATAGAATTTAGTACTTTTCTTGGCGGTCACGAGCGCAAAAATCTTCATTTTGATGTATTACCTTGCCTTCGCGCGGAGAAGTGGGCGCGTACAGATAATTTATTACATGAATATCTCGATGCTAATTATGATGGCGCGGTGATTTTTGTTGCTAATCGCAAAGGTGCTGAAGAGCTCTCCGATTTTCTCATAGGTCAGGGTTGGCCTTGTAAGCATTTTCATGCTGGGCTTGAGCCTAATACTAAAACAGATATTCAAGATAGTTTTAAGGCTGGGAAACTGAGAGTTATCGTTGCGACCAATGCTTTTGGTATGGGGGTAGATAAAGCTAATATTCGTCTGGTGGTACACGTTGATATTCCTGGCTCACTCGAAAATTATCTTCAAGAGGCGGGAAGGGCTGGTCGCGATAATAGTGATGCGCGTTGTATTCTTTTGTATGACGCCCAGGATATTGAAAATCAATTCGGTATGAGTGAGCGGTCGAAGCTAAGTTTTCGTGATATCCAACAAATTTTAAGAAAGTTACGGGAAGAGAGTGCCAGAAGGAAAGGCGAAAAATTAATTATTACAGCGGGTGAAATCTTGCTGGATGACAACGTTGATACAAGCTTTTCAGCAGATGAGCGGGATGCGGAGACCAAAGTTATTACTGCAGTCGCTTGGTTGGAACGCGGTGATTATCTTAAACGTGAAGAGAATCATACGCAGATATTTCCAGGGCGGCTGACTTTCCCTGAAGATGAAGCTGAGAAACGTCTACTGAGTAAAAATTTACCTCAGCGCAGATTACAAGAATTCAAAGCTATTTTGCGATTCCTCTATAGTGCAGAGGCTGATGAAAGAGTGAGCACAGATCAGTTGATGCAGTTAACCAGCTTGGAGTCTGAAGAAGTCGCCAGTGCCCTCAAGCAATTAGAATCAATTGGACTATTAAGCAATGATTCACTCATCACGTTATATGTGCGTTACGGCGTAGCCCAACCTTCAACCCAGCGTTTACAAAATGCTTTGAGTTTAGAATATGAATTACTAGAACGCCTACCTGAACTCTTACCCGAGGCTGAGCAGGGTGGCTGGCAGGATTTGAACCTACCCGCCTTAACCACAGAATTAAAGTCAGCTACTGGGATTGATAAATTACTTCCGTTAGATGTACTGAGTTTGTTGCACAGTTTAGCTCAGGATAACGATGCTGATGGCCAACAGCGCAGCAGTTTTGAACTCAGACAGATCAACCGTGACTACCTTAAATTAAGAATTAAGGGCGGGCACTCTTGGGAGAAGATCGTTAATTTTGGCGATACTCGGCGTCAGTTAGCCAGTAAAGTTGTTCATAGACTTGTTGGAAAATTGCCCTCAGGGCTGCGTGGTGCTGATTTACTGGTAGAGACGAGTTTCGGCGAGCTGCATCAAGTTATTGAAGACGATCTCGCCTTATCTCATTTAGTCCCAGAAAAAAAACGGCGTAAAGTTATAGAGCATGTCCTTTTATATTTGCATCGTCAGGCCATCCTGACACTCAATCATGGTATGACCGTGATGCGCAGATCGATGACAATTGACGTAAACCGAGAA
>JAAIGG010005251.1_pt1 | contig 9832 bp, 7 predicted proteins | sample 6487391 | NCBI WGS metagenome assembly JAAIGG01 (sample SAMN13974130, study PRJNA590717) | phyllosphere metagenome | biome: asymptomatic weeds; feature: pooled weeds collected from a community garden; material: weeds; isolation source: pooled asymptomatic leaves from various weed species from...
GAGAGTTCAGCCACGGCGTTTCCCCTTACGCTCTTCTGCCGGGTTCATCGGCGATGGCGCGCTCGTAGAGCTGGAGCATATGCTCGATCCGGTCGGCGTCCGAGCGGTACTTGCGCGAACCGAAGATGGCCTCGACGGTTTCGTCGAGGTCCTCGTGCGCTCTGCGCAGGTCTGGTGGCATGGTCTTGGGCGCGTAGAGATCACCGAGGGTTCGGCTGAACCCCGCCTCTTTCCGAGCGCGATCGATTTCCCACCAATGCTCTTCAAGTTCTTCTTTTCGACGATCCGATAGGGCAGGGAATGGAAATGTATTCCAGACTAGTTGATTGGAATACGAAGGATCTTCCTTCAAGCGGCCACCGACGGTTTCTAGCCACAGACGATGCAGTCGCGACGAGAGGATGCCGGCTTGCCAGATAGCCCCATCATAGATGGCGTAGATCTTGTTGTTCGGTACGTCGCGGTGGCCTTTCACCTCGACGGGAAGCCAGTGGCGGTTCTCGGAGGTAATCGCCGGAACCATGATCGTGTGGCTTGTTCCCTCGTTCTGCTCTCGGAACGACCAAGGCGTATCGGCCATGCGCCGGGCTGAGGCGTCGGAACTGTCGAGGCGCTTCAACCGGACGCGCTCGAACCGCTGCTCAAACTCGGGGATTGAACGTGCATCCCGGGCTTCGCTGGGCTTTACCCAGATGCACCACCGTTCGATGCCCTTCATCAGCTCCTGCGAGCCGTACAGCCGCCTGATGTAACGACTGGACTCAGGGTGGCGTGCCAGCAGATGTTCACGCTCGCCTCGATCTAGCAGCAAGGCATCGCCGTTGTTGGGCATGTTGCCGAACTGCATGGGACCGGCGTGATCCGAGAAGGGCCGCGCGCGTTTCGAAACGATGGTTGCGACGTTTGGAGCGAGGTAAGGCCCGATCAGGTCTACCGCGCGAACCGTATCGGCATCGTAAATGCGCTTCTGCCCGGCCGATTTCGGACCAATGCCGACGATGACGCACGTCACACCAGCGTTGCGGGCGGCCAGGTTCGACCATTTGAACGATCGATAGGCGAACTGGATCTCGAGGTTCTTCAGGATCCTCGGCCAGAGAACGGGAACCGAAGCTCCTTGCACGATCGAATTAGTCGAAACGAAAGCGTAAGGTGAAGCAGTCGCTTCGGCGTAAAGAGTACCTTTGAGGAACCAAATGGCGACGTAGTCGAGTTCGCCGTAGTTCGGGATCTTTCCCTGGAAGACAGCGACCATGTCCGCGCGTTGGTCGCTGCTCTGGTGCTTCGAGCCTTTGAAGGGCGGGTTCCCAACGACGTATGTTTCCATCGCCGGGTCGACCGGACATGCGGCGAGCCAATCGGCGCGCGCCGAGTTGGCACGCGTGATCCGGCCCGCAGCGGTAAGAGGCAGCGCGGGAGGGGCCTTGCCCATCTTTTGCCGGAAGTTCTCATTGACCTGATACTCGGCGATCCACAGTCCGAGACGTGCGGTCTCGCAGGCGAAATCGTCGATCTCTATACCATAGAAGTGCTCGAGCTTGACCACCGGATGCGCGAACTCACCGAGCCGGATGAAGATCTCCATCTCGATTGCGCGCAGATCCTTGTAGGCAAGGATAAGGAAGTTGCCCGATCCACAGGCCGGATCGAACATTCGGATCCGGCCTAGGCGGGTAAGCAGGTCGTGTAGCCGACCCTTGTTTGAGCCCGCCTTCTCAAGCTCGGCGCGAAGCTCATCGAGCAGGATCGGATTGAGCACTTTGGCGATGTTCGATGGGGACGTGTAGTGCATCCCCATCTCGCCGCGCTTACCGATGTCGACAACGGCTTGAAGCATCGAACCGAAAATATCGGGATTGATCGTACGCCAGTTCAGCTTGGCACAGGCGAGTAATTGCTTGCGGCAGCGGCTATCGAGCGCCGGCATCGGCGACGTCTCTTCGAACAGGCCGCCATTGACGTAGGGCAGCTTCGCCCAGCCCCGAGCCGCCTGCGGACGCTTGTCAGGCTCGGTCGCCATGTGCACGAATGCGCCATCGAGAAAGGCGGCGAGGTCGGAGCCATCGACCTGGGTCGATTGGATCAGTGCGCTCTTGAAAAGGTCGGCCTCGAAGATGCCGACGTCCTCGGCGAACAGGCAGAACAGCACCCGAACCATGAACAGGTTCATGGCGTGCCGGTCGGCCTCGGTGGACCAGCCTGGGTTCGCATCGCGCACGGCATCGAAGAACCGCGAGATGTGCTTGGTCGCCCGCACATCCGCCTGACGCTCCGGGGCTGGCACGTAACGCTCATGCCCGCCAAGGGGGAAGAAGAACTCCGCCTCCATCGGCAGGACATCGACACCCTCATGGATGTCATCGCCGATCTTCGTGTCGTGGGCGGCGATGCCCTCTCCATCATAGGCTACCAGCAGGCGAGGTCGTTTCGTCCTGGCAGCGCTCGCAGCCTCGGTCTTCATCCGCTCAAGCGTGCGGTCGGCATCGCCGAGAGCCACAGTCTCGAACCGCAGCATGCGGGTCCATGAGAAGGATCCCGTGGCGGCCTCGTCCTTCAGCTTGGTGATGGTCGCGCGCGGTGCGCCGACCGCCTCCATCAGGGCCAAGCCGAACTCGCCGCCGACCAGCTTCTGCTGCGCGAGCGCGTCGAAATTCTCGTAAATCTCACTCGGGCTGAGCATGCGGCCTGGGCTGTGAACCATAGTTCTGGACGGCTCCGTCGATACCACGCCGGTCATGTGAAGACAGCCGCTGTTCGGCGCAGCTGCGAGCCATCTGCCAGATGATCCACAGATAAGTAACTGTGATCGTTGAATTTTATTCTCATGTAGAGGCCTGTCGGGTGGCTGCGCGACGCGTCGCTCGATCGCGCATCACACGAAGCCTTCCTCGACGAGGCGCGCGCCAACGGACGTGATTTCGTGCCGCTGTCCGGAGCCCCCGACGACCCTGCACCAGCTCTCGGCGACGAGGCGCGCATCCACGCCGTCCGCGACCAGTCGGTAGGCGAAGCCTCCGTACATGCCCGGGACGGCGAACCAAGCGGGTTCTGCATCCAGGCGGGTCTCAAGGAGGTGCGCGATCTCCGGCAGTCGTAGCCGTGCATCGCGGACGAGGTCGTCGGCACGGCCCCGGATCACGGTGTGGAAGTGCTCTTGGATCTTGCGCAGCACGCCGAAGGGGACGCGCGATACTCGCACGGGCTCCAGGATCGCCATGAGCCGGTCGTGACCAAGGCGCTCGGCGACATCGACCGCGCGTTCGCCTCGGGCGTTCTCCAGCGTCCGCCAAGCTCCTAGGCGGATCAGAGCTTCGCAGACCTCCTGCGGCGCATTCCCGTGCGCAGCCTGATGGAGAGGCGCGTACAGCGATTGTCCGTCGGGACGTGTGGTGTTGGCGAGGGATGGATCCGCCTCGAGGAGAGAGAGGACCCTCGCCCAATCGTAGCTCTTTGCGGCATCGGCAAGCGCGTGCCGGCGAGCGGCATGGTCCTCATGGAGAACCTGCCGTGCTGTGATGCCGTCCCAGACAACTGACACTCACCGGATCCCTATGCGGTAGCGACATGCCGCCTTCCGAGGGTGACGGGTGCGCCTGACGACGACCTGAAGTTTCAGGCCGCCGTCGTGGTCACGCAATTGCGAGCGCGCAACACTAGGTGCGCATCGTGCGTCGAAACCGACGATGGCGTGGTCGGCAGGATCGCTTCTGTCTATCGTCCCGATTTGCAGACCGAGCCAGAGCGTACGCACGAAGAGCAATTGCGGCTGCACGGGGAGTTCCATGAAGCCGTTCACGCGGACGATCATCGACCTGTTCGACGGCAAGCGTCGCTATCTGATCCCGCTCTATCAACGGCAGTACGCCTGGAAGGTCACGCCGCAGCTTGAGCTTTTGTGGCAGGATATAGCCCGCGAGGCGGGTCGGCTCGAAGTCGGTGGCGGGGCGGTCGCACCCCATTTCATGGGCGCGATCGTGATCGCGCAGGTGAAGACCTTCGGCAAACAGGTTCAGGCGTTCGAGGTCATCGACGGGCAACAGAGGCTGACGACATTCCAGCTTCTGATGGTCGCTCTCCGCGACGTCGCCGCCAAGTACTCCCCCGAGTATGCGGCCGAGAGCGCGAAGCACCTCATCAACGACGGCGTGATGGAGGATCCGGCGATCGAGCGGTTCAAGCTCTGGCCGTCTCTTGCCGATCGCCGCGCGTTCACGCGGGTCGTCGATCCGACCGCTGTGGTGCCTGGGCTGGAGGGGATCGACGCCGACGGCGACGGCGTCGTCCGCCCGGCGACGGCCGCGCACGCCTACTTCGCGCAGCGGATCGAAGCGCACATCTGCCCGGATGGGGCCTACGATCCGTTCAAGCTGGAGAAGCTGTTCGAGGCGCTGAAGACGGGCCTGGCGGTCGTATCGATCGAGTTGGAGGGCGGCGACGACCCACAGACGATCTTCGAGACCCTGAACAGCCGCGGCGTCGATCTCACCGCTGGCGACCTGATGCGCAACTTCATCTTCCAGCGGGCGACCGGCCTAGGGATGGTCGCGGGCGATCTCGCCATCGATCAGCTGTACCGGGGGTACTGGCTGCCCCTCGACGCCTGGTTCTGGCGGGAGGGTGATACCCGCGGCCGCCTGACCCGTCCGCGGCTGGACTGGCTCCTGTCCGATCACCTAGCGATGATGAAGGCCGAACTGGTGTCAGTAGAGACGCTGTTCGACAGCTACCGGCGCTGGATCGTCGATGGGAAGCCGTTCGGTGGCGACGTCGAGGCGGAACTGAAGGCGATCGCCGCGAGCGCGACCGTATTTCGACGGCTGTCCGGAGGCGACAAAGACGATGTGCTCGGGCGCTTCGGCCGGTTCTCGCGCGCCTTCGACGTCTCGACGGCGACGCCGCTGGTTCTCTACCTCGGCACAACGATCGACGACCCCGCCGAACTGGGAGCGGCGCTCGCCATCATCGAGTCGTTCATCGTCCGCCGTGACATCTGCGGGCTGACGACGGCGGGCTACAACAAGGTCTTCACCGACCTCATTTCGCGCCTGCGGTTGGTGGATCGCCAAGCTCTGCTAGGCACCTTGCGAGACGGTCTGGCCACGGGGACCCTCGACACGGTTCGCTGGCCCGACGATGCCGAGTTCGGCGATGCGTGGCGCTCCCGGACCCAGTACAAGCCGGCGCGCCAGGGCAGGTTGCGGCACCTGTTCGAGCGGCTTGAGGAACGCAAGCGCGCGAATGCCTCGGAGATCGTCGAGATCAAAACCGATCTCACGCTCGAGCACATCATGCCTCAGAAGTGGCGGACGCACTGGCCAATCTCAGGCTTTGGTCACGAGGACGAGGCTGCGCCGAGCGCCGAGTACCTCTCGCGACAGTCGGCTCGTGAGGGCAAAGTGCACACGCTGGGCAATCTAACGCTGCTCACGCACGCTCTGAATGCCGCGGTTTCGAACGGCGCGTTCTCCGTGAAGATGCCGGCGATCCGGGCGCAGTCGGCGTTGGTGCTGAACCGCGACCTGCACGATTACGCAGAGTGGGACGAGGATACGATCTCGGTGCGCGGCGCATCCTTGTTCAAGGTCGCGGCGCTACTCTGGCAGGCCCCGCCCCAACAGGCTCAGACCGCATAGGTCAGGATCCCTGGTGTCAGGCGCTCGTCGGGCGACGTCCTGGCCGTCTCTGCGTCCCGCCACCCTCGACCAATTGTCAGGATTGTCGGTTCTGTCGGACCGTCCCGCATCGCGGGAGGGGCGGTTTCATGTCAGCGCAGGGCCAGCCGCCTGGATGAGATCGAGATCCAGAGCCGCGAGGATGGCCCGCAGGTCGTCCAAGGCTACCTCGGCATCGGCATAGGATGCGAGATCGCGACGTGCGACGGTGATCCCCGTGGTCGTCGTGACAGAGATCGCGATCGCGTCGTCGACACCGGAGTGGATCTCGTAGGTGACACAGCGCGATGACACGGAAACAGCCCTAGCCTGCGATTGACGCCGCCGGATTTGCCGGCTGGCGTCAAGCCGAGAGCCGGCGCGACGTTCCGACTTCGGTATTCACGACGGAGACTGGAAAGGTGGGGGTACGACAGACGGGCAGGTTTGGACCCGACCGTCTCTGGGTTGCTCCGACAATAGGGACGGTAGCGACAGAAGCCTGCTTTCAAGCGGCGTCCTCAATCGGCTCCGGTTGAGGAGCGGCGTTGGTCGCCCGGGTCTCCTGCGGGAAGATCACCTTGGCGTTGACGCGGTACTCCTCGCGCTCGCGGCCCTTGGTGGTGCCCTCCCGCTCGGGCTTCCAGTAGAGGAGGCCGGCCTCGACGAGGAGGGCGCAGGCGTCCTTGCGGAGCCGGGTGTTCGCGAGCCGTCCACTGGCGACACGCTGGAGCTGCCGCCCGGTGAAGCAATCGCGCCAGTCGCGTTCGCGCAGGATCGCGAGCACGGCGCGGGCATCGGCCTCTCCATCGCCGACGGTTGCCGTCTGCCGGACGCGCTTGGCCTGTTCGAGGAAGTAGGTGTCCATCAGGTGGATCGCCTCGGCCATGCGGTCGGCGTCGATCGTCGTCGGCGATTCCGCGTCCTCCGCCCCGCCGCTCCACTGCAGGAACGTCAGGACGGCGCTGAGGCGCAGAGCCTGGCCGGGAGCCTTGTTGAGCGTCGAGGCGTACCACGCGCTCTTGCCCCGGGCGTCGTCCATCATCCTCTGGCCGAAGGCCTGAAGGAGGTCGGTAGCCTCCTCGGACACCGCGACCTCGTCGGGCCGGTCTGTCACGCGCGTCGAGAGATCGTCGATCGCGATGAGAGCTGCACGCGCGCGCTCGTCGTCGGCCCGCGCGTGCGTGTCGGACTTACGCGGTATCCGGAAGCTGGTCGGGCCCTCGGGCCACATCCACAGGAAGCGATGGGCGAGGCCGTCGTCGGACTTCGTCAGGAAATCGCGCAGCGGCTCTGGCTGGACGCTGCCGATGACGCCGATCGATAGGTGCGGGATCTCGACCGGTGCGCGCACGCCGTTCTTCAGGTCGCCGCCCTTGCGAATCACGGTGTAGGGATCACCGTCGTAGGCCTTCAGCCAGAACGGCCGGTCGGCGCTGACGCCCTTGGCGCGATAGCGGTCGAAGCCGCCGAACCAGCCGGCGAGCTCGTCGGAGAATTGCAGCAGCCCGCGCGGCGAGCCGGCGGCGGTCGTGATCAGGCCTTCGGTCGTAGCGTCGACCACGTGCAAGACCGGCATCACCGGCGTCGCCGGGATCTCGGCGTCCTCGGGCCACTCGGGCGGCGGCTTGTCCTGGGCGAGCGCCTCTTCGACGGCGCGCCGCCACGCCTTGTCCTTGAGGTCGGCGACGACGGCCTTCAGGCGATGGGCCGCCCCCTCGCCATCTATGGTGGCGGCACGCTTGGCTTCGATCTGGTTGATCAGACGACGCACCGGGCGCATGCCGGGGCTCTTGGCGGTCGAGGGATTGCCGACGAGACCGATCCACAGCACGCTCGGGTGCTCCCAGACGCCCTCGACATTGGGCCAGCGCACGTTGCCGAGCAGCGCCCCGACGGTCGCGAGCAGGGTGCCGGCAGTGTAGTCGACCGGGGCGTTCGCGGCCCGAGCCGATTGCTCGACCCAGGTCTGCCAGAAGGGGCCGAGCACCTCGACCGGAAATCGCGGGACGTCGTCGAAGCTGGTCCTCAACAGCGACGTGTCCGGATTGGCCCAGCGGGACTTCGTCGGTTTCGCGCTGGCTTGGTCCTGGAACGCCGCCTTCAACGCCTCCTGCTGCGCATGGACGTCTCCTGGCTCGGGGTTCTCATTGGCGGGGTCGTGCAGGTCGGACATCGGGCGGCCCTGTCGCTCTCGGATAGTCCCCAAGACGCCCGGCTAAACCTAACGGAGCCCTGTCGTACCCACTGTCCCCAGGACGACAGGGCTTTCGCTCATGGGGCATGCTGAAGATGCCCTTGATTGTGACGATGAACGAATTCGTACGTCGTTGATTGACGACGTTTTACTTCTTGGCCGGCGGCTTCACACCGCTGCCGCCACTAGGCGGCTTGGGCGCGCCAGAGCCAGTCGGTTGATGGCCGGCCCCCGGATTGTTCGGCGTGAAGGCGGGCTGATGACCGCGATCGATCTTGCCGGGCTGATGCCCGTCCTGGGTGATGCGCGGCCCGCTAGAACCGCCGGACGATTTGGGCTTGTCGCTCATGTGACGCTCCAGAAATTGACGTAGCGAATTTCTTTGGCCGGGATCAAAACGCCCCGGACCGGGTCCAATCTTGTCCAAGGACTGCCGTCATCGGGCACATCCCACAATTCTTGGATGTAGATGTCGCGTTCGCTCGGATCGGACGATGCGAATGATCGATTTCCGAAGATGCCGCACGCCGTCGATCCATCAGCGAGCGTCACCATGATGAAGGTGTCGTCGTTGCAGCGGCTGAACCGCCAATCCCAGGAATTGGGTGTGCTGTGGACCGGCCGCATTCCAAATTTGTGAGCGAGACGCCGGATCCACTCGTACTGAGCGCTGACGCCGAGCACCATTCCGAATAGCGCTGGCCCGACTGCGATCAGCAGCACCCAGCATAAGTTCTTTGCAGGGCCACTCGGCATGATGACGATGGCTTCGATCAGCGGAAGCGTCAGGCCGTAGTAGACGATCGTCAGCGCAAGGTGGGCGAGGCCGTCCTCGGACAGCTTACCCATCCGGCCCGTGATGAAGCGCGAACGAACGTAGGTGATGATCAAGCCCGGCACGATGAAGGCGATGATCAGCTGGACATTGGCCAGCCCTTTCATATCCGGCATCATCGTGCCCCGGGCGTCCGCTGCTTCTGCGCTCCAGCTTCCATCCCAACGAGGACGTACGATTTCTGTTCCTGACAAGGACCGCCTTCGTTCCAATTTGGGACGCTCATCTGGGCAGCGCTCGGCGGTATGCCAGGCACGTTCACATCCCAGCGGCCGCTGAAATGATCAGGTGGACTGCGGGCCGGATGTCCGTGTCTGTGATGGGCGCGCCAGAAACGTGGCCTGATCCCTTCCTGCCTCGATCCCGTCGTGGTTCACTCACGGAAAGGGAAGGGGGCACCCATGGTCGGATGGCATCCGGGCGGTGAGATCTGTCCGGTCTGCAGCGGCGAGGGACGAGGTTTGGTCTCCTACCCAGCTGCGATCTGCCGGGCGTGCGAAGGACGCCTCGTGGATTGGGCCGGTCGGCTGGTCGATCTCGCGAACACGTCCCTCCTCGGAGCCAGCATCCAGGTGTCGAATGCCGATGACGTCATCGTCGATGGCGACACGCCGATTTTCGTTGATGGGATAGCCTGTTGGGCGCGCGAGGCGCGCTTCGGCGGCGTCGTGGTCCAACCTGTCGCCGCCTGGCTCGAACCTTCATCTTCGATTGGGGGAGCGGGCAGCCCCAAGACGCTGGCCGCCTTCGGATACGATGGGCGGGCGGTGCTGGATTTCCTGATCGCCGCATCCCCTTGGGGGTCGATCGATCAAGCGATCGCGTCCCTGTCGCTGTTCGCGCATCCGGACGTGGTCGCGGCGACCGGACGCAGAGCGGTCTTCCGCACGGTACGGGGTCGGATGGCCGACCGGGGCACGATCGCCAACGGCGTGATGGTCGACGATAATGCGAGCCCGGCGGCCGCATTCGAGTGGAGCACGGGCTTCAAGCGCGCTCCAGGCAGCGATCTGACCTGCTGCCACCTCTATGCAAGCTCGAGCGACCCGGAGGCCTACACGGACCTGCGTAACATCTTCTACGCGCCGAGCTTCATCGCCAAGCTGACCGACAGCCAAGCGGTCTCACTCCCGGACTGGCACGCGCTCC